>Ga0179593_1619214_pt1 | contig 11483 bp, 10 predicted proteins | sample CZODoug2_1_08_16_FD_185931 | JGI IMG/M metagenome (GOLD analysis project Ga0179593, IMG submission 185931) | Vadose zone soil fungal communities from Angelo Coast Range Reserve, California, USA - CZODoug2_1_08_16fungal (PacBio error correction) | ecosystem: Environmental > Terrestrial > Soil >...
CTGTCGGCGGAACTGAACGAAACGCTGGGCCGAGGAAAAAAAAAACGGACGCCACTTAGATCGTAGGCCACTCTTGATGGGAAGCTGGATCTACGATCCAAGACAACGGCATGTTAAGAGCTGAAGGAGGGGATTGTCTTAGCTAGTCGATATGACCCGCGACTCGAATGAGTCGAAATCGATCCAATGATGTGAAAATCTTGCAAGCGGAAGTCCTTGACAAGGGGGGGAAAAGGAACGCGGAGACAAGCATGACTGTCACTACTAACAGGGGAAGGTGGGGGCTCGATCGAATCGCGCAAAGTGATCGGTCCGATTGACAAGAAGGGGGTGGCTGAAGGAAGAAGCACGGAAAAAGGGTCGCTGCTTGCAATCTTTTCTCAGCGACATAGGCGATGATCGGAAAAAATGCAGTGGGCCGTGACGCAAACGGGAAAACAATCGAGTTCAAGGAGGATTGGACGGGGCAAGTCAACACTCGGGGAGCCGAGGGAACCAGGGAAAAAAAAGAGAAGGCTCGGGGGGACTGACTGCTCATCGGAAGCCGATCGGCACTAAGAAAGGGGGGCGACAGCGGAGCGCTGGTGCAGTCAACGGGACGAGGACGATTTGGGCTCCAGTTCAAATGTTAGGGAAAAAAGGGTTGGAAATGTCACGCGAGGGAACCGACAAGGGAAAAGGGAAAGCCACTCATTAGGGCGGAAGGGAATAATGGGGAAGATCCTCAATTTAAAACTTGACTTAAAAAAAGCATTAGGAGAAAAGTGTCACTCGAGCCGCGGAAAAAAAAAAGAAGGGTCCCATCTCATCCTGGAGATGAAAAATAAAAAAAGGGTCATAAAAAAAACTATCTTCGCAGCACCCTTTAACGCAGAAAGGTCATGGAGGCATCGAATAAACGCGCGTTGAATGCATGGGCGAACGGGGGGGAAGCCGACAAGAGTGAGGCACCCAGTGAAAAGTGGCTGTTTAACTACTACGATAACAGGGAGAGTGACAGGGAAAAATTAGGTATTCAACGGCAAAAAGTAGTGGGAAAGGGTTGTTAACAAAGTGAAAAAAAAAGAAGGACAAAGCACTGGGAAACGCAGGCCGTTCCCGCCTCGACAGTTCCCGATTCTTTCGTTTCGAGTGAACTTGAAATAGCCAAAGGAACCCCTAGAAGCTAAAGGGGGGAAAAAAATCTAATTTCTAAGGGAGGGCTATCGAGAGCGTGGGGAATGGTTTCTGGGGATATAGAGCGAAAATGGCCAGGCCACCGCCAAACCAATGGCGATTAAGTGTGAACCCGAAATTCAGTCAAGATAGAGGCAAAAAAAACACTGACAAGAAAGGCAATAGGGGGGAGGAAGCCGGGGGAAAGCGATGCTCAGGATTCTTTGAGGAAACCGGGTTTAGATTTGGACGGGAAAGGGGTGTGTTTGAGGGGAATGGCTACAAAAGAAGCGACAAAGTGAACCAAGAAGGTGAAAGGTCAGAAATAAAACCACGCTTGGACTGGGACAAGGTTACGGGAGGGAAAGGAAAAGGTATCAGAAGAACGTCACTAAGGCCCTAACCATGTGGGAAAAGTTGGGGGGAGGGCTCACGGTTTGAATCCTGAGCTCCCCAACTGGCGAACCGGGGCACTGAAGAGGGACACTCATGGGTATCTGTGCTTACGAACGGCCTCGTGGACTTCTGACGATGCTTTTGCCATAGGAAGAGGACACTGAGCTGGCGAGGAGAAAAAAGAAATGCCACGGTCGAGGGTACGAACGGAATGAATACCGCCCAGGGAGCCCGGAGGTCGCGGAAGAGGGAAGTTAAAGCTGGCCTGGTTGAGTCTTCAGATCGATAACAGTAAGACACCGCATGCATTGAAAGGATGGCCGGGTCGGGACGAGCAAAGACCTTGACTCGGTTGGGTGAGAGAAAAACACGAGGCAAGGACGATACTCGAAAACCATGCACGGGGAAAGGGTTCGAAGGACCGTGCGCTACCAGCGGGGATCAGAAACGAGAGATTATGGGAGGACTAATAACCGGAATGGCTTTCATATCGAGAGCCTCGGACAGGGCCGAATTTCGCTTGGTATTAAACAAAAGAAGGGGAAAATGAAAAAGATAGAAGGGAAAAAACCTTGACTCAGGCGCTCGTTAAAAGAGAGTGGACATTGAAGACTGATTTTTTCGGGGTCTTCTTTTGACAGCTTCAATTCAGGGTCGAAGGTCGAAAAGAAAGCTTCATCGGACGAACTGGGGGCCAGACAATCTGGATCGTTAGGAGGGGGGGGGGGGGGGTTCATCAGGTGTGAAAAAAAAACCCATCCAGGACAGAACTCCACAAAAAAGGAAAAAACCAGATAGAGTCCCCGTAGGAAAAGGGGCAAGAATTCCCACCTAGACGTATCCAGAAGTCTACCTGTGCTCTTTAGAAGGAAACCCAAAGTTCATGGAATTGCAGATCGAAAGACTGTCGCACCAGTATTCCGGGGAGATCGGGGGGACCGCCGTGTAAGCATGTGAATCTAAAGGATACTGAAAGGCTTTCATGCTAAGAAAAAAACTCCCGCAAGTGATCGTATTAATACCCCTTAGCTGGCCAAGCACCGGACGCGGACCGGGACACCCGCGCATGGTACTGGTATTTCGTCTCTAACCTACTCACTCTCGGGCGAAAAAGCACTACCGCGGTTAGGCGCGGCTTGGGACTTCGAAAAACATCCGAATCAGTGGGGCAAAAATAGGGGCGATTTGGTGGGGGTTTGTCACTCAACGAAAAAACAAAGTTCAGGGTGGGACTGGAATCCGAAAAGGGAAGTCAGTTTCAATGCCCCGAAATTCCGTGGGGGGAAAAAGGTTACGTATCTATCGAAAAAAGAATTTGATAAAAGAAAAGACCTTCAGAAGGACGACTCTCCAGGAGGCATTGGGGAGGAGAAGCAGAGAGAGAGAACTTGAAGATTGCCGAAGATCTCAGGCGAAAACGTGGCACTTAGAATTGCAACACGTTGAAAACTATGAGTCCCCAAGGAAAAAGCCAAGATCCAAAAGAGTGGATTATGGGGTCCCGGTTCGGGAGCGGGATCACACCATTGGAGAATCAAAACAAGGGAGAACAAAGCGGCGGCGGCACGTGGTAAAAACTGAGGGTGTCCCTCAGAAATCTGGGAATAGATGAACAGCCTTGGTGGTTTCGGATACGTTGAAGGGTTGCGTTCATAAAATCAAACCACACCGGACGGGAAAGGGTATATCCTCCAAAGTAAAGCCTGCGCAGAAAATCAAGAACGCGCAACAGCATTGGGGGGTCGCCTTAGTACGAATGTGACGGATTCGCCGGGCACATGACGGTTTGACGCAAGTTGGGGGTGAAAACTACATCGGAGTTGAGGGTGAAAAAGGAGTATAGCCAAGAAAAAGTCTTAAAAAAAGCAGCAGCGGCGCTCGGGCCTGTTCGGTGGGGGGGGGATTCGGAGTGAAAAGCGTCCAGAACACAAGAGAAAAAGAAAGCGAACGTAACGGGAACGACTGAATGGGTATGGGTTGTTTGGAACAACAAACTTCAATCCCCGATGGGATAACGTGATCCCAGAACAGACGTCCTAGATTGGAAAGATAGGGGGAAAGGGCGTCGTGGGCCTAAGAATTAGGGAAAAGGCGTCCATGTCACGGATTCCCGCCGCGGTCCAACAGAGAGAGGCAGAGTACCTTAGTTGTCAGGGAACAGGGGAAAAAAGCTATACCCGAAATCGAGAAAATGACCTGGCTCGTTCTTCAGATAGATCGGAAGGAAACCATGTGCGGGGAACAAGATCGCGGGTCCAGCAAAATAGGGAACATGGGCTCGGGGGGGAAGGGGGTGTACTTTATGAAGGGGTACTCCTCAACCCCGGGGAAAAAGTAATCACTTCCGGGGGAAATAAAAAGAATCTGGAAGTCTAATACCGGGGGGACTCGACCAGAGAACCCATGAAACTGGATGTTGGCCTCCATTCACCGTAGTGACAGGGACTTTCCGAATATTCCGAGTTATGGAAAAGGGAAATGGTAAAGAACGATTCGATAAATACATGCCACACGATAAGAAGCTATCGGGGGGGTTGAGGGACGACCCCGCAAGTTCTGGATACGACTTGAAACAGATCTGAAGGACGAATTGTTCCATCCTGTTGCTGACATCTTCTAAAATGGGGACTGAAAGGACTATCCATCAAAGGGGGATAATATGATGGAAAATCAAACTCTTAAAAATTGGAATTGCAAAAGTCTTCGAAATCTTTTGCTCCTTTCGCAAACTGATGACATCTAGGAAAACGAGATCCAACCCAAAAAAAGGGGCAATTTCGTTCATCAAGGTGCGAAAAAGATGTATTCAGCGCTCTAAAATGGAAAGGGAAAGGGCCTCAAGCCAGACAGGTGGATCGAGTGGTCAAATTGGCAGGGGGGAAATCGAAGGTGAGAGCTAAGTTTTCTAAGATAAAATCCTATAAATAGTCCGAAACAAATGGGGGGGGAGGTTTGGACGTAGAGAAAGACGAAGCCGAAACGGAAAAAAAAGGGAAAAAGACGATCTAAGCGGACACTAAAATAGCTTCAGCGCCCAAAGCGTTGGTTCCATGTGACCGCCGAAGGGTGGGGCAATTTCAAAATCTATAAAAACACCACGAGGAGGAAAAATAAGAAATATAGGGCAACCGGCACTGGAAAAGAAATCGCTGGTAGGAAAAACGTCGCTAGACGTTGCGTAAGCAGGGCTTTTTGGTGAAAAGGGCTGGAGATAGAATATCAAAAAAGTTACTGAGTTACGCTGAATGGAAATATCGAACTTTGTATTACCCACGGCAGAGGGGCTTAGAGGACCACTCGATCCAGGAGGAAAAGCTTGCAGCGGAGTGCACAGTGGGAGAGTCGTGATGGGCGAACTCTAGGAAAAATGTTACGGGACAAACGGGCGGGTGGGGTGTGTTTTGGTCTCAATGCGGCAATAACGGGATCGGGTCCTTTCAAAGGCCAAAGAGGGGATGGTAGGGTTGGGGGGCTGAAGGGGAATTCAAGAAAGGGCAGGAAGGGGTCCTTAGCAAATATTGCGATGGCGTCATAGGTTGGAAGGACCTTGACAAACGGCTTACCACGACCGGGGTAGAAAATGAAGTGGTAAGGGGGACCAGTATCCAAACTTGGGGAGGGGAGAGAAGAAACCCATCGCGTCGCTCCGTGGGGCAGGTCTCTCATCAAAATCGGATGGCACTACTATTAAGTATTGAAAAATACAGGGAAAAGGGGCGTTGAAGGGGGGTATGGGGACGGTTGCCTTGATTCGACTTGGATCACCATGGGTTCGCGGACGAGTAGAGACTGTATCGAATTAATTTTTAGGGGGACCAGGGAGAGACCCACTCATGGGAAGAAAGGGGGGTTGAGTTCGGGAGAAGGAAAAACATCATTCATTCTGAAACGTGAAGGAACTAGATCAGACCGGGAAGGAGCAAGGGAAACGAGTCATCCTGAAGTTCAAAGGTCTGTGTCGAAAGAGGGGAAGAGAAAAAGACACTGTTCTGAAGAATGCATCAGAACGGGAAATTGGGAAGGCGGAAATTCAGAAATGAAAGGGGTTGGTAAAGCATCTAGACTTCTTCTGATAGCATACGAAAACCTTGGAAATACGGGACAATTATGAGTGAGCATACCTTGGATCAGGGAGGGAAAAGAGACACGTTTGAAGGGGTTGTCCAAGCCAAAAGAGAATTCGGACATAAAAGGAGATAAAAAAAAAAGAAGTACTGCGAAATTCCAGTTTAGGTTGCGCCTTTTTTTGTCAGACCTGAAATGGGGCAAAATCCTTTTCAATGAGGTAAAGTGGAGGGACAGGGGGCTGGAGGAAGGGGAGAGAGTGGTGGATGGGGATGGGAAGAGAAGTCAAGGACAGAAAACTCGAGAACCACTGGCGGCTTTCAAGTTGTGGGGAACAATGAAAAGTATCAATATATGCAAAAATCAGGTCGGGAAGGATAAAAGCAACATGCGGGACTCATAACGGGCTGAAGAATGTAGTGCGTATCGTTGGGGTTCAAGGAAGAAGGTTAGATTTGAAAAATTTGGGGGGGGGTGTCAGGTCAGAAGAAATTAAAAAATGGCCCTCACCATTTCGGGGACGCAAGCTGGAGATCTACTGGAAGAAAAGAGATTGGGGAAGGAAATCTGAGGGCAAAAAAATGACCGTCAATGAAAGGGGAAGGGGGGGGGAAAAGGTTTTTTTGAGGAAAAGGTGGGAAAGGGAAAAGCCCGCCAACTTTCGAAAACGGATGCACAGCAGAAGACCACTCGATGTGATCGGGCTGTGGTAAGTTTTTACTGCAAAAGGGGTGAACACCGTGTTGCCATCAAGCACGTTAGAACTGAAGGCTGCGGGGAAAAAGGAATCTGCAGGGAAACGATTAGACGATTTATAAAAAGTCTCGCCCGGTATTTCGATCCGCCATGGGGATCGATCGGTGTTCGGGGGGCAACGGCTTTCAGGGAACTGAACTAGGGAGCTATACGGGGAAAAGGAAAAAAAATTCGGGGGGATTGAAAAAAGAAGGTCCGGGCTCGAGCTCAGAATAACTCAGGGGGGGGTTTGAGCGCAAGTAACGACGTAAAATAGATCAGGGATAAACTAGAAAGGTTTGGTTTTTAGAATAGTGGTGACCAAGCTTATAAACAGAATCCTTTGAGGATCCAAGGGGAGGGAGGGGGTTTCATAGGAAAAGGAAAAGTAAAACTGATATGGATTTAAGTATCACTCTCCTCCGACGTAAAATTGCTTTTCAACGAATGTAAGGCTTCATGGGGGTTCATAGGGAGGGCCAGGTGCTTTACGGGGGAAAGAATTGATCAGTAATCGAACCGACAGGCTTGGAAGAACTTTAGGGGGGGGGTGTCAAGGGGGGAAGGAAAAGGAAGGGGGGGGCAGAAGGGGGGGGGGGGGGTCTGTCGCATTTCGATTACGTTATGAGTAGGACCTGATATAGGTCCATAACATCGTCTGATCAGTAGGATATCCGGGTTTTAAGCATTTCAAACGCGATCACGTACATAGCGATAAAACAACAAACCAACTAAGGAGGGAAAGGGACGGCTTTTAACTTGGCCAAAAGAGAGGACGCATCTAACAGGAATGGGGTCGAGGGAGATTTTAAGCGAAGTGATCGGAAACCTTAAGACGGTCGCACCATCGGTCTTAATAAGGAAGCAGTGTACGCTCCTTTGGAAAATTCGAAAGGAAATGGGGGTCACGTGCGCATTCTACATGCGAACCGCGTGATAGATGGAAAAAAAAAAAATTAAAGGAGGAAATCAACTTCCTATGGGGGATGGGTAATGGGGAAAGCCAGCTCGAGGGGATTGTGCGTTCCCAGATCTCGAGGATTAGGGGGGAAAAAGGAGAAAAATGTTTGGGGACTTTTCTACAAAGAAAAAAACAGCCCGATGTTGAAAGATACTGGGGAATTTAATGGTTCCTAGGGGGGGGGGCTTGGGAGTCAGGGGAGCTTGAGCGCCCGCAAGGTTAAGGGACCCGACTTGGCTGTGGTTTCCCGGGCTTGGTAAGTATCTAGAGGAAAGCATTACCAGGAAGAGCCTGGCGCTCCTCTCCGGGGGCCTGATACGGAAACTAAATCTGAGAATACGGGAAATTGAACTACTGGCTCAGAAGAGGGGAAGGGGCCGTATGAGTCAACACGTTTTGGTGGATCAAGAACCCGCGTAATAGATCAGGAGGGGGGCGGGGAATTGCCATAGATTCTTACAGGGTGCGTGTGCTATTGAACACCAGTGAATCAAAAAAGTACAAGTCCCCTCTGTCAGTGGCGCGCGGTGCCGACTTTAAGGTTTTTCCCGAAAAAAGGGGGGGGAAGTGAGGGCAAAGGAGAGATACATCATTGGTGAGGAGAAGGAAGGGGGGTGCCATGGATTTCCTTTGCTGTTCTGCATAGAAGAACGGAAAAAAGACCCTGGGGGGTTATAGGGGAGGGAATACTCCAAAATAAGAGGAGAGGCCGGGTATTTGTCATACGGTCGAAGCAGTAGTTGTCGTAGCCTTCGCGAGTGCTCTGAAGGAATTGAAAGACGGAACAAGACAACTGGATGGGGGGTTGTGGCTCAAAGCAAGGGGGGGGGGTGGATTTTTAAAGGACTTAGGGAAAAGGCAATTCGGGAGGAAAGATAGGCAGGACACTGGCGCTGGGAAAAGCAGGAAATGAGGTGACGGAGGGGGGGGGGCGTGAAGTCATTTTAAACCAATTCAAAGAAAAAGCCGGAACGAAGGAACTTAACGGAGGGGAAAAGTTATTCGCCTCTTTGGGAGGGATGTGGGACAACAAAGGTGAAAATCTACGATCGGAAGAAAACCTAGGACAGAGTATTATGACTATAATTCCGGGGAGGGCGGGGGGCTAGAAGCAGGGGAGGGAAGGGCAATAACTTCCTTCCAAAAGCGGTCACCGCTGCTATTCAGGAATTATTAGGGGTGGGGGGGGGGGGTGCCATGCGCTCCCTAAATCTACGAAAATAAAGGCGCGGGTTGGGTAATTAGAAAAGAGGACGGGAAGGCACGTCCGTTCCATCTCGTTCGGCAGGGAAGGGGGGAAGGGTGTCGCTTTTCAGGGGGGTCTCTTTGACCTCCTGAAGGAAATAAAAAACCTGCCAGATAGGAGAGTGCTAAAAAAAAAGGTCCATGCATCCCCTAGTCGGCTACAGACCTGTACCAAAGTACCATCGAAAAGAACTGGTAGGCCGCTACAAAAAGGTTATGGATCCAGACCACCGTGGAAGCAGACCAAAAGAGACAAGGGGAGGAACGGTCGAATAACTAGCAGATCGGCTTCCGCTGCCTAGAGTCAAAATAAAATTGGTTGCTCAAGGGACCTCGTTAAAAAAAAAAGTGGGGACAAATTGCACTTCAGGGAGAAGAGAAGGAAGAGAAATTGGGGGGCTCAATCCTTTTTTCTACAAGAGAGGGGCGACGCATGAAGATCCATCGCAAGTTCGGAGGAGGGGGGATGAAAAGACAAAGAAAAATTGCTGGGGATAAAGGAATGCAGACAAAGGAAATATTTAAATCGGTTCCGAGGACGGCCGATCAATCCAGCTGTGCCGCAGAGAGAAGCTGAGAGAAAAAGCCCCAATACAAAGGGTTTCATTGGAAAAAAAGGTCAAAAAAGGGCGCAGGAGGGAATGCTTCATCATCAAAATCAAACGACCGGCACTCCGCGGCAAGTCAGGGCACGCACAGATGTGGGGAGCTTGGTATACTTTCAAGGTCAGCGTCCGGGGGAATAAAGTTTTGGCGGGGGAAATCTATGCAAGACTCGTAAGAATCACTTTGATGTGGGGGGAAGAAGTCTCCGAAGAAGCCAGTGCACCTACGACTTTCTAAGACGATGAAGAGGGAAGAGATTCGGGGAGTTACCGCCGCAGAGGCATTGGGGGCACTAAACCAAAAACTATTATTAGGGGGGAAAGAGATATCGGAGTAAAACAGATGAAAGGCGGTCAGGGAAGAAAAGGGAAATAGCTCATCTGTCGCTTATACCGCCCGTGGATGTTGCTGAGCCTGGATCTACAGAAACGCATTCTTACTGAGGGATATGCTAGGAGGGGAGTGATCGAAACGGAGATATTACCCAGAGGGAAAAGGGCAAGAGACCACTAGAGAAGCTGTTGGGACGAGGGAAGTGAATGCCGTGACCTTTGAGGAGGGGAGGGGAAAGAATCGAGGTCGCCTCCTGGGGTAAACCTTTGGCAAACGAGTGTGGGTCTTTGGGGATAGAAAAATCAGCTGGATGATGGGGGGTCCGGGGGGCAAAGGGAAAAATGGAATATTTTCTTTTGGGGTTGAAGTCAAAAATCTTCACCTTCCAAGAAGTCAGGTGGAAATTTGCGTCAGGAGGAGAACAAAGAGAAAGATTGAAAAAATGGGATCTTCAATCGTCGCAGGGCCATTTCGCCGTGAAGCAAAAGGCTGGACAGGCTCATTACTATTCCTGGGGTGTCTACGGGCAAGTCAGAAAGGCGGGGAGCCGAGCAACCCGAGCGTAGGCGCGGGGGATTGACTCTCATCAGAGCAGAGGGGGGGGAAGAAGAATGCCGAAGAGAGTCGGAAAAGGGTCGACATGCAAAACGGAGCGCTGGGGGAGGATTGGGGTGGAACCTTTGAGGCCGAACGTTCTCGGCGAACATTGGTCGCTGTCTGAGGATGAAGAGAAAACGAATTAATGGGGGAGGGGGGAGACGGATCGAAAGGGGGCCCGGCAGGTCGGATTGTGAAATTCGTAAGGGGGAAAAAGGGGAAAAATCTATGGCCCTTAAAATCAAGAAAATAAGGGTTCTGTCGAAAGAAGAGTAGCGTATCTTAACGTGCTGGTGGAACTGGAGATTCTTCAAAAGCCAGGGGTCTCCTATCTTGGAAGTGGTGGGCCAATGTAACCAACAGGGGGAAGGAGGTAATGAAAAGCAGGATCCGCTGGTTTTAAAGCGGCGAAATCAGAACGGGGGAAGTCATCCCTACCTGCTTCTCACGACGCAAAACAAAAGGGAGGTAACTTTAACGAAATGCGGAAAAGTGAGTCGACTTACCGGGGAAATTACGTAGAGGAGGGGGAAAGTTTTTGGTCCAACCAGAATAAGCGAAAAACATAACACCTTCCGGAAGGAAAACCGGGCCAGGACCTGGCAAGTCCGATTCGTAGGAAATCGGTGTTAACGAAAAGGGATTCAACTCCGATCCTCATTTCAGGACGGAGGGAGGAATCGTCGAGAATATCGTTTTGTTCGAAAGGGGCTTGAAGCGGGAAAAGAAAGAAAAAAAGCATGCCATGAAGGCACCCAGTAAGTAAAGTGGTTCAGGGAAAGGGGAAAATAGTAGAGGAAAAATAGGAAGGTACACAACCGAAGCAGAGAAGAACGGTCTGACTAATTGGACCTGAAGGGTAGGATTTGAGATAAAAGGGAGGGTGTGTATTGGCGTCCGTGTTTGGGGTATCATACCACAAAAGGATCCACAAGGGGGAGTCATGACTTTCTGACCTATAAAAAAAAGCTGGTGATAGTGAAGAAAGAAGGAAGGGGAGGGGGGAAAAGAAGATGAAATGGATCCCTAACTAACGCCTGACAGAAGGGGAAAAGGGTTTTGTGATTAGAGGCATGAATCTCCCTCAAAAATGGCTAACAGGGGAGGAAATAAAATAACCACAGGAAGGCTTACGGGGTCTCTGTGGGTCAGAGTTTGGCTCACTTTCTAAGCAACGTTATAACTGGAGAGAGGAGTGAAATCTTCCACGTAGGTGTAAAAAATTCAGGAGGAGGCCCATGCTCAACCCGGCAGACGAGAGGAGCTCCTGTACTTTCAATAAGTTGAGAAAAGAGACGAAATGCCGCTTTCACAGCAATGAGGAAAAACGGATGATGCCGTGCTTTCGAAGAAAGCCAAAAAATTGACTCGGGGGGAGGAGAACAAAGAA
>Ga0179593_1400407_pt1 | contig 11482 bp, 15 predicted proteins | sample CZODoug2_1_08_16_FD_185931 | JGI IMG/M metagenome (GOLD analysis project Ga0179593, IMG submission 185931) | Vadose zone soil fungal communities from Angelo Coast Range Reserve, California, USA - CZODoug2_1_08_16fungal (PacBio error correction) | ecosystem: Environmental > Terrestrial > Soil >...
CATCGGAACGTCAGCAGACAAGAGAGATATTATCCTTCATCCGAATTTTTTCCGATTGGCAGGGAACAAAATCCTATGAACGATATAGAACAGGGTCTGAGAGCCGCATTACTAAACTATCTTGAACAAGATTTATAGTGATGACAGAAAGTGTCGACCGTTGACGTAGCTAGAGGGCGTTGAATAAGTGGGCTAAAGAACAAAGGTAGGGCATTTATGACAAAAGAAACCTTAATAAACTCCCAAAGGTTTGTCTAAAGGTAAAACGGGGAAAGTTTGCAGGGAACGCATTACACGCAGCAATCCGGGAAAGAGGCATCATCTTCGCAGGGTGTTACGACGGAAGACCATGGAGCAAGCAACTTCAGACAGAAAACTCGTGAGGAAGTTTCGAGTCTAATTATATGGCATCTTGGTAAATCACTAGGTAGAATCAGGAACTCAAAAGTGCGAAGTCTGCAACAGTGTCCTCGCGTAGGGAGGCGTATACGCCGATTACATCCTCCTAGGGCTCGTGTCAAGAACCTGTTGCTCGACGATGGCGCCGGTCGGGCATGCCAAGGGAGGTTATGGATAAAAACGAAAAAAAGTGACCAGCTACGGAACCCAACGAAAGTGGCACTAAAAAGGTAGACGGAACCGTAGGACGAGCGACTGAAACTCAAGGGAATGGGAGCGGAAAGATGGTTACACGGCAATATTGGAATTTGGGGTATTCGGGAGAAGGGGGTAAGAGGGGGAAGGTTGCACTGTAAACGTGGGGAGGATTTCAAACGATAGAACATCAACGCTGACCATTTGGGAGGATCTCGGACTTCGAGGGGGGAGAAGAACTGGGCCAGGGCCGAGGGAGAGTGACGCGAATTTTCTGTGGGTAATCTAACTTCAATTGGGGTGACGTCCAAGGTAGTTTCTCAGGATGACTTGTGGGCTGTTATAGATCAAAGGCAAAGAGGAGAGGGTCAGGTACGTGACGGATGATCATTTCTCGGAGCTAAGCCATTCGAGCAATAGTCAACGAAGGAAGAGAACAAGGTTGGGGGGATGGAGAGGTCACGAAAAGGTGAATGTTACAAACGTCAATGGAAAAAAGGAACACTTGGAATAGAGCAAACAACAAACAAAAAGGGGGGAAGGAGGAAGGAAGCCCTCGAGGCGTTTGATGAAGCCGGAGTTGTTGTCCGACCCTGCAAGGAGAGGGAGCATCCCTACAAGAAGGGCGGCAGTGTTTTAGATTAGGAGTGAAAAGGTGCCTCAGAGAACATAAGATCGTTTCTGGTAGCAAGCAGGGCTTCACTAAAACTAAAAGCGAGGATATCATTTCGTCAAGGAAAGGTCGAAGTAACCGTCAAAGTAGGAAAACGGGGGGAATGTCTTGAAGATTACCCACAATACTGGGGCAGAAAGAAAACGCGGGGCCGCATGGTAACGAACAGCAGTCAAAAAAAGGGAACACGTTGCGCGCTATTGGACATACCACTACGCAGCGAAGCCCGGAGATCCCACAGGAAGTGTGAGAGACGAAGCCAATATACTACCAAATAGGTGTGAGCAGGTAATAGGGCGCTCAAAGGACCGGGAAGATGCTGAAGTAACTCCGAAACTGGTACAGCGACGCTCGTGAAATGGCGGGGGGGATGGTTCACGTCTAGGTCCTTGTTGCTCAAAATACTCTCATGAGCACATGCACTAACTATGATCCGGAAAAGGGTGGGGGACTGAAAATCGTGAATGAAGAAAAAAAGAAAAAAAAAAAAAAGGGCCTCGATGGAACGACTCCTAAGAGGAGAAAGGTTTTTGGTATGCATATGTTTCGCGGGGAAAAAAGACTAATCAAGCGCCATCGAAGAAATCTCGAGATTGTTGTAGAAGCGCATCAAGCCTCTCTGTGGATTGGAGCTGGGGAAGAAAAATATACGTTCTATCCAGAGGAAAAAGCGAATGCAAAATTGACGGGAGATCTGAGCTTCGTGAGATTCTGACTAAAAAAAGTTGGAAAGCGTCGCGGTCAGGGGTGGATGGACGTTCTTTGATACCTTAAGAAAAAAATCGCGGGGAACACTATACACTATAAAGAGAGAACTACAGTCAAAGAAGAGACAAGGTTCTCAATCCACGGGATTGTTTAAAACTACCTAGGAAATACCTCACGGGCTCTACAGAGGATGGTGCTATCGACAGTCAATAGTATTCTGGAAAAGCTTGGGAGAATTGGGGAAAGGGGGCTTCAGAATAGGAGAATAGGGGGGAGGGGCCTATTGCTTGAATCCAACACTAACCATCTCTCTACCATAAAAATTGTCAATCCGGGGAATTAAGGAGAAGAAAATAAAGAAGAAGAAGAAAAGGACCAGGAGGGGCTGTGACTTCAGGTCATAGCGAAAACGCTTACAACTACGGAAAAAATCGCGGACGGGGGGGAGAAGCAAACAGGGACAAAAATGGGGGAGAAAAGACTGAGAAGACACAACTATAAATCTTCCTGCGGTGCCGCCGTCATTTAATGTAAACTGGAAAGCAAGAAGTAGAATGGGAAGGGGGGGGATGAGAAGAGGGGAGGGGAAAGCTTGATTGAAGGCAAAAGAACACCCAGCGATCTTAGCTACGGCAGTAAGAGAAAAAGGAGAACAAGGGGGGGACAAGTGGTAGTGGGAAAAAGCGGAAAAAGTAGACAAAAACACGCGTGCGTGGGAAAAAAAACCACGTTCAATCTGTCTTTAATTAACTTGAAAGTCTATGGAAAAAAAAAAAGGGGAAACAAAAAGAAAACGAAGCAGGGGGGGAATGACTTTATCCATTTTATCTAGTTTAAAGATCAAGTGCTGTTCAATTCGGTGAACGATCGAGTCGGCAAGACGGTCGGCAGGTGGGAGAGTCCAAGGATAAGAAGTGTGGCTAGGAGAAGAGGGGGGCAAAAAGAAAGAAAGTGGGGACTTTCGCTCATCGCAAACACTTACCACATCCTCTTTGGCCAGTACGAAATGAAAAAGTAAGATTGTGTCAACATCACGAAGAAAGAGAAAGAAACAACAAAAGGAAAAGTAGGGAAAGAGTAGAGGGAGGGATGACCAGGGAGGGGAATAGAATCGAGAAAATCTCTTACTCCCCAAAGGATGTTAACGCTTCCCGGCAAAATAGCACTTGTATTGAGGAGAAGAATTCGGGAGGAGAACCTGAACGGAAGAAAAAAAAGCCTGGGGAGAGTGTAATAAAATTAAGGGAAAAACGCTTCTTCTTAATCCGATTTTTTCCTGTGGAAGCTTCATAGAACTATCAGACACTTAGAGCAAGAAAGGGTAAAGGAAGGGGCACAGAAATGAGGGGGCGATGCTAGAAAGGGAAAGGGGGGTGGTACAGGTGGGTCCAGAATCATTTGGCAGTTTCAAACAAGGTCGCTTTAATAACGATGTGGGGGTTCAGAAGGGAAACCCAAAGGGAGACAGGGGAAAAGGGGTGTCGCGATGGAAAGAAAAAGACCTTGTAAGAAGTGGAAATCTCTATGGTGTCGTTCCGTAAACCTGAGAACAATGGGACGAATGGAGGTAGAAGGAAAACAATAGTCAGGGGGAGAAGATAAGCAATCCAACAACGTTGCCTTAGCTCCAAGTAAAAAAACAATGAGGGGGAAAAAATAAAAAAAAGAAAGGAAACGAGGGAGACCTTGATGCTTCGGTGGAATCGCTCCACTCTATCCATTTTTTCAAACATAAACTTAAGAGAGGGAGGACTGGGGGTGAAAAAAGAAGCGCGAAGCTGACGAAATAACAGGAACCACAAAATCGGATTTCTTTCTTTTTCTTTGGCAGCTAGAAAAAATGGGGAAAGGGAATGAAAGGTCGGTATTCGGGGGGGGGTCTAATTTATGTTGTGAGTGGAGAGAGCACTAAAAAATGACAAGGCTAAAGATCATACGGGGGAGGAATTCCAGACAAGGTTTTTTGGAAGGGTTCTTTAAAATATTAAAAGAAGAGGGGGAAGAGACTGAGAGGAAGAAGGACTCAGAAAGTAGGGAGGACGCCACTTCTCTTTTTCTCGGACTGAGTGGCTTGTGCAAAAATGTGAGAGAGGAGAAGGGATAGGGGGGGGTAAGAACTATCAATAATAATGGAAGAGGGTAGAAAAGAGGAACGCCTTAACCCGATAATACGTTTCAAAAAAAGAACGGACTGGGGGTTTTTGGAAGAAAGAGAGAGACAGAACCAATCGAAGTTCAAGAATGAAAAAAAGGGGAAAACTAACGAGACGGGAGAAGTTGCCTGCACGTCTCCCTACACAAAAGCTAGGCTGAGCTTGCCTTCAATATAGGAGGAGAATTCGATTGAATGAAGAAAAGGGAGGAACTGAAGGGAAAGAAAACTCATGCTACTTAGATCTCCACCATTGGCATCGAGTGAAAGAGGAATAGAGAAGTGAAGGTGGAAGAACAAAATGCAAAGTGGACAAGATGGCGGATTCTGCCATTGTTCCGTTCCGTGTAGTTGTATAAGCGCAAGGAAAAGAAGAAACAAACAAGAAAGGGGCATATTTCGAGAAGCAGTGGGGGGGGGACGAAAGAAAACAATAAGCCGCCTGAAACATGTGATTGCTTAAAATATGGGAACAAAATCTTTGGGGGTTACAAATAGAGCGAAAGAAAGAGATGATGAGGCTCTGGGAAAAAGCTCTTATCACGGGATTTCCTTTCTATCAACTCTTACCAGGAAAAAAATCGTTTTTTATCGCGGGTAAAAAGTCGGCGACATAGGAACGAAGAGCGTATTTAGCCTCTATAGTGTCAATCATATCAAGCAAGGAGTGACAGGGGTGGAGGTAAAATAAGTTGGAGAATTTTCCGTCGTGAAGCCTGGCAGCCATGATGGAGGAACCTAGGGATAAGGGAAGTGAGGCGCCGTGAAGGATGGCTGAGCTTATTTCGGGGCACACTTCCAAAAAAAGGAATTGAAGGAAAAAAGAAGTGTGAGGGGGGGAGCAGTAGAGAAAATGGGGCAGTTAAAGAAACAGGCAAAACTCCCAGGCATGGATGATCCGTCAACAACAAGCGGAGGAAAAAAAAAGAAAAGAGAAATGAAAAGACCACCGGGAGGGGAATTGCGGGCAGTTTTTGTGTTGAACCCACTTGTGGGTCAGAAAATTAGACAAAGACCAGAGTGTGAGGGAGGACTGCGGGAGTGGAGTGGAGGGAGGAAAGAGCTGGGGCGCATGGGCAGACTTCCAACTGACTACCCAGGGGTTGGGGGGGGGGGGGGGGGGGGGTTGACGTCTAGGAAGGTGGTCGGAAAGGGGACCGAAAAGTCACATTCATCCAAACACTTAACTCGGAGTTGAGATTGCAAACGAACAATCAGGGAGAAAAAGAGGCGGCATTGCCGGCATTTCGACCGTCAATTAAAAAACCGAGCAGTGGTAGAGTGGAAGACTCGCAAAGGCATAAAAAACCAAACGGGGAAATCATAAGCCCCGACCTCGCCTGCACTTTATCTCCGGCACAATCTGGGGGGAGAAAAGGATCATTTGATACAAACATGCCGAGAATTTGTCGTTAAATTCTTAATCTTTCTATCGTACCGGGGGGGAAAACTATGCGGGTAGAAATCGGGGATGGCTGCTTGTTCGTCTATGTTGGGTCTTTCTCAACGTAAGAGGGGGGGGAAAATGAACGAGGAAAAACTGAAGTAAAGGAAATTTTGGGCGGAAAAACATACATTCGAGGGAAAATCGAGTATCGCGCTAAAAAGTGTGGCGAAGGAGCAGAAAAAAAAGGGGGGGGGAGCTTCCGAACCGCCTAATCGAAGTGGACAAGCTGAACTATCAGAAGAGGCTAAAAGGAGAAAGCCAGCATCAAGGCGCGTGTGATTGCTTTCGCGGCAAGGACATGAGTCCGAGTCAAACAAAAAAGAGGCACGGAAGGGCGATGGTGTAGGGCTCTCGTCTGGGAGAAGCGGCCCGCAAACTCAACTCTTTGTAACGTATGAGGGGAGGTTGGGATAAGGAGACAGGGGGGGGGGAGATTCGGACAAACAGGAGAAAGAAGAACGCGCTCCGAAAACGTACTCTAATCAAAGCAACAACTAGCTTGGAGCTAAGAAGGAATTCAAACGGGAGTACGGAAACTCAGGAGAGAAAGAATGGGTACAGAATAGGGATTATAGTTATTCTAACAAAATCGAAAAAGACTTGGATAAGGAAAGGAAAAAGTCGAAAGACGTGGAGCGGTGGCAGATAGTGCCGAGAAACAAAGAAAAAAAGAAAATTCTCGAACCAATAAGAAAATGGTAAAGTTTAACATGCTGAGCGCAAAGAAACGGGAGAAAACAGCTCCGCAGCTGGGTCTGTGCTTCCTGCGAGCAGGCGCGTGGTTCAACGACACTGATTAAGAGGGACTAAAGAAACTTGTCGACAAGGGGGGTAAAGAAAGGGGAGCAGACACTAGACTAAATGGAAGTCGTGTCGCCTTTCATGGTACCAACCCTGAAAGCAGGGAGGGGGCCCTGATAGCGAAGCTAAAATTGTTATTCTTGTTCTCGATTGCTGGGAAAGGAGAAAAAGGAAAAGCAGGAAAAAGAAAAGGGGGGGCTGGAGTGCGGGTAGCTCAGGGAAAACATGCTATTAAAACCGGCGGCAACTGAGTTGGTATTGGTGTACCAGGGGCAAGGACGAATGCGTTGACAGAAAAAAAACATCACCGAGGTCAGGGAGGAAGGTATTAAGGGAAAAGTCGAGGAAAAACCCTTTAAAACCACCTAATCTGAATCGACCTCTACTTTTTGGAGGGGAAAGGAAGTTATAAGTTTGAGAAAAAAGGGCGGGAAAGGGAGGGGCGATGGAAAGCTGTCGGGAAGTAACAAGGCGAAGACGGTCTCATTTCATTATGACCCTTAACTAAGGCGTAGGTGGCTAATGAAAAAGGAGTGAGGAAATACCGGAAAAAGGGGGGTCTGGGGGTCAAACGCGCATCCAAGTGGTTAAGTCAATCCTCGGGGGGGAGTGAACAGGGAGAGGGAATTGTTTCGCGATTATATCGCCGGTGGCAGCATCAACGAAGCACTCTCAAGCTCACAAAGAGGAAAGAAGAATTGAGGAGGGGAATGAAACCGGAAAGGATATCATCGGGACAGCACTCGGAACAGGAAAAAGTGGGGTACCGGCGGCGTGCACGCCAGAGCCCCAATTGTCAGGTAAAAATCCGGTCGAGAGCCAAGAACGCTCGAAAAGCCTGAAGGGGCCTACAGGAAATTAGAAGTATCTTCGAAGGAGGCACCAGGGTTCGGCAAAGAACAGATGAATAACCGCGAGGACTCCAATGGAAATTCAAATGGGATAAAGAATTGGAAAAGAAGAAGGCGGGGCGCGAAGGGTTGAAAAGGGTAACCCTGCCGGTGAAAGGTCAATTCAGGACAGTCCTCTTTCCCAACTATTTGTTGGTTTCCAGAGAAGAAAAGAGTGGGCCTGCGGTGAAGGGGGGTCGCTGAAAAGCAAACGGGGGGCCACGGGGGAATCGCGATTTGAGATTGCATGGCTACCGAGATCCCCTAAAAGCCTGCTCCATGATGGGACTGAAAGCAAACGAGACGATTTACAAGAAAACTTGAACTCTCCACTCAGCAAAGGCGGTAACGTCAACCGGGAACGCGAACACTGGGGAGTCTGGGTGCCTCCAGCGGGATATTGTCGACACTGAGTCTACATCCGTTCGGAGAGGTAAACGGCGTTGGGAAGCGCGGAGGATGAAAGAGAACCGGGAAACCAGCGGCGGAGTAAGATTCGGTTCGGGCGGCGCAACACTGTTGACGCGAAAAATTTTATGTTCTTCGGGGGTTTCGATAATTTATGTGGGGGGGGAGTGTTGGCTCAGGACAGAAGATCAAATGAGAACGATCCGAGGTTGAAGCCTAAGCCCCCACTACTTGGGTCTGAAGGTTTCGGTGGGAAGAATAATGGAAAAGAGATAGCCAGAAGATGCCCCGTAAAGAGAAAGATCGGGGCCAATCCTCGTGGGCGTTCGGAAGGGAAGGCCGGTTTAAAAAAAAAAAAAAACTGATCGCAGGTCGCTGGGTTTGAAGCCCTATACCGACCAAAAAAGACCTAAGTAAGCATGTTAGACCAGACAGCCCGGAAAAGAATGCACAAAAACTTTCAAGGCGTCCGGGGTTTAGAGGAAGCAGGTCAACCGCATCATAGCCAACATCGCACGGTCAAGGAGCTGTGGACCGGAACGAGAACGTTCTAGTCCGGGGAGCACGTCTCCCATCATCCGACTCGTGATCTGGACTACTAAAGCAGGCGGTAGGAAGGCAAGTGGAATTAGGGAAATGGAAGCGAAAACTGACCTGCTCCTTAGCCAAGTTCATCGTAGGGAGGGAGGACGAGAGGACTCGCGAAAAAAAATGTCAGAGGGGGAAAGCCAAACGGTTTCACGGGGAAGTGAATCTTCTCAAGGAGCTAACAAGGGTCCGTCCTTCGGTTGAGAAATCCTAATGGACCGGACGGTAAACCAGACATTTTGTCAACGGGGGGAAGGAGAGGGTTGTCCGGGCGCGACAGAAGCCAAAGACAGACTACCGGGGAAGGACGTAAAGGTTCAGAGACCAAGATCACTTGGGGGGGAAGAAGGTTTCGGCGAGATGGGAAATGCTGACGGGGTCCGTTACTGATTACAAACGGGGGTAGGAAACTTCGAGACGCATCAACAGGGGAGAAAGGAGCGTTTGGGGGAAGCCTCGGTGTCAAACCTATGCCATCGCCAGAGTCCTAGAACTTCTGGTGAAATCGATTCTGTCGTGGCATATGCAGATCGCGGACCAGGTTCGTCATAAGGTTTCCGGCTTAAGGGTTGAGCAGCCAGAGAGATCGGGGGCAAAAGTTATAAAAGACGTCAAGACGGGATCACGAACACGATGTGCGAAGGGATCATCAATCGAAAGAAAAAAGAAAACGAGTTTATGGGATGGAATCATGTATAAGGGGGGGAAAAAGGGAGGTTACCAACAACTGCTGGGGCGGCGAAGGGAAAAAGGGCAGGGAGGGGACTGGAATTCCGAAAAAAAAAACGGGATGGAGGAAAAAAGGGACAAGCCGCCGCAAGAGTGTGGCCTTTGAGGTTGGTGTTACTTCCACGGGGGAGTATGAAAATTGAGCCATCCAATACAAAAGGATGGGGTGAAGGGTCTATGAGAAAAAGCCGCGAAACGACTGGGAGAATATCATCGTCACGGCTACAAGGAACGAGGGTCGATCTCATAGGGAGTTGCACCTAGTCTGCGTCCGGTCCCAACGGAAGGACAAACAAAAAATATTTAGTCTGAGGAACAGAAAAACTAAGACGCTCGGAGTTCCGCATGGTCCAAAAGAAACCGCTGAACCGTATTCAAAAATGTTCAGAGGATGAAGGGGAATAAAAAAAACGGGAGATCTCCAGTACGCCGCCCAGACGGGGGAGGATACACTCTGACTCAAAAGAGAGATGGGGTTCTCCGGGAACAAAAGAGGGAAGGGGAAGGCGGGGAAGAGCGAGCGTCGCGCCTGGAGATCACACTAAAGAGGATGGCGGGGGCTGGGTTCAAAAACAAGAGCGGACCTGGGTGCGAAAAAAGGTCTCAAAGAAGACGGCAACAATGGGAGAGCAGGAAAGGACCGGAGGAAAATTAACAGTTTGGGGAGGAAAATCTCATCAGAGGGAAGCGATTCAATCGCTCCTACGTCTAAAAAAAAGGGGGTGGCGAAGGAGCAGGAGGTGGTAAAGATGGGAAAAAAGAAAAGGGAGAATTCAAAGCCTGCTCTCGCAGCATCAGAAGGAAGGGAAAAAACAGAAACGGTTTTGTAACTTCTCGCAGGAGCGTCCGCGTCACAAATCGAAAATAACACGCGTGGGTGGTGGAGGCTCGCTCGGGCGACTGCGTAAAAATACCGCCTGTAAAAATCGCGGCAGTTGGGAGCTTCTGGGTAGACAGGAAAGGGGAAGTAATACTAACAGATCCACGCCTACAGCTCAACGGCAAACTGTAACGGGGCGCCACGAGGCTGTCTTTGAACCTGACTGGGGCGTGAGTAAGGGGAAATAGGAGATACTGGTAGTACGCTGTAAAATCTAGGGAGGGTACTCACGAACAATCAAAAGGGGATTGAGGCTTCAAAACCTAGAATTAAAAATTAAAAAAAAAAAAAAAAAAAAAAACACAAACCAAAAAACAAAAAAATGCTTAAAGATGTAAAAAAAAACAAAAAGAAGGACCCGAAAAAAGTTTTTTTAACAACAAACCAACCCAAAACCCCCCCACACCAACACACCCCAACCACCCCTACAACCCTCAACCAACACAAACAACAAAAAAAAACCAAAAAACACCTCACAAAGAAAAAACTAAAAAACCCCATTTCACACCACACCTTTTTTCTGTTTTTCAACCATAACAACAACAAAAAAAACGATCCCAAGAAACCCAAACCAAAAAAAAAAAAAAAAAAAAATCTTTTTTATCATGCCTTCGTCCGAGCACAGCACACATAAAATATCACGAAAACCAAGAATAATGGGGGCACGAACTTAAAAAAAGGGCTCTCACAAATAAAATAGAAAAAGGAACTACTTTAAACTCCGTCGTGTCTGTCATTGGCAAGCTCGGCGCGTTACAACGCCGGGGGCAGAAGAAGGCATGACGAAAGAGGGTCATTTGCTAATCTTGCCTTGCACACTATACATCAAGGTCAGACGATTTAACGAGATTGGGTGTGGGAGGGTGAAAGGAAGAGGGGAGCAGCGAAGTTCTTCAGTGTAGCTCATAGTCGCGGAAGAGGAGGAATGCGACACGCCATCGCAGCTTGAGGGGGAAGAGAGGTAACTCACAGGAAGAAAGAAGAAGGGGAGGAATGAAAACAGGCAGGAAAAAAGAATTCTTTTGTTCTGGAATAAAACAAAAGCATGTACAACTCTTTCTTACGTCGAAAAACAAAAAAAGAGAGGGAAACTGCCTTGAACCGGCAAGTGGAAAATGGAAAGGAGGAAGGGAACGACCTTTCACAGCTGCAGCTGCCCGCTATTGGAAAAAATGGGGTCCTTAGCAATGGCACTTTTTATCGGTAGCGAGCCGCGGGTTAGGGGGGAAACAAAAAGAGGAAGAGCGAATAAAGGTAGTCCAAGTGAGTGAGGAAATAGGACCAGATTCTATCTAGGGGTATTACTAACTTTGGCAGAAATACACGCAAGGACGCTCAGAGAAGCCGGTGACGAGCAACCTCCTAAAGAGGGGACAGGGACGATATGGAGGTGCGAATTATGAAGGAGACGTGGGAGAAGCAAAGGAAATAGACACTAACAACACGGATTAGATAGATAGTTAAGTCGTGTGATGAACTTGGAAGTCATCGAAACAGCATCTGGAATGGCCAGCATGGGGAATGTGAGGGAACTGAGGGAGGGGAGGCAAGATCCCATTGTCCGTGTTTCTCACAGGGGAAAGGATAGGCACCTCGGGGAACGAAGGATATG
>Ga0179593_1586525_pt1 | contig 11482 bp, 17 predicted proteins | sample CZODoug2_1_08_16_FD_185931 | JGI IMG/M metagenome (GOLD analysis project Ga0179593, IMG submission 185931) | Vadose zone soil fungal communities from Angelo Coast Range Reserve, California, USA - CZODoug2_1_08_16fungal (PacBio error correction) | ecosystem: Environmental > Terrestrial > Soil >...
TTTAGGGACCTTTGTCGGCTTCGGAAAAAACCCAAAAAAGGGAAACGGAAGTCAGACTGGCGATAAACTAGAACGGCCGACGCCAAAAAAAAAGGAAAAACGACGAAGAAGGCATGGGGAAATCGCAGGTGGGGGAACGGTGTGGTTTCTTACAAAATCGAGTTGGATATAAAAAAAAGGAAGAATAACGAAGGGCATTGAACGCGGCCAGGACACTGGGTAAGGGGAAAAGCCTCAGCAGTCCAGAGGTCAAACGATTGGATCCAAAGGGGAGCATTGGTTCAACGCTGGACCAAACATATCGGTCGAAGGAGGGGCTGGAAAAAGAAAAAAAGACTAAGACTCTCGAACCCTCCCTGGTGCAAGGTCGCAAGAGGAGTGGTGGGGTTTGAGCACCGAAGGGATGAGCGGAAGGCCAGTTCATCCACATCAACAACATGGGGCAGGGATCAGAAAAAGGAAAAAAAAAAAAAAGAGATGAAAGACGAGGATTTTCAGGTGGTTGAAGAGGGAGGACGGGGGAAGCTAAAAACTTAAAAGGGTATCGCAGTGAAAAGAAAGACTGGGAACTGCGCAGAAGTTCAAGGTTGGCTGAGAAGGAAGACGAAAAGAGGAAACTTTTAAAAAGCAACAAGAAAGACCTCATTCTGCCAAGGGGGGGGAAGGGGTGTGCATCTTACCCATAGCAAGGGGGGACTCAGGAAAGGAAGGGGAAGGAGGGGAGAATAAGCTGATTACGAGCCTTTCAGACATGGACGGGGAAAGAATATCAATGGGGGGGTTGAGAGGAGAGATAAGGGGGTTTCAGGTGAAAGGGTCAAATTGGGACAAATGCTCCCACTTAGTAAAAAAAAAAAGAAAGGCAAAAAAAGGGAAAGTCAAGGGGGGCGGTACGCATTTTTTGATTAAAGGAAGATTTCAAAACATTTGGACAGTACGGTGGAAAGCAAAAAAACGTAAACCGAATAGAAAAAAGGAAGATGGGCGAAAGCCAAAAAATGGATACACGGGGACTCTGGGCTATTCGTGGTCCTGGAAAAGGGTACCGAAAGAGGGTAAACGCATTGGGTTTCCCTTACCGTGGGGGTACCCGCGGGAAGGACCCGCAGTCCCGGGCGTCTTTTGTGGAAACGCGAGGACAGACAAAGACAAAGGAACAAAAATCCAGCCTGATCTATCGAAAAAACCCATGAAGTTGGAAAAAATCAAATCAGGGGGGGGGGGGGTTCACAACATTAGGATGATGGGCAGAGAGAGATCTTCGGGAACAGGGGAAAAGATGCGAGGGTCGGGTGAGCAAACCGTTGGGGGGACGTCCCTCGCGTTTTAAATAAAAACTGGAAGAAAGAAGGAATCAGCAAAGGAAGAGATTTAAGCGGTAATGACCAACGGTAGGGGGAAAAAGGGCGAAAATGAGGATTCGGTCTCCGGCGGGGGGGAAGTCATGAAAAAAAAACGTGAAGAAACAAAAAAATTATTATCACGCCCCATTTGGTGCCTGTGGGCCACTGAGGGGAGGAATCCGGGAGGGGAAAAATCCGACCACAACGATACTAGGGGGATAAAACATGTTTTGAAAATCCAAGTTTAAAAAAAGGGAAAAAAGAAAAAATGAAAGGAAAAAAAACCGAACCAGGGGAAATTAAGGAAAGACCCTTAGGGGTGGAAAACTAAGACGGGAAAGTTGTTTGGGGGGGGGGGGGGGAGGTTGAGACAAAAACCAAGGGGAAGAAAACTTGACCATTATCTAAGAATAAATCGAAAAAAAAAACCTAGAGGAAGGTGAAAAATAGGTTGAGGGAGAGGGAAATCATCATGTCTTATAGCTAAAATCAAGAGCGGCTGAGGAACACAAAGGTAACGGCCAAACAGGCAGCAAAAAAGAAAAAAAACCCGCTGGTAAAGTGCGCGTAGAAAAAAAAGTGCGGGAATTAAATGCTCCGTATAGGTAAAGGAAAAAAGGGAAAAACTGGAACTGGTTTACTGTCGGTTGAAGGGAAAAAAAAGTCCGTCGGGAAAACAAGGAAAAAGGGTATAGGGCTCATCAACTACGCCCAGTAAAAGGCAAGAAAAAAGAAGTAAAAGCGGTCTTTTGGGTAATCGGGGGGGGACAAGGAGGTAGGAGAAAAGGATTGGAATGAAAGGGGGTCACTACCAACCAAAAAAGGGAGACACGGAGAGGACTGAAAAAAAGCCTGGCTTTTATGGTGCCAGAAACTTACTTACGGAAAGTGGGGGGGGTTTCGAGTCTAAGGGGAGGGGAAAAAAAAAAGAAAAAAAAAAGAGGCATTGGGAAAAAACCGAGCCTCGTTAACTTCTAGGAGGGATTCAGAAATATTCCGCATCTGAATGAGAGGCCCAGTGGTGTTTAATAATCTAGAACAAATTAATATGGGGGGGGGGAACAAGCTCAAAGGTTGCTTTATAATCAGTAAGTGGGGGTAGGGGGGCACTCCGAGGGGGAAAAGCCAAAACGGGAAAAGAAAAAAACAAAAAAAGAAGGGAGCCTCCTGCCACCATCGCGGCAATACTCACAAAGGGGGAGATGTATAGGAAAAGGCAAGAAAAAAAAACAATTTGACTATTGAAAAAAGAAACCAGAAATAAACAACAGCTATCAAACATACAGGGGGGATTTGGGGGGATGGGAATTAATATCGGGGCAAAAATGGGCCTAAATCCGACAAAGGGGGGAGACACCCTATCCGAAAAGCTTGGGGGATTCAGGGAAAAAGGATAGAAGAGGCTAAATGATGGGCAAAAGCGAGGGAATCGTATTCCAAAAAGATGATCTTGCTGATCGGGAAAACTTTAGGGGAAAAAGAAAGGGGAAAAGGAGAAACGAAGTAAAGACAAAAAAATTGTTTTTTCAGAACGGGGTTTGGGGTTTCGTACCGAAGCGGGGAAGATATTCAAAAAAAATGAAAGAAAAAACCAGGGGGAAAAGGAAAAATTGATCAATGTGGGGGAATACGGATGAGGGGGATGAAATGGAAAGACACTAGAAAAAACGGGCCCAGGGGCGACAAGCAACAGGGTCGAAGATCTCTAAGAGGGGGAAAACCCTTCAACCCACAGACGGTCATCTAAATTAGGAAAAGGAGGGGATGACCGCAAACCCAGCCAAGTGAACCTCCTTCGTAAAATGAAAAAAGACTGGAAAAAAAAAACATCGCGGGAAAAAAATAGGGAAGATGTCTATGGAAACAGGACTGGGGCTGGGAACTGTGGAATAAAGGTGCTGCTCAAAAAGAGCCAAAACATCATCCACTTGGCGCAAAAAAAAAAGGGGCTGGTCTCGGGGTAAAACCCAAAAGGGGCAGGAGGGGAATTGGTCGGCTGGTTCCGGTCAAAAGGGGGTCAACAACTTAAAACCAAAAGAAGACTTGGAGTCGGAAAGGCGAAAAATTTCGTTGTGAGTGCTCTTATGAACATCGGGTTGGGAGTGGGCATTACTGGTTCACAAGGAGCAAGAGGAAAAGATTGTCCGGGGGGGGGGGGAGAAAAACGCATTCGAATCAGAATAAGGAAAACAAGATCCAGCAACTACAAAGGGGAATGGGGCAAAGAAGAAGGACGAAGGAACCAAAAAGGAGCAGGGGGACAGTGGGCCTCTTTGGACTCCGAAAACACTGCAAAATGGAAAAAGAGCTCGTAACAAGAGAAGGGAGAATAGGTCAAAGTAACGTGGGGCCGCATGGGGAACAGGAGGTGGATTTCCCGATGGTGATAATAAAAGGGGCGGGGGTGGAATTTGTGAAAAAAGAAGAGACAAACACATCTGGGAACCGATCAAATGGGGGGGAAAAGGGAAGTAAAAATCAAAAAGCAGAGAGGGCCGGTGAAAAGATCAACAAAAAAAAACAAAACAGAAAAATCAAAAGAACAGACAAAACCGAAAAAAGAAAATAACAGAATAAATTAAAAGGAAGGGAAAAGAAAGGAAAGGTAAAGAGCACGACCTCCCCGTAGGCCGCCCGTGTCCATCAGAGATTCAACAATGAAAGGCTACGGGACCGTTTTCAGAAAAAAAAATAAACCCGTCCAAATCCATTATAACCGAAAACCGACATTTGGTAACGAAGAATAGGACATAGGGGGTAATAGGTAGTCAAGAAGACTGGGGTGACCAGTAATTGAGTGGGTTTTCGAAACAAAAAAACGACAAAAACTGCACAGAAGCGGGGGGGGGCAAGCATTCATTGCACCAGTGGTACCAGTTAGCACGGTTTCGGGGGATGGGGGGGCGGGGTCCTGAGAGTAAAAAGGGTACGTGCCAGGTCACCAAAAGACATGGTGCACAAAATGTTTCGAGGAGGGGTGAAAAGGAGCAAGAAACCGATTGCAACCCGAAAAAGGTAAAACATCGGGTCTCGACTTAATGAAACAAGGTTTGGAAAGAAGGGAAGACGCACTTTCAATTTAGGAGGCTAAGGAAAACATCAAACCGCAACGTTCCACCGGGATGCTCTTAGAAGAACCCAAGAAGAGGGGGCAAAGGGGAATGGGGAAAAAAGCCAATCGACCATCTTCGAGGGAGTTTGAAGGGGTGGAAAAAAAAAAGGGGTGAGTAGGGGAAAGTTTTTTTGAAGGGAGAAGATCCCAGAGTCAGCTAAAAAACCAAAAAGGCTATGAACGCGGGAAAGGGGGGGGGTAAAAAAGGGAAAAGAATGATTCGTCGAGAGGACGAAGGGACTGGGGGGAAAAAGGGGGGGAGGAACCCCCAAAACACCGGTGAAGAACTGACAGTCGCAAACAAGTGTCCATCAGGGGGGGAGAAAAACAGGCATGGTCCTTATGAAGAGGAAGATTGTTGGGCCTATAGACTAGGATCATGGAGAATCGTGGCCAAAAAGAGGGAGTTGTGTTTTAAATCTCCCCACGAACGACAAAGCAGAGGCCGACAAAAAAATTCACGTAGGAGAAGCAAACGACATAATTGTTAATACGATCAGCGAACCGGCAGGAGGACAAGAAGAAAGGGAAGAACATCCAGGAGATCATCTAGGGAGGGTTCAGGGGACGGTAGGAAAAAAAAAAACAACAGTTATAAAAAACAGAGCACTAAAAGCCTTCCACCAGGAAAAAAGCGGGGAAGATCGCTGGGCTTTGGCGCGGGATTAGCCAGAAAATAGAAGGCGCGCCCTTAAACATTGGAGAAGAAAAGGGAGCGCCCTATAGTGGAAGCGATGAATAAATACGCAGGAGAGTGTGGGATGGAAAGACGGTTCCAATTAGGGCAAAGGTAGAAAAAACAATAGCGACGAAAAAAAACTTCATTGAACGCAACTGGCCACAAATCACATGGAAGTTACGAAACGTCGCAAACAAGGTCTACGAGGATGCTGTGGAAAAAAAAAATTCGCGAAAAAAAAGTTCAACGCTGGGAATCACGGTTCCTTACCCTAGAACACTATAAGACTACGTTAAAACCAACTCCGGTAACTGGTTTGGGGAAAGTAGTGTTTCGGTTTGGCGACGGAGAAAGGAACTACGGCCGGGAGGACGATTCATCCAACACGGGGAGTGGGAAAGTGGTGCTATCCTCATCAAGTAACAAAAAAAGTCAAAAAAGACAGAGGGTGGAAATGGGACACTGGCGTTGAAGAGAATTAGGGATCGAAGGGGTGCGGGTCGAAACGGACAAAAAGGCCACGCCAGAAAAGGTTGAACTAGAAAAGAAGAATAGTGACCGAAAAGCTGTACGGAAAGGGGAGCGAAAAAAAAAAAAAGAAATCATGGACGCGGGTCTGTGGGGGGGAAGGGGGGGGGACAGGAAAAGTCGCACTTATAGTTACTGGGAAACTCAAAGACAGGATGAATAGGACTTCTGAAACGCGGAAGATTGGAAGTAAAGTCAGTGGGGTCGGGGTTTTGGACGATTACCCTGGGGGGGAGTAAAAAAATACCCACAATGCAACCCGTGGGGAACGCCCGGAAGGGACAGTGCGGGGAAGGGGGGATTAAGGAAGAGGAAACCATGTGGAATTCCTGAGAAAGGGTGAGCATCAACGATCGAAACCGGGAAGGAAAAACAAGGAAACTGGGCGGTGATGAGGCAACCAAGATGGGACATTTGTGACCGCAAAAGTTTACCCAGAAAGCCTAGCAAAGGGGTGAAACCCTTACCGTGGATTACGACAAACACGGAGGGAAAAAAGGAACGGGCGGACTTTATTAGGGGGGAGGAAAACCACCGAAAGTAAGTTGAAAACTCAAAAGTATCGGAAAAAAGAAAAAAAACCAAAGATATCTTCTCAACAACCCACCCACCCCCCAACTGGATAGATAGAAGAAAAAAGGAGGAAATCCGAAGGGGGAAACAGAAGGGCATTTGACGTCGAAATAAAGAAAGGCATTGGGGGGGGAGCACTTCAAGGCGGTGGGGGGGTAAGTCTGTGTGGGTTAAGCCGCCAGAGCAGGAAAGGGAAGGAGGTAAGGGAATCAGTCTTAGCACTGGGTGAGTGGGGTGAACCCAGAAATTAATTTGAATCCGTACCACTTGACGGATAAAAGGATGATCAACCCTCCCCATTGTCGGTGGGAAAAACCCGATCGTGATTAGCCGAACGAAACCTTCATGAACGGAAAGCAAAAGGTGTGAAAAATCCCTTAAAACTTTTAAGGACAAATGCCTCAACAGGACAAAACAAAGCGTCTTTTAAAGGAAGTGGAGATAAAGGTTCTAGTACGTACACAAGGAAAAAGGATCGAGAATCACTATGAAGAGGAGGGGGGCCAAAAATACACTCCAAAAAGTTAATAAGATTAGGAAAGCGCTCCTTACTACTAGGGAGGAGAAAGCAGCACCGGAGACGCGCACAAGCACAAAAGAAAATGCTCGATTATGGAATTTAGGGTTGAGGAGACCGTAGAAAGCGGAAAAAGGTAGGGATGAAAAGCAACCTTAACTTCCGGTCTAGAAAAATTCAGGGAAAGAAAAGGAAATAGATCACGTTTAAGTAAACTCAAGGGCACAAGGCGGAAAAAAAAAAGGAAAAATGTTTACTGACTTAAACATGAAAAAATCCAGGAGGGAACAGTAGCAACGAGAGAAAGGGGGGGAAAAAGTTGTATTGAATATAACCCTAATCTTAGGTCCAGTCCGTTACGGTAACAGAAAAAAAGTCTTTTGCTGAAACGCCGCGTCCGAGAGAATGGGGGTGTGGTCCCGAGTAGAGGAGAAAAATGGGGGAAGGAGCGAAAAGCTCCTTTGTCAAAAAAGGGTGGGGTAGTGAACTGCACCGAATAAGGAGAAGAAAGACGTAGACACAAATCTTGAATCTGAAGGTGATGCCGTAAGTATACAAGGGGAGGAATAGTGGGGGGCCGCGTAATTCTAGGTGTTCGTTGAAGTGAAGGGGGGATAAGGGACCTCCCCGAAAGGAAAAGCCACCAAACAAACTCGACCTTCAAAAAAAGGAAGGATAATTCAGACGGCCCACCATCTTCGCGCGAAGGGGAACAGGATCAATCGAGGGAAATTAAGAAAGTTCCCCTCAAATCCCAGGGGGAAGAATAAAACAAAGAAAAAAAGTAAAGAAGCCAATCGATCCACATTTGGAAAGGGGAAGGATCGGAGAATATAAGGAGGGGGAAGGAAAAATCCTAATTATAGAACAAAACTTTGAAAAGGTTGGAAGCGGAATGTTCTCAATTTGGGGGGAGAGGAGAAAGCCCAAAACCCGGGAGCTGGAAGGGGTTGGGAAAACCCGGAGGAGTGATTGGATCCCGAAGAGGGAGGGGACATTCCATCCAAGGGCGCAATCAGAGAGGAGAAAAACGAGGAACTGAAGATTCGTTACCAACTTGAAGGGGTCGAACGGTCCCAAAATCCTCCCGTGGGAAAGAGGGTTAAAGGGAGAAGGAAGCGGGTCTCCTTTCCCCCGAAAGATACAAATTTGCGACACGAAAGGGAAACCCCCCAAAAAAGAAGAAACTGGTATTCAACTTGCGAAAAAAAGAAACATCACGTCACTTACCAAAGGACGAAAACGATGAAAATCGAAAAAAAATCTGAAAAACCCTTTCCGCCCAGCCCCATGTCAATCTAGGATAAAGAAAACTTATTGAGGGTTCATGAGAAAAAAAGGAGAAACTAAAACTCCCTCAAAGGGACGCGGAATAGCAGACGAAAAATGTCTTTCGGGGGGGAGCGTTGGAAAAAGTCAGCCAAAAAAAAAAACTTGGAGGAAAATGAGAACAATCTCACGGGTGAGCACAGGGGGAGGCTGAGAACGGTTGATAAAGGGGCGGGGGAATGTGCGCGGGAGAAGTTCACAATGGTCAAACGGAGCACACAAAAAAAAGTTGCTGCCGCAGGCTTACTGGGAAAAAAGTCGCAAAGCAGGGGGAGCTCTAATTAACAGGGCGGGGGTCGACGATTCTGGGGGAGGGGGGTAGAAGTACCACATATTTCCCTGAAGGGAAAAAACGGGAGAAAAAGGAAAGACACGAGCCATAAAAAAAAAAAAAACAAGTCCTCCATAAAACTTTGGGGGGGAACGTGGGGAGAGGTGAAGGAAGTACTCACATATCTAGGGGGGGCAAGTGGACAGAGAACAAGGGTCGGACCGTAAAACTGAATCCCGGGGAAACAGGTGCACACATTTAAAAAACGGGCGGGGGAGGGTTATCCGAAGTCGTCCTAGGAAATTGGGGGAAAAACTTAGGTGGGGGTGATGAATGGTTTTTGAAGTTTAGGACAGAAAAAAAAGGACGCACCCATTGGACGATAATGCAGAGCCGTAGCGGGAAGAGGGGGTATCCAAGAAGCGGAATATCCTATCCGAAACACACAAAGACCACAAAACAAGAAGAGGAAAGAGAATATGCCTACCCTTTCGTCCAAAATCTACAACTAATTCCGCTCCTCCTGAAAAAAAATCCCAATTAGGTTTGCGCCTCTGTTTCCTTTTAAAAATTCAACCCTCCAACCTTGTATACCAGGAACTTTCAATCAAAGAAAATCAGGGGGGGTCATAACACAAAAAAAAAAACCATTTTGAAGAAAGCTTGGATGCAACGAGAAAGGGTCAATTTGGGGGGGGGCATTGGGTTAAAAAAAAAAAAAAAGCGGGAACGACAAACGGGCAGGGCCGGGGGTAACAAGTCGCCCTCGGTGGGGCTCAAAAAATGCAAGGGAAAAAATAGCGAGTCTATGTGCTGTCTGGATCACAGGGGAATGGAATAACGCCAGTTTGACAAAGTAAAATAATGGTAACTCGCTAATGGAACAGAGGCGTCGAGCCCCGCCAGGAAGAGAAAGAAGAAGTTGGGGGAGGGAAACGGAGGACCGGTCATAGGAATGGGGCATCCGTGGCTCTGTACGTAAGGTACCATGGGAAAAAGCAAAAAAACGTCAAAAAGATTCGGAATTTCGGACCCATGGGGGAGTCGAAGACAGCACCTCGGTGCAAAAGGGGGGGCGAGGGGCTTCTGCTGATCAGCAAAAATTAAATAGGAAAAAAGAAGGTTCAACCGAAAAATCGACATTCAGGAAAAAGAAATGTGGGGGGGGGACTATCCGAATTGGGTAAAAAAAAAAAAAAAAGGGAGAAAAAGGGGGCGGAAGGATTCCGCGGGGCGGTAAAATCCAAAAGTATCCCCCAATGAAGGAAACTGCGGTCGGGGGGTGGGGCTCCAGATAGCATCCACGGAAGTGGGAGGGGTTGCAAAGTCGCAGGGCAATCGTGCCGGGGACGCCTGCAATCAAAGCCAGCTTAAAAAGAAACTGGAGGGGGGACATGAGACCAGAGAATGTTCTTCAAAAACAGAGAGGGGGAATGACTCACGAGGGGGAGGAGACTGAAAAATTAAAAAAACATTGCAAGGGGGTTTGGTCTTCCAATAGGACCTTCGAATTACGAAGGGGGGGGGGATTGGGGCAAATCCAAAGGAAGATAAGAAAAAATGCAAGGCTTGAAAGGGATGGCAAAGAAAACGATAAATCGCCCGGATTCTCAGAAAAACATGAGAGAAGAAAAATCAAAAAAATAGTATCGGGGGAGGTGGAAGGGTGAAAAACGGGGATGTAGGAAAAAACAATGTCAATAGAAATCCAAAAACACAGGGAAGGAGGGAGGGAAGGGGCTTTAGTTCCTTTTCAAAGAGGCAGAAAAGAAGAAAGCGCCCCTTCTCCAGTGGGGAGACAGAAACCTTCAGAGCCGAATGGCGCAAAGGAGTACTGGGGGGTTTGCACAAGACGAGAGGGTGGGGATTCATCGGAGGCCCACGGGGAGTGGAAGCCGGACATTGAGCCTACGAAGGATTGAAACAGCAAACAGGGCAAACTTGATAGAGGAAGAGGAATCGGGGAAAGAAAAGAGGGGGACGATTGGATCGGCAACAGAAAAAAGGCAAAGAAGGAAAAAAATCACTCCCCGGGTACCCAGATGGCAATCCGGTTCTCTTACAGAAACACCTACATAAAACCAGACCCAAACAAAAACCACAAAGGGGTAAAAAAACGTCAAACAACCCCCCGGTGGATAAGGAGGTTGAGGGCAAGTATAGTTGGGGGGTTGGTGCGAAAAGAAGTTAACCTAAAAAGAAGAGAGGAGGGGAAAAAAGATTCATCCAAGAAAGACCGGGGCTTTAGGGTTAAAAGATCCCGCCGGTAAAAAATGAGATTCAGAAACGCAAGGAGTTTTCAAGGGGGTAAAAAAGGAAACTTTGGCGGGTGAAGCGAAATGGGGTAGGGAGTAGGAGGGAATTTTCAAGGGGGAAAGAAAAAAGAAACAAGAACAGTGCTATCACCCACAGAAAAAAGGACGAGGAGGGGCACTTACCAGGCAGAAAAGAATTCGGGAAAGGGGGGGGGTCAGGGGGTTGTTGATGAAAAAACAGAAGAGACAACCCTGGGTTATCTCAAAAAAAAAACAGCCGAGGGGAAAAGGAGTAATAAATAGTAAAGCACATGGGGGTATCAATACATTATTGGGGCTTCCCTGGGAAAGAGGGGGGGGACAGGAGTCTCGCCGTGTGCAGGCACGGGGGGGGGAACTAAGTTAACAAAAAAAAAGGAGAAAAAAAAAAGGCTGTCCTCGGGCCATGAAAGGGCGGGGGGGGGTTGTGATTAAAAGGAAGAGGGAAAAAAACAAGGTGGATCAAAAGTGAAGGAAAGAAAAACCGGGGGGGGAAGAGGGGAAATAACAAGGATAGGAAACCAGAAGATAGGAAACAGGCAATGGGGTGGGGGAAAGAAAAGCCAAGCCGGGCTGGGGGGGGGAACAAGTTTGGTCCTGGGGTACCCCGCAAAAAACACAGAAAAAACAGAAGGTCAACACAGTGGGTTGAACAACAGGAAAAAGGGGGAGGACAAGAAAAAAAACACGGGTAACTCGGAACGGGGCAAGGGGGAAAGGGGGAAGGGGTAAAACGAAGGTACTCCACAACCGAAAATAAAAGTGAAAAAAAAAGCACAACAGAAAGCCGGGAAAATCGATCTGTGAAAACCATCCGTCAGACGGGACCTCCGAAG
>Ga0179593_1729246_pt1 | contig 11482 bp, 15 predicted proteins | sample CZODoug2_1_08_16_FD_185931 | JGI IMG/M metagenome (GOLD analysis project Ga0179593, IMG submission 185931) | Vadose zone soil fungal communities from Angelo Coast Range Reserve, California, USA - CZODoug2_1_08_16fungal (PacBio error correction) | ecosystem: Environmental > Terrestrial > Soil >...
CCCTTCGTACGACGTCGAAAAAGGGGGGAATAAAAAATAAGGAGGTGGGCATACCACGGTCACCACTTTCCAATTGGTGCAGGGGGGGGAGGGGGGGGAGGTGCCCCTCCTTCGCTTTCGGATGTGCGAAGAAGAGGAAGGAGACGGGAGGAAGTTGACGTTGCGTATTTTTGGGATCCATCGCGCTTGAGGAAAAAGGGAAGGGTGAAAAAAGGAGCCATCTGAACTCAATACCGCCCCCCAGGATGGAAAAAAAATGAGGAGGGTTCGAGACATTGTTGCATGAAACGCCCCCTCCCGCAAAAAGAAAAAGAAGGGGGAAGGAGAACAGCTTTGCGAAAGACATCGCGGGGAAATGAAGGGGAAAAAAAAAAGGTGGGGGTGAGAGGCCTGCTAAGAATCTCCTTACGGTCTCACGGAAGGGGAGAGAAGGAAAAAAAAGTCAGTGCCTAGCTCTTCATCCTCCATCTAGAATGGGGAGGAAAAAAGGGAACGTAAGGTCATTAACAACTCGCCGTGTGAAGGAAAAAGGGGGGAAAGATCCTCCATGCACGGTGCAAGGGAGAGGGAGACGGGGAATCGAATCTACCAAAAGAGGGGAAAAGGGGGAATAACCGTCTATAATCCCCCTCATCGATGAGGGAAAGGATGGGGTAAAGTAAAAAAAGTCGTCCCCCTTTATACTACTAGCTTCGTCGGAAGAAAGGGAAGAAGAAAAGGGGGACCGGCTTTAATTTGCTAGGAAAAGGGGGGAGAGGGAGTAAGGGGAGACTCTGATGTGAGGGGGGAGGAGATGGCAAACGGTGTTCTGGGCCTATGCCGCTCAATGTACACGATGAAAAGGGAAAGAAACAAGGGTTCTTATTTGCCCTCCATTCCTCCCAGGGGCCGGGAGGAAAAGGGGAACAAAGGGAGGGCGCCTCCATTTTACTAACGCCCCGCAACCCGGAGAAAGGAAGACGCCAACATAGCGGCCTCGTCTACCTCGTCCAATTCGCTACCGGCAGGGGGGGAAGGAGAAAAAAGGAAGGGAAGAACCCGCCGTTGCATGCAGGGCCGTGACAGAGGCGGAGAGGGAGGGGATTCCGCCTCGTGTACCGTACTCAAAAAAAAGCAACACCGCAGCCTTCGGGCACCATGGAAAAAGAGGAAGGAAGGCAAGAGAAACGGATTATCGAACGCGCCGCGTGCCATCAAAGGGAGAAGTGCCGATTACGTTGGTTCTCAAGTGCCCAGAGGAGAAGAGCGGTGGAGTATAAAAAAGGCGACGATGACGAGCACGTCGAGCGACCCTGGCGGGAAAAAAAGGGGCTGACACCTAGACTAGAGGGTGATATCGCCAGGCGATCGGTCGGCGCCGACTGCGGAAGGGAGAGAAAAAAAGGAAAAAAGAAAACAAGGAAAAAGGAAAAAGGACGACTCTTTCTCCTCGCGTACATAATGCAGAGAGGGGGGAAGAGGACGCCGTGGGGAAAAAAGGCCCTCTTATCATCGCGACTTGGGAAGGAAAAGGGGGGGGATCCCTCTTTCCTCTTCATATGTCAATTTGCAGGGGGAAGGGGGGGGGAAAGGGGACTAATGATCTACTTTCCAATCAGATTTATTCCCACCGGGGGAAAAGGAAAGGAAAAGGTCAACAATGTCCTCTAGTCCCTTTCGTCGAAAGGCACTGAAAAAAAACCAGAGATCTCTCGCGGAGAATGAGGGGGGTGTTGTCGCGCTTTCTCGCCGCGGGAGGAAGGAAGGAAAAGGAGATAAGCAGAGAGAACGATATCATCTCTCTACCGCGCGCTGAAGGAGGGAGAGGGAAAGAAGAAGGGAGAAAACGCTGCATAACTGTTGCCGCCTCCTGGGGAGAGGAAATGGGGAGGAAGGTGACAACGAGCCTAAACGCAAAGAAGGGATCTCCACCTAATGCCTCCTTCCGCAACGAGTGGGAGGAGGAGGAGAGAGGAGAGGAAAAAGGGGAGATCGAAGCCTAATCCCCGTACCGCTCCGCACTCGAGGATTATAGAGAAAAAAGGAAGGAAAGAAGAGACATCCGAACTCAAAAAAATCGTTCCTTCTTAGTTTCCAAGGACACCCTGCGGGGGGGAAAAAGACGATTTGTTGCCTGCGAGTCGATTTGGGGAGGTAAAGGACAAGAGGGGAAGGGGAACCGCCGGGGTTCCCTTTTCCTTAACCTCTTTTGTGCTCGAATAGGGACGAAAAAGGAGGAAAAGGGGGAAACTCTTCTCATTCTCTTGGCAGCACGGCGTAAAAAGGGGGGAAAGGATCCTCACGTCAGAAAGGGCTTTCTGCCTCTCTCTGGCTCAGCTGCACCGGACGCAAAGGAGAAAGAGAAGAAGGAGCGCGTCAACCATTCGATGGTTGCCGATGAAGAAGGAAAGAGGGAGAGGAGAATACGGGGGAAAAAGGGATAGGGCGGAAGCGCGTTTATTTTTCCGCTTTCTCTTGGCAATCTCGGGAAAAAAAAAGGGGGGGATTGCACGAGCACTTCTTCCCCCTCCACTCTCGGCAGTCCTGCCTTAGAAAAGGAAGGGGGGGAAGGAGGGGGGGAGCTCAAAACGTGACTCTAATCTTCACCATCGCCTAGGGGGAAAATGGCTTTATTGGCCTCGGCAGAAGGCTGCCGAGGGGGAGGGGGAGAGAAAAAAGAACGAACTAGGGAACTTTACTTCCCTCTCCCCACATGTTACCGGAAAAGAAAAGAGGAGTGGCAATGAAATCTCCGCTAACGTTTCGCTTCCCCTCTTCGAGCAAAAAGGGGAAAAAGAGAAAAGATGAGACCCGAGATGCGGAAGACGCTCTTTCCTTACCGCCCCCAATCGACTCGCAGCACAGAAGAGGAAAAAGAAAAAGCAGCCGGTGTCTTGGAACCTTCCGCCCTGGAACGCCGTGTAGGTGGAGGGAAGGGAGAGAAAGATAAGCCTCTATTGCGGAGCGGTCCGGGCTTCAGGGAGGGAGGGGGGGTGCGCGCTAATGTCGCGACGCAAGAAAAGAAAGAGAGTTGGGGACTAAGGAGGGGGGCAGTCTTTTTCTCTCCCGCCCGGCGAGGGAAAAGAGGAGGACTGCTTTGCTTCCTCCATCATCTCCGCTACAGGGGAAGAGAAAGGCGGCGCAACAGTTTCCTGCCGCGGAGACAGAAAGGAAAAAGGGAAGGAAGAGGGAGAGGGTCTCTATCTTTATCTCGTTCCTGCTCTCGGCGTAGCGAAGGAGAAAGGAAAGGGACTTCCTCCTCCGCAGGCGGGGCAAAAAAGAGAGAAGATAAAAGTGTAAGAAGCTCTATCTGCGCTCTTGGGATTAGGGGGGGGGGGGGGAAAAGAGGGGAGGGACTCGTACATGGAACCGAGTAAAGAACGGTGGATACCCCTCTTATTGGAAAGTCGATGATTGGCAGAAGAAGAAAAAAAAAGGGGAGGTGAAGCGCAAAGGGAGCCACCTTATGGGACGGGGGAGGAAATCGGTGCTGGGAGGAACCCACTTCTTCATATGTCTAAGCCAAAAAAAAAGAGGGGGTCCCTCTATTCTCCAGAGTCTAAAAGAGGAAGCAAAGCTTTTCGGCCAAAGAAAAAGCTGCGCTATCACACCGATGAGTTCGCAGGGGGAAGAAAAGGGGGGGGGAAAGACTCTCCTCTCCTTGCTCGTCCTCTTCGCGGCGGAGGAGGAAAAAAAAGAAACTTTGAGTACCAACTTCATCGGCCCGGCTTGGGGGAAAAAGGGGGGGAACGAGCTCGTCACTTACTTTTCCTTCTGCGACGGAGGAGGAAAAGCTTCCTCTGCCTATGTTCCGAAGGCAGGCCGGGGGGAAGAAAGCGTTCGAGTAGTGGAACTTCTGATCCCTCCTCAATTCTCTTAAGAGAAAGAGGGGAAAGAAGGGCCGGGATTTCGTCTCTCCTATTATCTCGAGACGCCGAGCAGAGGAGAGAGGGGGGAGTTGGCTGGAAGGTGACTGTTTTCCATACTCCCCGGGATCGGAAGAAGGGGGAAAAGAAGAAAAAGGGAGGCGTCATCCTCTTCCCGAGACTTTCAAAAAAAAAGAAGGAGAAAAAATCAGCCCCCTTATTCTTCCCTCATCGGCATAGGGGGGCCCAGAACACCTTGCCATCATGAAGAGTAAGGGGGGAAAAAAAGAAAGGAAAGGGAAATCATCGCTCCTTTTCGACTCCTTGTCCGTGCCGAGAAAGAAAAAAAAAAGAAAGAAAGGGGAATTCCGAATCTCTTCTTCTACCGGGTGGAAGAAGATTGGGAAAAAGGAGGGAGGCAATTAAGGATGAAGGGGGAATCTCTTACGTTATGTCCTCGAATGCACGTGGCACGAAGGGGAGGGGAGAAGGAAGAAAAAAGAAAAACGTGCCATTGCGGATCTTTCCGGTGACAATGAACAATGAGAGGGGGGGGAAGGGGAGGGAAAGCGACGGCGTCCGCAACCTGATGATATGGCGATGCCCGAGCTAGGAAAAAAAAAAAGGAGTTTCTTCTCCGTGAGACCGGACCGGAGAGGAGGACAATTTCCGCATTTTCTAATCAGGCATTGAAAAAAAAAAAAAAAAGGGAAATAAAAGGGGGCCGCCGTAATCCTTCATTCCGTTGTGCCGCCGATACGGGAAGAAAGGAAGGGGAAAAAGGGTCGTAAAGGGGGAAACGAAATCTTGTCTACTCCCTGTCCTGCTCCAGCATGGGGGAAAGAGAAGAGAAGGAGAGAAAGCGTCTGGAGGCACCTAAGAGCAGAAGCGCCGAGTGGGCTAAAAGAGAAGGGACGGGTTGAAAGGAAGGACCGCATCGATTTCTCCGGCTTTCGCACTTCGCGAAAAAAAGAAAAAGAAAAGAGAGGAAAAAGAGCTGGATCACCAACGTCAACCCTCCTGCACGATGGTGGCCCTTGTTATGACGAAAAAAGGGAGGGGAGTGATATTGTGAGCGATACTCCGTTCTTCTCCCGCTCCGGCCGAGAGGAGAAAAGAAAAAAAAAAAAAAGGGGGGGGGGGGGAACGCGAATGTACGCGTGGTGCCCTGACCGTCTGGCTAGGAGGGAGGGGAGGGGGATGGGGTGTGGAGAACATGCTTGTCTCGGTAATGAGAAGGGGCCGCAGATCTTGCTTTCTCTCCCTAACTTGGGGGGGGGGGAGGGGGAGGAGAGAAAGGAGAAAGGAAAATACTACGCAATTCCTTCTCGCCGAGAGGAAAAAAAGAAGGAGAGCCGTGGTTCTCGTCGTTTCTCGAGAAGAGAGGGGGGGGGAAGGGTCTATGCTCCCAGTGCTAAAGATTTGGAGAGAGGGGGAGAAAATGAAAAAGGAAGAGGCACGTGCGTCATGGTCTATGCTCACGAGACGCAGATATAGAGAAGGAAGGAGGGGCAAACGAAGAGACCCCGGAAATCCTCTCTTCAAGATTTTTAGCTGATTCCGGGTGCAGCAAGAGAAGAAGGAAAGAAGAAAACCCGACTCAGCTCAAACTCTTTCCGATGAGGAAGGGGGGGAAGGCGGGGGAACTAGTGACTAAAGCCGATATCTTCTTCTCCTTGCCATAGCCCAGGAAAGAAAGGGGGAAGAAAAGGAGGAGCTCCGAGATCCACATCTTCGCATGGAGCATCGAACCCAATTGGGGCCGAAGGATCGAGAAACTCGCTCCCACGTCGAGATCGTTCTTCATCTAGAGAGGAGGAGAGGGGGAAAAAAAAGGAGATTCTTTACTACTCCAAGTTTATGTAGACGCAAGCGCGGGGGAAAGGCCGACGACAAAACGCATTCGTTCAGCACTCCCTGAAAGGGGGGAAAAAAAAAAAAAGGGCATGGCCCACGCGTACAATTTTCTCGAAAAATATTCCCGTCTGTTCGAAAGAAAAGAGGGACGGTGAGGGACGCAGCGTATCTACTTCCACCATGGGGGGGGAACCACAAAATTCTAAAAGAAGCACGAAAAAGGGAGGGAGGGGGGAGCCACGGAAAATCCGTTCATCCTTTTTCCTTTTTTTATCCATATCTTTTTGAAGGTAAAAGAGGGGGGACGTCGCTTTTCTCGAATTTTTCTCAAGCGGCGAAAGCGCTGCGGAAGGGGGGAAAAGAAAAGAGGGGAGACCGCCGGCGGATTTGGGACCCGCGCTTCTTCTCTTCGGTGCCTCCCGCGAGGATTAGTAAGAGAGAGAGAGAAAAAAAAAAAAAAAGGGGGAGTATCCCATCTCTTCCGTGGCATTACGACATGGTGCAGGAAGAAACCACTTCTCCGGCACACCCGGCCTAAGGTTCCGCGGCAAAGAGGGGGGGACGGGAAAATGCCCCTGGAGACATTCTCTAAAGTGGGGGAAAGGGGGGAAAAGGGGGAGAATCTCCTTACTTTCCAGGAAAAAAGAAATGGGGGGGAGAGAGAAGTTAAGTGCCATAATCTTCATCTCCATCTCTCCTGTTTCTGACGAGAAAGGAAAGGAAAGAAAAACCTCGATATCAATACAACTCTCCTTGTTACAATGGAAGAAGAAAGGGACGGGGGCATTCATCTCACATTTCTTGGAAAAAAAAAAGAGGAAAAAGGGGAAAACGTTGCATCGATGACATAACCGTCGAGAAGACCAAAAGGGCACCCGAAGTAAGATTTCTTTTCTACATTAAAACTCGTGAGGAAAAAAAAAGGAAAAAAATCGATCCCAATCATCTTCCCTTCTTTATTTGATCGGAAAAAGGGGGGAGAAAAAGGGAAATCTCGTATTTTGCTTTAGTATGCCAACTGAAAGAAAAGAAGAGAGGGGGAAGATGCTCTCTCAATTCACGATCACGCGCGGGGGGGGGAAAAAACAATGCCTAAAGGGGGGCTTTCAATTGTCGTTGAAATTCCTCGGGCATCGATGGAAAAAGGGGGGAAAAGAAAAAGGAGGAAGTAGTATGGCAACCTTCACTCGCCAGCCTACGGCGGAAGAGGCGAAAAAGGGAAAAGGAAGAAGAGGATATAGGACGGGGGAGCGCGCACTCCCGTCCTTTGCAGCATGGCCTGTGGACCAGATGAGGGAAGGAGGAAGGGAGGACGCGTTTGTACCTTACTCGAAAAGCGGGGGAGGAACAAAAAAAAAAGAAGAGAAGAAAGAGAAGGAAAGTTCACACCATAGGCCGACCCCAAGGAAAAAGAACGGGAAAAATATCTACGCGCCGCGTGCCATCACACGTGAAAGAAGGGAAAAAGGTGGGGATCAAAGGTTCCATCAAGTCTCTCTCGTCAGTTTGGTCAGAAGGAAGATGAAAGGATTCTATTCTACCCTTGCTTGCCACCAAAGAGAGAAAAAAAAGGAGAGAAGAGGGTGATATCGCATTCTATCGCGTCGGGAAGGGAGGAAAGGAACGATTGTCGCTTCCTTATGCGCCGGGCGCTGAGGGGAGGAGGAAGGGACAAGCCGTTGCTTCGCCTAATGCCGCCGGGGGGGACAAGAGAAACCAAGATTGAAGCTTTCCCATCCTTTTTCTCCCTCTTAAAAAGAAAGGGGGGGGGGGAAAAGGTGCATACTACCTAAGGGGGTTGGGGGGGGGGGGAAGGGGAGAAGGAAAAGGGGGGAGGGGTCTTTCATCTCCTCTTTCAGGAACCTTCTCGACTTCACTCAAACCTTTCTCGAAAAAAAAAGGATCTCTCTCGGCATTACCGAAAAGGGGTTTGGGGAGCGCTTTCTCTCCTCTTATGAAGTTGCCGGAGGGAAAGAAAAAGAAAGAAGAAAAAGGAAAGATCGAGACCGTCTCTCTTACTGCTTCGGAAGTAGATAAGAGGGGAGGAGGGGGGAAGGGGACGACCAGAAGGCCATTTCTCTATCTTGCGGAATCCAAGCAGAAGGGAAAAAGAGAAGAAAAGGCCGCCGTCCTCAACTAGTGTATGTGCGGCGATCGCGGCCGAAAAAAAAAGGGAGAAAGAGCCTCGAAAGGAAAAGCCCCTACCTCTTCCGCACTCGAGGCCCTGAAGAGGGGGGAAGGTTCCCTCCTCTATTCCTAGAGAGAAAAAAGGGGGAGGGGGGAAAGGGCAGGAAAAACTTCTTCTTGATTCTATGGAACGAAAAGGGGGAGGGGGGGGAGGCGAGTCTATTTGGGCCCGTGAAAGGGAAGAAAAGAGACAGAGGGGGGGGGAGATAAGGAGAGGGGTTTCCGTTTTCCGAACCTCTTTTGTCTCGAGAGGGAGAAAAGGGGGGGAAAAGAAGGGAAAGAAGGAGCATGCCCTGTTCTCCTTTCTTTAACATGTGGGGAGAGGGAATGAAAAAAGGTAGACGAGAAGGGGCAAGCTGCACCTTACTCCTCTTTCAGAACCTTCTGCCGAAGGCCCTAAGAGAAAAAAAGAAAGGGGAAAGGAAGTCACGCTTGGCTCGCATCCAACCCTAAATTCCTCCGGGACCAAATCGAGCTCGCCGGGGGAAGGAGAGTGGAAAGGGGGGCCCCGGGGCTCTTTCATCTCTCTCTCAACACAACAAAAAAAAGGGAGAAAAAAAAAAAGAAAGCGCGCAAATTCTTCCTTAGCCACTGAAACTCGAGCTCGAGTGGAACGGAGGAGGGGGAAGGAAAGAGGTAACGTAATAGGGACCAAAATCCCTTTTTCCTCTCTCGAAGGGGGGGGGGGAAAGGGGGAGGGGGGAAGAAAAGTCGTCCTGTTGCAACTGAGGAAACAAGAAAGAGGAAAGATGGAGGATACTTATAAAGGAATCTTCCCCACATTTTACCAAGCCCGTCTCCCCCTCGCATCTCCGCGTGGCAAGGAAGCAGAAAAAAGAGAGGGAAAAAAGATTACTAGACAAAGGTGGAACCTTAACGCATAGGAAGCCCCTTGCATCGCCAACTATGAGCGGATATTCGTCGAAGAAAGAAAAAAAAAAAGAAGGAAAAAAACAATCGACTCTTGCATCGGGCATTCCCTCTATAACATAGAAAAAGAAGAAGAAAAAGAGTGAGGGGGAGGTTCTATTCTCTTGCGCGGAAGGAGAAAGGGGAGGAGCTGTCCGGGGCTTCTTCTTTCCCGAGCGCGGTGAGAAAAGAGAGCCTCAATCGCCGCTATCGCCGCATAAAAAGAAAAAAAAAGGAAGGGAGATCACGCACGGCCCGGCGAAGAGGGAGGGGAGGTTGAGAAAAAATCTCTCGACATTTCTCGAAGGACCTGCTAAATTCATCTTCTCCTCTTATTGACGGGGGAAAAAAGGGAAAAAAAGGGAAAAGAAAAGAGTTCTGTCCTCGAGCTGATCAGAAAGGGGAAGGGTGATCGAGGTAACGTTCCCTCCGCGTCATCCAGCGAGGAAGGAAGAAAAAAAAGGGGTCCTCTCGGAGGCGAGGGAGAGAAAAGGGGTAGGGAGGGCAAAAAAAAGGGCCTCTATTTCATTTACCGACGTTAGATGAACGACGCAGAAAAGGGGGAGGGGGGGAGAGGGTCTATTACTTTCATACTACCAAACACATAGGGGGAGAGAAGTATGAGGGGCACTTATTTATCCACCGGAAAAAAGGGGGGAGATCTTCAAGACACTGTTCCGCTGCTGAGGGAAAAAAAAAAAAAAGGCTTCATAGTCGAATCACGGCCTCTGCATTTAGGGGAAAAAAAAAAGTCCGTCCTCAGCCGAAAAATGGACAAGAAAAGTTTCTTCCGGGAAAGGGAGAAAGAAAAGGAAGGGGGGAAAGGGACTGCGTATCACCTATTAGTCTCAGGTGGAGCCCGAAGGAGGGGGGGGGGGGGGCCAGCCATAGCCTCTACTCTCGTCATCAGTAGAAGAGAGGGAGGAAAGGAGGGAAGACCACCTGACTGCTTATATACCTTGCTGGAACATGGGGAAAAGGGATGTTGAATAAAAAGCATCGTCTACTTTTTTTTCACTAGGAAGGAGGAAAGAAGGGAAGGGCGCAGCTCATACCAGGAGTCGAGACTCTGGTTGCATTTGCCGAGGGAGAAAAGGGAGAGTCGCCCGCTTTCGAGTACGGTACACGGGAAATGATCCAGCCCGGCCTCCTCGAGACGCCTCTGTCAAGGAAAAAAGGAGGGGGGGGGGGAGGCGCGCCTATGAGCGCTAGACTCCGCGGCGCCGAGGGGGAGAAGAGGACGAGGGCTGTCGATTTACGGTGCCATACTTAACCAAGGGAAGGGACGGCGGCGTACCTTGCGGCGTCATCACGCTGCAGAAAAAGTGAAAAAGGAACAGGGAGGAGTGGTGCCCACTCAGCCCCCGGATGAGGAAAAGGGGAGGCGCATCGTACCTTAGCATGATATTAAGTTTTGCATACTAAAGCACAATAAGAAGGGGAAAAAGGAAAAGGCGAACTCTTCATTTCCGATCAATAAAGCAAAGGAGTGGGGAGAGGAAGAGGAAAAACTGCTAAGCTCTTCGTCTACCGTGTGGAAGAAGGGGGGGGAGGGAAGATGCCTCACGGCGCGGCTTTCACTCAGCATGAGGGGGATCTCAAGGGGGGGGGAGGGGGGAAAGAAGGGTCGAATGCGATCTAGCGCTCAAGCCCTGTTTCTCTGTCCCTTCAAAGGAAGAAAAAGAAAAAAAAGGGGAACACGGCGAGTTTGTTCTTTCTCTCGAGTGACTGGTCCGGGAAAAAAGCAGACAGGAGAGAGGGAGATGCCCGACTATGTCCTGAACGTCGCTACGGATGAAAAAAAAAAGAGAAAATCCGGCTCCCTTCTTCCGCCAATTAAGTCGAACCCCACTTTACGCGAAGGGGGGAAAAAAAAGGGGCGGGGTTCTCAAAGCGGTGGCCTCCGGAAGAGAAAAAGGGGGGAGAGGGGCTATTTCCTTCCGGCAAAAAGAGGGGAGAGTGGGCTATCCCTGCAGTCGCCATCATGGGGGTCGGTCTTGGGGAAAGGAAAAGAGGGGAAGATCCCTCTCAGGATTTCAACCGAAGAGCCAGAAGCAGAAAAAGAGGGAGAAAAAAAAAGAGCCGAGGTTTCCCAGATGGGGGTGGGGGGGGGGCCCCAAAAAAAAAAAAAAAAAAAAAAAAAAAGGGAAAGAAATTCGCGAAACCGACGGCTATCCTATGTAATCAAGCGGCAACAAAGAAGAGAGGAAAGGAGGGTGCCACCTGGTATTTTCAAGACCTATCCGGAGGTTGAACCAATGGAGGGGAAAAGAGAAGGGGAGAATTTTCTTTTCTCCCTCATGCACGGCCGAAGAAAGAAAGCGAGAAAGAAAGAGGGATTCAAAGAGGTTTCTATATGTACTCTTTGGGGAAAAAAAGAAAGGAAAAGAAGGGGGGGGGAAGGCGTTTTTCAAACCTTCCTGGGTTTGAGGGGGAGGAAGGGGGGGAGGGAGGCGAATATCTTTCTTCCCATAAGTGGTCAGAAGGGAGGAAAAGACTTGGAGTTCTTCATAATCGCAAGTCGGTTTCGGACAGAGAGGGGAAAAAGAGAGCACGAATAAGAAAAACCGTATCTCGCCTTTTTGTCGCGGGGGGGAGAGGAAGTGGCTCGTTGACGGGGGTCGAGGCTACAGGAGAGCAAAAATAAGGGGGCTTTTCGCTTACGGATGCCTCCACTGCAAAGA
>Ga0179593_1758403_pt1 | contig 11482 bp, 13 predicted proteins | sample CZODoug2_1_08_16_FD_185931 | JGI IMG/M metagenome (GOLD analysis project Ga0179593, IMG submission 185931) | Vadose zone soil fungal communities from Angelo Coast Range Reserve, California, USA - CZODoug2_1_08_16fungal (PacBio error correction) | ecosystem: Environmental > Terrestrial > Soil >...
CCCTTCCTGGCGAGACGAAATCGTTCGCGCGAGGAAAGAAAAAAGAGCTTCGTCGGGCACTGCTCAGAAAAAAACCAGCGGTGGCAAAAAGTGGACCCTGGGGATGCTGCTGGCGGAACGGGAAACAACCCGCTTTGCGGAAAATTCAGGAAAGGAAACATCGGCTGATTGAGCAAGAAAAAAGGCCATGCTCTTTTAACGCGAAGAAATATGCGATTGCCATTCTACGATGGAAAGTGATACCTGACGTGTGGGAGCTGGGGGGGGGGGGTGCTCCCACCTGGGAAAAGATCGTAGAAAAAAAAAGGCGAGAAAAGTGCTTCGTGTGGTGGACCCGCGCATCTCACTCAGGGGAAGTCTTGGCCGCTGCCGTAAAAATGGAATGCGGCAAGATCTAGGGCAGAATCCCTGGGCCTGTTAGAAAAAAAGGATTCATCTCTGGGGAGGCTAGCTTCAGGGAAACGAGGAAGGACGGCCTTCAAGCGGTAAAGGAGGCAGAGGCAGAGACCGCCGGACTGGCCCATAGATCGCCCTTCTGCAAGGAGGGTAGAATCGCCGCGAGAGTTCCGGGAAGAAAAAGGGAACGGTCCGTAAGCAAACCGCTGCAGATAGATCGGATGCTACTGTAATCGATGGAAAAAAATCCTTCTAAGAAGGGGATCACTAAAGGGCGCGGTCTGGAATTTTATGAGCGAAGGAAGAAAGTTGCAAAAGATACTGGAGCAGTGAGCGCGATCTATCTCAGGGAATTAGATCCTCATAGGGGTAAAAAGGAGGACGAAGGTTTTTTTAAGTTTAAGGGAAAAGGATCACCCACGTGACTCTTTCAAAAAAAAGAAAGGGGAGTTGGCGACAAACTTCGGTCTCTCTGCTGACGTCTCGTTCCACTAAGGGGGAGGGGGGTCTAATCCCATGCGAGGGGAGTCTTGGGACCTCAAACAAACAAAAATGTGGGGGACGCAAAACTAAACCAGCCTCTCTGGGGAGAGAAGAACAGGAATACCTGGACTTCTAATAGGACTAGTTTCACAGGGGGGGGGTAATAGGTCTCAGATATAGAAGTTACGGCGTTCAAGTCATCGTAACTTCCGAAAGGTAAATACATAGAGGCCCTGAATACTCAAAGGGTCCCTCGAAGGCGAAAAGAAATGAAAAGTAGACGCGGCATCCGTAAAGGCAGCTAATCGAGAGATCGACGGGCATTCGTCAAGAGAAAAAAAAACCCTGAACCGGTCAAATAACGGGTACGCTTTAGCCGGCCTAGGGTCAAAGGAAGAGTAAAACGTCGAGAGGGCAAAACCACCAAAAAAAGCAAGGGGCGAATAGTTCCTAAGAAGCTTTAAAGGGAAACTCTAATTTGTCACCAGTCGGTAACTTAAGAAAACGCAGCTGAAAAAGGAAGAACTGACGATGTTCTGGACTTCAGGAGGGGAAACGATAGCTTTATATACCCTGTCATCCCGGTAGAAGAAGGAATATCCAGCGCCATGAAAAAACAACTACTCTTTACACGAGGGGGGACTATTCCGATGGTGTCAGAGATTCGAAACAATCTATTGTTCCAAAAAGAGAAGGCACCGAGCGAAAAAGGGGCTTTTGGGACGGGGGATCCGCCGGTAAAAGAGGTGCAAGTACAGAAAAAAAGGCAGTCTTACTAAATCTGTGCAAGAAAAAAAAAACCACTACGAAAACGAACCCTGGAGGGAATGAGACGGGCAACGACGTGGGGAGAAAAAACCGTGACTTGGAAAAAGGGGCGAAGCCCGCTAGGAAGGAGCGAGGCCGAAGTTGGAAAAAAGATGGGAGGAGAGAAAAAACAGGAAGGAATTGACAATATATACTAGGACAATCGGGAGGAAATCTGTACCTCCCTCCCTCGAGGGAAAGGTAAAAAAACTCAAAAGCGGAATTCAATTTCTCGCAACCGTCTCCTCGTCTAAAAAGGGGGCGTGTGCTCCATCACGACCACAGGCCCGTAGTATCCGGAAGGGAAAAGGACGCAGGGAGGCGAGGAACCAAAACAGGGAAGCTCTGCCGAGATCGGGGGCCAAAATCCCTACAGCGCGGGGGGGAAGGAAAGTCGCCTAAAACTAAGGAATGGTCCCCAGAAAGGCAAAAACTGAAACTAGGGGATAGCCTCCAAGGGAAAAGGCAGCCGTTCCCTCCACCGCAGTCGGGTGAAAAAAAAAAATAACTCGTATGGAAAGAAGACAAACGACGTAGCGGAACGGACATCCAGGGATGAGAAGAAAGGACATCCGTCTGAGAAAAAGAAGATTAGACATTAACTCGTAGCAGCGCTGGAGCGGAGGGTACAGAAGGAAAGGTTGAGCAATGGAGAAAAAACCCGGCACAGAGCCCGAATTCTTGGCCTGAAGGGAAATGTGGGTGAACCCTTGTGAAGGCGCTTATAAAAAAAGAGAGCAAGCGTCCCCGGTCGACGCGGCGGGAAAAAAGTCTAAAATCGCCAAGGAGCTGAACTCGTGCGAGGTGAACTCTAGGTAAGTAGGCCGACCAGGAAAAAGGACCTCCTAAAAGGAGCATCTGCTCTCGTCCAACACCAGTGAGAGAAAAAAAGTAGTCCGAAATGGTAGTCAATAAAGTGAAAAAGAGTCTTTCTCTACAAGGACTATCCGGTGCGGGAGAAAACCGTAGGCGGGGGGGTGGGGCATTCCCCACTATCGAAATGGACGGGCTAGAAAATGGCCTCTGCGGACTGCTTGACAGAGGAAATCATGGGGGGGGGAAGAGTCGACGAAAAGAGCCTCGAGACGCTCATGAGCACGTGGGAGGGATGCAAAAAAAAGCAGACCACCACGAGGAGGAAAACTACCAAAGGGGACCCGAAAAAAAACGGGGGGTGCAAAATGTCACGCGAAAAGTTGGTAAGAGCTGACCAGGAGCGAAAAGGCAACAAAAGAAAAGAAGGAGACAGCCCTCGCCCATGTTAAAAGGACTAAGAGGAAGCAGAGGGAATCCGGTTGGCCAGCGAACCAGGAGAGCCGCTTTTCAGAGAAAAGGCAGAAGCGGACCTTGCAAGGATTACCGGAGCAACTCGGGACGGGAGGGAGATCTCCAAGTTAGGAAGAGATGGCGTCCAGAGGGAAGGGGGGGGGGGGAATAAGACCAGAAACAGTTCGCGTCAAAAAACAGTGGTGAAAAAGGTCGAAGGGCCAATTAATATCTATCCCGGCCACCTGAGAAGGGGACAGCCCCCAAGCCTTTGGAAAGCCCCAGTGAGAAAAAAAAAACAACCAGAAGCTCAAAAAAAAGTCAGGGAACGGCAGGGAGGCAGACGGTCAATGAAGAAAAAGGGGGAAGGGATCGGCCGTTTCCCCAATCCTACCCAACTTGGGCAGAGAGAAAAAACTTCGCAAAGTGAGGCGATCACCAACAAATCGTCGTCTGTCCGAGAAGAGGAGCAAGTGAAAACAAGAGTAGTGCGCGAGCGAAAAGGGGGAATGCAAGCGCGGAGGGCTCAGAAAGATACTCGAAGCGAAAGCGAAAGACGTTGAACGTTTCGGCTCGAGGGAGGAAGAAAGACAGCCAGACGAAAACGGAAGCATGAAGTGCCCGAAGCCGCTCATTGAAAGACGCCACGGGAGGAGAAAGAGGACTCAAAAAAAACGGAAAGAGAAGAAGGGAAAAAGCCGGCGTGAGCCGGGGGCCTCTTTCAGATACGGCAGAGTAGGGCAACTTAGGAAGGAAAAGTGGAGGTAGTCTTTCAAAAGGGCGAGAGAGAATCTGTTCGAAACGGTTCAAAAAAAAGAAAAAATACGCGGAGAAGTCAGAGCGACTGATCATCTGCTTAAGCCAGCAGCAAATTCGCTTTAACTCTCAAAAAAAAAAAACGAGAGCGCCAAAAAAAAAAATTGAGGTGACCTTAAGAAAAAAAGGATATTAAACTGACCGGACTCGAAGTTTGGGGGGTGAGTGCTCCTCACCCTGGCCTTAAAATGAAAAAACGGAAGCTAAAGTTCTCGTTGTTGGGACGGCGCATAAGAGAAAAAAGAAAGGTATACTCGAACTGATCAAAAGTGAATTTACCGACCATGGAGGACGCTAGTGGGGGGGAGCCCCACGGGGGGGAGCAGGGGAAACAAGGGAAACCGTGAGGAGGAAAAAAAGGGCCTGGAAGGGAAAGTCCACAGGAAGGTTCCTTATGAATGAAACTGACGGTACGCAAAGGGTGAGGGGGGGTTTCAAGACAACCAAGAAACCATAAAAATCACTGCTCAAGGGCTTGAGGAGGGAGCTCCTCCGGGCAATAGAGGAAAAGGAACCGGTACGATCTCTGCACGAGGATGCCGAAGTGCCAAAAGTAAAAAGTCATAGCTGGGCCGCCATGGCCACCAAGAAGCTTCGAGGATTCTTTACAGGCCGAGGAGGGGTTTAATTTCTTCTCACTAGGCGGCGGTACCCAGAAAAAGAAAAAGGGTTCGACGGGGGAACGGAGCTAGCTCTTACCGAGAAGAGATAAAGGGCGCTGGGGGGAAAAGAGCTCGAAAGCATCGCATTGTGGGGGAGTGATGAACCAATATCCATAGACACGGAAAAAAAGTGTGTCTGTTTTAGCCGAAAACGATCGTCAGCGGAAAAGGGGCGGCGCGGGGAAGAGGGGAGAGAGACGGCGCCGAAAGAGAAGTGCGGGCCATACAACCTCAAGCAGTGACGAAAACGCGCTCGTGGGGGGGAGGCTAAGAGGCCTCTCTCGAATGGCTACTGTTCTAACCCAGCGGAGGTAGGGAGGGCCAAGGGGTGGGGGTCTCTCTAGAGAAGGGGTTAAGGGACCTTTGCAAAAAAAAGACTTTCACTCATTCCCTTTCCTCCTCCGAGGGGAGGGGGGAAGAAGAGGCGGACTCGCCGAAGGGGAATCCAGCACAACCTTGATGGAGTATCTGATGAGAGGAGCAGCCTTGCGGAAAGAGGTAGGACACCCCGCGTAAAGCTAAAATGGGGGGTGCAAGGGGGGGAAGTTGCCTAAAACTTGCACAGAAAGTACCGAGGGCTGCCGCACCAAAGAGCCTCTATCTTTTTCTAGGAAAAAATTGGAAGGGTTCTGGAGGGAGGGGGGAGGGGAACTTCTGTCTATCCGAAGTCAGGAAGGAGAAAAGGCAGAACTAGATTATTTGGAAGAGGGAGGGAATGGTCCCAACGTGGCGACGGACACGTCATAAAAAAGCTAATCGTGGGGAGACTCTCATGGAATTTCCGGGAGACCTCTCGATGAAGAGGGGCTAAGCTTCCAATTTGGTTCGAACCTCCTCTTCGCAAAGAGAGAAGGGGCCAATAAAGAGCAAATGGGACCCGTCTGTTTTACACGGATCGCGCTCCACCCAAGGAGAAAAAAAGGCGCCATCGGTCGGCCAAGAAAACAAGCCAATCTACTCAGCAAGCTGAGAGGGGGGGGAGATGATGACGGGAAGGAAGAAAAGGTCTTCACTTCCCCTGAGTGCGGGGGGGGAAAAGGAGACGTCTCACGTATAGGGATGGGGCTGTCAAGAAAGATACAAAAACAACACGGGAGCTGATCCCAAATAGGAAGATCGCCCTTTCTGTCGAGAAAGAGGGGAACTCTAAAGCAAGAACAAGGTAGAACAAGTCTCACAGAAGGACTAGGACAGGCCATCATCGGGGGCCAAGAAAAGGAGGGGAGAGGAGTGTTTCTCCAGCTGAAAGAAAAGAATTTCGCCGTTAAGAGCAAATGAAGAAAAGCGGGGGGGGGCTAATAGGTACCAAGCCTGGCCAATGCAATGTCTGTCCCCAAAGAAAGCGTTGAGCAAAGAGCGGGCCTCTAAAAACAGGGTGCCAAAGACGGGGAAAAGAAGAAGAAAGAAATAACGGCATCCCAAGTAGAATGCCTCGGCCGAAGAAAAGTTACTACACTCTCTGATTGGAAAAATCTCCGAGCACCGCCGTCGGAAAAAGAAGGAATATAACTCAGGAAAAACTGTCGCAAAGCTGTAACCGCAAGAGAATAGCCACGTTCAAGAACAGCTTCAGGACATTGCAAGGGAACAGGAGAGGGGGTGGCCGCCTCGAGACGTGTCAGGAAAGTGAAGGAGACAGCACACCGGCCAAAAAGAAAGTATGGGGAAACGATCCGGTTTCCCCTGTACTGTCCGGAAGTAATGGAAGCAATGTCTAGAGAAAAGCCTCTGACAGCACGGCGATGCCCGCACGGCGCAGGGGAAAAAAGATGACGTCTCAAAAAAAAGGACAACGTAATCCGTCTGATAAAGGTCCAAGTAGGAATGCAAAGGGGAGGAAGGCATTCCGTACAGGGCAGAACGGCGCTGCGGGATAAAACCACCAGGGGGAAAAAAAGTAAAAGGGATAAGATTGGACTTCTACGTCTACAGGGAAGAATAGGGGTCTCTTTCAAAAAAAAAAAAAGCGCTAGATCTTTTTCCGGCACACGTTGTGGGAGTGGGGGGGGGGCAGGGGTCAAACTGAAATGAAAAGCTCTCATCGATGTGCCCGGAGGAAAAGGGAACCGTCCACGCTAATTTTGGGGGGGGGAGAACGACCTCTCAAAACTATACGGGGCGCAATCACGTTTGATAGTAGAATCACAGCCAATAAAAACACCACCAACGTCGCTGTTCCGCTCTAAAGAAAGAGGAGCCAACGCAGCCGGACGGCTAAAAAGAGCGACGAAGAGCGCCGTCAAAAAAAACAGGATAAGGGGGAAAAATAGCCTGAGAGGGGGAGAAAAAAAAAAAAGGGAGCTAAGGAGGAAAAGGTGTCAACGCGATGAAAAGAAAAGTGGGGGCCAAGAACCAATCAAACGGCTTACGACTAGGAGGCAGGCCTAAAAGTGCCGCGAAGAGGACGATCAAGGGCTGCGATCTAAACAAAAAGCGCAGCCGCCCTTGGGGAAAAAGGAGGGCGTAACCGAAGGCCAGGAATCAAACGCCTTCTGCGCCCGCAAGGCAGAGAAGCCGACCTTGAGTGGGGACTAAAAGGTCTCAGGACCAGAAGGGCGTGCCCGGAAAAAAGCATGGGTGAAAAACAGAATGAGACACAGGGGCCCCCCCCTATCTAAAGACGAGGATCACAGGGCGGAGGGCGTTCATCCCCAGCCTAGCGAGAAAAGGGGGTAAGAACGGGTCACCTCAAAAACAATAGAACGGGGGGGGAAGGGGAATGGGCGAAAGAAGCCTGGCAAACATTGTTACGAAAGACACCAAAGCTACAAACTCGGTCAAGAAGAATGTACCTCCAGACCTCGGACAAATAGGAGATCGCTAAAAGAACAAAGGCAGATGGCTAAATCAGAAAAGGAAGATCAGAGGGGAAAGAAAAGCGTCCCGAAAAGAAAGCGGGAGAGGGTGACCTGCAAAAAAGAGGAAGAAATCCCAACCACCATCACAATAAGAGACACCAAGGGCATTAAAATGAAAAGAAAAAAAACGACACCGCTTCAAATGCCGCGAAGAAAGAGACAAAGCCCAAGTACGGTCGAAAAAACAAATTAGGTAGGGAGAAAACTTCCTTTGCTATACAAAACTGCGGAAAGAGGGAAGAGGATCCGGGAGGGGGAAAACGGGGGGCCCAAGTCTTCATGATGGACGGTGGCGAAAGAAAGGATTGAGGCAGAGGGGGTCGAGGAAAAAAAAGCGGGGACACTGTTTCAAAGTAGACAAAAAGGAGGGGGCAGATTAGAAAGGGGGGAAAAAATCATCGGGTCAAAAAAAACCAGCGCGCGCCGTGCGGAGGACAAAAAAAAGTTAAGAAACGATAGACTATTATGAGGGAAAGGACCGAAGAAAGGGGAAGATTGCCCAACACCCTGGCGCCGGCTACTAGAAGACGAGTAAAAAAGGTCCGCTGATTGGGGGGGTACCAATCTCCTCCACAAGACCATTTTCGGGGAATCTTGAAGAACTCATCCGGGACCAGGAAATGTGATTCAATATCTAGGGGCGGCTACTCATGGGAGGGCACAACTGGGGGGAAAGGGAAGGCCCCGTGATTTAAAAGATTCCTGGTCCAAAGAAGGTCGGAGGAGAAAAATTGGGCGGGACAGCAGAAATATCTATTAACGCAAAATGACTACTGACTGTGAGCGAAATGAGGAGCACTTCTTTCTGGGCCTCTCAAGGAGATCTAGCATTTACCTAGAGCCTTTCGTAGGAGAGTACAGAGGATGAAGCGGAAAAGGGACTGTCCTCCCGGGAACACCAAAAAGACGGTCCATCGGGGAGGAGGGTTCGATGAAAAATCCTTTGGGAAGCGCCTGCTCTTCTTCTTTTCCCAGAGTCAGATCAGGTACAGGTCGCGCCAGCGGGCTTCGACTGAAAAAAAAAAATAGACTAATGCCTAACTTCGTGGGGCGGAAAAGAGGGGGGTCAAAAAAAAATCTAAGTGGGGGCTGTGGGAAGATAGAAACGAAAGTTTCTGGAAGAAAGGAAACGGCCTAGACATCTGAGCCAGAAAATGAAAAAAAAAAACGTGAAACCCGGAAAGCCAGCGTGAACGGAACAATCTTCCCTCCCTGAACCATCTTGGAAAAAAATACCAACACCCCGCCCCGGGGGGTGGGAACGAAGGAACAGGGCTCTCTCTCTTGGGGCGAGGAAGATACGGGGGGAGAACCTTACGTTCGGAAAACATCTTGACTCGTCGTATACCGGGTTGAAAAAGAAGATCTCTACACCGGGTGAAAAAAAAAGTCATAAAAAGAATGTTCCTCCATCAAGCAAAGGAAAGGGACGACCGAGGGGTAAGGTGTCCAGAGCTGCTAAAAAGACTGCATCAGAACGCTACACTGCTGGGAAAAGCTTCAAGTCTGAAAAAACAGAAGCCGGAACAAGGGGAAAAAATCACCGTCCCAGATGTAAACATCAAACGGGTGTGTTTACGCTTGGAAGGGGAAGGGGGGGAAAGAAACTGTGTCTTGAACGAGTCAGAAAGAGGATCCGAATAGAGCCGGGATTGATGACTCTGGGTCCTTGAAGACTTATAAAGGGAAGGGGGGGATTAAGGCAAAGTCGCTCCAAGGTCTATAATGCTCCAAAGAGGCAAAGAAAGTATAGGGTAAAAAAGAGCTTTGTTCCAGGGGAAAGGGGGGACTCGGAAAGGAGCCATCACAAGAAAGAGAAAAGTATAGAGGGAATCACATGCCCGGGGTTGCTCCGTCGCTGAAAGAATTGGAGGAAAAAGGGAAAAAACGAGGTTGGGGAAGGGAGCCTCTCTTCTGAAAAATGGGGAGGTCATTGGAAAAAATAGGGAAGGGGGAAAAGGGGGAAGTCCGCCCTGGTGCGGGGGGAAAAGGGCTCTCGAAAGACCGTTTAAACGGGATCCTAATGAGAACAAATCGGACTGAGAGGTAGCATACAAAAAAAAGAACAAATAGTTCTAAACCCAGTGCTTTACGGAGGGAAAAGGACTACGGACCTCGGGAAAGGAAGGACATTTTCCACAACACCCAAATTTATCGGGAGGATGGACATCTGCAGAGGGGAGAAGGGGGGCCATATAAAATCTCGACAACAAAGGGAGTGGGAATTAGTAAATGAGAAGGGATAGTGAGGGTACAAGAAAAAAACATACGCTGCTAAGAAAAACGAAATCGACCCCTGAGAAGGGAGGACGGCAAAGGGAAAAAACCTCTCAGACCAATGCTTCTCCTCTGCGGGGAGAGTGCGGGTGTTCGAATGCTTCCCTCTGGGGGAAGGAGAAGCATGGGGCACTCGTGAAGGGGAGAAGTAAAGCCCGTTTAAAGAGAAAGGGGGATTCAGATCTGAAAACACGCTACAGGAAGAAGAGATCTCTCACCGAAAAAATAGCCAAATCATGAAGCTAACCATCCTTCGGAAAGCTCCTTAATCGCCTCAGGGAAAAAAAGAAGAGGACATAGGAAGGTGACGAAGCACCGCGTCGGAGGGGGGGGAAGCCAAAGACCCTCAGGCGTCGTTCCTTGGGAAGAGTCGAAATAAAATGCAGCCTCGGGGAGTGAGCCCGAAAAAGGACGTGCGGACGTTGCGGGGAGAACATCTTAATAAGGATCTGCCAAAGAGCGGAGGGTTTTTCCCGCAGAGAATGTTTCGGAAAAGGTCACAGAACCCGGCCAAGGAAGAAAAAAGTTCGAGGGGGGAACCTGGAAGGGTGGAAAGACGTGATCGGCAAAAAGGATGCAGCGACGAGATGAAAGCAAGGGGATTGCAAGGTCCTAGCGAATATGAAACAACTCGCACCTGCAAACAACCTTCTGGGGGGGAAGGCTCGGGGAAACAGAGAAAAGCCCTCTAGGGGGGAGCAGGAAGAGGAGTCATATGAGAAAAAACTTAGAACCAGGGTCGGGAGAGGACTATTGGGCTTCTGGACGGCCTCAACAGGTCCTCTTAGCGGGATCTCCCGAGGAAAAAGGGCGTGGCTCTTCAACGAAGGTCGGGCGTTTGGAGAAAGGCAAAAACCAGCCCACGGAAATGGAGGGTCAATGAAAAGGATAGAAGGGACTGGAAATCTAAAACAAAAAACTATCAGTTTTTTCGCGAAAAAAAACTCCCCGAGAACCTCATAAAAATGGGGAGAAGTCTAAAAATTCAAAAAGCAGCCAAAACTTTCGCTGAACGGGAGAGGGATGCTATTGACAACCCCGCCGCCGAGAGCAGTGCCAGAGAGGGGGGAAGCAGATCTAAAAGGGAAAGGCGAAGCGTCTACATATCTGAGAGGTCCAGGAAGAACGGTAGTGATACCCCCCGTGGAAGCATAACGACAAAGGGTAAAGAAGAAACGTAATGAGTGGTCTTGATGATGCCCATTCTACAGGCCAGAGGAGTGAAAGAAGATTCAATAAAAAATCCCTAAAGAACGAGACCAGTAAAAAAAGTCTCGCTCTTAAAAAATCGGTACTATATTCTCCTCCTAATGGTAGAAAGGAACATTGTCGAGGGAGTCCGAAGGGGGGACATTATTTTGGTAAAGAAAGAATCCCTAGCAAAACCCGCTTCGTAGACCAATTGCAATTAAGAACCTACCTTCGAGGGGGAAGAGTCTAGAACGGAAAAGAAAGAGAGATCAATGGGCCCCTTTAACAAGAAAGTGACTCCAAAACCGGCTCTATAAAGGAAAAAAAACAATAAGGTAATTGCCTTCAAAGAAAAAAATTGCCAAGCCTGGTAGGGGGAGAAAAAGATAACCACCCTCACTTGCAGAGGTTTTCGAAGAAAGATCGCCGGGTGAGGACAAAAAAATCAAAGAGGAAAAAATCGGTCAGGGGAGGGGGACGCTACTCGGAGCAGTGAAATCAAGATGGGAGACTCTGCGAAAGCCCTGGTGAGGGAAGGGGGGATCTCAGAGGATTCATTTCTTGGGCCCGCTATCTTTAAACTAAGAAGAGGGAAGATGTGCCAAAAGTCACAAAAGAATTATCTCTCAACGCCCCAGGGCGCCGAAGAAACAGAGGGGGACATCAATAAGGGGTCCCGGAATCCTCTAAATCAGGGAAAAGAGAAGGAGAGGACTCGCCAGACGG
>Ga0179593_1413948_pt1 | contig 11481 bp, 14 predicted proteins | sample CZODoug2_1_08_16_FD_185931 | JGI IMG/M metagenome (GOLD analysis project Ga0179593, IMG submission 185931) | Vadose zone soil fungal communities from Angelo Coast Range Reserve, California, USA - CZODoug2_1_08_16fungal (PacBio error correction) | ecosystem: Environmental > Terrestrial > Soil >...
AGCAATAAATGTCAAAAAAAAAGAGATTGGCAATGGCAAGGTAGCGACACAAGGGAACTCGCGACTAGAAATTGTAAAAAGTGTGTAGACGAATGACGCGCTAGAATGAAAAAGGTGGGAAGGGGACCTCGAAAGAAAGAGGGAGGACAAAAAAGCAGCTCGGCGCGAAAGCCAAAGAGAAAAAGAAAAAATGGCTCCAATCAGAAAACCAATGGCAAGAAAGAGTACGAAGAATAAAAGCAGCAGCGGAAAGGTCCGCTGGGAGAGGCAACGAGACTGGCACAAGGGACCGTTGAAAAGCTCGATCCTGAGTCTGCAGAAATCGACATCGGCGGAGGCACGCGGAAAGGGCATGGAGGACGAATCGTCAAAAACGCCATGCTCAAAAGGAAATCGTAGCTGAGCAGGCAGATAGAGACGCGGCGAAGCCATTACCCGTCCAAATGAAACAAGAAGCTGCCGGGTAAAAGATCAGGCAGTGATAGTGGGGGGATTGCTAAATGGAAAAGAAGAAAAAACCAGGGGGAGGAAAGAGAAGCACTGTGCAATAGAACTAGAGCAATAAAAAGCGGGAGGCCTGGACGTCGGCGATGATAAGCCCGGCTGTCGGCGGAAGGTTGAGTAAAAAAAAGGTGGGCGAGGAAGCAGTCGAAGAAAAAAGTAGTATTGAGCCAGTTGGGCGGGCGACAAACTGCGAGCATGACTTAAGAGAGGTGATAAAAAAGGGAACCGAAGCAAGCAGGAGGGGAAAAACTACACGGCGCGGTCAAAAAGGTTGCCAGCTACTCAGAAACATGGTAAACCAAGGCTCAGCAAGAAAAGGCAAGTACGCCGCCTGAATAAAGGGCCTGCGGCATTAACAAGAAACGGCTAACTACCGTCTCGTATGAAAAGGGGAAGATAAGGGTTGGTGAAATTATAACAGGGCACATGCGTCAAGGCAAGCAAAAACGAAAAGGGACCGGGGAGTGTACAAGGCGCAAAAGGTGGGGGATCTGCAAACGGGCGATAGCCCGGGCGGAGAAACGGTCACCAAGGCAGCCGTTTGCTAACGTGGTCGCATCCTGGGGGAATACTGTTGGAGCTCGGACGAAATAGGTTGGGTGCTCGCGAGAAGGGGGAGGCGTATAAGCCGATGGCATAGGCCGGGGAGGGGCAAAAGGGGGGGTCGGATCCCAACATAGCCGTGGGGAGAAACCATCTCGCCACACTCAGGGGGGGAAGGAACGTCGGCGGGAAAGGAAGTAAAACACTGGCCGATGAAGGTCCCTGGAGGACTGGACCTGCAGATACACTGAAGTACCCCTGCAGCGGGGAAGTCGCCGGAAGACGGGAAGAGATGGGGGAGGTGACACATCGGGAAAAGGTCGGCAAAACCAGACGGGTATAGGAAGATTAATCTAAAAAAAATATTGAGGCCGCGCCAGCTATCGGGAACACTACGCTGAAAAGAAAGGCTCTAGAAGAACCAGAAACGATGCTAGGGGAAAACAACTCACATGAGACAACCCCCAGTCGACAATTTCGACTTGGAATCAGGGTAATATGTCTAACCACCATGGGAGGTTCCTCCGATCGGGAGGGGAATGGGGGGGGGTGTAAGGTCCGGCGAGCAAAAACTAGAAAAGGATGGCAGACGGTCTAATTTCCTGGTAGGTAATTATCGACGGCGAAACGAAAGTAGGAAAAAAGCCTAAGACAGCCTAAGCAGTAGCGGATCCGAAAAGGTACGGAGAGATATCCGGAAAACCGATGCGCCCGCATGGGAAAAAAAAAAAATCCAAAGAGGGAGGTTCATCTCAAAAAAAAAAAACTAAGAGAATATAGGATAAAACACACTACGGAGGGAAGGGGCAAAACAGAGGAAAGAATCGGGGGGGCCCACGAAGCATCAAACTAACAGCGGCGCAGACGGGCCTAGGCTGGACGTCAGGGCGAACCACAGAAGTTAGAACGATGTCTTTACCAAAAAAAACATCTACCAGATGCTGCCCGAGACGAAAAGGAGAAGTTTACGGGAAAAACAGGCAAAAGCAAACTTCAATAGACGATGGAAAACTAACACGGGTCAAAGGTAGACCGCGAACCCGGAGGACTTCGCCATGGACGGGGCAGAAGGAGTGTAAGCATCAAAACGGGCGTAAACGGCGCGCCGCGGTGGGAGGGACGTCGTCGAATAACGAATTCCGCAAAGGAAGCGGAAAAGGAGAAAAGAGGGCGATGTTCAGGGGATCCAGATGTTGAAACGCGATACCGGAGGGCGACACGGATTCAAACCGGGAGCACAAAGGGAAAAGGAAAAGGAGGAGCCACCGTCCCAAGAGCGGCCGCGAGAAGACGAAAATAGGCAGCAAGGGGGGTGGGAAAACTCCTAAAAAAAAACAAGTAAAGCAGGGGCGCAAACGAGGGGGGGGGACAACCAAAGTAATTTGCCGTGCGACAAAAGGGCAATCCAGATTCACTAGGGGCCAAAAACCTTGAACCTAAAAAAGATTTCGAAGACGAACAGGCTTACAAGAGACTTCGAAAAAACGAGCAAACGCGAGGAAATTCTGGCAGACTAGGCAAAGCGGAAACAAAAGAGGCCTTAGAGGAAAAAACCAAAACACAAAACCCGAACAGAAGCCCATCGCATTAAAACGCTCAAAGCGATCCGAAGTTGGACGGGGAAAAGGCAAAAGGTAGTCCACACGGTGGTCTCTGCTAAACTATATTTAAACACCGGGGCAGCGCCGCCAGGGCGACGGCGGCAAGCCGGGAGGAAAAAAAAAAAGCTAGGAAGAAGGAAACACTTAAGGCGCGCAAGCACAGGGCTTTGGCCGGGTGACGCTGGGTCAGCGGGAAAACGTCGACGCCCGACGTGGGGGCGGGAAGCAGGAGGCTGGTCTGGAGAGGTCTGGATCAGCGGAAATCCAGGTGAATCAATCGAAATACTTCCGAGAAACACGAAACCCTACTAAAGAATGGGATGCGAAAACGGGGGGCTGTACGTCAATGCACCCCAATTCCCTGCTGCAAGTACCACGAATAGCCAAGAAGCTCCGCAGTATGATCTTCAACTCCTAAAGTGCCGCAGAGTCATTATACGCAGAGAAAAAGAAAAAGGCTAAAAAGCGGAACAAGCGAATGAGGGGCAAGCCTCAGAGGAGGACCAGGGACGGTGCACCCACCAAACCCAAAAACCAAAAAAAACGAAAACCCCCATAACCACAAAAAAAAACACAAACACCCCCCAGAACCACCGAACCAACCAAAGGCACCACCGCCTGCACTCAGGGTAGACCGAAGACGGATGGGTTGATTGGTGGGGAAGGCGAGGAGACCCGACGATCGTACGAACAAAAAAACAAAAAAGCACGATACTCCCAACTGGAAAGCCAGTCAAACAAAAAAGGAATAGAGAAGAGACAACCGAAGCTAAACGCCAATGGGAGATGAAGAAAGCAACCCTCGGAAGAGGGGAAATGAAGGTCCCAAACGGGGGGTGCATAATGCCTCGATCAAACCAAGAGAATCGCTTGAGAAATGAAAGGACTTTCATGGAAGGGGTGTAGGCAATATGGGAGGAAAGTGTTCCGCGGTGGCCGACGACGCAGCTGATGTCGGAGAAGTCTATCCGGCTGTCACAAGAGGGCAGCGCACGATAAAAAGGCGCAAAAGGGGTAAAAAACGAACCAGGGGTTGATCCACCGGACCTCAGATGTAACTTTCAGTGGGGGGGGAAAAAAAGGAGGTGGGGTTTGGGGGGGGGGGGGGGGGTGGGGGTAGGTTAGAAAAGAAAAGGCCAAATGGGCGGAGGAATACCATCATATATTCTGGGATATCTCAAAAAAAGGAATGATCACGAAGCAAATAGATTGTATTGGAACTAACCCTTAAAAATTCTTTTAGCGAGAAACAGGAAACCGAGGGAAAAAGAGACCGGGAAATAACACTGGCGAGTCAAAACCGGACCGGGCTCGTTTTCCGTTGACAAACTGGGGCTGACATCGCCTAGGATCGCCAGTGAAGAAGAATCTCGGGAAAGTGCCAACGCGGACGCCATGCCAACATAGCAGCAACCCAAAAATGAAAACGAGCGATTTAAACTCAAAGGGGAGGAGGGGGGTCGCGTCCCGAATGAACAAATGAAATGGCAAAGCCCGTGCCAGCAAGATCCGTGCCGGCCTTCCTCCCAGAGGGTAGACAAGGGGGTGGGGGGGAAGATGAAAAAGGGAGGGTAGAGTTGGGAAAAAGAGAAGGGGGAGGGGGGACTATAGAGTAGGAAAAACGAAGGGGGAGAGTGAAAAACGGAAGAAGGGGGTGTGGAGAGAATGAAGAAGGGGAGAAGGATACGAGAGGGAAGCGACGAAAGGCGCGATAGATGGGGGGAAGAAAAGAGTATGTGGAAAGGGAGGGGAAGGTGGAAAGGAGATGGAGACGAGGTGGGGGGGTGAAAGGTAGGAGATGGGCGGAGAAAGAAGGGGGGGAGTAGAAAGACGGAGAGGAAGGAGAGAGTGGCGGGATGAGGAGATACAGGGTAGGGGTGGCGAACATGCTTAAAAATCGTGTTTCGGAAGGAAAAAAAAAGGGACTCGTCCACGCGCATGCTCAGACAAGGAGGGGAGGAAAAATCGGGGACTGCGAATAGCGTAGACGACGGAGCAAATCCTACCTCCACAACATACACAAAACTAACAAATGCCGGTCGAGATAAAAGAGGTAGCGACGGGAAGTGAGCAAAGCACCGGGTGGCCGGCAATTCGAACCTTGAGGGGGTCGCCGAAACATACCGCCCGGCGGTGCAGGCGAGGAAAGGGGCCGCGTAGACGGAAGGGACAGTCCCTGCAAACAGAATGGGGTCTAAGTAACAAGAACTGGCGAAGAATTCAAAAAAAAAGAGGATCGTGGCAGGGGCGTCGCCCCGGATGTCTAACGAGCGAAAAGGACGATAGGGTAAAAAACAGGACAAGAAGACGGAAGGCAAATAGAAACGAAACCGTCGGAAAAGAGCCACGGGTTACCAGTCGCAAGTCCTGAAAACACAAGGGTCAAACAAAGAGAAGGGCGAACATTCCCAATCAAAAACGAGCTTGGGAATACCTTACGGCAGGGCAAGCCGGAAACCATAAAACGTTGCTGGTAAAGAGTACCGTTGGATCAGAGAAAAAAAAAATGAAAAAATTGTGTATAACAGGCAATCAAAACAGAGCTCGCCATAGGTTACTTAATTAAATGCATGGAGGCTCAGGAATATCAGAAGGGCGACGCCTACCGGGTCGCAAGAATTGGGAAAAATCCATTTGAACTACTGGGTAAAACATCCCCTGAATACTGGGAGCGAAAGAGGTGGGGAGGATGCGGTATCGCTGAGTCTCAGGCAGGCCGATGGAACGAATGGGGGGGTCCACGGGGTCGCAAAGCCGGAAAGGAAGGTTGTGTCGAAGAAAAAGAAAGATTGCAGAAACACGCTTGAGCGAACCTCGCGAGGTCGTGGAAAATGAAAACGGCCGATTCAAATAAGACGGGAGGGGCAGAGGGAATACAGCTTGACATGATCAACTTAAATCGCGTTTACAGGGTGATCAAGAAGAAAGGGGCCTCTATCGAGTCAAATCGGGAGACATCCCACATAAAGGTATCAAATCGCCCGAGAAAAAAAATGCCTGGACGCATCAAAAAAAAGAAAGCACTTAACGCCGCAGCAAAGGCTAAAACTGCTCTTAAAATCTCAATCTGCAACAACCGCAAGCGAGAAAAAAGAGTAAAGGGGTCTACGACACGAAAAAGTGCGGCTGGACAGATGTAGGATACGAGTCGGCTTTCGAAGTGACTGAGGAATGAGTAGGAGAAGTGGAATTTGACATAGGTTGCGTAGTTGAGTCAAGCACAAAGGGAGGGCAGTAGATGGAGGGTGACGGGCGAGCGGAAGGCACGAACGGGGTAGAGGAGGGAGACAGGAAGGGGGGTTAAGGGGGCGAAAAGGGTGGTGCAAAAGGCGGGATCGAGGGGAAGGGGAGGAAAACGGGGGTCGTAGCGGGCGTCATGGGGAGGGTAAGAGAGGGAAGAGAGGAGGAGGAGGGACATAAATCAGGGAAGGGGCGTACAATTTGTAAAGTGGTGGGGTTGAGTGGGCGGGGAGAAAAAAAGTGGGAGACGTGGGCGCAGTGATAGGGGGGGGAGGGGTAGATGGGAGTTGTAATAGGGAGGGGGCAAAGGGTATACGACAGAAGTTGGGAAACAGAGCAAGGGAAAGGAGGAGTAAGGGGGAGGGGGGGAGAATGGAGAGCGAGGAGGAAGAAGAGAGGGTAGTTGAGGCGACAAGAGGATTGGGGGGAGATGGATGAGTTGAGGGGCAGTGAGAAAAGGAGTCAGGCGGACGAAGGAGGAGCTAGGGGGGGGGTGGGGAAGTGGGGGGAGGGAAGGAGAGGGGCGGGGGGAAGGGGGAAGGGTGGGGAGCAGTGGGGTATGGGGGAAGTAGGGGAGGAAGGAAGAAAATGGTGGGTGAGGAAGGGAGAGGGGATGGGGGAGGCAAGGGGAGAGGAGGGGAAAAGGGGTGGGGAAGAAGGAAAATTGGTTGGAGGAAGGGGGAGAGAAAAGGAAAGGGAAGAGGCAAGGGTGGGGAAGGAGGGGGGCGAAGGAAGGGGAGGAGGCGAGGAGGAAGGAAGGGAGAAGAGGCTGAGGGAGGGGGGGTCGGGGGGGGGGGGGGGGGGGGGGGGGGGGATCGGGGCGACTGAGGGAGGATGGAAGAGGGGGGAAGTCCGCGAGCGACCAAACTCTCCGACGATGGACAGAAAGACATACCTGGTAGATGGGCCTAAGGAAAAGGTCTCGCAAAAGGGGAAAAGAGCTCTGATCCGCGAGGACAGAGAAAGGCCTCGGGGCCAAAATTGAGGATGATGCTAAGACGGGAAAAAGGTTATCAAAAACAGCCAGTCCCGACAGATTGAGACTCTAGCAACAACAAAAACCGAGATTAGGAAAGAAAAAAAGGGACCTAAGAGGCGGGACAAACTTCTTTCAACGTTTGCCAAAGGCATCCAGACAAGCAATGAAAATCATCTAGTCGGAAAAGCGGTCCAAAACTTCTAAAAAACCTCGGGCGAGAAGATGGCTTCCCGAGGAAAAGATACCAGGGAAATGCTCGGGAAAATGACCGACGTGTCGCTGTTGCGGTACGCTAGAAGGAAAAACGCAACAAAGAAACGGATGAAAAGGGAAACAGGTCAGGGGGGAACTCAAAAGGGAAAAATTGACATGCCATCGACAGAGGAGTGGGGGTGGGGTAAGAAAGCACCGGGCAGCTTAGCACCGAGGGAGGCGAAGGATTAGCGCTGGAGACGGAAAAAACAATTACACTCGTCGGGAAAGATTGAAAAAAGACCTGTTACACGCAGAAAAACAAAGAAAGAAAAGTCAGGGGAGCAAAAGAACGCGCGGGAAGGGGTCACACGTCCAGCGGTAATCTACGCGATACATACGGAGGGACGTCCAAGAGAAAACAGGGTGGCAGCTAACGAACCATCGCCCCAACAAACAAGTGACATCTGAAAAGCAGGGGGCGCAAAAGGGCGTTAAAACAAAAATAACTTTGGGAGGAAAACAAAGTGGCACTAGTCGATGCCACAGACGCGCAACTGCCTCGAAATCAGAAAGACACACCTGGGTGATCGACTACAAAATAAACGGCAAAAACAGGACAAAAAGAGTCAATTGCGGGACCGGACGGAGGGGGTCTCACAACTCGAGCTGACGATCACAAAACCTGGAGGAAAAAGACCCCGTCGACGAAGGAACGGCATGCAATGTCAGCACGAGGGAGGGGCCACGGGGGGCGCGGCACTGGAAAAAATCTTGCACCGGATAAGAGACCCGGTTAAAAAGGCAAATAGAAAATTCTTCCGCCATAGAGAAGAGTGATGAAGAAGGTCTGCGCAACTTTGCCGGGGTGAAGCTTCCGCTGGCGAAACAGTGAGACTGCGCCCCCGAGTCGGAAGGGAGCTGCGGGCGAGGGAGGGTCATCGTAGAGCGCGTCCTCGAAAAATAACGGTCCGGGAAAGAACCGAAGGGGGCCCGACTAAACCGTGAATTTCGGCAGACACGGGATTACTGAGAACCATCCGGAGTGCCGTCCATCGGTTTCCAGAAACTCCTGAAAAGGGGAATAATGCCGAACAAAAGAAGTGAAGGAGCAGGAGCCCAGCAAAAGAGCAGAGCCACCGGAGGGGGAAGACCTCCGCTTCCCCCCGCCTACCAACCTGCAACGGACTGATCGGGACCCGGGAGAAAGCGTATGGGTGGAAATGTGGGGAAGGAGAAAAATGTCGCCAGAGAACAGAGTGCGGCTCAACTATCAAGAATATATGGGCCTTCGGAAAAGACTTTGAACGAGGATAGCCAAGAGGAAACGAGAAGACGCAATATGGAGGAGAAAAGGGAAGACAGCAGGACAGATAAATGGGCCAGCAGAAAAAGGTTAAAGAGATAGCGAACCTAGGCGAAAATTTGAGAAGAAAAAAGAAAAAACTTCAATGCAGTGGTTCAAGAGAGTGGGGGGCACAGGGATGCCAGCGGGGGAACACACGCCGAGAGAGAACAGGAACTAAGAGACGGCGATCCGCGGGAGGACCAAAAAGGGGCAAGACCCAAGCGCCGTTTTCGCCATCAAACATTGTTAGAAAAGAAAAAAAAGTCAAACTTGGCGGAGGAAAAAGGGGACTAAGTAGCGGAAAAAAATCATAGACTCGCGAAGCGAGGAGCAAAAAAAAAAAAAGGAAGGAAGGAAAAGAGATTTCGAAAACGATGGTATCAAAAAAATTGACTGGAAAAAAGTTTCACTGCGAAAAAAGAAAGGACGGGGTAAGAAAGGTTGATAACACGGGGCGCAGAACACTGGCGCCCTCGGTCGTGCACACGGGGGAAAAAAGGACATCGAAAACAAAAACGAAGGATAGGAAGAGGAACATCATCTAGGCCGTCAGGAAAAAGCGGAACGAACCCAAGGCGGGCTAAAGAACCCAAGCCATAAGACTGGACGATTTGCAAGCGGAGAGCGGGAAAGAATAAAAGGCACAAAAAGAAAGGGAACCAATCCCGTGAATCAAGATCCTGATGGGAAATGGAAGGCAGCTCCAAAGGATTGCGGGAGGAAAGAGGGGAGTCCCCCTGGAGATCGTCAAAGCGCGCCAGAAGTACATCGGGAGTTCCTAAAGGAGACGGGGATATCATCCCGACGAAGCAAAAATTTACTCCCTGCAAAAACATCAAAACATACATCTTTCCGGTCAGAGTCGTCCGTGCATACTTGTCTCGGCAAAAGGCACGGGGAAGTCAACGCCCTGCGGTGGTGGGGCCGGGCTGCCTGTGAGAGGGAGGGCCTAACGCATAAGCTCGGCCAAAGGGGAGGCGTCGGACGGAAAAAGCCTGTCGGCATTAAAGAAAAAGCACTCCTTCCTTGTAAGTACAGAGGGACTCAGAAAAGCCTGAGACCATTGGAACGGAGACCGGGAAGTCGGCAGAATCAGGCAAGGACTGGCTCGAGGATCAGAACGACAGAACTGGAAGCAAACGATGCCAATTTCAAGACGAAGTGACAACAGCTGAAAAACTGCACCATGGGCGACCATGCTCTGCAGTCATAGCCGGCCTGGAAACGACTGTTGTCTAATTCTGCTACGGGGGACGTCACGAAATCGGCTCGAGAATCCGGAAGAGATCTTGGAGAATGAAAAAAAAGTTGGACCCGAAAGGAGTGCGAGAATCAAAAGCAACGCCTGGAGATCCTTGAGAGGGCGCGTTATCCATTGACAGAAATCGTTCAGTAACCGAAATGGCCCACGAGTTTGCCTAAAATGTAGCGCCTCTGCAGAGTGTCGTATGGAACGAAAATAGTGTGTGGAGAGGTCGCCGAGGGGCGGCTGCCGCCGAAGGGGGAATCGACCGAGGCCACGTGGTTGGGCGGACGGAAAAAGGCTCCGTGGGGCAAGAACTACAAGCTGAGGAACACCGCGAAAGAGCCTTCCCTTCTGAGTGCGAGTGCGGGGACACGGGAAGATGCCGAAAAGGAGTATGGAAGACAGCTGGAAAAGGTTATCCCTTTCCAAGCGGGGGGAAAAGGTCTGATAAAATCAAGGAGCAGGCAGGGAGCGTGTAAAAAAAAGGGGGGGATCGGGAACATCCCAAAAGAACCCTATGAGATATGCCGACCGGAGGCTGGGGTGGGGGTTTTAAAGCTGTGATAAATCTCCATGGATTATACACTACAGACTAACACAAAAACAGCAGGGAGGAAAGCGCCCGCCGGAGCAAAAAAACAAATCCTAATGCAAACCCAATTGGGGACGAAGGACTAAGGGGAGGAAACACTTTACCAATCGAGGTTCAAAACCGAGCGGAAGTATTTGGAAGTTGGGGAGAAGGCAATCCCGAAAACCCGCCGACAAGAAAAGTCAGCCATTGAAAGGAATGGAGCACAGGAGAAATCGAGAGCACGAGGGGGTAGAACAAACCTCGACCAACGACACACTCAATGCGCTCGACAAAAAGGTGCCGGAGGTGAACGGGAAAAAATTGATAAAGGCCCGCATGGGAACCAAAGTCAAAGAGGGGTGGTGGGGGGGATTTTTCATCGCTAAAAAGACAAACAAACAACAACGAGAGGGAAAAGAAGAGATGCAACTCACGAGAGGAGGCCATGCGGATCACGTTTTCCCCGGATAGCATAAGCCGCCAACGGGGCGAGAATCGATTAAGTCGGGAGGGGAAAGAGCCGGCTACCAAAAGGGCTCGAAGAGTAACGGGACCAGGCACAGAGAAGGGGGAAATGCGCGGAAACGGTGCAAAAACGTTCGGGAGGGGACTTAAACCTCGCCGGAAAAAAACAACTTCAAAAGGGAACCTCGGCTGGTCCAGTAGGAAACCAACTCTTGAAAAGGTGGGAAAAACATTGACGGGTGGCGTGGAGGGAGAAGAGTGGAAGGGCGCTCAACGCGAAGGAGGGTGAGGAGGGATTCAGGGAGAAGCGCTCAAACCTCAAGCGGCGCAAGGTCGGGCCAAAAAAAAGAGGATCGTCTGGAGGGAACCGTCCCGATGTTGACCAACGCATACAGAAAAAAAAACGGATTCCGAACAAAAAAAGCATGGGGATCACGGGCCACTGTGACGGGCAGCGAAACGAAACTCATGAACGAAAATAGGCACGTGTTCATGAAAGCCTCGCGACGGGCACTTCAAGGGGCGCAGGTTCGTCAAACCACGGCTCCTTTGGGACCGGGGCTGCGAACCAACACGTGCACTCGAGATGGGACATAGGCACAGACAGACGAATCCGCGGCGAAAGCAATACACGAAAAAACACCGTGGCGTCGAAAAAAAACACCGGCAAGAGCCGAAACCAGACAAAAAACAAGAAAAAAAGAACATCGCATTACTGGAGAACAGGGGAACACTATAGGCAGAGCGAGTCAGCTCCCAACGAACGGACGGCTACCAACAAAAGGCGAG
>Ga0179593_1433650_pt1 | contig 11481 bp, 12 predicted proteins | sample CZODoug2_1_08_16_FD_185931 | JGI IMG/M metagenome (GOLD analysis project Ga0179593, IMG submission 185931) | Vadose zone soil fungal communities from Angelo Coast Range Reserve, California, USA - CZODoug2_1_08_16fungal (PacBio error correction) | ecosystem: Environmental > Terrestrial > Soil >...
ACCAAGTCAAACGTAGCACGCTTACCCGGCAAGGGGAAAAAAGGAACCGGGGGACGGGGAGTACAAACCCATTCTGAGAAAAGAACGATCTACCAAAGGTACGCAGGGATTCGTCGGCAAAGGAGCGGGCACCAGGTAAAATCCACCGAAAACAACCCCCGAAATCCGCCTCCCCGACGTATTACTACTGTGGCTGAAACGCAGTAATCAAAGTTTTCCGGGTCGTCCTTGCGACCAAACAAGCAAGAGCGGACTCCCCCATCCCCCAAAATCTTGAAACACCAATAAGGGAAAAAGAGAGAAGATTCTTTCAAATCCGGTTTGCTAAAAAAGAGGCTGCAATCCTGGCCTTGAAGCCGAAAACAAAAAAAAAAAGGCCTGCTCCGTGACGCAGCAACCTTGTGGGTCTCGGAAGGTAAAAATGACTCAAACCTCTATGTAAACGTTGCCCCTCAAAGTCAGTGAGGCTCGTTGGAAAACAATTTCTGAGGCAGAACGGTACCGGTCAAACAGTGGAAAAAACCTTACCTCAAATATCCCGGAAAAAAGGAAGGGTTGCGGGAGTAACCGGCCACCATGAAAGCCCCCTGAAAAGAGGAAAGATGCAAAAAAAACGGGGTGAGTCTGCAAATTGTGGTGAAGCTCCGAAAAACCACGTCGTCGGAACCCCAAGCAACAGGCCGTGACATCAGCGAACCTCCTACAGCCGCAAAACACATAACAATGAGAACTAATAGTCCCCCGTTGACACAAAAAAAAACTCCCCAAGCTAGCGCCGACCATCGGCCTTCAAGGCTATATCATCACCAAATAAGGAAAAAAAAGAGAGAATAACATGTACACAAAAAAAAAGACAACACACTACTCCAAAATCACCAATAAAAAAGACCCCTTAAGAAAAATGCCAGTCACCCTAAAAGAAGCCAAGACCCGAGTCCAGAAATCTCACAACTGATGATGAAAAGGAGAAATTTCTCATTGGGCATGTAGCATTTGCGTATCGTCTGTCGGTAACTGGGAATTTAGGAAACGGTTTCTTCTGGTACTTCATAATCTGTGAGTGGGAAGGAAAAGTGGGTGCTGCGATTAATTACCAATCTTGACGGGTTAGCTCTTAATTTGGTGTTCCTCTTGGGAGGAAAGTGCGCCTTTAGTATCGGGGTCTATATTACGGAATTTCGCTTGCATGGATAAGAGGGCAGTTATGACTTTGTTCTGTGGGGGTTGATCTGCTTAATTTCATGTCAACATTTTCGAATAAGTTTCCTTTACTATTATAGTCAATCAGAAAACTTCCATTACGAGTCAGGAAGGGGGACGGTCGGCTTTCCGTTGCATTTCGTTGGGTGGAGGTTTTCTTACTCGATTTCTCAAATGGCATTGGAGAGAGATTAAGTGATAACGCACCGTTTTCGATTCATTCGAGTCGACACGTCTAATGCCCTCAAAGGCCCTGCCTGGAAAGTTTGGGAAACCTGGGGTGGGAAAAAATGTCCAGAACATCCCTTTTAAGTTATTCAAGCCTACTTAATAGGGGGCATAAAAAGGTCCTTGCATGCGTAATCCCTGCACTCCCTGGTAAGCACGAAGAAACAAGAAGTAACACTCTTATCTTATCACACCTATCTGGTCCACGGACCAGCGTTGGGGGAGGTCTCAAACTGTGGTTGGTGCTGGAAACCCATTTTTCCAAGAGGGAAGAAATAACCCAAAGAACGCTTGGCAAAACGGAGGGACTCGGGCTCTCAATCTTTTTGCCATTCTGTGAAATCTCCATTCGGCGAGGGGGTGCTCAAGAGTCGGCGATGGCGCGGGGATTAACTGCAGCGGTTTTGGCTCCGAAAAGTCGGACTGGGAACGGAAAGGGGAACGTTCCTTTACCGGTTGTCTGCCAAGGCGGGGATCGTGTCCTCGTTGCAGATAAGGAATTCGCTCATATCCGCTCGGTCATTCTTCTAGGCGTGGGGAAAAAGGGGCAAAAGAAGGATGATCGCAATTAACCGGCGTGATCAGTCGAAAAAATTCGGGGTACGCCAAAAAACACATAGTGTAGAAGTCCGGACGCGGAATTTCTCTTCCAGTTGGCGAGTCTTGCCATCCGGAGGGAGTGGAAGAGGGAGAAGGCCTGACCATACCAGGGTTCCAAAACCAATATCCGCAATAAATTGGTTTTGGGAGGGAGGGGAAGGGGGCAGGGGGCCACGGGACCTAGTCGGTCTACTCACTAAAGGGAAGGCGGGGGTCACAACGCTAAGGGCCGCTTAAGTAGTCGGATGCGTAACGGCGAACCGGCACTTTCCGCGCCCCTGCCGGTAAGAGGTGGGGAGGTCACACGAAAACCGAAGATCTTGCCGAAAAGGTAGCACCAAAACTCACCAATACTAAAGGCAGGAGGCGGAACTGCTGTCGGGGGCCAGTCTCGCAACACAGGGGGACGTGCTCAAAGGACGACGGACGATATTCTCCAAGTAGAGTAGGAAAATAGATCTGGAAAAAGAAAAAATTCCTAGAAAAAAAGGATCGGGTTTGTTGAATGGCCCAAGAAAAAGGAAGAGGAAAAGTGGTGCCAAGAGGGGGGACACCGGAGCGCACTTCACGAAGAAAGGCTCAGGCGGAAAAAGGCGCGGGGGAAACCGGACGGGGAACGCTGGGGAAAGTCGGGTCGCGCGTTGGGGAAAAAAGAAACTACAGCGCTGGTCAGCCCGAGGGGAACGCAAGAAACTAACGAAAGGTGCAGGAGGGGAGACCCGGGACTCTGTCGCTCAAAGGAGCCACCCAGCGCTTGTAAAAAATTCTCGTAGCAAAGTTGTAAAGAAAGATGGAACCCCATGCGGAAAGCCGCTGCGCCGGTCATCCAGCACACCCCGAGAGGTGGGTCCTGGAAAAACGACGCATCCACGTCCCAACACGGCAAAGTGCGACGGCCGGACAGCAACTGTGCTGAAAAGGCCAGCACAGCTTCTGGTGCTATCACAAGGGGGCCAAAGCCTCCGCAAAGGAAGCCTTGAAAGGGCGGGCTCGCCTATCCTGCAAAAAATCAACATTACAAACGTCAAGAAAATGAGGGAATGGGCCGACAGACTTTACTTCTCACTGGAAAAGGGGGAAAATGTTCTATCAAACCCGAGCGCAAAAGCAAAGTACGACTCTCCTAGCGGATCAAATTACGTAATGAGCTTCCGGTATGAAATCATCACAAAAAAAGACAAAGCACCCCACCGAAACGCGGTAGACCAACAAAGGCCCACAGGGCGGTGAGCCTTGGACCACCTTGGAAAGCAAATCACAGATAAATCTAAAACCAGAGCGGAAAGGAAAACCTCTATCCGGGTACGGTTTTAGCTTATCCTCGTCGTTCAACTCTGCGAGCGGCTGCTGAGGTCTGCTAGAAGGGGACGTGAGGATACGCCCCTGCAACGAAGCCGGGTCCGGGACGTGCAATCTGCCAGCATCTGGCTTTTTCCAAGGACCTGCCTTCAACCTCTGCAAAACGGTTAGACGTTCGGTGCTGAATTTGTCCTCACAAGGGAAAAATGGCTAAAAAAAACAGACAGGGCGCCTTACTTGCGCAACCGTGCCCGGCACTTTCTAGGCCCACACTACCTGCCAATATGAACGGGGAAACAAAAAAGGAATGGCGGCTGCTCTGATTGCTGTCGTTGTCTCATACAAGGAATCAGACAACGGAGAATATACACACTCCAAAAAACTAAAAGAACGAAACCACAACAAAAAGAGCTCTCAACTTCCCCCGGGGAAAAGACACCAGAAAGAAAAACGAGGAAGCGTCGTCTCTCACCCCAAGGCCATCAAGGAGTCGGGTCATACCCATTTAACCAAAGCGCAACAAGCTGTCACTCATCAAAACAAACAGGGAATAAGGGACAAAGAACACCTCCTAATAATCCCAGATCAGACGAACAAAAAAAAAGAAAAAAGCCGATACAACAGCTCCACTAATCTAAACCTTAGAGGACATGAGGTGCCGGGTCTTGTGGTGGATCGTTCGAAAGAGTGTGTCGGCGGGGGCCTTATTCGGGGGATTTCTATTTTGTTCTGCCTCACGGATGGGGGTTCAAAAGCTGTTGGTTTGCGGATCCACCGTCTGGGGGAAGATGGGTGGCCGTCCTGGTGTGATCTCCCTAACTTAAGGGGTGTCGGCGCTGAAAACGAAGGGGGGGCGCGGGAGGAACAGAATGAAAGGGAACCGGAGAAGAACGCAGGTTAGGGTGTTCTGCGGCTGTGACACGGTAAAGGGGTCGGGTGCTAAAAAGGAAAGTAAACTCCCAAAATACGCAGCAAAGGACGGCACCTTGACATTCCTGGGAAAATTTTCAACGGGACAGGGGAAAAGGATGGGAATGTCAACAAAATTTCAGTTAAAACACGAACGTGAAAGTAAAATCCACCTGCCACTACCTGTGATCCTTTTTGTCCACCTTGAACATATATTTTTGTTTGGGGGGGGGGGGGAAAATGAAGAAAGAAAAAATCCCTTTGATGCGCAGGAGCACGATCATGCAAATAGCCGAGAACCAAAAAAAAGGGGAGACTCATCACATCAAGAGAAAAAAAAAGTTATAACGAAAGATAAAAAACCCCTAGGGGTGAAATTGAAAAAGGGGAGGTAGCTTGGTGGTGTGTCTTGCCAACGGAAATGGTAGCTCCGGCATCACTTCTGTTAGGAACCCTCACTTTTTTGAGGATCAACCAGATCCTCGAGGGGGCGTGATCAGCGGGTGTGGATCCGGTGGCGCCACTTCTTATGAAAAAAAATACGGCGGGCGGAAACGTGATGAAAAGGTGGTTTGATAGAGACACGTTGTTCCGTGTATTCCTGGTTTATGAGGCGGCTCAAGGTGGGGAAAATTAAGGAGGCGATCTCTTGGGACAATATTCATCTAAGGGTTCATAAAAGTCTGGCTGTTGGGATTAAGGGAGGAGGAAGTGTGTCAAAAAGCAACCTGGTGCCGAACGCAGATGTGGGCTTCAGGCGCACGGCTGGACACGGAAGTCTCCCTGTGAAAAGAGACATCGTGCCCGCCGACGCATTCGCTTCCCAGTTTCAAAAAAGTCCACAAGGGAAAGCGAGGTCGGGTGGTAAAAATGGAGACTTCCGCTAAATGAATTTCCGCCATTTGTCATCACCCTATCAACTCTCGGGTGGGGGTTGGGCTGGTCGGGGAGACGTTCCAACTTGGGGGGTGGGGACTATGTCAAAAAAGGAATCGGGGCAGAGGCGCAGGCACCGCGACTCGCGGAGCGCTTACGTCTTCGGCTTAGTAAAACGGAAAGGCATCACCTTCCTGCGGGAGGGAAAATGAGGACAAAACAGTCGTTAAACGGAAAAGCAGCCACCGACCGGGGGCATCACCAGGAGCCCATCCTCGGGCGTATGCGCCTGGCTTCGGGGCCAGCTCGGCGAAAAAAAAAATGTGCCGTGAGAAGCCCGGCGGACGAGAGATCTCAAACGGAGGAGGAAAAGAAGCAATTGGCCCCTAAGGCACGCAACAAGCTGGTTGCGCCGATCTGGCCGCCGAACCGCGCCTCCCCCTAATGGGGAAGAGTGAGAGCAAAAAACAATAAGGGTTTGGCGCCGGTGCCTCGGACTCGCCCCCGCCCGAAAAAAACCGGGCCGCGGTCCCATCGAAGACGTAAAACGGATACCGGTCAGCCCGATTTGCCGCGCGCTTCGTGCATAGGAGTCCCCTGGATAATGTACGCCTCGGAAGAAAAAAGTGGACCTTCGAACACCACACAGTTAAGCGGGATAGTGTTAAAAAAACCAGTGAAAAAAAGCCCGGTGGAGACGGCACCCCCACCGGTCGGGTTTTTTGCAGGAGCCGCCCCAACGGGGGGAAGCGAAGAGGACCGAATTTCCGATTCCACAGGCGAAGTTACAACCGGCGGAAAAACACGAGCGAAAACAAGAAAAGGTTGGGCCGGTTGCCACGAGAACAGCCTTTCAGCACACGAAGATCCGATAATGGCCTGCGCGCCAAAGACGAGGACCTAACAAAGTGAAATCGAGACAAGACAAGGAGAGCGGGCAAACAAACCTCGGCGCTGTTGAACTTTAACCAATAAGGTGGGGCAGCAAAACCTGCTGAAAGCCCCTAGCCGCTGGCTGCATCGGCGCCGGGAGGAGCAAAGGAAAAAGAAAAAGGAAACTAGAAAGCATAGTATAGAGTACGAAGCGAACCGACGGGTGAGGACACAGGTTTATTCGGTCCGCCTGAACCCTCAAAGCGAAAAACCAAAGACGAAATCGCAGAAGTGGGCAAAAAAGGGAGTCGATCGTCCCCAAAGACCGGGTACAGCGCTGCTGCTAGCCGCTTCGGTCTACTACGGATGCTGGATCTGAGGCGGTCTCCGGAGAGCTACCCGCGAGAAAAAAAAATCATTAACAAAGAAAGGAGCCGCCGTGACTGCAGCTGAAATCACCGGGCAGTTTGTGGGTCGCGAATCAGACTGCTGACTCTCTTTACGGCCAATCGACAAAGTTGGTAGCACGTCCTTTCGTGCTACCTTGAAACCCCTTTTTTTGGTAACAAAAAAAGAAAAATGAAAGGGGATCAACCAGCAAGGCAGAGCAAGCAACGAAAAATGCCACATCGAAAAAAACCTGCAGACTACAGCGACAAAGTGGGAAAAGGGGAAAGACGGGGGAGGGGACACTCACGCCGAAAAAAGGCCCTTCCGTGACAGGAGAACTGAAAGGCAAGCGACAATAACCCTTGCAGACGCTCGCCAGAAGGGAAAGACACAGCCGCGAAGTAAGAATCGCCTGCGAAACATTCGAGAAGAGCAGGAAGGGAAAAAAACATCACATCGCCCACTTGTGACAAGAAATAAGCAACACAAACCTAGGACTGTACAAAAACAAGAAAAAAATCCAGGACAGAAGGGCCTCCCACTGACCCTCCGCTAAAGGGCAAGAAAACCAAAAAGAGCAAAATGAGGAGAATAACAAACGATGAGTATGAAAGAGGTTCTGTGCGAAAAAATCAGGGGGTTCGAAAGAAGGAACTGGGAAAAGGTTCTTACGTTTGTCCCTGTTCCAAGTAGGCGGGGACTGTGGGTGATGTGTCGGGTGGGAATAAGATGCACGGACGCTGATGGGGTTCCGTACTGGGGAAGCTCGAAAGCCTTGGGTATGCGTCGTCATGGACTGGGAGGAGGGATCCGAGGGCCTTCGTCCAACCGGGGGTAAATGTTCCGTCTGGATGGTCTGGCGTTCACACGTTGTCTGAGCAGGGTAACTAATTTAGGGTTACTTCAGCAGCGCAGAAACGCTAAAAGGGTAAGGCTGTCTGCCGGTGATCAAAAGAAGGTAATTTGTCAAGGCGCAAGTGCAGGGGGAGAAAGCGGTCTATCTGCGCAGTAAGTCCACTGGTCCATGTGGGCAAGTCTAGAGGAAAGGGGGATGCTCTGCAGAACGGGCTTAAACTGTTGGGACCACATTTGGAGCAGTTTGGGTCCAAAAAGCAGAATAATGGAGGGCGAAGTCCCGGGAAAGGAGACATGTGCAGGTCAGGGGATCGGGCAGAAGTCCCCAAGAACGGCGAACAGAGCAGCAGTCATGCACAGAGTCGGAGAAGACGCGGGAAAAAGAGCAAAAATACCCGATCTGGTACTATCGGCCACATCTTAGTGGGGCTGGCACTCCAGGGCAAAACACCGCATCAACGGGGGCGAACCCGCACGCGTTTTCTTCCGTCGTCCGGGCTGGTGGGAAACGAAAAGGAAAACGGGGGCTCAGTGGGATGAGGCGTATCAAGACGCGCCTGAGGCGCTGGACTCAGAGAGGAGCGTCGTTATGCTTCCTTGGTGGTTGGACTCCCCCATTGAAGGGGGGAAGACAAACGGTTACAGCAGTCGTCAACTAGATGAGTCAGGGAGTGAAGCGTTAACAAAGCAGGCTAAGGCTCAGGCGCGCTAGCCTAGGTCATCATTCTTCGCTGTAGGTGGCAGGGAGGCGGGGGGGCAAAAAAAACTTGTATAGAACGGGAACCCGCAAGGACTGCCAAGGGGGGATGCCAAGGAAAAAGTCGCCTGTGAAAGGGCTAAAGAGTACGGAAACTGGCATTAAAACGGAAAGGGGGAGATGGCAAATTGACACCTTCTAGGTCGTAAGTATGACGCAACATTAGTTCAAAAAACCATTTGTTCAGATAACCCATAGAAGAGGGAAAATTTCTAAGGGAAACTTTGTTTTGTCTGGGGGACTTTGAAACGAAGTGTGGGTTGCGACGAGGTCACTCGTGACGCACCTCGGAAACAAAATCCAAACGGGAGGAGCCGCGGAGGAGTATGCGTCAACGGCTGGCCGTCCCACTTCAGCAAGGGGGCCGACCATCGCGTGAGGAGGGAAGCTCCGACTAGACTCTTCTTAGTCTGTCCGAAAACCAGGACGCGAATCAAACTGAGGCGGGGCCCGGCCTCGGGGGCAGCCTGCGCAAACCATCTTTTCCTCTCCGAGGTAAGGAGTCACAAGGACATATATACATCTAAAGAAACCAGAAAGGAAAAGAGAAGGAAGTCGGGAACGAGAGGCACACAAGCTGTTGTTAAAAAGCCTAGCTGCCCCTGAGAACGGCGCCAACCGCAATTTTCGCAGGACTAACGTCCAACAAAAAAAAAGGGAAGGACAACCTCTCCCGGTTTACTAACAGGCGAGCGGGCTCTGAAGAGACAGAGGGGACGTCAAGTAAGAGGCATCGGTCAGAAAAAGGTCCTCGCCGCTGCACGAGGTGTTCGGGTCCCTCATTTCAGAAGGAGGCGTACCAAACTGGGGGAAAGACCGTCAAAGCCCAGAAAAATAGAGACGGTTGGGGTGATTTGACCCCATGGCAGGAAAAAAGAGCTCCTTCAATCATGCACCCTACCCTCTTGGGGGTTTTGCAGGGCCAAAACACAAATCCTCAGTGGGAGCTAAAGACACTTTCTCCCTGGGTACATTTCAGAAGGTACACTTGTCAACCACGAAAGCGTGCGAGAGTACGGGTTAAGTGGCGAAACCCCACCAAGTAAGAACAAAAGGAGCTCTGCGCGCAGAATCCTTCGACTTCGCCAAGATTTGCCGACCTAACTCACCAGAAAACAAAGAACTCCACTGTAGGATTAACCAACCAGGAAACCTTGGGGCTTGTCCCCTGCTGCGCACGCAAGAAAAAACGCCATCGCCGACAGTATGCTCTGATTAGGAAAAAATCAACAGATAGACCGAAGCAGAGACACCGACCGTACTACCACCGCGGGTGCGGTTTTTCGCCCCCAATTGCCGTGTTCCCGGTGGGGACCAAAGCCTTTGGAAACAAAAACTAAACGCAACCCTTTACCAAAAGCGAGCAAAGGTCAGGCGCGGCTAGGGTCTTTCTCCTACTTCTGACAAATGACGAACGGTCCGGGAAATCAGGCACCTGGGTCGGTGACGGGGACGGCAGGAAACGCCACACCTTTCATGCTTTCGTATCGGAAAATGCAAGAAAGAAAACTGGTGGCCAACGGTCGAGAACGGAGCCAGGAGGGAACGCACGGACCTTTCGATGGCGAGCCTGCCTTCATGACATGGAGCTCCTCGTCCCTGAAAGTGCAGCAAGAAAGAAAAGGGAAAAACACTCGAAAATCCCTGCCCCACCGAACACGTCGGCGCTGCCGTGGGGCTGCGGAAATTAATAGGGGGGAAAAAAACTGAGATAAAATCGGAGGACCAAACCCTTAACGGTTAAGGCCCACAAGCCTGAAGCGACAAAAAAAGAAACCAAGCTCACGAAAACAAGAAGCCCGCCCAAAAAGAATCCCTCCTCCCTCCTAATCTCTCACAAATGAACCAGGGTCGAAGTAAAAAACAAGGGACGAAAAAAAATCAGCTCCGACCCTTGTACACAAGCCCCACCCCAAGCTCGACGCCAAGCAGAACCTATCCCGGAGGGAAAAAAACAAATTCCACGAACAAAAAGAACCACTCCGCCGAAAATCGCCCCGTAACTCCACAACCCGAGAAACCACCTGTGGAGAGAAGAGAAGGGGAAAATGGTCCTTGTGGTTGGAGAGGGAATCTGGTTTGGTAGGCTGGAGTCCTGGGGAGGTGCTGGAAGGGGTTATTCGGTCCGATGTATACGTGGTGCACGGAATGGCGGGGTTCTCAAGTACGGGGGAGTTATGGGTTTTCCTTCCTTGGTGCATCGAGAAAGGAAGATGTCATCGCGGTCGGGACTGGCAGGAAGGGGTGGGGCCTGCCGTGGGCTGCGAGCGTCAACGCAAGGTGTTGTTTTTTCGCGGCTGGGTCGACTGGAAAAGGCCGGGCTCAATCCTGGGAATACACTTGAGGAAAAATCAAAAGCATACCGGCAAGTTCCGTAGGACTGGAAGGGGCCGTTTCGAGTCCTTTCTGAAAACTTGGTCTATGGGCCGCTCGAAGGAGGCGCACATTTTAGTGAAGGGAAGGAGGCCCTCAGGGAGGGATTCCAAGCAACGACCGTTGCTCAAGAATTGCCACCGTGTACAGAAGGGGTAAGTAAAAACATGTCCTTGCTATAACACGAACTGATGGAACGAGAAAAGTCCCCGGGGCCTATCAGATTTAAGGGGCAGGGGCGGGAAACTAGTGTCAAACAGGCAGCAGCACATAAGAGATTCAGGGAGAAAAAACAATTATCAGCCATCCTTAAAAAACGGAGGTGTAGAAGATGGGGGCCTGTCGTGGGGGTTGTTAGAACAAAGTCGTAGAAACGGGGAGAAACACGCGGTGGTCGTGAATCGGGAGTTAACTGTTCTGGGGCACCTGAGAGGAAGTTAGCTCAGTGCTTCCCAGAGACATCCTGAGCTGACTCCGTCGGCAAAAAAAGGTAGGGGAAAAGAAGGTTGGGCTCCCCCACTAGGGGAAAAGTTCTGGGGAGTAACCGGAAAGTGGCGCGGTGGTCAGCCCGGGATTATCTCGTCCCTGCAGTCATGGCTCGGAAGAGGGGAAGTTTGAGGATCGCGGCAACCTGCAACTGGATGAAACGTACCGACTCTGGTCTTGGCGTTGCCACCACCCATCGAAGGAAAGAAACAAGGGAAATTCTTCAGAGTGCCTCACACAAGGAGGGGCGAGGTCAAGGGTGTGAATTATAGGACTGCTTGACACATGGGGGAAAAGAGCAGAACCAAAGGAAAAAGCTCAAACGTAACTGGGGGGTGTGGTTTGCGTCATTAAGGGAACAAGGTGGCGGAAAATTGTCATTCCGTTACTCTACTCACCGCTGGGCAAGGGGACCGGAGGTCTGAAAAAGAGTTAGCTTCCCTTCGTCAAAAGTGCTAATTCAAAAGTTAGGAAAGGAAAAAAAAAAAGGGGCCGCGGGCGGGCAACGGTAAAAAAGGTACGGCTTCTGAGGCGCGGCTCCTTGTGTCTAGAACCCTGCCGCACATCTCGGGGCGGGAGGAAGAAGGGAGGGGGGCCGAGTCGGTGAACGCAAACACTTGTGCCGGCGTCCGGAG
>Ga0179593_1651040_pt1 | contig 11481 bp, 14 predicted proteins | sample CZODoug2_1_08_16_FD_185931 | JGI IMG/M metagenome (GOLD analysis project Ga0179593, IMG submission 185931) | Vadose zone soil fungal communities from Angelo Coast Range Reserve, California, USA - CZODoug2_1_08_16fungal (PacBio error correction) | ecosystem: Environmental > Terrestrial > Soil >...
TCCAACTGAGGCGAGGGTTGGCAAAAGGAAGAGGGAAAAAATTATCCTTGACTGGGAGAAAAACGGAACCCCCTTAGAGGTGTTACTTTATTCCAAAGTCAGAGGATCATGCGGCCTTATCGTCGGGAACGAGTCTAGCAAAACAGACCGCAAGGGATCATAAGGGGGTAGACTGGAAAATAGCCGAAGCACATGGCGAAACAAAAGGGAGTCCTTCAAAGCGATCAGCAGGACGACTTAACGGGTATAGTCACAAAAGCAATGCGCAGAAAACTGGGCTCGAAAAGAGCAATATGAAGTTAGACAACAACCTCCTGGCTAGGAATTCCTCTGGGCTCAGGTCGACGCCAACTTAAAAAAAAGGACAGGGAAGAGACTTCCTTTGGGAGCAATGAGGGTCTTCTTTCATTTCGCGGCCGGGTGATGAGACGACTTGAAAAAACAAAACAGGAGGGGGGCGGGAAATGGCGGCGAGGGCACCATCAGCCCCGCGCGCTAGTATGGGGGCAGACGACAGGACGAGTATAAGGTACGAGGGGGGGACTGAAGGTAGGAAGAAAAAGAGGATATTCGCGGCGAGGGAATGGTAGCTTGGGTGGGATGCAGTGAGGGCGCCAAAGCGGAAGCCTGTTCTAGAAGGGCAAGGGGGCCCATATGGGTTCTATGGAAAAACCGCACGCGAAAGGGAATCGCATTAAAAGAAAGTACCAGGGAGACGAATCCGCATGGTGTCATCAGACCTGGGGGAAAAAGTGCTCCAACATCGCCTGCCACGCCAAAAAAAAATGTCAAACGTGTATCAGGGCGCCAATGGATCTGTGACCGCGAATCGTGGAGGAAGGACCAACACGGGTGGCCGGGGGGAACAGGGGGAAACAAACGGGAAATCCAGCAAAAACGAAAAGGACTTTCTGACGGACGGGGGCGCGACGTCGTTAAAATGCGGAAAAGAGAAACAAGGACGGCATTGCGGGCAGAAGCGGCAGAAAGGCTTGTAGGCAAGCAGCACTCAAAGTATATGGAAAAAGGAGAGGAGAGGCAGTGGGGGAGAAGGATGTAATAATATCGACGGATTGGGGGTCAATTTGGAAAAGGGGTGGGGGGCTCTTGGTTGGGGCTCCTGAGAAAATAATACGAGGAGTCCCCGAGGCGCGCGGGCGAGGAAGCCGGGATGACTGAATCTCACGCGAGGGACTCCCGGAAGGAATGAGTCACGAAGGAGACCAAAGAAAGGAGGAAATCCCAAAAAGGTCAGAGGGAAGGCATTCGAAAATGCTGGGGGGGGACAGGGGTCGCTCGCCACGTCCAGGACCTACGGAAAGAAAACCGCCGCTTCGTAGGCAAGCATCCGGCGGGGGGGAAAAAGTTTCAACGTATCGTAAAAGGAAAAATTGAAGGAGGGAGGGGAGCATGACAAAAATATACCGAAAGGGGGAGGGGAAAAGAGAGAGCCACTCAAGATCGAAGAGGCAAGGGGATGCGGGGGGGGTGGGATTACCAGTCAGTCACGTGGGAGAGGGGCACGGGAAGGAGCAGGTCAACAGGCGAACAGGGCATACCGAGGGAAGGACCAGATTTTGGTTACTAGGTCTCACTCTCTATTAAAAGATAGACTAGACCTGGCACAAAACCCACACAACAAGGACGATTTCGCGACGCCTGGAGAAAAAAGTTGCGAAGAACCCGCTACAACACCTTTTTGGGGGGGAAAGAGAAGGCAATCGAGCTGGGAAAAAAACCAGGGATCACCAATGTGCCAGTCGTTTACCAGGAGGGTCACGTGTCCTCGTCTCAGATGCGGGAAGAGAAATCGAGAAACTAAAAAAAGACGAGGAAAGAACAAGGGAACTGAAAGTCAGTCGCCGGGAAAAAGGGAAAACTAAGATGAGAGGGTGAAAAGAACATGCATTCTCAGTCACGGCAACGACTCCAATTCATTTCGAAAAAAGGGGGGGGAGTTCCTCTGGGGGCCCCGAAGAGAAAAAAGGGGACGGTGGAGAATTGTGCATGAAGCGGGGGAAGGGCAGAAAAGGCGGCTAGATTCAGGAGCCAAAAAAAGATAAAAGCGCGCTCGAGTTTAAGCGATAAAAAAAGTTCACCACGGGGCGGAAAAGAAAGGACAAAACATTCAACCGGGGGGAAGAGAATTAATTACCTCGAGAAAAAGGACAGGAAGGAGCTCCCGCTATGAAAAAGCGGGCCTTACCCACATTCAATTGAGAAGAAAAGGGAAGGAGGCGAAGGGAACGAGAATGCCAAGGTTGGGGTCAGAATGCGGGGGAGAAACGGAAAACTTTCACGCCGATCTCGACGGGAGAAGCGTATAAAAGTGGGGTGAGGGGGCGGGATGTCCCTTGGGTGTCGGGGGGGAAAAAACAATGACATCCACTTGTGTGGATAAGACGAGGAGGGAAGGGGCAAAAGAGGGCCGCCATATACCCGAATGAGCGAGTGTTATCCGGAGGGGGGGAAGGGGGCAAACAAGAGGCGTTCGGCGAAGGTCGAACACCAGCCCTGAAAATAGTCCAACGCAAAGACCTAAAGAAGAAGGAGGGAGTCGCGGGGGGGGAAGTGTAAATCAAAGATCGGGGGAAATCGGGCGACAAGGGGGCCAGTCTTCGAAACAGGGGGAGCCTGGTTGCAAAGAGACCAAGCAACCAGCGGGATCGCTTCAACAGAAGCCTCAAGGAAAAATAAAAGAAGATTGCGCGGTCCCGAACCCGAAGGCAGGCATGGCAGGCCAATCATATAGAATCTCGGAAAAAGAAAAGGAAATCAAAAGGAAAAAACGAAATGGGGAAAAAAAAAAAAAGGGGGGCCCAAAGGGAGTCAGGAAAAACAAGTGCCGTCGGCAATGAATCAACTAAATTGGACAAGCATAGAGGCAGAAAGAGGGGTTGGCCGAGGAAAAAAAAAGCGTAGAAGGAGGGAGGGAGTCGGGGGGCTTTGAAAGGCTCAGGAAACGGGAACGAATCGGAGACGGGGGAAGAGAGAGACAGGAGCTTTTTAGGAAGCACTCCTAAGGTCTTCCCTGCGAGAGGGTTTGTATAGAAACCGCAAGGTGATAATGGGCCGGGGGTTAAGTCTAAAGGCAACAACCAGAGTGAATCCTGTCTAGGAAAGCTCGAAAAGGGAAAAATGGAGTGCCGTAGGCCTCAGTCGGGAAGGAATTGGGGTCTCACGGCCAAGATCACGGAGGGGGCATAAGGGAACTTCGAATCTGCGGGGGACGATCTCCATGCTAATATCCGCTAAGAAGGACACTCAAAAAAAACAACGGGGGGGGGGGAGGAAAGAGAGAAAAAACGGATGTCGCTGATAGGAGGACGTCGAGTGAGTCGAAAATTCCTGAAGGAAACTAAAACCGAGGGAGACTGGGAAAGTGAAGAAAAAAAGGACATGGCCGCTCATGCGGGCAAGAAAGGGGAAACGATTGCGAGCTGGGAGCACAAGGGTCAAGGAAGAGAAAAGACATTGGTCCAAAAACTACCCTGAGGGCGTAACGGCCAAAGCGCAGCGCCGGACTTAGAGGAGGAAAAACTGCGCGAGGCAACTTTTGAGCGAAGAGGAACGTGTAGGGAAAAGAGAAACGAGCAGGGAAGGAAGGGGGAATTTGCTCCGCAAGGAGTGCCCTCTGGGGAAGATCGCCGGTTAAAGCGCAGAGTTCTGTGAAGAAGAGGAAATCGTGATGAATCATGGGGAAAAGGGAGAACAAAAAAAGAGGAAAAAAAATAAAAAAAAAAAAAAATGTTTAAAAAAAAAGAAAAAAGAAAGTCGTTACAGTGGAGGGTTCAGTCAAAGTCCTGAAACAGGCAGAAGTGAAAAGGGTAATGCCAGGACGAGAGGAGCTTCGACGGGCTTTCGAGAAGAAGTCGCTTGCTAGCGGGTAATCAGTCTATGGGGGTGGGGCTGTCGGGGGGGACAAGGGGGAAGCAAAAGAGAGCTGTTCGAGAAAGGGGGGGGGGGGATAAATTTGTCGATGAGAACCTCAAAAAGGGGAATGGAATGTACTTGCTGGCAAGGCGAGGGGGAGGGGAGGACCCTATCATGGCAGGGTCGCCGACAGGTTCCGCAAAGGAACATCGTCAGGCGAAGGGAGGCAAACGAGAAAAGTAAAGAGGAGGGCTGCAACTCCTATATGGTTGTTTAAAGAGGGAGGGCCACCACTTTATTCATTCCGGCCGAAAGAGAGCCGGAAACTAAGGGGGAATATAGAAGGGCGGAAACTAGAAAGGGGGGAAACTCAAATCTTTCAGTGACATAGTGCCGCCGAGCCATCTTCTATAGCGTCAAGGAGAGGGAAGAAGGTCCTCCCTCTTTTCTCTAGGGCCGCACCTTGACAGGAGGGGGTCCTATAGACGGGAATCTCGAAGGCCAGGAATGGTTATATTGGACAACCGCGGTGGTGACATGTTGGACGAGAAGGACACAGAACTGATTCCAAACTCTCTGAAAAAGGGGCGCCGGGGAAAAAAGACCTGACCTTGGGCCTTGGAAGAATCGAAACGAGAAGGGCCTCAAAGCAATCAAGGAAAATTCGTCCACGGCCGAGCAAACGGAAAGCACTCCACACGTCGCTGACCCATTGGGGATGGTGAACAGGGTAGCAGCGCCAACTTTGCCTCGTACAGGCGAATGCAGTAGGAGAAACGGCAAGGGAAAATTCGTCGGCCTCGTCAAAGAACCGGCGACTAAGGGGAGGAAATCGGCCTCGAGCGGTTGGCGTGCCAAAAAAAGAAAAAAAGAGCAGCTACATCCACTAAAAATGAAAGGAACAGGGAAAAAAAGTTACACTGAGGGGAGAAAATCGAGAAGCTAAGAGGAATAGGTGACTACCTTGGGGGGGGGGGGAAGAAAGCAGTCGATTTTGCCTTCCTAGCGCCAATGGAGAAAGAGGGTAAAGTCAACATTGGCATGCCGAACCCAACACACCCCCCCCACCCCACAAAAAAATCCGGGGGGGGGAAGATCCTCGGTCGAAGAAAAACAACAAAAGTATTAGTAGTAAAATCGCCTATTCACCAAAACCGCTCAGGCGAGCCGAACATGTTCGCAAGCCACCGCGAGCCTCGCCACTGCGCACTCGAGAAGGGATTGTCCACCACCCTTTATCACATGGTAGGATGGAGGAACCGGAGCACCGTAAAAGTTTCAATAAAGGTCGGAAGTGAGGGGGGAGGGGTCAAACACAGACCTCTATCTCTCCACAAACAACTAGAGACCAGGAAAAATGTACTTTAATTCTTAGAAGGCTGCCGAGAAAAGCGGAGAGGGGCGACGACCAATTGAGAAAAGGAACGTTGGAGAAGGTAAAAAACGCACCGCATGTTGAGGGAAAATCAGCAAGGGGGGGGGGAGGGCCTCTAAGGGGGACCTCTTTCCTCGGGCGGGGACCTGGTTGATGAAGATTCGTTGAGGAAAAAAAGGAAAATAAAAAAAAGCACGAAAGCGCGCGCGGGGGCTATTGCATCATCGGGGGTCAAAGAGGAAAAACAGGGAAACACTCTTTTGACAAGGGGAAGGAAAGGTTTCCGAAAAGGAGGTCAGGGGAAATCACGAGGAAGGTCCGCTTGCAGACGAGAAAAGATACACGAAACCGGCCTTTATCCGGCAAACGCCGCTCCCGAACGGAGGGGGTCAATGAGGAGGAGCACGGGGAAAAAACCGGGCGCGGACTTCTGATCGAAAAAGGAAAGAGAGAGGTTGATGGGGGGGATGGGGACAAGGTGGGTGGGGGCCACGGAGTGGGTGTAGAGAAACGAAGCAAAGGGGAAAAAGATCATCGCGGAAGAAAAAGAATCCCAAACGAGAAAGAAATCCCGGTCCGTAACTGACAGGGATGTGGAAAACAGGGGGCGGGGACAAGGGGAAGAGAAAAGGAGGGGAAGGGGGACGTCCGAAGCACCGCCCCTACCACGACGCTCCCCGATATGAGGGGGTGAACTTTCAAAAGCATAAAAAACTGAGGATCCGTCAAGGCACAGTCTATGAAGTCGCTAATGCAGGGGAACGACGACGCTAAAAAAAGCTCAAAAGAACGAGTCGGGAATATACTACTCTAGAGGGGGGGTGGTCGAGTAAAGAACCGTGGAAAAGCCCGGCCTGCCCCAAAAGGAAAGAACGCATGTCCGTTCTGAGGCCGGTATCTGAAGAGGACTAAGAGATCGCAAATGGATCCAACCTAAGGGGCAATCAAGGAAAACCTATGTCATCGTCCGCAATAACAGAGGGGAATAAAGGGAAGATCGGAAAGACGCTGGGTTTTGAAGGCGAAAAAAGCGTACTGAAGGAAAAACGGAGGGAGGAAGAACAATTCCCTCAGAAGAAGAGCAAGGAACAGGTTGAACCAATCAGCTGTTTCGGCTCGAATCAAGAGGGGCGAAGGGATGGGGGCCGGACAGAACCGCAGGGGGGAAAAGGAAGGAGGTTGTAAAGGGGCAAAAGGGAGACAGAGTATCCTGCGCGGATGAAAGCCCTCGAACAGGACGCCGCGGGAGAGGAAAAGACCTGGAAATAAGGAAATATCACGGGAGGAGGTGAGCAGACCCAGATGTCGAATCTGTGTAAAACGAGAGGGAACCGTCCCAAGTTCGGGAAAGAAAGAAAAGAACAAAAAGGGAGGAATTAAAAGAAAGGAAAAAAGAAGAAAGGTTCTGGGAATTCGCGAGGGCCCAAAAACAACGTAACTGCCGGACTTCAAAACTAAACGCTATGGAAACCCATCCCTTGAAGCGGAACATAAAAAAGGGACAGACCCAATGGATGCTGAAAACGAAAGCAATGTGGTCTCAGGGGGGGAGGGAAAACACCCATTGGAAAAAAAAATAAAAAGGAGAATCGTCCTGCCAAAAAATTCATAATCAAGAAGGGAGAGGCTTCCAAACAACTCCTGGAAAGAGGAACGTTCTCTGGAGGGAGAAAAAACGTGTAAAAACCGGCCGCCGCCGGGCCGTTCCATGAAGTACGCGTGTGGGGAAAACGCGAACAAAGAGACTTGCCGACTGCCGTTGAGTCGCGGGAGGAATTGGAGACCCAGAAAGAGGAAAAGAAAGAGGAGAAGGAAAATTCGGGGGCGGGTACATGTCGAGAGAGGGGGGAGACACAGGAGGGGGGAAGGAAGTCACGGAGCATCCGAGGGGAATTGCGAAGAAGAGGCAGAGGCGTAGAAGTTCTTCGGACCGAAAAAGAAGATATCGCTGTAAATCGGAGATGGGAGATGTCGGCGGTTGTTGTGAAGGGGGAGGTTCAGATGCAAAAAAAAGAGACAAGAGCCTGTTCGTAGTCGGTCCGATGTGAAAATGAAAAGCTCGATGTTCGCGGAGGGTAGGGGACTGGCGGCGTCAGGAATATCAAAAATGTCGAGAGAAACGTTTTAAGGAGACCCGCGGTCTCCAAGTGGCCTGACAAGAAAGAACCGAGGAAAAAAAGAGAGGATAATGAGAAAGGGGTGATCTGTGCAGACAAGAATGGAATGGGGGACAAAAGCCGCATCGTCTAGTCATAAAACCGGGAAGGGGGAAAAACCCCACTGTAAAGACATCCGCCAACACAGGGAAAGAATGACACGAAAGCGGCGTGACCGAGGCCGTCCTCCGGGGGATTCGCGGCGGCGAGACGCGGGAGCAAAGGCCCTGGGAGGGGGGGGGGGATAAACGAATAGACACAAGAAAGAAGTCGAAGAGGGTTCGATGTAAGGGCTCGAAGGGGGGGCGATTGGCAACCCGGGGCATGTGCCGACTAAAAGAGAAGCGGGATTGAAACAGACTTGAGAAGGTAGAGTAAACGGACTTGGATGGACCTGGGATGAATCGACAGGGAGGGGAACACAGAGGAAAGGACAATTCTTCCACTTCGCTCCGCTAAGAAAGGCAGCCAAAGAGGGGGGGGAGAAGAAAAATAAGCTGGGGAAGGACTCGAGAAGGGAACAACGGAGACTGAGGTCGTCCCACACAGCGGGTAAAAAGCATCCGAAGAAACGGAAGAAAAGTTGAAGAGGGGGGGAAAGAAGGTTTCGTTCAGCTCTCAAGCTTGGAGTAAGAAGGACAGAGAAAAGCCCGACGATTGAATGTGACGGGGGGCAGGGTCGAATAAGGCACATGGAATGGGCTTAAAGTGACGGACATGAAAAAAACGAAAAGGAGGAAGGGGGTTCCCAAGGCCATTGAGAAATGTTGGTTAACGGAAAAGTAAGGCTAGAAGGGTCAATCCGGCGGCCGAAACATCGGGGGAGAAGGGCTCCGGAGAGCTACTCAACAACACGGGAGGAGGAAGAGACCAAACAAAACCTCTCTAGGGGGGAAAAAGGCATGCATGTCTCAGGAATTACGAAATCTCCGAGCCAAAGGGGGAGCCACTCTACGTCACATCGCGTGGGGACAAAAAAAAGGAGAAATTTTAACTTCTTGACCAAAGACCAGGGGGTAAAAAGGGGACAATCGTCTTGCTCTGGGGCGTGTACTACGGGGCAAACAGAGCTGCGGCACACAAGAGACAGGACGAAATGGAAGGGCATTCTTAGCACACTGGGAAAAAGAGAAAGGAACGGGGTCGAAACGACAAAGGAAGGCGACGTGAAAAAAACGTGAAAGTGGCGGATAGGAAAGAATCCCCCATTCCTTGTCACGAACCAAGGGGAGGGGCCTCGATGTATTAAAAAAGGTCCCGGCGGCCGGGACGTGTTATTAATAAGGTGAGCAAAAGAGAGGAGGAATTCAAAAAGGCCCAGGCCGAGGGAAAGAAAAGGCGAGAAATAAAGCGGAGGGATCGGAGCGTCCCAAGGTTGGTCAAAGAGGTCAAAAGGGCACCCCATTCCAAAAGGGTCAAAAAAAGGCGTCCTTAGAGAAAGAAAATAGGGGGCGAAGGCCAGGCCATTACTACAACATCACAATCAGTCCGAAGTGATCCGGCCGAAAGCTCGGAAAAGGCCGATGGGGTCAATGCGAGTACGGAAAACGTCGGTAAAAAAGACGCGTCTAGGGAAACGAGCAACCGGAAATGACTGGCTGGATGGCTGCGTGACAGCACTCAAAAGTTGGGAAAGACTAGAAAAAGGGACGGATCGACTACGGGGGGGAAAAAGAACCGCAAAAAGGGGGAAAAAAGGTGTGGATAAGTCGCAAAAGTCATGGGAAAGAAAGGCTGCGGAAGGAACGGCGATGACACCTTCAGCCTGCTAGAACAAAGAAGCGTCCTACAAAAAAGTAAGGGACTGAAAAGAGGAATCGCCTCAGGGGCCTCCAGGCAGGGGCCCGTAGATCTAACATTCTCCGCGAGAGGGGAAAGGGGGTCATAGAAAGGGACAACCAAAAAGAAGCGGAAAATCATCTTCGCCATCGCCTTACTCGAGCGGTGGATGATGCCCCAAAAGCCCGTCGAAGCCCCCAACAAAGTCCCCGCGAAAAGCAATTCATAAGGGAGATTGAAAGGAGGGGGACCTGAGCAAAATCGAGATTCAGCGGAACCCTAAAGGAACATTTCAACAACCGATTTGGGAAGGAGAGGGAGACAATCTCACAGCACACCTTGAAGCGGTCTTCAAAGACTCATTTGTCAGGTAGAAAGACGAGGTGTTTTCATCGAGAGGAGCAACGCGTACTGGAAGGGAAAGGAGTCAAAGGAAAGGGCGGGGAAAGTAATCTCAGAGAGATAGCATGGTAATCAAGGCAGGGAGGATGTTCAGGGAAGCTCTAAACGGAAAATTCAGAGGTGAAGGGGTGTCCGTACGATATCAAAAGGAGTTAAAAAAAGGGGTCGGACGTTTTGGGCCTATAAGAAGACCCCACTCTGTCCGGTCGCGTGGCTTCCGCGAGCAACGAAGGGGAAAAATTAAATCCGGTCTCATTTCTCTTAGGGGAAAAAAGGAGGGAGGGGGGGAATGCAAAGTCCACCTGGAGAAGCGACTCATACCAAGGTCCGACTTCAGTTTTAGAGCCTCAACAACAATCGTAGGAGGATAAAGAGGGCCAAAACAGGGATGTCTGCGATATTTCGTCGATGACCAAGAGGGGGAAAAATCTCCAGGCCTTCCTGAAGGCAAGAAAAAGGAGGAAATGCAACCCAGTCCTTTAAAAAGCAAGGAAAGGGGGGAACGTCGGGGGACCCGAAGGGACAGCGGGCAAACTAAGTGGGAGGCCGGCGTAAACTTCCCCTAAACCTTGTGCCTCAAAGAGGAGGAAAACACTTCAGATCGTCAGAAAGCGAAAGAAAAAAAGAACTTGCTCTAGGGAAAGGGTCTAGCAGAAGGCTTATGCACGCCTCCGCCCTGTTCAAGGAACGAGGGGTTACAGGGAGAAGAGGCATACACAACCGCGTCGTACGGAGCTTGACGTTGGTCGGAAGCGAGTTCTGCTTCATTGCCGAGAGGCAAAGATGAAGAAGGAAAAAAGAAGACCACATAGGGAAAAAAAGGGGCGGGATCATGAGGGGAATGGGGACGCAAAAAAGCTAAATAATGGTAAAGTCGAGAGGCGCGACGGGCTTCGGGAAGGGAATTTGTCAAGGGAATTATGTTAGATAATGGGGGGGGAGGAGTCTGTTTTGTGACCGAAATAGACCTGGGCCTTGCAATGGAGCACCCGAGGGGTAAAAAAGATTAAATCAAGACTTTATCGAGGGAAAAAGTTCTAAAAGGAAAAATATCCAGGGAAAGGGTGTGGCAGAGCCGGAAGGTGACAAAAGCCGCGTTCTCCAAGACGGTCCACACGAAAAGTCATAAGATGGGAGCCGAGGTATTTAGAGTTTAAAAAAAGCAAGGGCTGCGATCCACCCCGTGAGGGAGACTGAAACCCAAAAGAGCCTCCATCCACGGTATCGAGGGGAGGACATATCCTAAGAAAGGGACCACTTGCCTGACGAAACTGGGAACAAAGCGCATTCTCGGCTGAGATCGCGGGAAACCCTGCTTGTGGGGGGGGACAAGACAAGCTCAAAAGGAAGGGGGAGGGAAAGGGAAAGAAGGGGGGGGCAAGGAGGTAATTATTCCTGAAAGGACACATTAAAATGATGGCAACCACGCGGTGGAGATCCTGATAAAAAAGACGAAATTCATCCGGCCCGAGATGAACGGAGGGCGGAGTGCCTTTTCTTCAAATGGGAATAGCCGCGCAGTTTTCACGGCACCGGAGGAAGAAGCTCCGCGTAAGGAGGTCACACCAGTACTGCCTGGAGTCAGGAAGGAAATCTAAACTGGGAAAGTTCCAGGGCAGAAATGAAAAATGTAGGAGCACAGACAGCGCTTCGTAGGCAATCATCAGGGCTAACGGCTCGGCCTCAGAGCCGGGTTGGGCGCGCAAAAAACGGGCGGGCGCCTAAAACATAAAACAGATAAAGAATGGAGGGGGAAAAGGGTCGATCGCAAGAGAGAAAAAGGCACATGGGGGGACAAGGGGGGTGGAGAAGGAATCATCGATTGTGCCGGAAGAGTGAAGGGGGAATTAGGCGAAAATTTCATAACGGCAGAAACAGGAAGGGGGGGGTTAGGAG
>Ga0179593_1754613_pt1 | contig 11481 bp, 5 predicted proteins | sample CZODoug2_1_08_16_FD_185931 | JGI IMG/M metagenome (GOLD analysis project Ga0179593, IMG submission 185931) | Vadose zone soil fungal communities from Angelo Coast Range Reserve, California, USA - CZODoug2_1_08_16fungal (PacBio error correction) | ecosystem: Environmental > Terrestrial > Soil >...
GACTCTGCGGGGGAACATTGGGGGTTCTGAAGGCCGGATGTTTTATGGTTTAATAAATGGGAAATTGGCGGAGAGGAACCACTTTCTGCTTCAAAGCTCGCAAGTACAGGGGCAAAAGAACGCAAAGGGAGGGAGTCATAACAGAGGGAGCTCAGTCCCTGGGGAACCGGTTCCACGGGGGGGGGGGGTGCGTTTTGGGAACGATACTCTCACAACATATCCCGGAAGCAAAAACTAGGAATTTAATCTTTTCCGCCCTTACCTTCTTGCTTCACTCAACTATTTCTAAAAAAAAGCTCCTTCAGACCCCCTCTTTGCTGGGAAAAAAAAGGAAAAATTCCCTTCGCCCGCTTGTTCGCGGGGGAGACCGCAGAAGAAAGGGTTTCTTCACCAATTCTGCAGAGTCTTCGACTCTATAGACAGCCCATCAATGGCTCGAAACTTGAGGTGGGCTAAACGATCAAACAATTCATCCGAGGAAGGCTGGGAAAGAAATTCGGAATGGGGCCGTAAATCGCACGGGGGGGGAAAGCGGGTCTTCTTTAAGAGTGATTAAATGCACCTTTACAGGGCTTCAACCCCAGGAGAAAAAGCTCACAGTCTAGGCCGCCCGATAAAAATTAAAAAACCGACCAAAAAAACAAGGTGGACAAACAAGCCCTCAGGGGGAAGCTACGTACCGAAATCATCGGAGAAAGGCTGGGGAAGGACCGGACCAAAGGGCGTCAACATAGCAAGCCGTAAGATCCGAAATCAATCTCGTGGTCCACAATCAGATCAAGGTCCTCTTCCAATTAAAAGTCTGGTGGACCGAAAAGAACTGGTATGAGCGCTGTCAGGTCAAGGCGCAATCACGGGGATTCTGCGGGATCAGAAAATAAACCAGAAAATTCATTCGGATTTAGGGGAGATTCGAACCTCCTTGATTCTTCCAATCTCCAGGGGGAGGCTGCGGCTTCTAAGAAGTAATATTCTAAAAGGGCAGCAGTTTACCACTCAACTCAAAGGGAACCCATCTGGGCGATCCGATCACATCGATATCTTCAAACCCAACCCCTCGGATTGGATATCTATATTGGCGAGGAGAGAACGACTCCCTGTCACACAGAGGGGAAGCCTCTTTGCGTTGGAACGTTCACCTGGGGGCAGGTCTAATTCTGAACCAAGGCGCTGACGGGGGCGATTTCGGGAAAAAAAATCGCAGGGCAAAAACTCTCCCCGAAAAGAAGCTGAGGGGTTCCCTCTCATCCCTCACTCTTGTGAGAGGTTCTCCGGAAAAGAATACCCTCACTGGGAGGGCAAGAGGCAAAACACTAAATGGGGGAGTTCCAGAGGGGAGGGTTCTCGCTTTAGATTATTGAAGGGCAGTCCGGGTCTCTGTGCCGAGGGGTATCGCAGGAGAGAAACAGCAAATATCAAGTAATATTAGGGGTCGGTACTGACCTCCCGCGGAGGAGGTTGACAGACACAAAAATCCGTCAGGTGAAGGGAGATGAATGAAAGGTGGGTCTTAAAGGAGGGAAGAAATTTTCAAAGGACTCTCCTTAACAGTTTGCCTTATCAGCTCTCCGCATGACCTCCTCAGCAAGAGTGCGAGGTGCCTTGTCCTCAAGGGGCTCCTGGAGGAGTTTGCCTGCTCCCGACCGCCGGAGGAGGTTCAATTTTCCTTCAATCTCGAAGAAAAATTTCGAAAGTGATTGTTGGGGGCGATCGCGTCAGGAACTGCACGGGTTCGAAAAAAACGCACCACCGGCTCGGAGGAAAATTTAAACTAGATCTCATACAGAGTTGCGCCCTGGGGGGAAACGCCAGCGGTGAAGAAAGGATCTCGGAGGTTTGTTCGGTTTCTCAAAAGTTCCGGGCGGAGGAAGCGGGGAGGAGGAGGAAAGGAACGTTTTGAAGGGCGCTGAATGGGAGGGGGGGACTATTCGGCCAAACGGAAAAAAAGTGGAAAGCAAGTAGTAGAGGGAAGCGCACCTAGAAACATCCGTAAGGGGGAGGACAAGACGATCTTTCTACAGTTGACGCAGGTGGCGCGAAAAAGTTCTCATGAAGTGAGCGCAAAATGGCAAAAAGGCAACTATACAAAGAACACCTCCGGCAGGGGGAACCGCAAAATTTGTTGGAGAAACCTATTCTGGGTGTTGGGGGAGCGGCCATAAACGTCGCTTGAACAACGCTGGAAATCTAATTGTGCCCAAGGATGGGGGGATGGTTGGCCCAGTCTTCGGTTGCCGGGGAACATAGGTATCGGGCACACGGGGGAGAAGGAAGCTCAACTTTTGAAAGCCCTCATCAGGCAAGAAGAGGAGCTTTAATCAAATAAGGACTATGGCCCAGACTACCAGCCTAGTCAACCGAAAGTGCTTCATCTCAAAAGCTCGCCGGCCAGAAAAAGCCATATTGAGGGGGCCGCTTAAAAAAGCATTAATGAAGGGCGGCGGAGAACTCTTTGGGCTCAGAGAGGTTTCCTCTAAGAGGATGAGTGAGATGGGGTGTACCCTCTCCTGAAGAGTTACTCAGAGAAAATGAGCATTATGAACATCGCAGTCAATATACCAATCCTGATATAAATATTTCTCTTACTTGAAAAAAGAGGGACCGGTCGGGAGGCTTAAGGGGGGAGGTATGAGGTTCCCCTTTATCTCAGGAGCTTCTTGCCTCATCAAGAATCTTCCGCGTACCTTAAGTCCCCGATACAGAAAGTCTAAAAGAATCACTTCGAAGTGGGAAAAATTTACACTCAGAAAATTGGCTCCACTTTAACGAGAAATTTTATTTTACGAGCCGTAAAAATCCTGTATCATTTGAAAAAAAAAAGGAGACAGGGGCGGGAGAACGCCGGGGGGGTTAGGGGTGGGCGGTTGCCAGGCGGGGAGGAAAAAAGGTCAAAGGCTTCGGAAAGCAGTACACCGTGTTAAAATGTGTCTGCCCATCGGACGAAAGTAGGAAAAAATCCTTAGAATTGAATGGCGGAAAGCGGCAAACCGGACTGTGGAGCAAACTCGGAAACCCCTCCTAGCCGCAAGGGGGGGAAGCGAAAGAAATGAAGTCCCGTCAGTAGAAAACCGATTTCTATAGAAAGCCGGATCCTGGGACAGGAAGGACAGTTCTCAACTGAAAGGGGAGCTAGAGTGTTTAAGACCGAGCGTGGAAGAGGCATCTGTTCAGGGAAAAAAAGCAATCAGTGCGCAGATTCTGCTAGAAGAACCTTTAAGAAAGGAGGGGAGAAGGCGAAGGCATTCGAATTAGAAGGGGAAGAGGCATAGCTGGCGGGAGGTTCTAAATTATCATTCGGGACCTCAGGGAAAGGGGGGTCAGAAAGGAACATCTTTATAAGGGGAACTATCATAAAAGACCGACCCCCTATTTGAGGGTTCGTTCCAAAAAAAAGGCGACGTAAGATTCACATGATGAGAGGTCCGCAAGGGAACCCAATGTGTAAGGGGGAAAGGAGAAATCAGTTAACAAAATCGCGGGCAAGGGCCGTCTGGCCGGGGAAAGGGGGGGAGTGGCGTGAAGGACGGTTTAATGGTCTGTCAAACAACTAGTCGGCGAGCATAACCTTGCAAGGGGGGGGGGGGGCGTTGAAACCGCACGGGAGATTCCTGCAATCTGCGTTCGAAAGGGCTATCAGTTAGCGAAAACCCGGAGCTGGTGAAGGAGTCAAGCAAAGAGTAGAACCCGAGAGATCGCCTAAGGGGAAAAAAAATCTCTCTCACAACAAAGGGGAAGAGTTCGATGGACTGGTAGGGCCTGCTCTACGAAAGGCACTAAAGCGGATGGGGGAGCCGGTCACAGGGAAAGTATCCTCGATCATCAGAAGAAGCACTTTCGGTGCGAAGGACCCAAGAATTCTCCGGAGCCGGAAAGAAAAAGGACCATCAACGTGGAGGTCTGCTCTCAGCAGGGGAAGAGCCTGATCTCCTTCAGAAAGAACTTTAGGAGGAGATCAGACGCCAAGAAGGGGAAATCTTCACATTCGGGGAGGGGGTACAACCTATGTCCGGGGAAAGGGGAAGGGACATTCTTGCTCATTTTGGGTAAAAGCAAAAAGGGCCTCTTATACTTCAGTCAAAGGGGGATAGGAAGTAAACCAAAGGAGGTGAACCCCGGAGTGGGGGGGGGGACACTCTTCGTGACTGATCGGAGGCTCTACGGGGCTCCCGAATGGGGAAAAAAGAGGTGGCAGGGGGCACCTGAGGAAGGGGAAGTCCTGCATACGAAAAAGAAAATGTTTGCTATGGAATAATTCGCCGGAAAGGTGCGCCCCGAAAGGAAATCCGCCGGAGGGGATCTCGCAGCAGAGGTGAATCTCCTTGGGACGGGCGTCTCTTAAAGGATCTTTGGGTAAATCGGGGAGTCTTAATAACCCAAGGAGAAAGGGGCTCCAGGTCAAACATTCAGCGGGTCCAGAAGGAGGTCTCGGGGAGCAGTTTGCAGGGGGTGGCGCGGAAGGCGACCCCCTACGTTTTGTCTTCTCTTAGGTGGAGGGACGAGTTCGGGGAGTCCCTGAACCGGTTACGGGGAAGCACCGGATATTCCTCGGGGGTTGTGTCGGAAGGAATCGTTCGCACGGAAAATTAACTTGGGAGGAGAAAGACGTGCCATGCAGTGATCGCTCTCCAGACACACTGAAGGCAAGGACCCAGACCATACTTCACTGGAGGAAATACCCTGAAGAATTTGGAGAGCCACTCTTCGGAGTGGTGGCCGGAAGACAGTAAACAGCATCGAGTAAAAAATCGGGAGGCACATATTTCAAGGGGGACCCAGCTTCCACCAGGCAAAATTGTGGAAGAGTTCGCAATTGGAAAGTAACGGGGTGTATCGGGGGGAGGGGGGACGCCGGTCAGAAGGAGCACTTTGTGCCGCAGCAAATGATCCATAGAAAGAGGAGAGCGGGGGAACAATGGCCCCAGGGGTCAACTACCGGGGGGGGGGAAAGGCCGGCCCTGAGGAGATAACTAAGATGCTCCTCCAAGCATGTCCTGCAATCGCCCTGCCGGGGGACTTCGAAGAACTGAAAAATGGAAAAAGGGGGGGGAAATCATCAACAAAAACAACGGAAAGATGAAATATATATAGGGAACTCGTCAAAGTGGGTCACGGGCCTACCGGAAAGTCAAAGCAGATGGCGAGAGGAAAATAATGCCCTGATTCCCCCCCGAGGAACCTATTTAGGGGGGAAAAGTCAATTGCGAATCGTCGGAGAGGGGATGGGGCCAGAAGCCCCTTAGGGGCATCAAAGAAAAAAAAAAAACAGATTCAGGAGGCGGCAAGCAAAAGGGTCCAGACGTCCCGTAAACGCCAGTCGAAACTCTGTGCAAGTGTCGAAGACTAAAAAAAGGGAATGTGCCCAAGTGGAACGTGGTGCATACAGGGTGTCCGGTTTGGGAACCTTGTGAATTTCTCAGGTGTAAAAACCAAGAAAGCGTCTGCTACAAAGGGTTAGTCTGCTGGTCTCTAATGCCGTGCGGTGCTGGGGGGTATCTGTTCCTCTTGGTTGCTGTCGTCCGCAGTCAAATGCTTCTCCCTTCCCAGACCCTTTTGAAGACCCGAGTCTTCCTCCCCGTTGCCCACGTTCATGGCATCCTTCATGGGGACTCGCTCGTCTCCCTACTTGTCCGAAAAGGAGTGTTCGCGCGAGTGACTTTCTTCGCGACTTAATCTTATCCACCCCTCCTCAAGTAGGGAAGGCAAAAAAGAAGGGAATTCCCCGAACCTGAACAGGCTCGGAACAACAAAGGATTGAGGCCCGGATTACCTCTTTGCCTGGCGGGCCTGACATTTCTCAAATGGGGGGGAGCGGGGGGGTAGAAAGGGCGAGACTGGTGCATCTGCAGAGGATGGCATTACTCTATCTCCAGAAAAATCAATGCTCTCAACGAGATAACAACTGGGGTGCATAGGGGGAAGCAGGCGGAAAATCTATTATGGAGTCTCACCTAAAGCGGATGCGTCTTTGCTGGCGGAAAATTATGCCTTTGGGGAAATTCAAAAAAACCCAGAGATACCACTTTTAGAAAGTGAGGAAAGCCCCTAGGGAAGCCAGACCTCCCACTGGGTTCCGTCGGGGTCAACCCGCCTCGAGTTCACGTAAAGAAATCATCTTAAAAGGGCCTGGATCCAGGAGGGGGGGGGGGAAGACCACCGGGAAACTGCAACAATAAGGGGGTTCCTCCTCTCAATGGAGTCGTAAAGACGGCTTGGCAAAATGGTGCATGGTGCCTCAAGTGTGTAAAAGCTTTCCGATCCACTGCTCTGTAAAACTGGCCGAGGTAAGCCTCAACTTTGCCTTTCAAGTAAAGGGGTCTCTTAACTTGAAAACCTTCGCAAGTCAACTTTCTTCCTCCCGTCATATCCATCTTCGGGAAAAGTCGGAGATTATCGATTGAAACCTGCCCCCAAGGTGACCTGCCGGCGCTAAACCAACCAGGGAGGCCGACTGTCGCATCATAGCTCTCAAAAAAAAAAAACAAAAAAGGGAAGGAGGGAAATAGATTTGAGATTCTTGGGCGGGCTCAGGAAAAGATGGTCTGCGTTGAAGGTCACCGGTCGCATAGGAGAAGGACTTGCGGGGCAGAAGCAAGCCTCAAGGGAACTGTCGCAGGATGCGGACAAGCAAACCCCGCCAGGTCGTGTGAAAGCAAAAGAATCTTTGGACTCCCTTAGCCTAGCTCAGACTTTCGGAAACATACAAGACTCAAATGTGCCTCTTCCATCCTTCAGGGGGTAAGCGAGGGCCGCCTTTTCCGACACCCACTGGGATCCTTCTCGGAAGTTAATATATTTAGGCGTCCTACCAGAGAGGATTGCACACCTTGCGTCGGGTTGGTAATGTGCGGAATCCGCTTGTCTCCAGCGAGAGTTGTCTTCAGTGAGGTCTAGAATTAGAAGCAGTACGGGCGATTACAGAAGAAAGGACGTTTCGTCCCATCCCCGCCCTCCTCCTGCAAAAATGATGCGGTTGAAGCTTGAGGGAGGAGGTCCTGCAGCAGCGAAAAAGTCTCGCGGTTTGGGAAAGATCATACAGAAGTGGCGCAAAGGGGTCCGGAATTTCCGCCATGAGGGGAAGGGGATCCACAAAGGGGTTGTTCTACCGAGTAAAAGGGGAAGGTTCCCTTCGGAGTCCCCTAAACGGCGGGCTGCTTGAAAGAGGTCTTGCAAAAACCGGTGGAATTGACAAGGAGTGATGGGCTTTATTCTCACAAAGATGCTGCCGGAGCCGAAAGGAAATACCCAGTTGACCAGGGGAAGTGAGATCAGACGCAGGGCATCGCTCGCCTCAAGAAACGAACATAAACGCCGTCAGTCTCGGACCTCCGTACACAATTTGGGGGGTCAAAGAAATTCTTTTGGGAGGTTTGTTCCCCTGGGACTGGAGACTGCGAGAAATCTGGGGAGTCACATAGGTTCATTGGGGAGTCCTTCTTTCAATTGTCAGGGCCCTTAGACAGGGGGATACTGCGTGATGCGGGAACCTTTCAGATTAATCTCCACAGGGGAATGGCCAGATCCCGGGAGGGGGGCTTCAATCATCAGGGGTGGCCCCCAGGAGATCAAAATCGGACCTCAATCATAGGGTCTCCAGGCGCTGCGCCAGTGTCCTGCAGCTAGACCGCCTCATGCGTGGAACGCGTCGCGGGCCCAGGGACAACAACAAGAGGAAAGAGAGATATAACCCGAACCCAACTAGGACCTAGGATGCGATCGAACAATTGGAGCCGTGACGACGATGGAAGGAATGGAAAGGTCGTGCCTCGGGTCTCAGGGGCCAGCTCGCCGGATTTAGAGCGGAAAAGCTTATGCTAAAGAGGCGGCCGCAAAAGGGAGAGTACGTTGAGAAGTCCGAGTGAAAGGGGAACTGGCAAAAGGGCCCGTCACTCCGGGGCCTTCCATTTAATGCCTCCGCGAACTTTTAGGGCCTGAGAAAGATCTTGTTCTGTTCGTTTCCAAACCCCAGACTCCAGTCTTCTCCCCAGGGGAGCTGCGACGGGGGATAAGGGACATGAGGGTGGTGATTGTTTTTTTCTCTTGGGGGTTTGGGCAGGCTACAGACGGACGAGCCCTATCTTCTAGCATTGAGAGTCCTGTGGAGAAAGGAACCGATCGAAAATGGGTTATTCGCCTTGAGCTACTCGACTAATTTGTCGCGGTGACTTGGTTCGCACAAGGTTTAAACCTAACAAGAAAGAAACGGCGGGGACGAAAAGGGCCTTCAAAGAGGCAATCTGATACACAAAACAGGAATTGCAGAAAATCCCAATGCGGACCGTCAGGCCGACAACAGGGCGGCCACTGTGTTTCGAAGAGTATCAAAAGGAAACGAGACGGGGTTCTAATCTTTCATGTTCATTACTAGGAGTCCAAGAATAAAAAAAAAAAGATTCACAGTCTTCTAAAAAAGGGAAGTAGGTTTTATCAGGGAACCCTGACTAAGGATTGGTAGGGATCACCTGGCTGGCGTACTCAGGCTGACGACACCGGGGTTCATTTGCTCAAGGCGACGCAAAAAGACCCAGAACATGAAGGAGAAAAAAAAATATCCACATAGCCGACCTATACTTTTTTTCTTTAAAACACCCCCCGACAAGAAAGACGGTCCAACGGAGTCTGCGAAGAAAACCCATGTGGTCGGCCCAGAAAGTAACGGCCTCAGGCCATCGCGTGACAAGCGGGCGGCGGCCATTGGGGACTACGAAAGGGGGTATGAATTCGCTGTCAAGCAAAGTCTCTCCACAGGAAGACGGCGAGCCTAACGGATCTTAGGCGGAAAGGATTCCGTCTATGGGGAAGTTCCAATAGGAAAAGGGATTCTTCTTCTTCTGAGTACTATTCTACGCGGAAAGGGAACAAGAGAATAGGAAAACGGGAGAAAAAGAAGCACTCTAAAAAAATCTCTCTCAAACTGAGGAGTCTGGATGGGGGGGAGTATCGAAGCGACGGGAAAGAAACAAGGACCTCTTTGCGTTTGGAAGTCCCTGCGGTGAAAAAAGGAGAATCGGCCCAACACCAACAAAAAGAACTCAGCAAGAAGGGGGAATGCTATTGCGGCAAATTCGCCTGACAGAACTGACTCCCCTCAAAAAAAGGCAAGGAGATGGGGTAAGAGACTTGAAAGGCTTCAGGAAAGTTCGGGGGTCGTATACGAAAGAACAAGGGCAAAAAAAAAACCGTGGGAGGGGAGGAGCTGGAGGTTCTAGGGAAAAGAGGGGGGGGGTCTTCGCCGGCTCGGAGACAGTCAGGTGATATGATTGAGGAGGAAAGCCCTCGAGACTCAACTCAGAAAAGTCGTTGATATGCTTGAAAAAAGGGAGAGACGAAACGGTCCAAGATGTTGGAAGAGTGAGGTAGGACGCGGGATGAGGTTCCGCCCCTCTTCAGAGCAGAACAGCAGCCAGAGGTGCAGGATCATAAACGACCGGAGCCGGTTGCGAAACAAACAGCCGAAGGGAAAGCGTAAAGGGTCATCGTGAGCCTTGGGGGAGCAAAGTCCTGCAGGAAAGCTTGGGGGAAAAAAACACCACAGCTAGGGGAGTCTACCCAAAGTTTCGCAAACACTGAGGACGTTCCCTCTTTCTGCGATTATTTATCTCTAAATAGGTGTGAGTTGTTCTCTCAAAGCGGAGAGCCTTTCCAAAAAAAGCTCTTCCAAGACGGGGTCTTCTTTCTCGGGGTCTTGGAAAGGGGCGAGCCCACGGCCGTGGTGCCCAGTTTTCCCCAGATTCTTATACTTCTCACCGTCGTCAGCCGACACATTGGGCACTTCCGAAGACGAAAATGTGCGTCGGGGGCAAAGAAATCGGGTTCGCACGGGCTCTCGAAAAAAAACTAAAAGAACAACCGATGCATTTCTCTGCAGAACGAAGGGGTGGGTAAACTCCGTCTTCTGGGGGGTTTTGCTTAAACAGCAAGAGCGGCCAAAAGATGGAAAAAATTTCACGGGGGGGCCAGAGGGCCACGACATGCGGAAGGTGAGAACTTTTGAACTTTCTCTTTCACTTCAAGGGTTGCAAGGACCTTTTTTTGGGGCTTCCCGAGAGAGTCCCTCCTAGAGTCTTCTCTTTGGAGCAAATAGAAGTAATTTCCAGCAAGCGAAGGGGGAGACAGTCCTAGTTCCAGAAGGGCTCTGTCAGATCTGACGAAGAGGGGAATCCGCTCGAAGGGGCTGGCCTGCGGGGCGGAAAATTCCAAAAAAGGGGGGGGACCATCTCTCTCAAGTAGGAAGGGCACAAACGAGCCGGGCCAAGAGAGGGACGAAGAGAAAGCCAGCAAGGGCGGAAGACGGCAAAGAAAGAGGAAGGCCGTCAGGATCCCGACAAACGGGACCGACTAGCGGGATTTCTCCTAACCCCGTCGTTTGTCGGAAGACGCTCCCTCTTCTGAGACTTTCGGGGGACTTCGGAAAGAAAGACAATGTAACTTCTGCGAAAAAAAAGGGCTCCCGTTCCCTCGGCCGGGCCAAGGAAAAGAGAAACGGGCATCTTTCAGGAGGGGGGTCACAAGGGAACTAATACAGAAAGGTTACCGAAGGTCCTTTGGTTGTGGGGGGTCAAGAGGTGGTGAAGCATGTTCAACAAAAACCGCCGCGGCGGCGACTTGGGTTAAAAAGGTAAACAGGTGGTGTGATCGGGGGGGAACCGAGTTTTGCGAAAAAAGGGGGAGTCACGGGGAGCATGAGCGGGACGTCAAGGGGGAAAACGAATGTAGCCCTCATGAGGGCCTGCAAGAATTGGAAATTAGGGACAGAAGATCCCTAGGAATCCTGTGCGTTACGGCGCAGAAGAAACAAAGCAAAATAAACAACGTCGGGGGAAGCTAGGAGTCCTCTCCTAAAGAAAACGGCCGAAAAAAAGTGGAGAACTACAAAAAGAAGCTTGCCTGCGCAAACGGAACAGGAGGGGGGGATGAAGGCGGCAGGGTGAAGGGCGACACCAATGGGAGAAGATCGCCACAATCAGAAAAAGACGAGAGTCTAGAAGTGCAGAGATTCGGGAAGGGGGAGCACAGGCTCCTAGGGAAAAGGAAGTAAAAAAAAGACGGGAAGTTCTATGCGGGATAGTCTCCTGGGGGAAAAGGGAAACCTTCCGTTGGACGGCTCTCCGGAAAGAAAAAAAGACATTGGAGGAGCAGCAAGCCGCAGAAGAACGACCCCGGTCAATTTTTGGGAGGAAAAAGCCTCGCGGGGGAAACGAAAATAAGCTGAACTAAGGGAAAAAAGACTTTTTCGGACAAAGGGAGAACCTGTAACGGCAAAGCCATGAAAACCAAGGGGCGAGGGCAAAAAGGGAGGAGGGGGGATCTAAAAGGAAAAGTGTAAATTAAGGCATTTCCAGGAGAGAAAAAAATAAGAGGAAACCCGGGGACGGGTGAAAGGTCGAAAGGTTATGCCCCAGCACCTCCCTCGGAGGAGGCTTGGACGAGGCAACCGCATTTTAATAAAAAGGCCCATTCTTTATACCCATCTCTCCTGGAAGG
>Ga0179593_1793416_pt1 | contig 11481 bp, 9 predicted proteins | sample CZODoug2_1_08_16_FD_185931 | JGI IMG/M metagenome (GOLD analysis project Ga0179593, IMG submission 185931) | Vadose zone soil fungal communities from Angelo Coast Range Reserve, California, USA - CZODoug2_1_08_16fungal (PacBio error correction) | ecosystem: Environmental > Terrestrial > Soil >...
CCAAGCAGCAAGGGAGTGCAAGTACGACCCCGTTAATCCTGCGAAAAAATCTAGAAAACAATACTAGCAAGCATCAACGTCCACCGGGGAACCGAGGAGAAACATCCTCGAGGCAGTTCGAAGGGTTCGGGAAGTGAGGTCGCTGGGGGAAAAGGGGGGGAGGTGTTTTCACCGAGGTCACATGGAAGCCTCCAGCCGAACCTGGCTAAAAAACATATTGTACCCGCTTAACACTTCTTCGGGAAAAGGGGTGAAAAGGCTCAGCGAGAGGGGCTGCAAGTGAGGACGCCCTAACCACCGGGAAATTTAAGGAGACAAAACACGGAATGGGGGGCGCACCCGGCCCGGGAAGAAAAAAAAATGAAGCCATTTAAAGCGAGGGGGAAAGGAACGAATGGAAGAACGCCCTTGTTTCCGAGACGGGGGGAAAGGACACGCAGGGTGAGACTGGGATTTTTTTGTTGAAAGAAAAAGGGGAAACCACCAATTGTGGACGAAGGCTGGAGTTAAAAGGGGGGCCTCCTGGTGGGGGGTCCTTGGCCACTCTTAAACCGCCCGGAAAGTAAAAAATTGCCCTCGAAGCCGTGAGCGGCGGTTTTTTGAAGCACGGGGAGTCGCTATCAGGGGGAATTCAAAAGGGACGTGGGGGCTTGACTAGAGGAAGGATTTGAGAAGGGGAAAGTCTTCTCTACGAGGGCAAGGAAGGGAAGAAACGATAGAAGGTCACAGGGACCGCTACTGGATGGAGTCGAGAAAAGTTAGTGGCACTTTGCGGGCGGAGATTCTCAGCAAAGGAAAAAAAAAGAAAAACACCATCGCACACGGCAGGATGACAAGAAGGGGAACTTCGGTGCGAAGAAAGGGGCTGGACCTTCATTCTGGACCGCCACGGGAAAAAATTCGCAATCCCCTACTCCGGCTTGACTCGTACACTTACTTCCTCTCGGAATTGAGTCTAAACCGTCCCCATAAGGAGCGACTCACCTACCTGGGATGAAAAAAGATTATTCGGGGTGGGAAAAAAAGTCCCGTCTTCTACAACCTGGGCTTTAAAAAAGTGGACCCCCGGCCAACAAAGCACACGACCAAGACGATTGTAGCAAGCCAGGGGGGACAGTCATAAGCATCCTTCTAGGGGGGGCTCTACAACACTGTGGTTCCAGGTGGGGGAATAAGGGCCCAATCCTCTTTCCAGGGAGAAAGACCATGCCTCGGTTAAAGGTGAATAGAATTACCCGCCTTCAGGTCCCTCAGGGAAATCTCCGGCGAAACTGCGAATCGGAAAACTAATACAGGGGAACACTCTTCGACCCCGCGAAGGAGCGGCCGTGGACTGTGCCCCCCTGGTCCAAGCAGGGGGTTCCTGGGTCGTCTCGACCGCGGACAGGAACCTCGGACCAATTCTTCTGGAACAGTGGAAAGAGATAGAGGGGGCTCATCCTTAGACCCAGAAAATACCTACATAGGGGACCTGAGCAGAGGGAATCGTTAGGGCGAAGGTAATGGAAACTACTGGGGCGGAAAAAGGGAAAAGGACTTCTTCTACGTCAATAGCGGGGGGACCCCTGATCTGTTTGTTCTTTTCAAAGGGGGGGAAAACTAAAATGTCTCTCAACAAACGGAGGGGATAGGGGGGGTACCAAGAACCGGGGAGGGCCAGCCCCCCAAAGGAACGGGGCCGAGTGCGTCCCCCGACCGGATGTACAAAAAAAACCCAGTAAGGGGCTGGTCCAGACAGTCGCCCGAGTCGTCAACTTTCTCCAGGAGGAAGAGGCCGCTGGTCATGTTTCGAAACGAGGTCTCAGAGAGGCAAGCGTCTCTATTAGTCAAACGTGTAAGAGAAAGGGTAGTTTCTACGGGGAGAGACGAAGAGGTTGACGGGGGCCGGCTCACAATGCCGTCAGAAGGGGGAACTGTCTCGCGTGATCGGCCAGGAGGGGGATAAAGGGGGAACGGGATCTTCTCGTAGGGCAACGCTGAATTCCGTGGAACTACGGACGAAGGCTAGAAGCAGAATTAGTCGAGGGAGGGAAAGAATGAAGACAGAACACCTATCACATGGCCCCCATAAGACAAGCTCAGTCAAAGGGAATGGCAGCGTCCCCATCTGGAACCACTCACGGGAAAAAGTGTTTTTTCGGGTACAGGGGAGAGGTGCCCAGACCTTACCACCACCAGGTAGGCCGCCGCTGGATGGAACAAATACGAACTACGAGGTGAGTAGAGGAAAACACGTTGAAGAAAAAGGTCCGTCGGTTAGATGGGAGGGTTCGAAGGGAGGAGAGGAGGCACGGCCGGTCGAGAGAGGAAAGGAGTCCACTAGGGGAGCTCCCGGGTGTAGAACGCAATGCCGGCCGAAAAGAGCTTTCCCACCACCGAAGCTTTGTCATCATAAGGGGGGGGGGGTCGGCAATGGGGTAGAGCCGATTTCCTACGTGACACCTCCAGCAAGATGCACCGCTGGCCGGGAAAACGCGAAAGCAACTTCTCGACGTTTGAACAAGACTGAGGGCTGTCAGGAGAAGATAATGGGAGGCCGCCTAACTCGGCCTGAAACCGCATTCTCCTGTGGGAGGCGAGGAAACATCGGGCACTTCCTCTTATTCACGGACGGGATAAATTCGCACAGTTCGGACACTGGGTGGGCTAAGCCCAAACATTCCACCAAGGGGGGCACGTAGAGTCGATCAGAAAACGTGAAAAGACGAGGTTTTTAAGGCAGTGGGGGGGGAGCGGTAAAGTGCCACAAAGTTGAGGATCTGTCACAACCCGTCAGAACAAGCCGGACAGTCGTTGGAGGGAAAGCAAGTCGTAGGTGAACATTTAAAGGACGGGGGGGATGCCGTGTGGCGCGGAGAATAGACAATGGGATTTCTCCCGAAGGAAAGTCATGATCCGGCTCAAACAGTGCTGGTCAAGAAGGCGAAAGATTAGCAGGTGAGGCCCGGGAAAACGCCACCCGTTCGGCACGTCCTTGGAGAAAAAAACCCTTCAGATTTACCTAAATTCCCGTACCGGGAATCCCGAACCCTTCGAACAGCAAAAGGGAAGGAAGCGTCGGGAACCCGGAGGTTTGGCGCGGTAAGCGTACCTGCCGGAGACGGTGGTAACGCGCACACGCCCCTGGTGGTTCGAGAACGACCTTGCGGGGGAAGGGTTTAGGACAAGCTCCAACAACTTAGGGATGAAGAGAGATGTAACTCAAACACAGACCATCCGGGATCGACACCAGGCGGGAACGTACTGGAAACCGGAGGAGTACGTCCCGCCGGAAACGGGGACCGACTAGGCAGTCAAAGAAATCAGGGGGGCTGTCGAGGGTTTGCGTGATAAAGGCCGGTGAAGGGAAAGAGGGTGTGTTTCCTGAACGTGCAAGGGGGAATCTCTGCGCCGGCAAATGCATCGGCCCCGGAGGCGGAGGGGGACGCATCATGACGGGTAGCCGGCTCAGAGAAGAAAGAATAGCCGGCGCGAAACGCCAGATGCGAGCACCCTAAAAAAAACGACTTGCGAACCCCGTCCCGATCCCCTCCTCCAGGGAAAGCTCGGGGCCAGGAGGGTAAGTTCCACGCGGGGGGTTTGGGGTAGAAGTTTGTCCTACATGAAGCAGAGCCAACGGCGGTGGAGAAAAACGGCAGAAAAGAGAGACAAGGACCTGAACACCGGAAAGGGTGGGAAGAAGCGACATGATGCCAACATGAAGCGTTGTTTTTGCCAAAAGGTGAATGTCGGGCTGGGCCACAGTCGTCCGCCCAGGTTGCGAATAGAAAAAGAAACGTCGCAGTAACCGGATAGTTTCGCGAGACGATTCGCAGAAAAAGCGTACGGGAGGATGCAATGTTCGCGGGGGAGCTTAAAGGAGCGGTCTCCGCAGGACGGGAAGCATGGCAAAGAAAAACACGGGGCCCAGGCGCGAAAGGAGGGGGGGGGGGGGGGGGGGGGGGGGTCCCCCGGCAATTTTTCCCTGGGGGAGTGGTGGGCGGAAAGCCCTCGGAAGAAAAAAATGACAATAAAACCAATCCTCCCGGGAGTGAAACTGGGGGGCACGGCGGCGATGATCTGGCGGAGGCGCGCTGGACGACAAACTGGAGAAGCCCCCCACCCCGGACGAAAAGGACGGAAAATCCTCGACGCACCGTGTCCCCAAGGAAAAACGTGAAAGGGACAGCTCCCGAACAGGTGATTCGCGTACGCGGGTCGACGGAGTGTTGTTCACAGGACAGCAGGCGGCAAACCGACTTCAGTGTAATGGGACAAAAAACCGACGCCACCGGTAAAAAAAAGAAAAGGTGGATCAGGGAAGCTGGGGACGCTGGCCCACCAGGAGGAGGTTGGCAACACAGGGGCCCTGGTGAGAGGACCGAGCATCGGGACAGCCCTGGCGATACCAGAGGAGAGTGAGATGAGACCGAGAACCGTATAAGGAAAGCTTCGCAAGTGGCGAGAAATCCGGCTGCGAAAGAAGCAGCGAGAACGCGGAGGGGCAACTCGGGGGCCCGCGAATTACGAAAAAACATTGAAAGTCACCGCCTCTTTAACGACGCGGGGCCGGGCTCTTACCCAAAAAAGAGCCTTCGGCCAGAGCTGCTGAACATGGGAAGACGCAAAAAAAAGAAAAAACTAGGGAACCTCGTCTAAACCATGCCATAAGGCAAAGAATTCACTTCGTTCAGGTTGGGGAACCCCCGACTGTGTTCGTTAATGCCATCCTCGGAAGCGGTACGGCAGAGTCGCGACACCGTGGGGACGGGAGGGGAACGGTGGCTATTGCACGTCGTGGTCACCAACATCTCGAAAAAGGAGGAAGAGAGAGATGTCTGTGGGACACGGACGTTGAAACCGGAAAAGACGTAACTAACAGGGGGCGCAGCGAGGCCGTCCCGGTATGAGTGACAAAGAAACCCCATTCGAGGCGTTCCCAACCGGCCAAAAGAAAGGGTTAGAAGGCAAGTCAGGTTCCCGATGTATCGACGCTCGAAAGGTATTCACACGGTCAGCACTGGGCCGGGGGGGGGGGGGCTAGGGGGGGGGGTGGGGGGGGGGGGGGGGGGGGGGGGGGGTGCGCACGGTAAAGCACAGACCCGCGTCTGGAACAGGAAGGGACCCTAAAACTTGCTCTTCCGAGGCGGGGTCAAAAAATCCATCGCGTAGGGAGTGACATCCGGCCTATCTTCTTAAAAACGGGGGGGGAGAGGATAAATGGCGAATTAATCCATCGAAAGCTCCAAAAAACCAAAAAAAAAACCCCCGCGGGCGTAAGGGGGTCCTCAGACACGAGGGAGGCGATCAAAAAAGGGGCACCAGGCGTAGACCACCGGGCTAAAATCCGGGGGGGAAAAGTATAAAGCTTTCCCCAGGAGGGGATCCACTCGCCGGGTGTGGGAAGGGAAGGCGGTCGGGGGGTCCCAGCATAAAAAGTCAAAAACTTTCGCCTGGCCTGATGTATCTAAAAACTCAGAATAACGGAGGAGTCTGCCGAAGAACATGTTAAGGTAGGGCCGCAAGGGGGTTAAAAAACGCCTCACGGGGATGTCCAAGGGGAGCCTCGGGGGGATGGATATTACCCCAACGCCCCAGCTCGGGAGGAGCTGGGCAACTGTGCCAGCCGCGCCTTCACCCTCTACCTTCTAGAATCCTTGACCTTCGTTCTCTACAAGGAGGGGAAAAGGGGGGGGGGCTTTGCCATGTCGCTGCCAGCGAGGTGCGCCGCACTTCCACGTCTCCCCGTCTGCTTTACATCAAGCCGGGTCGACCTTCTCGCCTGGTTGGGAGAAAAAAAATGTCTCTGGAGACCGTATTAAGGTCCGCTCGTGGGGCATTCGCCTAGTCACGCCATCCCTCCTGGAGAAATAGCTTGAAGAACTCATCGGTGGCAGCCCAACGTAAGCTAAAAGGGAACCCTGGGACGAAGCCGTGGCGCCCGGAGTCACTTCCCCATGGGTTGGAAGAGAAGGATCCGTCCTGAAAAATTCGGTGGTTCCATGTCTTGGAGTGGGACTCGGGAGCCGTCATGCTCACACACGCTGTTGCCTCGACGAAGCAGCACTGTCGAAACAGGAGACGACATCGAAGTGCAGTCAAGGCTTCTGGGGAGGCGGGATCGGGAAGGGCAGACGAGGGGGAGTTTAGGCGATCGACGACCCCGCGGCAACGTCAGCAGTACGAGCGCTGACCGGGACCCAAGTTCAAGAGAGGGGGGAAGCCTTCCGGCAAAAAGTGTGCGACCGGGGGGCCGGCGGGAAGACGGAAACTTTCGAGTCTCGGAAGAACACGTTCCCAGTAACCTGCCTATCCCGCAAAATCTACCCCGAGGATTTAAAATACATTCTCGGGTTCCCCCTGTGGCGGTTTCGTATTCCTTCGCATCCGGTGGAAAAAGTAACCTCGGCCCTGGTCCGCCCATCGTCTTATGAAAGGTGGGGTGACATGAAACAAAGTATTAGGAAAAGTAGGGGTGTAAACTCCAAAACGGGACGACTCATACTAGCATAAAAACAAGGGCTTCAGATAAAAAACCCTCTGCCCGCAGATACGGCTCCACAGCCGAAAGGGAACACGAGGACTTAAGAATCGAGGGGGGCTGTTCAAGGTTTCGGGAGGTCCTGGGGGGGGGCCTGCCGGGAACGCTGGGGTTGGAGGCTAGGACCGCACTTGAACTCTTCTACGACGCCTGGCCGAAGCAAAGCCATCTTGGGGGGGGGAAACGTCTGACCAGTTCGGAAGGCTGGGTTATCCTTATCAGCGATAAGAAGGATAAGGTGCGGGCCACCCCCCTGGTAAGGGGGTCGGGCAGCACACTTAGAGACAACGTTGAACAAGGGTCAGCCCGGGCATGAAAAATGAACGTTAAGGTCCACCGTCTGAAATTTGTAGAAAGTCGGAAACACTAGGGCCAACATCTGGTGAGTAAGGCAAAGCAAGCTCAACAGAAGGGAAACAGGGGGGCCCGAAAAAAGAAAGGAAAATGAGAAACGATCCTGTTGGAATGAATAAGGGCAAAAAAGAGGCCTCGGGAGAAAGTAAACCCCCAGAAGCAGAAGGCGCGTTCCACGTGTGAAGGGGCCCAACAGGAGACGATGAAAAGTAAAGGCAAATTTGGGGAGCAGGACTTTTCCAAGAGCGGATGCATAAGGAGTCTACCCAAGAAAGCAGAACGTTCTCTAGAGTGGCATCGCCGAGGGGGTGGCCCGAGGCGGTCGGCACCGAAAGAGAAAGGCGACTACCATCCGCAAGAACCCATTGCCTACAGCACTTCAGAAGGTAGGAAGGGTTAGACTATGATCCGGGTCAGGCAGGGATGAGGCAAATGAACCCTTTTTAAACGGAGGCCTCCCCGAGCAAAGTTGCGGATCTAAAATTACTCCTCCTACGACCCGTGCGCGAACCTGACAGAAGGCGGGAGCGGCAAACCTCACCTGGGCTTCGCATTAATCAGAAAGGATTGTTCCCGATCCAGCAGAAGAGCAGGTGTACGGCTGGGACATACGCAAACACGCACACCCCCGACTGGGGATCCTACCGAGCTGCAAGCCCACGGTCGAGCGGTGAGCTACACAACCGGAAGGAATCCGGATCTCCCGCGCTCGAAAAATTCGAAACATGCTGCGCGAAAATCTTAGAGACAGATTAAAGAAGTAAAAGGCAGAGCCGAGAAGATCGGCCGGCAGGAATGACGACGCACTATCAAGAGAGCGGAAGCAAAAAAGAAGGATACCAATCGCAGTACTTCCAGTGGAGAAGGACTCCCGCGTTTCCAAGGGCATCAACCGTAGAATGATCGAAGGAGCCAGACTGCTGAAAGCTCGAGGAAGATCGAAGGCGAAACATTACTCGGAAAAAAGAGCTGCAGAAGGCACCAAAAAAGGTCGAATGTTGTGGAGACTAGACGGGGTGTCGCCCTCGTAACGAGGCGCGCGGCTGAGGTCTTTAACCTGGGAAGGGGATGCACGAGGAAAAAAGACAGCTAATCTCAACAACAAGGAGGGAGAAAAGGGGGCTTAAAAACTACGTGCAAGCCCAGTCACCCGGTCGGGACGCGATGCCCGTAGCCAGACGAGATGAGACCCCCAGGCAAAAAAACCCTTATCCCGGAGGGAGGTGAGTCAAGGGAGGTGGTCCCAGGGGAAAACGGAGGGTTGTCTATAGGATGCAAAAAAGGATTCCGGATTTCCATGTCCCCGCAAAGGAAGAAATCTGCTAAGGAGAGGTAAGTAGATAAGGGGAGGACCTAAAGAATCTGGGGAACTCGGGGGGCCAGAGACACGATCGCGGTAAGTCAGAGCTGGGAACGAGAAGAATCGGTCGCGTGCAGGCAAACATCTTCTCGGCGGCAATAACGAAATCCAGACTTCTCGGAAGGAATCGCTCGTCAAAGGCCTCGAAGTGGCCCTAGGCGGAGGTATCATAAGAAACTAGGCCCCTGTTGTGATACAACACCTCTCGCACGGCTGTTGCAAGTAAAAAGGGAAACGGCAGGGGGTTACGGGAACGAATGGTTTCCCAGCCGTACACCTGACAGGAAGGAAACCGAGTGAACGGTTATCTTTAAATACTTGCCGGGAACTAGATGGCAGAATGCAGAATCCAAATGGGGGACAGGTCCAAAGGCACGGTTAACGTTCCCGGCAAGGTAGTACGGGGGAATCAAGGTCGAGCGAGGACGCGCCGGGAGGAGGCCACGGGGAGAGCCACCAATTAAAAAAAGAAGCGAAGGACAATCTACCTAGGAAGCCAACGCCTTTGAGGGGGGAGGGGGGGTCAGCGACGGGATGGAGGTGGGTGCATTTTGTCTGCTGCCTTCTTGCCGACGAGAAGCGTGAGAAGAGGCACAGCGGACGCAAATCTCACTAAAGGTGCAAAGCTTGGGGCCATTACTGATGGAGGGGCTATCAGCGCGGTAAAAAACAGAAAAAATTCCTCAAGGGGGAGGTCCATCCGTCGACTGTTGGAAGGCGGAATCGGCTTGTCAACTCTCTTCAGGTCTGGACGGGGGAGAAAGAGGAGAAAAGGAAACCCTTGGGCGGAATACTCCGTTGGGCAGGCATCCAAAAGAACACGGAGATTTTGCACTCGGGAAGAGGTGTCAGGGAGTGATTCCATGCTTGGAGATGTGGAAAAAAAGGTGGGAGACGGGTCAGTGTCTCACCCAGAGTTGGGGGGCCAAGGCGCGTCCTCGTACACAAGTGGACCTTCATTACTGGGGTCATGGCCACGCGCTTCCATAAGGGGACAGTGGGGGAGAAGGAAGGGATGCAGGGAAAGCCTTAACGACACTTTCTTTTTCTGGTCAGCGACCTCAGTAGCAGGAGGCTAGCATCAGGGCTCACACATTCGACAGCTGGTCGACGGGAAAAGCATGTTCTTCAAATCGGGGAGAGGAGACTTACACCGGTTCGGCACGTCTCGAAGAATACACAAGCAAGGGAAAAAAAGTACCGGCCCCAGACCTCCTCCACAATAAAAGCCCCTAATTTTGGAATTCCCGGGATTGGGAGAAAAAAGTCAGTGCTTCGGTTGTCTGCGTATCCTGCGGTGTCCGAAGGAAAAAAATCCCTGGGGGATGGGGGGATCGACCTGAGGGGGGGGACTTCTCAACCAAAAAAAGTAGGAAGGAGGGAAGGTAGTGACCACAACACCTACAAAAGACAGCAAGGGGGAGGGCATGACAAGGAGGGGGTAAGCTGCGATGCCGGCGATACGCGGCAACCTCCGTGAACACAACCTCACTCGAGGGGCTGTTCGAAGGAGGGGCGAGGAGGGTGACTGTAACTCTTTGGTTCGGATCGAGTGCGCTTTAACCTAAGGAGGGGAAGGACTGCCACGCACACTGATCATCTTCCAGAAGGTCTCTGAACTGGGTGAGCAAGAAGAGCGGGGGGGTGAGCCGTTGCCCAGACCAGCCGTGTCTGAAATGCAGGCCAGCAAACATCAAAGCCAACGCAAAACTCGACCAGGGAAAGCTCGGTGCCCAAAGACCACGATTAAGGAAAAGAGGACAGGTCAACAGATGCTGCCGAGCCAGCGGGTGAGACGGAATCCTACAGCCAAGCCAAAATGGAACCACCAGGGGGGGGGTCCTTCGGAGGACGAGTTCCAAATTCTAGACACTCCTTCAGGGGAAGGTGAAAAAACAAAAGGGAGTACCCCCGGTGACGAAAAACGGCAATGAAGCCGAGAAAGATGATGGGCCGAGCAGATCGCCGTACACGGCCTAGGCACTCAATGGGGGGCGAGGCTGGAAGGAGATCATACCCCAATGCAAGGCGTCCCACGTCAAGGGGAGGGGGTTGCCGGTCTCGTAGAGCGGGGAAACCCCGGGTGCTAGGGTTGTGTGCGGGCGCCACTCATTAATCAAGGCAGGCAACCGCAGAAAAATGACACGAAGAACTCTTCGCATAAGTAGAAAAGAAGGAATGCTTTTTCTGACGGGTGGTACGGAGCCGGAGCGTCTTGACTCCTGCCAGGTCTCCTCCCCTATCATCCTCATGTGGGGGTCCCGCCGAGACTCACGCGACCCCCTGTGACTAGAAAAAAAAACGAAATCGGGCCTTCGAAAAGGCAAACCGGGGGACAGTGATGAATCTCGATTTCAAAAGGATTTGGGCCCGATAAGCAGGAAACCCGGAACTGGCAGGTGTAGGAGGGAAACCCTACTCACCTGAACGAAACCAAACACGAGTGTTGACGCAGTTGACTAAGGAAGCGGGCCAGACCGTGCGAAGGCTCTAGAGACACTTTGGCCAGTGCTCAGTGGGAAAAGCAACTAGGACAGCCCTTCGAACTTCACCAGGCATCTTAAGTCTATTATTGGTATTAAACTTGCCGAGTAGAAAGGAGGCGAAGAAGCCTCGATCGGGGAAAAAAAGGACTAGAGACCAAGCCTCATGACGGCAATGGCCGGAACCCGTCCCGACTGCTGTTTGAGGCAAGCGACAAGAAGAGACGACTAACCAACAAAAAAAAAATGCACTACAGGGATACTCGAGAAAATAAGAGACAACCTCTTTCACCAGGAATCGCGGAAATGGCAGAAACGGTCGGGCAGTTAAGAAGACGGGTTCGGCGAATCCTCGTCGGAGGGGGAGCATCGGCAAGGCTGAAAGGTCTATGGCACTTCTCCAAAAAAAGAAGGCAAAAAAACGGAATAAAAGAGGATGGACGATGCCATAAAAAAGTAAAAAAAGAAACGGTCGCCAATCCGCCAGATTGATTGACATGCCAAAAAGAAACAAAAAGGAGTGAAAAAAAACCTTCACTCCCTAAGGGGACCGTAGCTTCGTCAGCTTGAAGGGAATGGTTTCACCGACGAGGGGGGGAGGCCTCCTCTCGAGGGAAACAGGTTCACATCCAGTGGCCGAGGCGGGGGTATACGGAGGGGTCGTCTAGAAAACCAAAAAGCAAAGAAACGCGGGTGGGGGCCGGCTCCACTGGGCAAGGCGCGGTGCTAAGGGAGTAAGAGGGATCGGGTCGCGGGGGGGGAAA
>Ga0179593_1264219_pt1 | contig 11480 bp, 12 predicted proteins | sample CZODoug2_1_08_16_FD_185931 | JGI IMG/M metagenome (GOLD analysis project Ga0179593, IMG submission 185931) | Vadose zone soil fungal communities from Angelo Coast Range Reserve, California, USA - CZODoug2_1_08_16fungal (PacBio error correction) | ecosystem: Environmental > Terrestrial > Soil >...
AAGGGGTGACGTGGTGGGAGATGGGAAAGAAATGGGGGGGAGGGGGGATCTCTGGGAAAAGGGACACAGCAGGTTCTTCTGGGGGGGATATGGGGGGAGGGATCAGCCGAACGTGGCACGGGGTGTGACGGTGGCATGAGGGTCAAATCCTATTGAGAGAAGGGGCGAAAAAAGGCAGGGGAAAATGGTGTTGAACCGCTATCACGGTACCAATGGAAAAGGACATCCCCGGGAGCTTTCTGGGAGATCACATTGACATACAACCTTGGTGGGAACCAAAGCGTGTGAGAGAAACATTGGCGCAAAAGAGCCTACATTGGAGACGGACTTGCGGAGGGGGGAAGAGCATGGGGGCCTACAAAAAAAACGGGGGAGCGTCCATTTCATTTAAATGGGGAAGGATAAATTGGCCGGAGTTGAGATTGTCCTCGATAAGGAGTCTCTAACTGTGCAGTATAGAATGAGACCAGGAGGAGGGGGTTCAGACGTCAGAAGTGCACGACATTGGAGATATCAATGAATGAAGGTAAATGAGGATCGGAGTGGCCCTGGGGGGAGGAGTTTTAGGCAGATGGGGGGGGACTAGGAAAGGCAAGGAGAGGGGCAGTACTGGGGCTTTTACGGTACGGGCACAATGAAGAAACATGATAAGCTGGGCTCTACGGGGGGGGCGTATAGTCGAAAAACCAGCCGACCAGCTAAGGGAAGGGAAAAGCCTATATATCATGTGTTTCATTTGGGGGGTTTACTTCTGAGTAATTGTCAGGGAAAATAAACATTAGAAAAAAAATTCAAAAGCAAACGGAAAACGATACAGACCTCTTGTAATCCGTCTTACCCCGTGGGGTGTGTCCTTTATAAAAAAAGAAAACACCAGTGCAGAAACGAAGCACGGTTATCGGTAATGGGGGGGGTATATGGCCTCAGAGAAGATCGTTGACTCAAGAAATTGTAGAGGAAGGTCACTAAAACGTCGGAAATTTGCAAGGCGGGGAGGGTTTGGCCAGTCTTCCGACAATTAAACTTTCATCGAACAGGCAATGAAATCTAAAAATTTACAAACTTCGTGAGGGGTTGGGGGAGTCGTTTTGGAAAGGGAAAGATCCATTTCAGGGGGATTTGCATCTTTTGGGACCGGTTAACGAGAAGTGTGAGATTACAAGGGCAGTGTATAACGAGGCCGAGAAAAAAAGGGCCTGGGACATAGACTGCCCAGGGCTCTCCTAATAACGGGTTTCGAAGCCGATAACGTCGGGAGCAAACGAGAGCCAGTCACTGCTTTGACAATACAGAAGATCGAGGACTGGGAACAACCCCCCTGTGAAAAGTAAATGTTTCAGGGGTGAAACGGACATGGGTCGCTCCTAAAGAGGGGAGGAAATACACGGGGAGGAGGCTATTCAAAACGGGAGGAGCACACCTGCAAGTGCTGCAGAATCTCCCTGTAGGGGGGGATATTGGTGATGTGCGGTTCGGGAAATGCAGACTCACACAGAAAAAGCACATCAGTTTTGAAGCCAGTGAGACGCTAGCCAAAAAAAAAACCGTAGGGAATCGGAGTAGAAAGCCGGTGGGGTGGGGGGGGGGGATTGTCAAGAGGGATTGGGGTATAGCTTCATAGACGAAAGATTATCCTATGGATTATGTAAATTGAGTTTTTATCAAATCCAATGGGTAAGGGCTCTCAAAACCGTTAGGGTCGAATTTCGGCTCTCATTACATTTCACAACATACGCACACAGGGTGGGTGTTTGTGTGGAAACACAAGAAGACAGAATCTTTTTAAAGGGGGCAAAGAGAACTGTCGTAAAGGGAGAAAGAGTACGCTTGGATGGGAGAAACGGTGTTAATAGAAGAAAAAACATGGTCCACGCGAGATGGAGGAAATTAGATAAGAAGACCTGCCCACTCAGTAAAGAAAAAAAGAGTGACCCTTGAGAAAAGGAAACGACCCAAAAACGGGCCAAGACTCAATAGGGGTATTTCGTAAACAAAGCACCGAAGTATTGTTTCTTCTCTTAATGAGGGTGCGCCAGTGTATGGGGGGCAGAAACCGGCACAACCACAGTTACCGAAGAATTGTCACAGGGACCGAGAGAGACAGTTCTTTAACTGGAAGAAATGGCTCCTGCCTAAAACTTGGGGACGAGGGAAAAAAAAACGTCAAATCTTCTTTTGAATCAAGAGTCGGATGTTTTTTTTAATGTGAGAGATGGGGCAAAAGGCGGGTCAGGCAGCGGGCCACGATCGAGGGAAGGGAATGTTGGGGACTGTCTCAAGGTCGACTCAAAAGTAGAACTGACTCGGGCAGGAGGGAGAAAAGAGTTGAAACGGAGGGGCGACTATAATTCCGACCAAGTCGGAAATTCCTATTTGGAAAGATAAAAAGCAGTCAATTTCTATGAAGAGGTGCGGAGAGTCACATACAGTGAAAACAAAGAGAACCGGCAATAATCGAAGGCGGATCACCATAGGAAAGACAAATGTATTGCCCATGATGAAAATGGGGGGATCCTCAGGGGAATAATTCTGACATTTCGCAATGACGATTTTAAGAGGAAAAATTCACGGAGACATCACCACTAAAATGACCCTTTCCGCCATGAGGAAAGCGGTGAAGGTGTTTGGGGTATTTTGAAATGAAGTATGAATCACTCTCCTCCACTTCCATGACGATGCGCATGTGGGGGCTCTGGGGGGGAAAATCCCAGAGCTTTAAAGAAAGTGGGGGCGGATTGCCAGGGGACTCTCGGAGGGAAGTACATTAAGGTCCGAGGGAACAGAAGGGGCCCAGGGGAGTAGAGGCAGGGAAAAAGGCTTCTTCAAAAACATGGGGGGGGGGGGGTGGGGGGGGGGGGTGGTGTCACATGGGAAAAAAAGGTATAAATGTCTGTTACTAACATGAAGCGAAAAAACATTGTTGTCGGGAGAAACGGTCGATCAAAGCAAAAGAAAAATCCAGCCAAAATAGGAACGGACAGGCGTGGAAAACGATCTAAGGATCAATCTATCTTCTAGCATCCCCAGAGGAAATTAAAAAAAGGTCTGGGAAGGAGTGAGGATGGGATGACGATTACTGGTAGCCATAGCCCGCAGGTTGCAGGAGATCATTCAACTAGGCACCACGAGGTGCAAGAAAATTGAAGGAAACCTGTTGGCTTTGTTCTTCTCTCGGGGAATCTATCAGGGGTGAAAGTGTGAGGACTTCAGGAGGGCTAGAACCGGGGAGGGAGCGGAGTATCCGTTCACATGATATGGAACCACTGGGAATGGAAAAGTCTTGTTGTGGGGTTACTGTCACTTGCTATGTTACAAGGGATTCCGTTGGCAGGGGGTGAGAAGGGAGGGAGCTTACACGGGGGGTATCAAAATGAAAGAAAAGTTGAAGGGAAGCGCCCCGGCTCACTAAAAAGCGCGAAGTGCCCTGGGCTTAAAGGTGATCAAACTCGGCGAGGGTGGACCCAGGGGACCCGGTTTTGGATAGCGACTCAAAAAAACAACAACGGAAGGGGAGGGAAAAAATCTTGGAGGGTGGGCACCTCCCTGGGCACAACGGCCTCCTTATGGGGGGACCGTGGATTCCCCCCACCTGGTAGGAAGGAGTAATAAGCTTCTCTAGTGAAGGTAAAAAGTGTGTTCTCACAGGAGATAAAAGAGGGGGGTCCTAGCCCCTAATAAGATGGAAAACAGACGCAACCAACTTGAAAGCCCTTATTAAACAATAGAAAAAGGATTTGGAGTAATGAAGAAAACAGAAGAAAAAAAATCTCTCCGTGGATAGAAGAATCAAAAATGAGCGAATCAACTGTCTACTGCCCATAAATTGGAGGTAATACAGGAGCGGGCTGGAACCAATCATCAACAGATCGCAGATAGGCGCACAGCTGAAAAGATCAGAATGAAAAAAGGGGTAAAGTTCAAAAGAAAGGGGGCTATTGCAAAGAGTTTCAGAAGGGGGGCGACTGTTATTCTATCCAGGGGGTGCTTTGATCAAGGACTAGAGTCATGGCTGGAGAGGGAAAGGTCTGACATGGAGGGGTCCGGTTGTGGGATATGGAGAAAGGGCGTGATGCGAAGAGGGGAAGGGGAAGGGGGATCAGACTAGGGGATGGGATTTTTTTGATACTTGGGAGTGGAAGAAACAAAGTGGCCCTGGGTGGAGGGAGGGCCCCATGAGCAACCCAGGGGATCGGCAGGAGACATCACAAAATGTTTGTGGGAAGAACTTCCAAAAAGATACAAAATCATTCGGGTAAGGCTCCTGGACAGATGACAACCTTGAAAATACGCAAACCCGTGGGGGGAAGAAAAGCAAAAAAAACGTTTGGGGTGGGGGTGGATATCCAGCGGACACACATGAACCTTGAAGGAACAGGGGAGTGGGGGCAGTGGAAGCAGAACAAACATGGGAAAACGGCGTCTGCATGAGCAACCAGAGAAAAGATCACAAATTGGCTGTCATATGCGAAGCACGAGGGCGCGAGTAAGAAAAAGAGGGACAGCCAGCGTCAACTGCCTACCGACAAGAGGGGATTGGGTCCTCATTCGAGAGAGCGGCGTGGAGTTGGGGGCACGGCGGGGGAAAAAAAGAAAAAGTAAAGCTGTGCTCTGGGCGGGGAAAACGTGCTAGGGAGACGGGGCCCTTAAAAAGGCTCTCTATGGAAAGTGGATTATCGGACCATAACCTAAAGAAAGTGGATCTAGAGAAAGGTGAAAAGGAGGGGGGAGAAAAAGAGAGACTACGAAAGGAAACGATTCCTCGACTGTCAGATAACAACCACGGTGAAGGGGACAGGATGGCTTGGTTGGTCGGGCTCTCTCCAGAAAAGGAAAAAGGATAATTTGAATGCAGGGGGGGTTTTCAAAAAAGGTCGCAAGAGCAACTGTAAGGGTGACAAAGCGGATCGGGTTCAGTGACACTGCCAACGTCGGATGAACCGGACGATGGGGGGGTGGCCCGGGGAGGCAACTCAAAAAGAAATCATCTAAAAAAAATTCTCATAGGGGGGAAAATAAAGGAAACGGAGTTGAAGGGGGGAAAGAAAGAGCCTTGAAAGAAGGGGAGGGAAACCTGGAAGGGGCGCATGGTAAAGAGAAAATTGGCACGAAGGAATGAAAGGTGCCGGCATCGTCGAAAAAAGTCAGCTAAAAAGGGAAAAGCTCTAGACAAGGACGTTTTAGGAGGGGGACTAACGAAAAAACGTTCGGTATCAATAAAAACGCGAAAGTGTTTGAGTTGTTATCACACAGATGATGTAGGCTGTGGGGGGGACAAACCCCAGGGAATCAGGGGAGAAGGTCTGGAGGGGGAAAACCATTGATAGAGCCGAAATGGTTCATCAAGCGTACTAACGGCCCGTATCAGTGGCTGGTGATCCGAAACTTAAAAGGGAAAGGGATCCACTGAGGGGGTGGGGATAATTTTTTTCATTGCGATAGAACGAAATAAGTGCAAAAGGACATAACAAGGGGGGGGAAAAAAGAAAACGATCTAGCACAAAAACTGAGGAGTAGAAAAAGGTCTTCTCACCATTGGAGGGGCACTGGATGGGTAGAATTCAGAAACCTCCGCTCCCTCCTCTCTCAGTATAGCGGCAAGGGAGCGGTTGTGGGGATCCGCAAAAAAACAATGTTTAAGGCAGGAGGAAAAAAAAAACCTTTTCAAGGGTGCTTCTCGGCATGACAGGACAGAAGCACGCAAGTCATAGGGTGCCGGGGGGGGGGGGGACTGGCCAGCCCAGACCTAATAAGGGGGGATTGTGGCAAAACTCAAAAACCTAATCTAAGGATCACAGATACTTAGTGTATAGGGATATAAAAGAAGGAATAAAAAAGAATCCGTTTACACTCCTATGAGGGCCATGTGGGGGGGGGAGTAAAACGTAATAGAAGACCACTCATTGGTAGTACAAAGTTAGAGTAAAAAAAAAGAGGAAACGAAAGAAAGGGGGGGGCAAGGGTAGATTACGGCAGTCGAACGGAAAACAAAAATCACCGGTTTCAAAAGGGGGGGTCCTTGGAGGCTGTTGTCGCAGAGTGGGGCTCCTCCGAGGCACCCCCAAGGGAGTAAAAAGAAGAAGTAAGTGAAAAGAGCCAGAAACTTTCTGGGGAGGACAATGATGGGGGGTGCGGTGGGAGAAGGGAGGGGAAGTGACCCACCTGGAATATCAACGAGGACTTCTGGTAGAGGGAAAGAAAGGGGAAAAAGGAGGTGTCATGAACATAGAAGGCACACGGGGTTACTCGAGCAAAAGGTACTAAGGGGAAAGAAAGCGAGGACAACCGCGTCGAAAAAGGAAACGATTGGGCTATTAAATGTCGTGGTCAGGTATGGTTCTACTATCAGAAAAAGCGAGCCCTGGGAGAGGCAGGGGGGGGGGGCAAGAAAGACCGGACACAAGCAAACTGAAAGCATAAAAAGATGTACGGTATCGTCTTTAAATCCGACAAGCTTGAATAAGATACCGGAATAGAATACAAAACGACTTCAGGAAGGCACTGTTGTTGCAGTAGGAACGCTAGGGGATAGCGACGGGATCCGTCGGACAGGTTACTCGAACTAGAATTGGCAGTCGCCTTTTATCTCATTATTCGAGAAATGAGACGGAGGGAAAAATGGGTGTTAAAATGAAGAGGAAAAAAGGCAGGGCAATTGGGCAAAAAAGGAAAGTGTGGCGTCAAAGGGGGGGTGGTGGCGAGAAAAACTATGGAAAAAGGGGGTGCAGGTTCAGAGAAAAAAAACATCAGAGCCGAGAGCCTTTGCGACAGGGGGGAAGCGTGGGGAAAGGGCTAGTGTAGCAGGAGGCAAAAAGGTAAAACAACTAAAAAAAAAATACCAGGGAACCCGGGCGCCGGGGACAGCGAACAACCGCCAGGGTGGAAGAGCAAGTCGTAGGGTGCCGCGCCCCAGGATAAAAAAAAGGAAGAACGCAGGATTGTCAGAGAAGAGCCAATCTCTCCCGGACCCCGAGAGACCCGCCACCCCCCCTGGAAAAAGGCGTTACAAAAATGTGCCGAGCGCGACCTGGGAAAAGAAAACGATGAACTTGGAGGACCACAACCTAACGGTTGCTGGAAAAAAAAGAAGGTCAAAACGCCAAAGAAGGAGCAAAGAAGGTAAAGTCAAATTGAAAGAGAGGTGTAGGTGATGGAGGGAGGCGAATTGCACATGAGCTCTTGAATGGGAGGTAGGCAGGGGGGGAATGGGGGAAGCAAACTACCCCAAGGGGAAAAAAGGTTATCCTCCAGGAAGGTGAAACGTGGGGGCGAAAAAAAAGCTTATTAGGGTAAAAGCTAATTATAAAAGAGTTGGTTGGCAACGAGGCGTGTCCAGCGCGTTTAGTCGAAGGGTTCCAGTTGACACGTTGGCATGGCGATTGGTGGACTTCATGAGGTCTTCGTCAGATAGAAACATGAAAGACGTGTCGCTGGAGGAAACGGGAAAAGCCGGCACGAAGCCCCTTCTGACATTGCAACGCGACCTCTTGAATGGGGGGGGGGATAACGGGGCAAACTCCGGCGAAAGGGGGGGCCGCAGTGGGGGTTGCTAAATCACCAAGAGGGGGGGATAGCGCCAACAAAAGAATTTAGTTAAATAGAGAGAGAAAAAAATCGTTGGGGTAAGAAAAAGAAAATTAGAGCCGGGTTTTCGACCCTCTGTAGAAACCCGATCATGGGAGAACGGGCACTGTCACTACGGCGCTGCTGCAAAAAAAGGGAAAAAACGGGGCGAAAACCCGAATCAAAAGGGGATAAGTATCTGGCCTTAAGCGCAGAAGGGAAAAAATAGCAGGTCAAAAGGAGCACACGACTAAGAGCAAACGGGGAATTCACGCGAGGGGGGGAACACCAAAAAGAGTTAATATCAACGGGAGGACAAGGAAGATGTGTTAAATCCCCTCGCGATCCTCGCCTGGCAGGGTGGGTAAAAGAAGAGAGCTGGAAAAAGTCAAAAAGGAGAGGGAGAGAGAGCTTCATGGAAAAAAAAAAGTCAGTCGGAAGCCGATCAAAACACCGGGGAAACATGTTTCCTCAAAAAGGGGGAAACTTGACAATCGGTGGGGAATCAGGATGAAGCTGCAGGAAAAAAAGCAACGGGGGGCTCCTCCGAAGTGAAAAGGCCATGTCTTGAAAAATAGGAAAGTGACGTAAAGCGACTGGGGACCGGGGTTGGGGATAGGGGAATTTTCTTGGTGGAATGGAGTCTCAGGGGAAAAGGGGATCGGGGCGGGGATGCTGGTTCGGGGGATAGAAGTGGGAAAAATGACAACGTTGCCAGGGTGTCAGAGGGGGAAGTTTAGAACAAAAAGATAAAGTGAAATGTTTGGTAAGAACCGAGAACGGCGCTCACCAACGAAGGACAAAGTGAGGGAAGTGTCATCATGTCCCGGAGAAAGGAGTCAACTTGAAAATCGAAAAGGGGGTGACAGCGGTTTTGGAGCGAAACAGAAATTGCTGTCCTCAGTCAAAGGCCGTCTGCGGGGGGCATGGGAAAGACACAAACAAGGGGGAAACGCGTAGAGACAGGGATGCTACAGGAAGAAAAATGGGAAAGGGGGAAAGAGGGACACTAAATCGACGCCCGTCTTCTTCAGTTCAGCCAGCGCAAACACTCAGTGCGACTCCCCGGATGAGTTATTGAAGATTCGTGTGGGAAACAAGCTGTGGGGGGCTGAGTGCTGTGAAAAATCGTTGCACCAGGGCTTCAGGGATGGAAAAGGGGGGGCTTGTAAAGGTTTTATCTTTTCAAAACCCGGATAAGAACAGGGTCGCGAATGGTTAAGAAGGTCGACCAAGTACAGAAAGGGGGAAAAAACCATCAAGGACAGGTTGGGAAGCACTGGAATTCCGGCATGGACAGTGACAAGTCCCATAGAAGACAACGGGGGCAAGGGGCCGCATTCTACAAGCCTGGTGGCTTGTCGTGGCGCAATCCAAAAAAAACAGAAAAACTCGGAGAGGGGTGCACGATGCCATGGGGGGTCGGGGGAAGATTTCGTATATCGTTGACTTGCAGGTGCCAGAAAATAGAGTCGAAGGATGAAACGGAGGGACTTCTGAAGGAGGGGGGGGTGAGGTGCGGGTCCGCAATACACAGTCATTCTAACAAACAGAATGCCGAACTACACAAATTCAACAGTAGGGTGAGGCTTTGCCTTAGGAAGCCTCCGTGATTTTCGGCGGGGGGAGGGCGGTTGCAGTCTGAAAAGGGGTAAAGATACAACTGGACAGGGTGGTTCAAGACTAGCCAAAAAAGGGCATATCAATGTCGTTTTGCCATGCTCAAATAGGACAAGAGGGAAATCTATCCAATAGTCAGCAAAAAACTTATTCTTGTGACAACCGGGTTGCTCAATCTTAGGTAGAAAGTGGGAGCAACAAAAACAGGAAAAAATAGTGGGGGGTGTGCATGAATTTCTCCACTAATTAGTACGGTAGTAGGAGGAACAATAACTGGGATGGGAGGAAGACCAACCTGCAAGTGGTTCAGAACTTTCGTGGGGATAAAGGGGGAGGGGGCGTTTGATAGCTCACATGTCACCACTTTAAGATACTCTAAAGGGGAAGGAGAAAAAAGAGAAGGGGATCGTCTCAGACGAGGTGCGGGGGACTTGATGTGTATGCAGGCAGGAAAGGAAAAGGACAGTAGCAAAAGAAAGGGAAAGCTAGCACTGTGTTGATTCTTAGAAAAGCAACAAATGTTAAGGGAGCGACGAAAGGGTGAGGGGTCCGAAGGAGAGAGCAAAAAAAAAAAAAAAAAAAAAAAAAAAAAAAAAAAAAAAAAAAAAAAAAAAAAAAAAAAAAGAAAAAAAAAAAAAGAAAAAAGAAAAAAAAAAAAAAAAAAAAAAAAAAAAAAAAAATAAAACACAAAGCCCCACCTTGGCGTGTGTGTCAACGGCACGCCGAGAATAGGGGGTGGGGGAACTTGGGGAAACGGGTCATAACACGTATCTTAGTTTATCTCCTCTCAAGGTGTGTCGGTGGGTAAAGAGGGGGTGAGAGCGCCTGGCAGGAGGCCGGGGTGGGAAGTGCTAAAATAGACCACTAAAGGGTAGATAAAGGGGAAAAACGTCTGTTCAAAAGCCCCCCGACGGACAAGAAGAAGGGTTGAAAGGATCAGGAAACAACGGAAGCGCAACACAAAAAGAGGGTGTCATTTTTGAAACTAGCTGGTTGGCCAGTGTTAACAAAGGTCAAGACAAACGGAAACCCAAAGAAAGGTCACCGACGGTGGAAAGTGAGAAAGAGGGGACGCCTATGGGTCTGGAAAGGGAAGGAACGGTAATCAGGGAGACTGTACCGGTCACCACACCCTGCTTTTCATTATCACCAACAGATCGTGACAGTTCTGGAGGAATCCTCGAAAAGGAGAAAGGGAGGGTGGGGGAATACGGTCACGGCACCGGGGGTTAAGGGGGGGAAGAACTGGGGTAGGGGGGGAAAACTTAATTCGTAGAAAAGCGCCTTCTAAAAAGACATAGGGCTAGGAAATTCGGGTAGGTTGGGCAACGTACTAGAGAAAAAAAAAGTCCGACGCCTTCTTGGATCGCCAAGATAACACCGGGCACAGGAAAGCACATCTTCAAACCGTACAAAGCCTCCTCAGAGGGAAAGAAGATAAAGAAGGGCGTGGGAAGAAGCATCCATTCAGTCGATCATTGGGTAGGGCCTTATGCATGATTACTATCCGGGAGCAGGAGGAACAGTGCTCTCAGGATATTTTTAGTAGGGTGGTTAAACGAAAGAAAAATTTTCCTTGGACTGACAGGGCAATTGTTTGTTCTGTTCACTGTAGAGGCCACACGAAAAGAAAAAAAAAAAAAAAAAAAAAAAAAAAATCCACCTGAAAAAAACAAAAATCAAACTGCAAGTTCAAACTGCATTTGCTCTGTTGAACATCGACGGGAAAAAAAACTGTTTGACTATGTGGCAGAAGTAAAAAAGGGGCCAATTGGATACTGAATCCGAAAAGTGGAAAAGAAAACCAAACGGGTGCCCGAGCGGAGGCTTTCACAGTCTCCAAGGGGGGTCGCCAGGAAATCAAGGGAGTTCTGCTGACATGGAAAAGGAAACAAAGGGCAAAAGGGGATTCTCCACTTCAAGCCAGAAATCTCCCTCCGGAAAGCGAGGCCTTTCCAGAGGGGGGAAAGGACGACATTGCTCACACGCCCCATCCCCCGACGAAAGAAGAAAAAAAAAAAAAAAAAAGGAAAAGGCGTGGAAAAAAAAGGACTGGAAGATAGTCGGGTCATTGACGTAATAACCTTCAGCAGCTCGGGGGGGGACACAAAAAAAAAAAATGCCAGTCAAAAACACTGGATCCCTACGATGGAATATAACAGTGGAGGAACATGGAAGGAAGTTGTATCAGGGGGGGCTGATTTATGACGAATTAGGAAATGGCAGTGTGTAGTAGGGATACGACATGAAGGTTCTGCGACGAGGGATTGGGGAAAAGAGACAAAAGGGAGATCACTCTT
>Ga0179593_1311950_pt1 | contig 11480 bp, 9 predicted proteins | sample CZODoug2_1_08_16_FD_185931 | JGI IMG/M metagenome (GOLD analysis project Ga0179593, IMG submission 185931) | Vadose zone soil fungal communities from Angelo Coast Range Reserve, California, USA - CZODoug2_1_08_16fungal (PacBio error correction) | ecosystem: Environmental > Terrestrial > Soil >...
ACGACAAGGCATGAATGGGGAAAGGTATAATGAAAACAAATATGGTGGGCTCGCACCGAGAAACGTAGCTGTTTAACGGTCTAGTTCGCATCAGGAAAAAGGGGGAAAGAGGGAAAGAAGAACTTCGAAAACATTGAAAAAACTAACGTAAGCCACTATAGGTGGAACGTCGATGCATTTGGAAAGGAAACCCGACCCGCAACGAACGGCAAAAATGCAAAACGAAGCATCCCCATCGACACTGCAGTGATCGGAATCCAAGAGGGGGAAGTGGAATATGGGGGGTTAGAAGAAAGGGAATCCGCCGGCCAGAAGGGGGGGGAAAAAGGTCGCTCGTGTGACAGTTCTAAAACGGAACAAGAGTGTCGGGAAAGGCTATGCGAAAATTTCCAGGGTCGAAAAGAAAAAACTGGCATCGAGGTTGCCAGAAAGAAATACTGACACAAATCGTTGAGGAGTGAAGACTACGGCGGGAAGAAAAAGGTTTCCCAGATTTCCCGCCTCGGGGGGGGTTTATGAAACATCATTACGGAGTCAATATAGAAGGGCCGGTAGTATGTTTAGCGTTGAAGAAAATCAGAAGTGGTGTTTGAGAACCATGGGGGAATGGATCACCAACCAGACACATTTGCCAGGGTCTCCGAAGTCACGCCGTTAGAAAAGCAGAACGGCAAGGCAGACGCGTATAAAACTGTAGAACGAAGACTACATGGACCAACATTGTCTTGACAACGAACGTCACTTTCCGTGGGCACGATAGGAGGAGAACCTGGTCAAAATTTCCGGCGTTCAGCAAGGCCCGAACGATGGTCGTCTCGGGGAGAAGTGGAAGGAAACGAGAGGGAGGACGTATCCACACGGCATAGATTCATAAGCTTCAACTTAATTTATGGAAAAGGGAATGGGACTGTCCTGAAGAAGAGCTCTCCACCACCTTATAGCACGGAAGGGCTGGGCGGGAAGGGAAAATATCAGAAAAGAAAGGAGACGGTGGGGACGACCGGGAAGTTTTGTGGTTCCTTGTTCCTATTTACTTGTCGGCCGTCAAAAATACTGAAGAGGCTCAGGGAGTCTTGAACGGTCAGGAGCGCCGAGCCACCATATTTATGGGGGGGGGGGGGGGGGGTGCGGACAGTCGGTGAGTTTCGTATGGAAACTGGGTATCCCATGTTTAGAATACTAGGAGGGTGAAGATTCAAGAATAATCAGCTTTGGCAAGTGCACTATCGAGGGAACGAAGACAGCGGGTTCCGGAAACAACCTTCACATGGAATGTCACTGCAAATACAGCGAAAAGATGAGAGCAAACACTGTTTCGGAAGCTTCAACCAAATGCTGGACACTATCCTTTACCGGAGCCACAAGAAGGAGGCGGGAAAAGCGACTGCGCGTGGCGAAAAAAAGACGAGAGCCCCGTTTCACGAAAAAGGGGGGGAGATCAGCAAGAGAAAGGAGCTAGTTCACCTCCCCAGCGTTCCCGTATGCAAGGGCAAACGCTCGTCGAAGGAGGGTTTGCCACAAAGAGGGGGGCTGGATCTCGGACTGAAGGATGTGGACGGCGACGACAGCGATACCCGCAAAAGATCAAGCTCACTTCTTGATCGACTGTACTATAAGTGTCCATCTCAATGGGGGGGGGGGGGGGGGGGGGGGGGGGGGGGGGTGGTCACAGGAAGAGAACAGTCGGCGCGAACGACCGGGGACTTCGACAAGGCCGCCTTCTTTTCATCAGTGGGGAAAGGGGCATGTGTGGGAACGTGGGGGTCAAGGCCCAGATGTCGGAAGGGGAGCTGGTATTCGGAAGAAAAGGTTCCGGACGCTCCTCAAGGAACTTGACCCCTGCAGCGTTGGAAAAGAAAAAGGACAGTCTGCGGCGGTATGATGTAAAACAGATTATACGCTCGGAAATGAGAAAGAAGGCTACGAACGGAAAAGGGGGGGGTACAGGATCCCGGCTTGCCGTATTCCATACCACGTTGCGAGATAGGCTTGAGGAAGAGCCAAGGGGACTACACTCCCAACCCTAAAGATCATCGTGAAACGAAAACGCGGGGCTCGAAAATGAGGTCATTCAGACTCATGGAAACCGGAATCGCTGCATCGCACTGCAGCAGATATCACTCCTCAGCTGGTACGGGCGCGTCACTCATCGTTCGAGGCGGCAGACTGGGGGGGGGGAAAGAAGAAGCTCAAGACGAGCTTGAATCAAAAAAAGGAGAGGAAAAGAGTCAGCCGCGGCCACAGTCCGATGTTATCAGAAAAAGGATGCAAAAGAAACGATGGAGTGGACTCGCAACCTTACGCTCTCTCGGAGAGACTCCCTGCCATGCGCAGGATCCACTGGGGGAAGGCAAGGGACAAATCATTGGGTCGAGCAGTTCCGGGGACAGGTGCCGATGAAGAGAGCAACGGAGTGGGGAAAGGGTACTGTAGCGGGCAAGCCTCGACGCACAGTGCCGCGATGAAGAACAGGAGCAAGAAAACGGAACCAACAGTGCACATGCTGGATTCCGCGCAGGAATAAAGGCAACTGCTCCCTCCAGAGTTCGTATGTCGTGGCGGAAAAATTGGGAGGATCGCTTACCTGGGGTGAGTGGGCGAATCAACACGCCAATTCTTCTAAAAATGCGGGGGGGGAAGGGGAACAACCGGTCGTGAATTCCAAGCTTCAAGACCTTTACTAGCCAACAACGCTTCGCAAGAACCTTACGTGCCAACGTGTCGAGGCAGGACTTTGAATTGCCTGGTAGAATCCTAAGGGGGTGGCCCCCAACCTATCGTCACGTCCGAGTCATAACGAGCTCCCTGGGTCGCCGGGCAAGGTGGGTCGTCGGCCGTTAGAGGTGACGAGAGACCGAGGCGCTGATCACCGTCCGAAAAGCCTTGATGTGGCCCACTTGCAAAAAAAAGTCAGCTCAGGCGGGAAAAAAAGGCTTGTGGGCTGGGGGAAACTAGGATCGCGATTCGCATGGGAACGCACCTGATCGTGAATAACCATAACTCGATGTTGGGGGAGCACATGTTAGCTCGCAAAGGTTTCTGGTGCGGCTCTGTCAAGGAAGGGGGGTGCGCAAGACTGGGAAAAGGGGCGGGAACAAGTGGTGGAGCGCATATTGCTCTCTCTTTATTTCTTAGAATAAACATGGCGGAAAAGGGGGCCGGTTTAGGTTCAATAGACTAGGAAACGGGGAAAAGAGACTTGCGCTGAATGCTTAAAGAAGATCTACGGTAATACAAGTGGAGAAAACTTGGACGCGACATATAAAAGCACGATCCGCCGGCCCATAGTGGCTCACCAGTGGCGAAAAGGAAAAGTACGAAAAAAAGTGCGATTTCACAGGAAGTTTTGGGCGCAGGAGGCGACCGACAAAAGGGAAACACAAAAGAATTTGAAAAAAAACCCCGAAGTTATCAGGGATGAGGGCATTCGCCCGACAAGAGGCCGGCAATCTCAAGGGGGTGGGGGGTACTCGATCTCGGCGCAGCAAGGAAAGTTCAGCTACCGTCAAGAATAGGTTTCTGAAAGATCTTGCCGGGGAGAAGGGGTGGCGGAACGCGTAAGGTGCCGTCCGCTATCCATCAATAGATGAACGGACCATCGTTCGGGGCGGTTTCCGATCTGCAGGGGGGGGAAACGGCATTGTGAAAGGGTGCCCTTAAATCCGAGCATTGGGCCACCTAAAAGAAGGGACTGGAGGTCACTGGCCAACAACCTTGGGGGCTATTTTCGGGCCCTGAGGAGGAGAAAAAAAAAGCGAAAAGGGTGAGGTATCATATTCCACTGCAAAGAGTGGGTAGAACACTCGAGACTCCGGGAAAAAGTGGTGCTCGGGACCTTTTTCAACAAGTAGTCAAGGAAAAAGCTAAGAAAAACAGAAAGGGACTCGAGGAAAAAAACAGAGGCTGGAAAGAGCAAACCAAACAAAAGAAAAGCAGGGGGCAAAGAGGGGAAAATTGTTTTTTCTCAACTGCGACGAGAACGGTCCGGAGTGCGTAGTAACTAGGGGGTGGAGGACGTACAAGCGACGGGGTTCGCGCTTGCTTTCGAATCGAATTGGAACCACAGCCAGTGATCCTCAATTGAGAGAAGGACAGTTGGTGGGGGTTCTGACCGGGGGGGCGGGTATCGACTCTCGCACAACCAATCGTTGGGCCATCAGATGGATATCCGCACGCCGTGGCGATTAAGACCTTGTTTTTGGACAACTGTTGAGAAGTGGGAATCGTGCAGACGTCGTCGGGTTTAATGAGAAGGGGGGGCCGAAGTTGCCGCCCTATTACTATTAGGGGAGTGCTGCGGTTGTTGTCATGTGCGGAGGGATAAGGAAAGATGGGCCACGGAGTCTAAACCATTAACATCCGGCAGAGAAAAACAGTTGAGCCTAACCGAATGCAACGAGCATTTAGTACAGCCAAAGGGAAAGGGGCGGCGTTGCTAAAACAACACGGAAGGAATGGAAAAGTATAGAAGGCAGAACTGGCCGTTTACGGCTTTAAAGAGGTAAAAAATACTTCCAAGGGAGAAGTTGAAAAGGAGGCCTTGGTAAAGGGGGAGGTTTCTATCCCGGGGAGCCCATTGTTCCAAAACGAGGGCACAACGTACGCAAACGGGACAAAAAGAAGGAGTCCACAAGATTTGAGGTACGAAACTTGAGCCTTCAGTGGGAAAGCACCACGACTTCCTGCTCAACTAGATCAACCAGTTGCCAAGGGTTTTGCCTATCCATTGACAAGTGCGCGTCCACTTCTGGAGGGGGGGAAAATATTGGGGTGCGAGATAACCGCGCCACAACCGAACGCGACTTACAACTTGTGAGCGGCGAAATTGAAGTATCATCCTTCACCCAGAAGGAGTCACGCACTTCGCCTAAATGGCCAACGTCCAGAAACCTAAGTTACTTCTAGGGTGAAAGGGCAGCCAGGAAAGCCAACGTCCGCCTGACGGCGCTACTACGAAGATCAAAACGGTTCCCAAAGGGGGACCCGCGCCTGTGATTTGTGGGGCATTTCCAGGTGTTACAAAAAAGGCCGGGAGGGAGAGTAGGTTTAGGCAAGACGACTTGGTGAAGTTTGAGGGGTTCAAGCACCTTCAGCCTCGAGCTGGGTTAACCAGGATGTCCGTTGGAATACCGCTGAAAGAGAATCAATGTTAATTCAAATTTGCGGAGAAAGGCTGCAACGAAGTAAAAACGGCTCTTGGCATGGGCGGGGACAGCCTCAAAGTAAAAAGTAGTTAAAGATAATGGGGAGAGAAGGCAACTGAATGTCGGGTGGGCCGAGGGGAAAACCGAAAAGAACGATGGTCTTCTAATCGTGTGATGGGGAATTGTGGATAGAAGGCAGTCAAATCGGAGACGAGTTCCGAGAAACGCGCAGGTTCAAACGCTCGTCAAACGTAAAGGTGAATGTAAGCATGGGACGTGGGGGAGGAGAAAATCGAAGAAAACACACCGGGATGCCGAATGGGAAGTGGAAGAAAACGTCTACCTCAATCAAGGGAAAAAAGGCGACGGGCGACCAAGAGTGGGTGGTTCCTTTTCCGCGGGGGAACTTCGGGACGGCAGGTACATAAACTACCGACTAACGGAAATAGGGGAAGAGGTGGTCTGAACCTTTGCGCGCCCCGACCGAGGGACGCGGACAAGAGGGGGGACTAGGGGGGGAAAAGGGACACGTGGGTCCAGTAAGAGACAATAGAATCGGAATATTTATACTTCATACAAGAAGTCTCTGGTCACAAACTAGGAACCTGCGAAGGGGCAAATAGGAATGGACTTAACTCTTCGAAAGCAGAGCCATGCGCTCCACACGTCAGCACCCGCAAGTTCCAAAAAAAAAGTCGAACCACAGAGAACGCAGTTGAAGACGCGACTGCGCGTGGCGAAAAAAAAGATCGCGAGCCCTAAGAATCAGGGGGGTCGCATCATGTCGAGAGGAAAGGGATCCAAAAAAATTCAAACAGTAATAGCCCGACGCGCAGACAATTGAATCGGCCGATGGGACACATCACTGTGCCGGTAAGGTGAACAGCTCTCAGACGCAAGTCAATGTGGAAAAAGGCAAACGCAGGAACGGAAAAGGAGCCTCAAAGCAGCAATTCTGATAATGGGTAGAGCCACCAAAAAATGCGACGAGACAAAGCATTGTCGTCCTGCTCGAGGCGGCGCGAACTCCACGGGGAAATAAGCGAAGGCGAGGCTTGGAAGCACGTAAAGGGGTTGCTGGGGGAAGCTTTGGAATCAAAACGACGGGGAAAAGGGCACTGGTCAGAAAATGTGGCGCTGGGGTATATAGAATCCCTAGGGTCCAGGGAACTCCTTCCTCACACGGGTGCGCCCGGCCTGGGGGGAAAGAAAAAAAAAACCGGGGGGAGCGGGAGGCGCGTGACTGTACAAAGTCCGTCTCTCGCCTGCAAACCACAATGCCTCGCGAAAGGGTAGTACACGGTAAGGGGGGAAGCCTTTCCTCGACCCGCACGTTTCAGGCAGGAGGCTATTGAGGTTGAAAAAGCGGTAATACAATCCAGAGGAAAACAGGAGGTTAAAAGGAGGCACTCAAGGCGGGCAACTGATGGGGCTCGTGCATGGCAACCGTCGGCTGCATCTCCCCGCCCGGGATGGTAAAACAAGAAGAGCGAAGGCGTAACTCCAGCGTATCGCGCTAAGAATATGATCTAATCTCATACTGGACGAAGGCGCCAAAACTCAACACCACCGGAGAGAAAGGAGATTCAGAACCAGGACGTCCACAAGGAAAAGGGTTTTCAACGCCGGGGGCGACGATGGGAAGATCCTTAGTAGCTCGGCGCGTGCACAAGCAGGGGGGAGAGGAGAAGATCGAAGGGGGGGAAACTTATGCACAAAAGACAGCAAATTTGTAGAGACCGCGTCTTGATACGGCAAAGAGACGCTATGGGCATCGTGGTAGTAGCTAAGAAAACTCAATAAAGAAAAAGGACCAAGTGCCGGGCAGGAGAACATTTCCATCAGTAAATCCCTACTTGCATCACGTGCGTTTTGGCTGGAGAGCTTTCTTGCCGCGCGAAAAACGGGGGTTGAATCAGGAAGGCAAGGCAGCGGTCCGGAGGAGTTCCACCGAAGGGCGCAGGGCCCCATGTATGGAGGCTTACGGAAAAGGGGGTGGTCTAGAGAACCCAAAGAAAATGAAGCGACCAGGCTGGGCCTCACCGGGGGGTTCGTGGGCCAAAGGCGGCAAGCACATGAAGTTAGCCAAAAGGACGCCAACTTGGAGGAACTGATCTTCGCGCCGACGGGGCGAGCAGGCCTTGACAAAGGGGGGCCTGGGAGTCAGTCGGGGGGGGGCACTCTATCGTCCAAAGGAAGAGTGAGCGGAGGGGAGGGCCTTCTCCGGTTGGAGAAAAAAAATTCGTTTCTCGCCGGAGAAAAAAAGTAGAAGGGGAAAAAAAACACAGCGAGGGACACCGTCACACGGCCATGTGCCATCGCCCAACTGTCGTCAGGCTCAAAAGCGGTTTCCGGGACAGGTGGGGAACGGAGAAAAGGGGTGGAACGGGTCACGCGATGCGATTCTGAAAAAAGCAAACCGAAGAGGTGAAAGAACGTCAGCGATTTGGGGTGGGGCCGCCTCGCGCACTAAAAACTGCGTTAGCCATGAACTTGTAGAGAATGTCACGGTTGGTCTAAAAAAACTGACGGGTCTGCGGTCGACAAGTGGGGCGATATTAGCTCGCTTGTATGTCGAAAGGAATTGAAGGAAGGGGCTGTCCGGAACGGGGAAGCCTGATGTTTCCCAGACTAGACCGGCAAGAGAGGGAGAAAAGGGGGTAGGCTTTACAAAATGGGAGTAAATAGTAAATTATAAAGTGGATAACACGGGAGACCGAGGCTGCAAAATATTTACCGCACCCGTCCATCGGGGGGGAAACTGCGCGAAGAAACCGAAAGAGAACCGATGCCATTTGAGTATGGGTTTGTCTCCCTGGACCCCGACCAATCATGACAAACGGAAAAAGGGAAAAACAAGTCCGGGGGTCGCCCAAAAGGACATGGAATCATGGAGGGGCTAAAAGAGAAACCTATGCCGGCATCTCAATGGTGTGTTGTGGACGCTAGTAGCGCCACCACCGGCAAGGGAAACTAGGTTAACAGATTTTACGGGATAAGGGGAATCCTGGCCGCGGATATTTCGGACAAGAGACTCTGGTGCCGAGAATTCACCGAAATAGCCCCAGTCAAACATGAGGGACGACCGCGGGGCGGTTCCAGGAGGATCCTCCCGGACATTAAGTTGCCATTCTATATGCACCTAAAGGGGAAGGGGACGTGAGGTAAGGGGGGGGAAGGGTTAACCTTCGGTCTTGACGAGGCCACAGGGGTGTCGCCGAGGGATGCATGCGTTAGTAAAACTGCCGACAAAGCGAGACGTGAACTTGAGGCTCACAAAGTCAAATAAGGTATAAAAAGCGCCACCCTCTGGGCTGGAAGGGAAAGTGGAAACTTGAACGGCAACGGAAAAAGTCGATCTGCAAGAGACCTAAACTCTATTAAACCCCTGCTGCTTGGACATAGATTGAAACCTGGATGCCTCCACCATCACCAGATACCTGCAATCTGATTTGTTGTTGCCAAAAGGCGGTTAGAACTCCGCAGCCGGAAGGGTGCAAAGATATGTTCTGGCGGGCCGTAAGCTAGGAAGTGGTGGTGATGGGCTGCGCCGTTAGTTCGAGGAGGAATACAGACTTGAAGGGGAAGTAAACGCAATACGGCCATTGTGGGTAAGGCGCGAGACATGTGGAGGGGTATCTCTCTCACAACCAGTGGGGGACAAGAACGCGACCCAGTGGAAGGGAAGGGGGAGGAGGACAAAGGGGGTTTTAATGGTTGATCCTTGGGAGGTTCGGCCATGCGGGTTGGGGGGGGGAGGAAACCAAACAAGTTGCGAGGAAAAATAGTGGGGGAAGAGGAAGTGGTGTCACATGTGGCAATATGAGAGGAAAGGAGGCTAAAGGGCTATTCGAACTATGGCAACCCTGGAGGGTAACAATCCTCGAAGGTAAAGCTAAAGGGGGGAAACGCGCCAATTTTGGGTGAATTCTAGTACACGTAAAACAAATTAGGATTCTGCTTGTACGCTCTAAAGGGGGTAGAAATGGAGCAGAAAAATGACAAAAAAAAAAAATATGGGAAAGCTGAAGATTGAAAACAATAGGTGCGGTTATTAGCGGAGTGAGCAATTCTCCTGTAGGGAAGGTTTGCGAAACTAGAAGGGGCAGGGGGGTCAACCTGAAGAGAATCACTTAACTTGTAGCTTAAAAAAAGAGTCGGGGGGTGTAAGCGCAACTTCGGCCTTTCAGTTTGGGGGGGGCAAAAACGCTTCAACGAAGAAAAAGGATCAAAAGTTTAAAAACAAAGGGGGGGACAAGGACCCAGCGGACACGCATGGGCAGGGAATCAACGAGTGGAAACTATGGGGTGCGAGAGATAACCGCGCCCGTCCGCGACTTGACCCACAAATGTGAAACGCGAAGGAGGGTGGACCTAAGTCACCCGGTAGGAACCTTCGATTAAAGGGAAAGGAAAACTGTAACGACTCAACTAAGTCCTCCGCGTGTACGGTCACGCAGAAGAATACCCAAAACGGAAGGGACGGGCGTTAAGACTACGCATTGAGCAAACAAAGGTTTCAGATTGCGCCAAAGAATGGGGAGTTCACGTCTACGGAGGGGTAAGAAAGCAAAAAAAACAGGGTGTCTGCTAGAGGTGAGGGCTCTACGAGTTGGTGGGTTGTTTTAAAAAAAACAAAAACGGTTTTTTGTTTGTTGGAACAACAAGGACCAGAGCAGACGAGCGTGGCAAGAACATATGGGCAGGGGGGGAAGGAGAAACCGCACCTCACTACCCTTTGGTCAAGTTTAAGACGCAAAGGCCAATCGCGTAGAAAACGAAGAAAGAAGGTTGAAAAATGGGCCAGTGAAAAGGGGGCAATCACGCCAGGGTGGCTAGGATTTCTATAATGGCATGTGTTCGCCTAACTCGGGAAACGCCCCGAACGATGGGGAGTCATCGGAGGTGGATGGAATGGAGGGGGGGGGCACTCGGAAAAAAGGGAAAGCGTTCCCTAGCCGAAGGGAAGCACCGGATTCAGAAACGCAGGGAAACGATGTGTAACGGGTAAAGAACTGGACGTTGCGGCGCGACACTGAAAAAACATGAGAGTGAGACGTGGAGCGGATATCTAAAAGGAAAGGGCCGAGGGAGACCAAAAGTTTGGTTCCTTTCGCTTGTGCTTCCTTCGACGGGACAGGCGGGAAAAAAAGAGTCCCGACGCAGGCAGGAACTGTGAGAAGGGGGGGGGGAAACGAAGGGTGAGCACCAAGTTGACGGGTCGACAGAATCGTCGCCTATGGCGATGAATGGGTCCACATGGGGAAAAGATACGATAGAAGCGCAGAGGGGGGGTAACACCTTATCACGCGAATAGGGGGGGGGGTCACACGGTCCTAATGAAACTCCTCGATTTCCGAGCACTTCACAATGAAGGAAAGAAACGCATACAAGCGGAGCTATCAAGCAGAATGTGTCGACGGCATACACATTGAGCACCAAATCCTTGACATAGACCTCACAGATAACACCCAGCAGTGGGAGCTCTTACTTCCGTGAAAACAAATAGCAGCAAGTTTATGTACCAAGAATCAGGTTGCGTAGCAGAGGGGGAAGCTGAGCCAGTTCTCACACCAGCAAGTAAAGGCCCGGAGAAGGGGGGGAAGACAGGCGGGGGGGACGATGCCTCAAGGCTCGTGAACGTGATCATCGAAGATCAATGGGGGGTCATCTCAAGTCCGGATGGGGGAGAAGGGGGAAGTAAAAACAGAACCATCTGCGAAGGGAGCAAGAAGAAGCCTCAAAGAGTGATCAGCGTGACGATGGGGGCCACCCCCTTAACCCAGGCTAGGGGACTGCTCGAAAAGAGCTGGAATAAAGCCCTGGGCCCTAGAGCTAATAAACTCATGTAAAAGGTGAGGGAACTGGGGGGAAATACGAAGGGGGGAAATGGGCCCAGCATTGTCAGAATGGGCTGGTAGAGCAAACCGAGTTCAGGAACTCTCCCTCTTACGGATGTTAAAGCGAAAACCAAGCCGGGGGCACTACGGCAAAGGAAAAGGGCGTCGCTCCAGGGACTGGATTAATCGTATTCCTCCGGCAAAAGACCAAAGGGGGGGATCGCGAAACCAAGGGGGGGGGTATTTCCAATTAGGGTTCCAGTGGGGTCTTCATCGGCCGCGAAGGCGTAGATTATTTTGGCGCTTCCCGTTACAAAGGGACTCGAAAGGGCCCCCATAGACGGTCATCGGAAACGATCAGTAAAATGGACAACGGCGTGCATGAGGGCAGAAGGGAAAGATCGGGGGCCATATTAGGGGTAGCAAAAACGCCGCGATCGCGAATGAGCGTTCAACACATCGCCGGCAGACGGTAAGGCTAAGATCAAGAATTTAG
>Ga0179593_1574424_pt1 | contig 11480 bp, 9 predicted proteins | sample CZODoug2_1_08_16_FD_185931 | JGI IMG/M metagenome (GOLD analysis project Ga0179593, IMG submission 185931) | Vadose zone soil fungal communities from Angelo Coast Range Reserve, California, USA - CZODoug2_1_08_16fungal (PacBio error correction) | ecosystem: Environmental > Terrestrial > Soil >...
GTTTTTGGGGGGAGGGAATGCAGATCTTTTGTTCCACAAACAAACTCAAACAGACGGGCAAGAATCTGGAAGAAGAGGAAATGCACCGTGTAGCGAGGGCGTAGGGGGGGATGGCAGCGGGAACTTGATTAAGTTTCTGTTGGTTCTACAAGGACGAGGCTGAGGTAAGGGAATTGACCGGACAACATAGGGATTAGGTTAAACAGGATGTTCTTTGCAAGGGTTCGAAAAGAGGGAAAAGACAAACAACGTCGGCGGATAAAAAAAGATTGAAACCGCCCCAAATGTCCCATTCAGATCACCACGTGTCTATTTCTCCTAATAAAAAAAGAAGGGGGAAGGATCTGGAAAGGAGAAAAAGGGGATCAAAAAAAAACCACAGCAGAAGAGTTTTTAATACTTGCGTCAATTCAGGGGGGCGGGGAGGTTCTCATAGCCAATAAAGAGAGGCACTGGGAAAATCTGGGTGTGAGGGGCAAAGCGGAAAGAGGAGGAACCTGATGTAGGACTGGGGCGAGGCGGTTTACATCGGGGGCAGCAGGTCTATTACGAGAGGGGGATGGGGGTGTGGGGGGGCGAGGCTGGGTCGTGGGGAAGACAAGGTTCCAACCATTGCAGAGGACCGAAATTGGGAAAGACCTTATGGCGTGACGAACCTGGGGGAAGTGTGGACCGAACTCGAAATGACAGCGGACAGGCGCGCGTGTTTGTCGAGACATAAGGGGTCTAAAGAAATAAGGGGGGCAGGGAGATCGAGATATACGGCATTTCTCAAAGAACACCGAGTCTCAGGGGGGAATGATAACTAGAAGAGGAGGGGAGATGGCTCGGGTTGCGAGCGAAGTTAGATCGCGCAGGCTTAATATGACAACTCACGCACAAAGAAAGGGTTGGAGAATGAAAAAAAGAGGTTCCTAAAAGTCGCGAGAACGTAGGGAGTGCTGGGACCGATTAAAGACAGGGCTTATCTAAAAGGAAAAAGGGGATAAACACGGAACCAAGAGGGGAAAGTGACATGAACTGGCGAAAGAAGCTCGCTTTGGTGGCGGGGAAGAACGAAGGAGAAGTGCTACGGTCAGCACGACACATCCCCAACAAAAAAACTCAACCGACGATGTGGCGAGAAAGGACGGAATTCAACGCAAGGTCAGTACGCAAATTCCGAAAAGGGGGAAAACCTCAAGACGCTGGAACGTTGGCAAAGAGAGCATAAAACCGGGGAGCGCCAAGCTGCAGGGCGAGGGGATTCAAGGATGAATTAGCCCAACATATCTCCTGAGAGGGGGGAAAAAAGAGAAAAAAGAGCGTAGGGCAGGGAGAGAGGAAGCTGTGACGTGACAGGTTTCGGGGCTGGTTTTTGAAAGTCCAATCGCCAATGCTAAAGGAAGGGGGGGAAACGCTTCTAAGCAGAGGAACATCCGGAGGAGGCGGGAGTGGGCGATTACGTACGTTAAGCGAAATTATTTTACAAAGGGGAAAAAAGCGGGGCGGGGTGAAGGGAGGGCAACTAGGCCGTTCCGGCAACTCGAAAGAATTTGCCGGGAGTTGGGCACCAAAAGACGGCATAAAAAAAAAAAAAAAATAACGTCTGAGGGGAGGGGGGATGGCAAAATGCAGACGGGCAAAAAAAAAGCCCGCGCGACCTCAAGTGTCCTAGAGGAAATCGGATGAAAAAAAGACTTTAAACATATCGGGGAGAAAAGAATGGTGTTGGGGTTTAAGTAATCTCTCATCACACAGGGGGGGGGGGAGGGGAATTCCGGGAAAAAGGGGCTATTAAGCAAAATATCTGACGGAGCCAAACAGATAAAAATCCGGAAAGGAAAAGGACGTGCAATTACTCTACTCACGGGAGGAGGGGGTACGAGCCTTGGTCGAGGGGAGATGCTCGAGCGCGTGACTGAGATGCCCACGCATAGAGCTTGTCATTGGAGGGACGTGTAGGCGAAGATTTTGATACGGGGTCAAAGGGCCTGACGATGGGCGGAGAGAAGTTTAAAAGAAGGGCGGGACGTTAGTGAGTGGATAGGGAAGTCAAGCGAACCTAATGGCAGGATCCTCCGAAGGAAATAGGAAGGCTAGATTCCTCCGAACCGATGGGGGGGGTTAAAAGAAAGAGGAAAATGCGAGCTGAGAGAAAAATTTGCTCAAGCTAATATATCCATAGCTGGCAATTTACTCTGATCGTGGGAAGGACCGGACTAGTGACGGGGGGGTGGAGAATCAACAGCTTGTGGGGAGCTGCAGAGATCATGCACCGGATGCGGGGTTTCGGGGAATTCAGGGGAGGGGGCGTGGAAGGAAATCACTTACGCGTAAGGAAGACTAGCTGCTGAGCGGACTCGATCTCAAGTCTGAAAACCTATTGGAAGGACTACATGGATGCAGGACGGCGAGTGGTGGTTTAAGGGGACCAGAAGAGTATCCAGAAGTCAATGAGGGGGGTATGGCGGAGCCGCTAGGAGCCTAAGGAACGGGGGGAGAGGTGCTCACAAACCCTGTCGGGAGGTAAAAACGACGAGTGGCAAAAGGTAGGGGAGGGCTTGTAGGAGTAGCGGGTCATTGGGAGGGAAGTTGGAGAGTTCGCAAGGAGAAGCTATTTGGTCCAGACTTCAAGATGTCGGAGGGAAATCAACACGGGGGAGGGAAAAGAGAGTATGGGTCGATCGAAGGGACTGAGCCTAAAAAGCGGGGAGAGGAAGAGGGCCAAAGATGTCTAAAGACAAGGCATAAGGTCTCCAAGTAAGAAGGAGAACCCTCAAAACTCCTGACTGCGTAAAGGGAAAAAAGAAGGAAAAGAAACATGGGCTAGAAATGAAAGAAATGATCATGTAATTCGGGGGTAGGAAGAAAGCACTATCAGAAAAAAAAAGAGTGATCGGAAAATTCAATGTGAAAGGACGCCCAATCAGCCTGCAATCAGAGTAGGAGGCCACCATAGAGGGCTGGAAAAGGAAAGGGGGGAGAATTGGGGCGACGCCTCTTACAAGGGGTGTCCACCGAAGAATTTAGTTCAAAAGCAAACGACGGCCATAGCGCAGGCGCAAGCAAAAAGGCCGAAGGTCCTGGGGAATGGGGTCGAGAAAAGATAGAACAATCTTAGCTGAATCAGCAGAACGGAAGTAAACTAGGAAATAAAAAACGTATACTCGAAATTTGAAAAGGAATTATTGAAAAGGGGAATTTAGAAAATGGGGAAAAATATTATAATCTCGAAACGAACCCATCGCTAGGTATGACTAAAAGGAACGAGATTTCATAGGGGGGAGTGCCTCAGGAGTAGAATTAAAAAGTCACAAGTCAGGACTAAATAAAGAAAAATCAGGGAAAACATCTCACTCCTCTATGGAAAAAATTCATCAATTAAGAGGTGGACGGGCCTCAAACTTAGCCACCTCTCGGAAGTCGGAAGCGTTCCCTTCACTCGCGAGACCGAATAAATCCAAACTCTTTCCAATTCTCTCCGTAATCTCAAGCGGATAAAAAAGATATCAGGTTTCTTGAATATCAGAGATCAAAAAGGATATGTGGATCAGTGTTCATCATATTTACAGACAAAGGCCATCGATGACAATGATAAATTTCTTTTCGAAGCGGCACGCAGCAACAAATATGATCCAACCAATCGCGTAGGGGGGAAGAGCTTTGGGAAAAGAAACTAGCCGAAACGGGGCCGTTAGAGCGCGGGGTGGGATTTTTAAGAAGACGTCAGGGAAGGGGAGTCGGAAAACATCCAAAACCGCCAGCCAGAGGGAGGGCGGAGCGCGCGGGGATCCCCGCAGAAAAGGAAGGGAGGAGACACCGGACGAGTTTTTTTCAACGAGGCCAAACAGGCGAATGGGGGGGGGCTGAGTTGGGCAAAAACATACTCTCTACGATGGTTCAGGAAGAAAGAAAAATACGGCGTTCCGACTAGCAATAGGGAACTCATTTCAAAGTTCGAACAAAGCAGAGTGAGGGCAATCTCTATGTCTTCTGTGCAGAAAGAGACCGTCAAAAAGATAATTCACGGGCAAGACTTTCTCCCACACATCACGAGTCGCTCTCTTCCTCCGAAGAAGGGGGGGGGACTGTCGAGGCACGGTCTGCACAACTTAATGAAGATGACTTCACTTGTTACCCGGGGTGCTCACTGATTACGTAAACGCTGTAAGCCGATTTTGGGCGCAGTCTTATGAGAAGAGGGAGTACCTTGGAGCTAATGTCGAGACCATCATCTGCGGGTGATTTTTTTTTGGTGGGGGTTATTTTTGAAAGGGTGAAAGACTGTTCCTAATAACCTTCAGATCCATGGAAGTAAGAGGCAAACAAATCCGAAGGAGAGGCTCATCTAGCTTCCGTAAAAAACCGTGGCAAGCAGTATTAGGAAACTCGCATGACTTGGATGTCGGGGGGGAGGTGGCGGCATACTCGAAGGAAAATCCTAAGAGACACTGAACTCGAAACGTTCAAAGAGACCAGAGTGCGAATAATTGGAGGCTCTGTGTGGGAGAATTGAAACCCCCCTAATCCCTCATCAATTAAATAGCTAACGTCAGCATGTCAGAAGAAAAAAACAAACTAACAAGATCCATATGATCTGAACAGCTGGGGATACTTACTGTGAACCATCGAGCTCAATAGGCCAATCAACTAGAGAAGGGGCCTGGATTGAGTGTTCGTATTGGACACGCGGAGTGATGGACCCCAAAGCGAAAAAGCAGATATTAGCGGAGGTGGGTAAATATGAAGAACAAGGAGAATAAGAAAAATACGACATACATTGGATTGCAACTCCTAGCGCTGGTGAAAATCTGGGTGGCAAGCAAAGAGACAACGCAACAACAGGGAAGACATTCCGGGACTGTACGAAACGAGTTAGCGCCTGTCAGACGACCTCCCTTCGCATCCCGTAAAGACAATACGGGAGTCAAAGGCTTTAGGCTGCAGAGCTTCCACAAAGAAAATGAGGGGTCATTCGCCAGTTCTGGACCATTATAGTGAGAGGAGTCACGCGATGCAAATAGGGGTTTATCCAAGAGAAGAGTTGGTTTACGGCGCAATACTTGACAAAGAGCCCTCACCTGACGAGAACAAAGTCTAATTTGTAAGGGACAAATCCATCACGTGCATGGTGAAAAGGGGAGGAGAGTTCAGTGGGGAGACTAAAAGTGTGGGACTTCCAACACGGCGTGTTGTTGGTTGTGCTTGCCCGGTAAATGTCCGGCCCGACAGCGGAAACAGAAACTAATCAGTAGTTTGTCCTTGCTTCCAAGCAGGCCTGAAATTGGCCTGTATCAAGTTAGAGAAGCAATACCATACACGGGAGGAGGAGCGCCCGGGCTCTTGACAGGGACTACACGTTGGCGTAGGGGAACTTATCTCTTGCTACATCAGTGGTAGATGGGGCCGCATAATTTCGCAGCGTTTTAGGTTGGATTGAGTGATGTAGAGGGCCCTGTATCGTGCTCACCCGAACCCCCAGCCAACAAGTTGCGCGTAGGGGGCGGTGCACCCTGATCTAGCACACCAAAACACAAAGTTATGGTCACGAGAGGCACTTTTTGCGGGGGGGCATTTGATGGCGGGGGGGGTTGGGGGGGACTTCTGACTATGGTCCAAAACGCTCCGGAGCGGGTACCACGTGCATGTAAATGCAAATTCCACGGGATGAATTCAAGTGGATGAAGAGGGCGGGGAAGTTGCAATGGTGTCTACTAGAGCCAGGACTGGGCACGGATACTGGGAATGGGGAAGCCAAAGTGCGTTACTTTCTGGACATTGCAGGGAGGCTAGCGCCCTCCGGACGTACAAACAACGGGTACTGCTCGCAAACGATTGGGAAAGAAGGGGAAACAAATGAAGACCTTCGCTAATATTCAGAGTAGGGGGGGGGATGCCGATCGAATGGGTGGGGAGGGGAGCTCGAGGGCTCAGTGTGGGGCGGAGGAAACCCACACAGGTCTTGTGGGGGAAGAGCAGATGGATTTCCGATGGAGGGGATTGAAAGGTACAGAAAAATACTTTGGGTGCGGCGAGTCGAGGGTGGGCTAAGACACGGTTATTGTTCGGTTTTGACTGGAGGCGGAAGAGGATTTACGGTGAAGGCCCTATGGTGCACATTTGACATTTCTCGAGAAGCAGGTCGGCTGGGGCGTGTCAAATTAGTGGCCCGTGGAGCATCCATGTGTTCGTGGCGTTGTGTTAATTCTGAGTTGCTAGCTGGAGTTTTTCCAGGACTTTTTTCTAGAAATTCGGCTGAACGAGAGGAGAAAAGTTCGTGACAAAGTGGCCGCTTTTCCCACAGCGCTCTGTGTGAGTCTTAAGCGTCTTTTGACGGTATGGGGGGAAGGCGCGTGAGGGGAAGTAAATGGACTAGGGCAGGACTCTGGTGAACTCAATCAGCGTGTATGGAGCGAAAGAAGGCTTAGGGGAGAAAGAGATTCGCTCGGCCTGTCTCACATACTCACCGCGGAAAATAAATTCTACGTGCGAAGGTCTAGAGGGTTTGGAATCACTCGCGTAAAGGATCTGCCTGCTTATCCTTACAGGGACGACAACGGGAAGGTGAAAATTAGCCGTGAGTTGAAGAGGGGTGGAGCGGCGGGACGAGGGAGGGATTGCGGGGGTGAGAGACCTACATGGAGGAAGAGAAGGTCCACAACTTGGCGGGTCAGAGGGGGGCTCAGGCCCGAATGGAGGAAAAAAGGGGAGAAATTCTTCATATCAAGCAAGCTGAGTTGTTAAAGTTAATAAATGGCAGCGAAAACTTCGACGCTTCAGTACAAGCGGCAAAAAACATCCAACCAAAACACAAAACCCTCCCGCAGAGGGGGCGATTAATAGGAGGCTCAGAAAAATGCGAAAAGAGATTCATAGAGGGAATCCGACTCTAAAGAGGGGGAACTAAATATTCAAGGTAGGCATACTTGGTGTGACTAGCCATTTCCGCATTTCGCTTAATGAGGGACAAGCCTTAACAGGTGTACAAGCCAGGAAGTGCTTCATTATGCACCTCTTATTAGCGCGGATGTGGAGCGAAATTATCTTGCTGCGTTCTTGGGGGGGCCGGCAGAAGGGGTGGTATTCAGGAGAGACTGCTGGGGGAGCGTCTTCCAGAGTCCGCTGCCCAGAGGCTTCAAGAACGTATTTGCTCGAGGTCTCCCTCTTCCTAGGTACGCGCTTGAGGAGTCGTAAAACTCTTAGTTTGGGAGTATGTTCAGAGGAAAGATTCAAGCTATCTAGGATTTTCTGCAAGAAGTACGCCTCTCGCTGCTTTGCTTCACGTTTTACAAGAACTAGACATTTTAAGCTCTTGTAACCAGGAAATTACTTTGGACCCGAGATTTGGGGGGGGGAAAAGCGCAACGCAGCAAAGAGAAAAGTGGGGTCTGATGTCTTTAGGTAACACAGTTACTGTCACAATCCACGCTCCAACGCAGGGAAGGGAGGCGGGGATTCGTGGACACAATGCAAAACACATATATGCTAAGGTGTGATCTATTGGGGAGAACGGGGGGAAGCGGAAAACCGGGAAGATGCACTGAAATTCGATTGGGCCTTTCGAAAAGCCCATTCTGAAAATCCCAGAAGAATCAGAGTCTCGTAAAGAAGAAAAGCACGGTTGGGAAACAGGTGTACAAGCTTACTCATGGGAAGAGGTTGGTGAGGGATGGCGCTCCTCGATGACGCTACTACTGTGAAGAATGAAGAGAGGGGGTGGGACGGAAAGTCGTCCGATTGATAATACTCATCCTTAGGGACGTAAAAATCCGATCTGAGGAGTGTATTGGGCAAAAAGAGGTGTGGGTATTGGTTAGATTGAAGGTATGAAAGCATCATAATTAGACTAACAATGGAGATTAGGCCGATTCTTCCTCCTCCGAGTGGGGGAGTCAGGGGGCCCGTGATCTCTTCAAAAGGGTGAGCAGTCGAAAAAGTTAACAAAAGGGGCGTTCCTCTGCTTCTTGGAGGGAAGGGAGTGGAGGAGTGAAATGGTGGAGAATACTTGTTTGAGTAGTGTCACGAATGAGGAAATGGGTTGGGCGTTCGGATATGGTAAGGATGCCGGCGAAGCCCAACGTGACTAGGGAAACGGTTTACCGAGGCGCACTGAGTTTCCACGTTTGAAGAATGTTAAGGACGGGGAAAGGAATAAGAGCGGGAGCAAAGGCATTGATGTTATTATGATGGAGACCAGAGAAAAGGGGGGTAAAAAAGCCGCTTCAATTATTGGGGGGCGGGGAGAGGGACTTAAAGCCTTCTCTCGACACGTAGCATTGGAGCGCGCTTCGACAGAAAAGGTGGAGGGAATGTAAAGATAGTTGTCACGAAAGTGTACGGTGCACGGTCTAAGGAAAAAGGTGAGGACTCGCGAATGGAAAACTTTGGCAGGGGAGGAAAGAGAGTTCCCGAAACACAGTTTCAGGGACGGTGGGGCGCTAGCAAACAACAATGAGTAGGAAAAGAGATGACAATGCATCGAAACTGTCAGAAACTAGCGCAATCAGAACGAGTAGGAAAAAGGAGAAAGGACTCCTATCGTCGCAAGAACAGAAAAAGCCCGAAAAAAAAGAAAAAAAAAAACACACAGAACTGGGGGGAAAAGATGAGGGGGGAAATTTTCCATCACACAGAGGCACGATGAGAGATGAAAAAAAAGGGGTATATAAGCCTATCCTAGCAATCTAAGTGCGAGACGAAAGTCTGTTCCTCCAAGAAAAGAAATAAAAAACTGCTGCAGGAAGAGAGAGGATGCAGAAAAAACGTGGGATTAAGAAGTATTAGAGGTGGGGGGGGGCAGGATTATAATGGGGAGGTTCGCCAGAACCAGACACCCCAAACTCCAAGGACCGCACCAGCCATTCCGTTGCAAGCTGAGAAAGCACACGGATTAGAAAAAAGAAGCAACGGAGGATTCAAGAACGCCACGTCCGAGAAATTGGGAAGCTCAGGCACAATGGCGAGGTGGGAGAATTGTTGAATATGGGCAGGAGCAGATAGACACAACAACAAGAGGATGGAGTCCACATCGTCAGAGGGAGAGAATGGGAAGCGTCTAGGCCTGAGGAAGGAAACTCTCAATCTACAATACAGACATCAAAATCCGGAAAAGAACGAGAAAAGGAAAAAGTCATAAAAGGGACTGCGTACGAGACGACAGAACACACGCGCGAAGACGGAAAAGTCCTTTCGACTCCAAAGAGACGCATCCGAAATCGATGCACAAGGCGCACGGTGGCACCCGCGACTCAACAAGGCGAAAAAAAGGTAGGTGTAATTCTCTGACGCGATTTCTGAGACACCCTATGTAAGGAAGCGACCAGTAAGAGAAGCTTTCGAAAGTGGATCTTTTAAGCGGTCCACAGAAACTCATGAAAAATTAGAGGCGGAATTGTCATAGGGGTTGTCCACCGGGGAAATCGCAGCGGGATGGAATATGCGGCGGGGGCGTGAAAAAAGCATCAACGTCATGTTTACGAAAACGACGCAAAAGCCACCAGAAAGACTAAATGGGTTAGATGGACGTCTGATCGGTTACCACCAATATCCAACATCAAGGTATTAAAGACGGAGACCAGTGGACTATGTTAGGTGGAAACTGAGCGCCACCCACCTCGGCAAGCGCATTCTCTAAGAGGTGAGGCAAATACTGCCGCAAGATCAGCAGTCACTAATAATAGAATCTGAAAAGCTAACAATCCTCGTTGAATCCGCGCCTATGGGTATTTCTCTGCAAAAACGTGATTCAAAGCGCAGGGCAAGGGTCTAACGGATGAAAAGACGACTCAAAAAAAGCAGGCCCGCAGTCCCAGGGAGGGAAGAGATGTACTGAAATAGTACGGGCAAGTAGGGGGCAGAGTAATGAAGACCGTCTGATGCATATGCTTCGTCCGCATGAAAAAAAAACAATTTAGACTCTCGACGCCGACAGGTGCAGTGGCTGAGAGTAAGAAGGGCCAGTTTGGACTTAATCCGGTCCAAATTCCGACTGCCCAAGCGGGAGGGGGGGGAGGGGGTGGTGTGGGGTGTTTTTGCTGTGCCAGTCATAGGGGAGAAGCGACCTCTGTCGAGATCCAAGTGGATGCAAGACAAAAAGCTCCGAGTACTGCTCTCCTCCATCTTTGACACAGTTTTTCCCCGGGCTGCTCAAGCTCAGATCACGGTGCAGTTGTTCTATATCACTTTAATTACCTCCTAACGCAATACAAAGAAAGCAAAGCTGGGGGAAACACGACTCTAACAGATGACCCAAAGGTTAGAAAACTGCGTTGTCTTGTCACTTCAGAAGATCAGCACGTGGAGCGGGCCACCAATAACCCCGGACCGACATACATCAGAATATCTCGGCACGAAATGTCCGTTGCAACGGTTCTCACCAAAAGAGCAAAAAGACGCAGCACACAGCGTTTCAATGTCGATAAGACGATAACGTAGTTTGAGGGACCTAGCGAGCAACAGACTATAAGGGTTCAATACTCCCCAGAAGACGGAAAATCGATGTCATTGCTGTCAACAAAGCCACAGCAGGTGGGAAAAAGATTTGCCCAGCAAAGCCAGCGCAACAAAGACCCATCGGCCGAGCGCGTTCAACAGCCCCCAAAAAGACTCAAAAACGCCAAGACAAAAAATCTCCTATGCCCTCAGGTAAGAGGAGGGAGAGGAGAGGGGAGGGGGGGGACACGCACTCAAAAATGAAATTGTGTACTCGTACAATTGCCTCACAGTATATTGCACGGATCAAAGCAAACAAGACTTCAGTGGTGTCAAAAAAGACTCACAGCATTGGTGGAATTGCGAAATAAAATGAGACCCGAGAAAGAGAGCCTCAACTTCGATTAAGGTATACATCTTTACTCAAACCGGTGCGAGGAGAGGGGAAGCAAATAGCATCGTTTGGTAACCGAGGTAAAAAGCTTGGGGGGGGGGGAGTCATGGGGAGATAATCCAAAAAAAAGGAACAGACAAAGGAGTCAGCCTGGGTGAATTCACCCCAGAATCACACGGCAACTTACTCTGGTTAAAAAAAAGAAAAGGACGCCCGAAAGGGGAAACCCGCTGCACGGCTGTAAAAAGCAAAACGGTGGATTTTGTCAGGGGCCAACTGGGACCACGACCAAGGAGGATCTGGGGTGTGGAACGCAAAGAAGAAGAATCCAAAAAAAAAGGTAAGAAAATTGCCATAAAGGAACAACAAAGCTATCCAAAAAAACAAAGATTCTGGAAAAAAGGAATTGGAGGGGGCAAAAAATGAGTTTGGGCGTTTGATAGCAGAGGGAAAAAAAAAGGCGCGAGATCCAGGAGCGGGTCAAAACGTGAGAAAGGGGAAAATCACTGCCACTTACAGCCGGTGATGTAGGCTTGAAATGAGGGGGGAGGGAGGGGAGGAATTGAGGGGTTTTCTACGTAAGGCCCAGGGACGGCTGGAAGTGCGGCAAAGAAGAACCCGGGCATGATTTGGGTTCTGTTCGTTGGCGACGGAAAGAGGAACGAAGGACGCC
>Ga0179593_1575728_pt1 | contig 11480 bp, 14 predicted proteins | sample CZODoug2_1_08_16_FD_185931 | JGI IMG/M metagenome (GOLD analysis project Ga0179593, IMG submission 185931) | Vadose zone soil fungal communities from Angelo Coast Range Reserve, California, USA - CZODoug2_1_08_16fungal (PacBio error correction) | ecosystem: Environmental > Terrestrial > Soil >...
TCTGGGAGGTAGGTGCTGCGTCTTGGGATGCATGCGGGAAAGTGGAGATGAGGATACGGTAGTCGACCTCGGGGGGGGTTCTCCTCCCCCGGCTCAAGCGGGTAATCCCCGCCTCCCGGGGGGAGGTCCCGGACCCCTGCATTTGCTTCCCCTCGATTGCATGGCGAATGTAAACGTCGTGGTAGGGCTCTCTAAGGTTTTTCTTCGATTCCTTGCTCGTAAGCCTGGCGGTCCTGCTGGTAAGAAGGGAGAGGTTTCACCTCGAAACGCCACACACTGTGCTCGGGGGCTTTTACTAGGTCGGAGATAGGGGCGGCTTCTTTGTTAAGGGGGGTCCCCCAGGGGAGTCTCTCGAGCAAGTGGCGAAGCTGCTCGTGGGTGAAAACGCAGGGATCATCGATACAACAGTATAAACCTTGCAGTACGAACATTTCACCGAGTGTTTCAACGTGACCGGAGGGCAAGGTGATAGGAAAAAAGCCTCGGAACTCTGCCACGTTCACCGCGACCCAGAAAGAATAAAACGAGTTCACACAACCCAAGTCAAAAAGTGCTGCACGCACGCGATGAATCGGGATTAAACTCCAGGGGGGGCAAGCCCCGAGGGGGGTGGGAGGCGGAGCAACAAATTCTTCCAAAAGGGCTGCCGTTGTCATAAATCGAGAATGTCCATTGCACTTCATTCAGGTTTTGGGGGGGTGCTTCCGGAAGCTTCGCACCGGACGGCACCGTAGCGTCGGGGGAACCGGCGAAAAGAATCTGACCAGGTAAGAAAGAGTAAGCGGAGCTAGATTGGTGGGGGGGGTGGGGGGGGGGGGGGGTGGGCGTCCGCCAGTAGATCGGATAATTGCGCGATGGAATGCGTATGACAGAAAAAAAAAACAGCATCCGCATCTATCATCAAGAAAACTGAATCTCCAAGATTGATGGGGGACCTTTATGAACTATGCGTGCCTTCGAGGTACCCGTCCGAGTCCCTAGGTTGGGACTTGAACTTGGAGAGGCCCCAGGTGCTCCGATGTGTCGGGGACCCCTTTTGGGGGAGTATCGCCGCCCCCTTTAAATTCGGACCGGGGAAAAAAGTTCCTTAATAAAACAAGTGACGACTAAAGTAGGTGAATCTCGGGCGTCAGCTCGCATTCGTCGTTGAATTCACGAATACCACGGTCCCGAAAAAAATGGCAATTTGTTAGAAGAGAGAACCTAACTTAAAAATACCTGAGATTCTTGGATAGTACAAACTCCGACTTCAGTTCGCCCAGAGGCCTCGCAGTATTCCGCTGCAGAAGGACGTTTTGTTTGGCATGTCAAGCGGGGGACAGGAAAGGCCAGGCAACGTGACAGCCGAACGGGGGGCAGAAACGACCGCGGCTAGGGAACCTGAACCTGGAGGGGAGAAAGGAGAGGGGCAGGATAACTCAGTGCCGGCCTGGGCCCCAAACTCGGGGGGAAATGCCCCCGGAAATTGGGAGAGAAAAAGGAGGTTCCAAGAAAACAATCTGGTGTGCAAACTGATCAAGGGGGTAGTCTCAGGAGTCAAAAAGGAGGCCGTAACTTGGCGAAAATTTTGTAGGAACTGCGGAGACCTGCTCCGGGCCAGGACTCCCTAGGATTGGTTCTTTTGTAAAGGACCTCCCCTCGACGCAAATCCTACCGCAACATCACGCCTCTCCCTCCGGCGTCATCCCACACCTCCTCCCCTTGGGCGGTGACTCCTGCAATGGCCATTGTCTGATGGCGAAGGGACTGCTAGCAATCGCCGAACGGGAGCGAAGAGCGACACACGCGAAAAGAAGTGGGACAGGCGTCTGAAGCCTTCTTAAGAAAAGCGAACAAGATTTATCCGAAGGTTCTATATTCCAATGCTCTCCCTGTTTGAGGAGACCGGAACCAACTCCTATCTGGCTTCCTTTTGTTTTTAAAGCGGACCAGAATTTTCGCTGGCATGAAACCCTCCTTGATTTAGATCTCATCGGTACCCGACGGAGAGAAATGAATGCTCGGTGGAGGTGCATCAACATCTGGGAGGAGAAGTACTGAAAAGGGAGAAAAAAAAAAAAAAAAAAAAAACCTCGACCCCGGCGAAGGAAATCACTGGTGACACAACGCAGGGCTGCAAGAAGCCGCAGCAACGCGTGCCAACTCCCGACTCCGGGGTTTCGGGCCTTCCCTGAACAATTAAGTCCCCTATGAACATCAACCCGGGGATGAGACAGCCGGTCCACCTCCAATGGCAAAAATGGTCACCGGATTTTTTCCCATCGAGTTGGGTCCCAACGTATCCACCGCTTTGGTTTGGGAGTCCTTATTTCCTTCGCGAGTACATCTTTCTTTGACGAAGATTACTTTGTCGGGCGTCTTGTCGGTCCCTTTCCGACTCGAGACTCTTCATGGTACAAAGGTGTAGCGTAGAAGCGGAGGGCTAGTAAAAAGCTGGGGGGAAAGGCGACGCGTAGGACGGGCATTTCCGGAAAAAAGAACGTACTGAGCAGACTCCTCACGGTTCCACTCGCCAGCCTCCAGAAAAAACTCTTCTAGATACAACCCTGAAAGCCGCAAACTCTGCCAAGGGAAAGTAATAAGAACATCCTTGCTACAACGGAAACGGGACATCCGCCTAAAATTGGATTTAGGGGGGTTATGCTCTCTTGTGTCTCGTTCAAGGACCACCCGGTCACTCGGATCTGTGTTCGCGCTTGGTTGGATCCGGGGAAAAAGGACACAAAACTTACTTTAGGAGTTTCACTGTGCTCTCCAGTGCTAATGTAGTTTTTTCACTTAGCGAGGGTACCCTCTCCAAAGTGATTAAAAGTCGGCGCCAAGAACGCTGCGAGGAGGTCACGAATCATGAGGGGGGCACAGCGGAGCCGATCATGGACTAATAGTAAAAAACTTTGAAATGGGGTCTAAGAAGGAGTTCAAGGAGAGAGATTCATCTCTGCTCAGAAGGTAAAAAAATACCATGAACAACGGGGGGGAAAAGGGGTCAAAGCGATTTTCTGAGATCCCGAACTGGAAAACACTGGGGTGCTTGCATTTGGGGTAACTTGAGTACAGCACGGCTTCTGGGCATTCGGACCGGTTTTGCTGGGGAACGAGAAGAAGGCAAAGTGGGAATTAGATAAAACCGATGGGGCCTCTTCCATAAAAAAGAAAAGAGAATTTCTAAGACCGGTTCAAAAGCGCGAGGGGGAGTCTGTCTTCATATGAGAGCGATAAAATGTCGGCTTAAAAACCAAGGAGGAGATAAGAAGATAAGCCAAAGAACGATGGGTATGTAACCATAATGAAAAGCGAAACTTGGCGGAAGGGTAAAGTTCGACCTCCAGTGCAGACGTTGCACAAAGGACTTAGATCCGCCTAAGGAATAAAAGCAGAAAAGGAAGACTACGATAACCACTGCAAACAGGCAGACGGCGGAATACACTTGGCGGGAAAGGGCCGACCTTCAAAGGAACGGTGTTGGGGTCGGTGCGATTCTGTAAAAAGACCAAGTGTGCGGCTGACGGGGACGGGAGGGAAGAATGTTACGGCGAATGGACTGGGAGCCGCGACGGGACTCGGAGACGACTTTAAAAACGCTGGAAAGATTATTTACGACAGAGAGATGTGAATCTGGCCGGGTTGGGGGGGGGGGGGGGGGGGGGGGGACCGAGTCTATTACACTGTGGAATGCAGTATGGGGGGTCGAGAAGGAACCTATCATAAAAAAAATCGAATAATATAGAGCAACAAAGGATTGGGTAAGGGAAGGGTACTACAAGGGACTGGGGAAACCAGGAACAGGGGGAATCGGAAAAAAAAAAAATACGGCTCAATAGGGAGGGCTAATCTGGAAAACACGACAAATTTTAATGGGAGAGCTGGACATTTCTGAACTACAAACAGGGGGTGGGGGGGGTGGTACAGGGGGGGGGGGGGGGACTAAAAACGGTGGGGTAAAAAAAAAAAAAAAAAAAAAAATGGGGGAGGTGGGAACAGATCTCGAAACATGTCCCTTAAGTTACCGAACTCAAAGACAGACTCGAAGAGAGGTCAAGAGGAAACGAATTCGTCGAAAAAAAAAAAATGGTTCGTTTGAAAAACAAATAGGGGAACGGTCCTGGTGAGAGAGGAAGTGTTCGGGGGTAGAATCGGATGCTGGGCGGCTGACGGTGGGCCGGGACCGATCCCCTCCTGTCGGCAAGCTGGGCTAAGTCTGCGGCGCTACGAGGCAAGAAAAGGGCGGGTGCACAGGTTCACGGGTAGTGGCTGTACGAAAAGAAAGAGTTTCCGTTCAGAAAAGATGAAGGGGATGCCCTCCCCGGAGGCGACAGCAGAAACGCTTGGTCAAAAGATTCCAGATAGCATAAGGAAGGGGGCTGGGTGTGGGGGGAATCTTGGGAAAACAAAAAAGGGGGGAAAACAATCGGTCGTGTTCAATAACGGGGCTTCTTCCACCTATAAGACGAATATCGGCATAAATCTGGGGGGGGTCGAGTGGGAGAGAGATTGGGTATCGAGCCTTGTAAACCAAGAATGGACGAGGGGGGGGGAGGTACGGGAGCAGGCGATAGTACTGCGGAAGAAAAAAATAGGGTCAGCACTTGGGAATCCGGGATGTGAGGGAGGAAAAGTTTATTGAGCTAGGGATGCGGCGGTTGCGAGACCCGCGCTATGGAAAAGGCTATGGGGTATGCTCGAACCCCAATCAGGCCGGGTGCTTCCGGAAAGGGGAGGGCCAAGGTGGCTCCCGGCATACTAAAGAACAATTTAACAAGGCGTAACTGGTATTCCGCTGGATTCTGCCGACTAATATTTTGGGGGGAAAAGCTTGTGTCCGGTGGACAGCGGTTAATGGCGGGGGTGTTGGGTCGCTGAAAGGAACGAGTAAAAGAGCGACAGGAGGATTAAGGAGAGGAGAATGCAGGGGACTGTCGGGGGAGACCCTGGTGGAGGGAAAAAAAGGAATTCCGGGATGTAACCACGCCGGAAAAATCCCCAAAAAAGGTCGGGGGGGGAAAACTATTGCTCCTCAAACCGATGGGCGAACTTAATCGCGGGAAAGCGAGAGAAGTAGCTCAGCTACTCGCGTGTATCCTTAAAACAAGGGGGGAATGCCGGGGATTCTAGGAAGGACCACGGGGGCGCTAAGCATCTAAGGCTCCTTGAAGGTATTTTAAGAAAAACGCTCAAAGTGAAAAAGATTCGACGGTCGGGGGCATAAATGGTGCTCCAATAAGCCGAAGGGGGCGTGGAAGGGCCAATGCAGGAGACGCGGAGGAGAGGCACGCTAGATAGGGAGACAATTGGTTGTTGGGACTTGACGGGTGGGGGTGCCCACTTGGAAGGACTCATCTATACGGTCTTTGTTAAGTGAGTTGAGAAAGGAGCTCTTATCTTTCATAACTGATGAGCAAGCTCTTACAAATATAAGGACCGGCAATTACTTCGCAAGGGAGAGAAAAAAGAGATAAGATGCTGCAATACAATGATTAGAAGAAGAAGTAAGGACAGCAGAGGGGTCATGTGATCAAAAAGGGCGAGGAAAGGAAAGAGTATGAGCGCAAATCGGTCTTATCTGCTCTTCTAAAGGCAAAGAAGGGGGGTGGGGGGTTCGCTTCTTAATTAACTCAACAGACGGCGAAACCGGTGCAACGGGGGGCAAGAAGCTAGTTTTAGAGGGGAGGACCTCCCAGAGAGAGGTTGACTTATCGCGGCCGAGTCCTGTTGGGATCAGAACGTGAGATAAGGTGAATATACAGACAGCGGGATCAGTCTGGCATCGCGCGGGAAAATTGACAGAATCGGTGGTAGGAAAGGTATAAAAGGGAGAGTCTTTCCCGGCTAAAAGCAACATTGGAAAGAGGTAACAACAACCAGGAGTAAGAAGAGACTCCAGTGCAAAACCGTTTTAATGACTGTTTGGTGGGGAGCAGGGAAGGATAATACTAAGAAAGAGGCAGCGGGAAGAGGGGGAGGAAAAACGAAGTGGGCCGAAAGAAATCTGGGTCAAACCGCATGAAAGAAGCGGCGCTTTGGAGAGAGAGTGAGCGGGGAAAAAAGAGAACGAAGATGAAATCTTGTGGAGGCGCAAGGGGGAGGGGAGAGGTTTGCCACGGTGGGAGATTTCCAATCTAGACAGAGTAGGAGGGAAAACGATCTCTCGAAACAGGGAGGAGGAAAGAAAGAGATGAGAAAAGGGGACAAAGACTAATCGAGTCTAGCTGGGCAAGAAAAAAGTTGGCAAAGGGGGTAACTCCCGATCACAATGTATAAGAATTCGACGGGTCCGGCTGGGGGGGGGGGGGGGGGGGGGGGGGGAAAGGGGGAAGGGATCGACCAGCGCCGCGCTTGGAGGCCAAGTGCGGGTAGGGGCGGCTCGACAGGGCGCGTCCACAATCTTTCTAATAACTAAGGCCTGATAAGGTCTTCAGTCTTCCTGAAAAAGTCACACCGCAAAAAAAATTTCGAGGGCTGGGGCGATGAACATTTTGTTCTGGAAATCCTTTGATTTTCAGGGCGGGGAGAAGAGATCACCCACGAAGCCCCATGAACCGCACGGAAAAACGTAGGGTTTCCGCAGAGTGCAGATTCTATCATGAAAATCTTCACCTTCTGAAAAGGTTGGACCACAGGAAGAAAGGACGAGGAGGACAGACAAGACGGTTCTTCTGCGGAGGCGAACACCTCGATGGAAAGCAACACTCCTTCGGGAGAAAGAAGGGTGTCCATGTCGGGGAAACACATAAACATGTGCCGGTTAAAGAAAGACGCCTGAAGACAGGGGAGTGACAAACGCAAGGACCCTGTGTCTGAAAAAGCACCCTATTCCCTCGCAGCATGGACTCGCAAAGCGAGCGACAGGGACAGGGAAGAAAGAAAGGGCAATTTTGTTAAGAAAGGGGGACACTCCTCTATCAGAGCGAAAGAAGGTCGCAGAAAGGACGGAAAGCCATTATCGTGACGGGTTGTGCGCTTATCGGAGAACGCCCTGGAAAAAGCTGCGCCCAGAATGCACACAAAAGTCTTATCAGGGGGACATCAAGAGCGTCCCAAAAGGAGATTCTGGGCCACTTGGAAAGGAAGGAGAAAAAAATCAAATGACCAAACCTAGTATAGCATCGGAAAGGGTAAGCGCGGCAAATTTAAAAACGGCGGATCCTCAAAAACTCACGACGGCAGGAATGCCGACATGGGGTGAGTAAACACACAGATACGACTTCAGAATTCGGCGGGGGGAAAACACTAATTCACAGGTAAGTAATCGCTTGCGTAGAAACTACTCTCATAGTGGGGGATTATTGCAGGGAAAAGGACCAAAAGAGGCTTCCAACATAACCCACCAGAAAGCTGAGGACGAAATCTAGAAAAACCTTCAAGGTAGCTGTGAAGAGACTATGCAAGGGAGGCGGCAAGGGGCACCCACGTGAGTATTGCAAAACGTTATTGGTGTAGGTAACAAGAGGGGGGGTCAACACTCAAAAAAAAAAATCAGGGGGAAGGGGTCAAAAGCGGATCGGGACAAAAAAAAAAAAAAAAGGAAAAAAAGAAAAAAAAAAAAAAAAAAAAAAAAAAAAAAAATCCACTAAGGCAAAGGGCTGAAAAAGGGAACCCGGCTATCAAACCACTCATACCTGCTAAATGCTAAATTGGGAAATGTGGCTATCAATACATCGCACAGAGTCTGGCGGGTCAGAAAAAGCAAAACTAAACGAAGAACAAGAACCTTAATCATCACAAAATACAGGTAGAGTAAGGTAAAGAAAAGGGGGAGGGGGGGGACGGAGACGGGTGGGAGGGGGGGGGGAGGTGAAAGAGGGGGGTGGAAGGGTGGGGAGGCGGGGGGGAGGGTTGAGGAGGGGAGGAGGGATGGGCGAGGAGGGCGAAAGGAAGCAAGATGGGGGAAAGGGGGGGTAAACCCCCTGGTGGGGGGGAATTGCACCCTTCTTCTTGCGAACTTGAAGTCTTGCTCCTGCGCCGCGGTAAAGCATCTGACCCCACGGGGTTCAGGACTGCGGCACAAAAGCGAAGAGCGAAAGATTGAAAAAAAAGTGTATAAAGCAGAAGAGTCCCCGTGTTCAGACGGCCAGGTTGTGGGGAGGCAAAGCCGTTCCGGGGGAACGAAGGGCTATAGAGGAGAATAAAACGCTTAGTCAGATGAATGCGGAGGAGGGGACAAGCCCGATTCGAGACATTCACGCAAGCGTGGCGTCGAGAACAAAAGCGTCACACTTGAAAAGAGGGGTTCCGCAGTGTAGTGAGACAATGGAAGAAACGGCGTCGAGCCGAGCCAATCCGGTTCGAAATTACCGGTGACCGGAAAAAGGGAATAAGCCCATCTAAAGAATCGATAAAACGAAACACTGCCGGAGAGTAACACTGGCCCCGGGGCAACTTGAGGAAAAAAGTGGGTGAACCTTAAAGAAAAAAAAACCAAAAAAACACCCAAAACACAGAAAAACCCCCAAAAAAAAAGAAAAAAAACAAAAAATAAGAAAACACCAACAACCCAAGAACCCCAACAGCATTTTCTAAGGCTTTCAGGGAACCGAGGGTATTCGGGAGTTTTCGCGGATCGAAACAAGTTGCGGAGTATCGGTTTCAAATAAAATCGGCCTTTGAAGCATGATTCCAGATCCCATCGTTGGGTTGAAATTAGGAGGGGGGGGGAGGCAACCTGTCCTTCAGTTATCCAGGCAGGGTGTCCCAATGGCTTCCATCAACAAAATAGGAGGGAGGCCAAAGGGGCAACCTAGGGAAAATCTAACCTGTATCCTCACAGTGAGACATCTTAAAGAGATTTTTTGGGAAGTCTGGGCGCCTCTCTCAAGTCACGAGGAACTAGAGGTTTTTAATAACCATAAGGGGGGTCCAGTCTATAACGCCACTCTCCTTGTTAGACGAAAGTTTCAAAGATCACAGGGAACGAAGGAATGAGCCCGCTTAGGAGAAAACGAGAAACCATCAAGTCAGTGTGGAAAAAATGGGGTCTTAAAAGTTTAAAAAAAAAGGTTGATCAGAATCTAGAAAAACAAGGGGAGGATCGAAGGGAGGATATAAACCTAGCACAGATTTCATCTTCATAGGATGGGGACTGGGCCGAGCGGAAAGAAAGATTTAAGCGGATCGAGACGGGGGCTAAATATAAAAGGGAAGTTTACTGCTAGGAAAAACGAATACCTTAAGGGGTAAAGCTGAGAAGTGAAAACGTCGGAAAAGACTACAGAGTTACCGGGTCAGAAACGCAGAAAGAGAAAGGGCAGAGGTTTACAACTTTGAATAGGAAGGGGGAAAGGAGTTCGGCGTGAATAACGGCGATGTAAAGAAGAGTCGGCGTGTGGCAGAAGGAAGGTTGGGTAGTGTAATAGGGGCCGCTGCGGGAGGACTCTGATGAAGGACGACATCGTAACGACGCAGAAGGACGGTGACCGGAAGGGACGATCATGGCTTAAAACAATCCCATTCTGATTAACAATCGCCGACATTGCGAACTCCGCGACCCAAAGAAAGAGAAAAAAAGATGTCGATAAGAAGGCACGACGCAAAACGAAGGAGTTTGAAAAAGGCATAAACGGTGCGTGTACAAAGGGACGGAATGTAGGCTCGTCAGGTGAATCGGAGAGGGGAATAGGAGGTTCTGGGGTTAACGAAGCCAGCGTCGCAAAAAGCGTGGGGGGAGGGGGGGAAGGGAAAGCGGAGGGCATGAAGCACGGGCCACAAAAAGAAAAAAATTAAACAGGGTCAAGGGTGAGCTTCAAGACAGGGGCAAAGTATGAGCGCATCAGGGCCCAAAAAAAACGAAGCATTCAAAGCAAAAGGGTGAATTCAGATATCCATCGGAGGGTTCTGACGAATGGGTTGCCGAAGTCCAAAACAAAATAAGAGAAAACTGAGACGTTAGTGCTCACACGTCACACCTATCATGCGACGATGACGCAGTGGAGCGGGGAAGAAACGTACTGTGTTCTCAAATGGAACCTATTTACAACGGCAATGGAGACTCACTGGGGTAGGAAGAACGCATAGAGTGCGAAGGAAGGCATGCATTGACAGAGGGGAGGCGGCATCCGTGTAGGATGGTGGTTGGGTAAGTCTGACGAAGGGCGGGTAGGAGGAAAGAAAAAGCAGATTAGATAAGAGAAAAAATACCATAGGCTCTGGGAACGTCACGGAAGATGGGGGGGACCGTGGAAGGCCCGGCATACCCAAGGAAGGTAAACCACCTCTGAATGGTGAGGGGCCGCTAAGGGAGGCGATACATTTTTGGGGGGGGGGAACCGCTTGGGGAACCAAATTTGGGGCAGCCGGATGGAAAGCGTGGAATTGCGGTGTCAAAAAAAAATCTTACCCAAATTCCGAACTTGTTCCAAGGTGGACGCGTCAAGAACCGAGAACTGGTGAAGGCAAAGAAAGGGAGGGAAGGACTCCCCCTTCCGGAAGGGTAAAAGAACGGAAAATGATCCCCAGAAAAAGCAGGCCTCTTCTTTTAGGAGCAATCCAACGCAAAGCGGAGCGCTGTCACACGGAAGAAAGGGAAAAGCGAACGGAAAGAGTATCTGTCGTAAAGCGAAATGAAGCATGAGGGATGTCGTCTGCTGGAGTAGGAAAAAAAAAAGCACGAATGTGCGCTGACCGACGTTCTGGCACAAGGGAGATATGATTTTGGGGGAAGATGGCGCAAGGTGAAAAGCATTCAGGGGGGCGTGGGGGCGACGAAAAAAGGTGATGTCCAAAGAGGTAGCCGCCAGTGGAGATAAAAACGAGCGGCAAGGGTCACGAACGCTAGGATACACTCGGAAATGAAAAACAAAGTGCAAACGAACTGCAAAAAACAAAAAACAAAAAAACCCCTTAGACCCCCCCCTGTCAGAAGTTACGGGCTGGAATGCGGCTAAAGGATCGGCAACGGATGAAAACAGCTGTCTACCCAGTGGACGTCACTGGAATGAAACCTGGGAACGCGCGTACCCAGGAGGAAAAGAGCGGGAATGGAGAATTGTTCTCAAATGTGACGCCTTGGAGAAAGGGAGCAGCTGGCGAGCTTGAGAACGGGACAAAAGAAAGGGGAAGAATGTGGGGCGAGTCAAGAACATGAACCAACCAAAACGCCGAAATGGAGTGGTCGAGGGGGTGTGGAATCGGCAGGACCCCACTGCAGTAGGGGGGGGGGGAGGAAAGAGAAAGTGGGGGTCTTCAGTGAGCAGGGGTAAAAAGGGATAGACCTCTAAAACTCGGGGGATCTATCGGGGCGAAAGGAAAATTCCGGAAGTGATGCAAGAATGGGTGATAAAGTAGAAAAGGCAGTGTCAACATGCGCAGAACAGGGGGGACAACCAACCAGGAAATCTCCGAAAACGGGAGTTGGGCTTGCAAGGCTCTGAGCAGGAAGGAAACAATCGACGGCCGGGAAGGGAAGAAAACGCATTTGTACCTTGAAAAAGCGAGAGCCGCTCGCAGGACCGAAGGGCGCCTTCTGGGGGGGAGGGGCAAGTGGTAGA
>Ga0179593_1358156_pt1 | contig 11479 bp, 12 predicted proteins | sample CZODoug2_1_08_16_FD_185931 | JGI IMG/M metagenome (GOLD analysis project Ga0179593, IMG submission 185931) | Vadose zone soil fungal communities from Angelo Coast Range Reserve, California, USA - CZODoug2_1_08_16fungal (PacBio error correction) | ecosystem: Environmental > Terrestrial > Soil >...
GAAAATAGAGGGAGAACCCTAAGGGGAGAAAAGTAAAAGCCTGGACCCTGGAGAGTACGCCGGTCCGGAGTCGCGCGGGAAGTCTCGGTAGGCACCAGTGGAATTAACACAGAAGAGATACATGGGACGGAAAGTTCTCTTCTGAGCGAAATAGATAGAGACAAGAAATAGCATAAGGAAAATTAATGGGTATTTGGGATAAAGACGCTGACAACGACCCTCAAACCGGGGAAGCTATATCGATAGATGAAAAAGCGGAGGCTAAGGAGTGCAATTCGGGGGTAGCAAAAAGGGGTCGAAATTCGTGTTTGGTGGTCTAATTTGAGGAAAAAAGAGCAAGAGGGGAGAGCACTAACAATCTGAAAGTTCTGCCGGATTCAAAAAACGTCCACCGTCGAGCATGATGTTAACGCGAATTCAGAAAAAAGGGCGAAAAGAAGAGAAGAAGTTCAGGATCTGAAACTTTATGTGTCGAATAAACGGAAAAGGGAGGCAATCAGGTTGGTTTTAAAAAGGGCCGAACTGTATGGGAAGGAAATTCGCTGAAAAGGAGTAGGCCAGGTTCCAGGCAATGTAGAAAGGGGGGGGGGGGGAGAAAGTATGAGAAGGAAGAAACGGTTGTCGCAGGAAGAACCGAGAAGAGCGACAGTGAAGCATAACAAACGTGAAAAGTGGAGGTTTTCAAAAAAAGGAGTGAGCTCGGGCTTTGAGATATAACTCTCCTATCTTCGATAACAGAAGAGGCCGCAAAAACTTTGAAGCATCGAATCCCGGCATTCAAATGTCTGGGTAGGAAGGAAAAAAATGTCCCTTTTTAAAAAACCAAATGGGCCCGAGAGGTTCAAGAAAGAAGTCAAGGATCAAACCATCGAAGAAGAAAAATAGGCATTAAGGGAAAAACGCTGTGCAAAGCTGTGGCGAAGGGAGAAGGATAAGCTGGTCCAGGCTATGATAGGTGGCGCCACAAACAATCGGAAAAGAGAAGAAGGGTACGTCAGAAATTTGCTGAACGATAGTTAAGGGAGGAGAAAATTTCTGGTCGAGAATGAACAAAGGATATCGACCCTGCAAGCGTTTTCAGAAAGACTTTGTCGGGAAACAAGGGGGATAAGGAAGAAGCCGCCTTCGTCCTAAGTCCGAAGAGGAAGGCAAGCAGGCTTAAAGCACGGCTGTAAATCGTAGGGGTCGCGAAAAAGGGAAGACTCGATAAGACTGTTAATCAAGAGAGAGGTCGAGCAAAGGCCTCGGAAAAACCATCGAAGACTTGACGCACTTGCCGGTCTCGAAAAGGGTGGGTTCGCAGATGTGAAAAAAAAACGTGCATTCCGGATAAAACGGTAGGAGTTGAGACACAGTGTTTCAGAAGACCGCGGCCGGGGTGAACAAGACCAGAGATATCGCACGGCAATTGGCAAAGTATCCGGTCAGTTCAGAACAGGGGAAAACAATCTACAGCCAAAAGAAGGGAAAAGGAGCGCGGCCAACGGAACATTTCCCGGCCGCGAATAAAGATACTTATCGGGAATCAAACAACACGGAGGAGGGATTCCACAGGGAAAAAAAAAAGAGTCTTTGAGGCGGAGGACACCGAGGCCAATTATATCCGCTATCAGGAGGGAAGGCCATGTCAGGATGGCTGCAAAGGGATAGTCGCTCCCGCTTGCGAAGAATCTCAGTCCCTCCATGCAGGAGCTCGATAGAATGGAGGGGGCAATGAAGAGATTAACTCGAATAGAAAAAAGAAGTATCCTCGCAGTATCAAAGGAAACTGCCCGGTTTCAAGATCTCTGAACTGTTCTCGAGACGGCAGGAAAGTCACTTCTAAAACTTTGGAGGGTGGAGGGGGGGACAGCAGCGAAGGGAGGAGAATAATATATCAAGCCAATGGAAAGTCTGGAAAAGCGTACTACTTCAAACAGCCGTTTAAAAGCGAGGGGCAGAAGAACGAGGGGATAAGGGGGGAAGCTGTCAACATTATCACTGGGGGGAGACGAAAGAGGGGACGGGCTCTAAAGCGCGTCGAGGCGATATCGAACATGAAAAGAACAATCAAAGGGAAGAGAGAAATCTCGGAAAGAAGAAAGTTCATGGACCAGCTCGAGGTTGGCGCGGGGGGGGGGGAGCCAATGAGATCATCGGAACAAAACTTGACAGCTTGAAAGCGGGGTACCAAACCAATGACAACGAAAAAGAGGTGAGAAAGGCCTGTCCGAGGGGATGGTGCATTAAAAACCTGTCCTAGCCGAATCTTACGGGGGCCCCTAGATAGGGAAGGGGTTTTCTCCAATTGCAATTCTGCTGCGAAGAGCCTTCCTTGCCTGGCGTTGCGATGCGACCCTCGGAGGGCAGAACAGCGGAGAGGGGGAAGATCGGCGCGCATATGCTTCTCTATCGACAATTGCCTCGAGCAAATGAAGAACCCTTGGGAGGAAAACTAAGCCGGCGATGGTATAAATTCGAGGAAAAAGGCAGTCGATTTCGAAAGGCGCGTCGGTAAATTCTACCGGAATGGGAGAGGAAGACTAATTGGTACATCTCCTCAATCCCCTAACATGCTTACATTCCTTCGCTTCCTACCGGTTGAGGTCAGCTACAAAAAGGGGAGAAAACTAGCATGCCTAGATGCGGAGTGGAAGAAGGATATGATGAGGGGAGGAGGGAAAGATGCGATACTAACGGCCTTTAAAAGGTTAAAACCTGGAAAGCAAGGAGGAGCGATCGTTTATCCGTATAAGGAAAAAGTCACAATATCACCACAGGGCTACAGAGGGGATACCCGCAGGCCTGAGGAAGGGAATAGCTAAAAGAGATAAGAGAGTCTGTTACGGGGTGGGATCTGCAAGCGTCAAAAGAAATAGGAAGGGATTATTTGCTTGGAATTCTCTATTGCGAGCAGCCAACGAGAAGTTACTCGGGTATCCGCGGCTTGGGCAATGAAAATGGGTTGAAATAACAAGAAGAGAGCGGCTCATGCAAAAAGGACTAGGACTCAAGCTGGGAAGGGGAGGAGGGCACTCACGTGCCATTGAATCCGGATAAAGACGCTGGAAAGTTCGCAAAGGTAGGCAAGACTATACGGTTTCGTGTCCGGGGAAAGAGGAAAGGGGGGGAAATCACTCAAGTCAGAGGGAAAAAGGGCTCACTCTCTAGTCAAAAGGGGCAAACGTTGGAAAAGAAGGTGGAGAGGCGGGATCGCGCAAAGCGAATGCGCCAAGCTTTAGAAACTTTGATCAAAAAACCGGCATGTTACACGGAAAATGGGCCTGCTGAGGAAAAAAGAAGAAGGAAGACCAAATCAGGGCAAAAGGAAGAGAGAGACCGCAGATCTCCACAACGGAGATGCCTGGATCAACAAAGAAGAAAAGCACGAAAGGAAAGCTCACTTTCCTTTAAGTCACAAAGCCAGTAAGGCGGCGGATGGATCCGCCGCGAGGTAACAGAGTTCTCTAGAAGGAGAGGAGAGGGGGAAAGGTGGACTGGAGGAAAAGCCATTATCTTTTAAAAGTATGGCCCTTTCAGAAAAGGCACCGACCTGTATGATGAAATAAAGTGGGGGCGACACCGCCGACAACCGCTCGCGCAAAAAGATGCAAGGCTTCAGGGCAAAGGCCCCAAAAACTAGAAGAAAAAGGAAAGAAAGAGGGGAAATACACCAGTTCGGGCGAAAAGGCAGACGGCGAAGCTGTAAAAAAGAGCGCAAACGCAAGCGGAACAAAAAAAGAAGGGGGGAACGGACAGTGAAATGCGGCCGCTTGGTTTGGTTAAATCACAAAGAAAAACTCCTAGAACCATCGCCAGAGCTTGAGGGAGAGGTTAGTTCAAGAGAGGAGAAAAAAAATCTGTCGCAATAAAAAGGGGGTAGCGTACCACCCTCAGGGGGAAACGACAGTGGGCGTGAAGGGCCAATTCGTTGCAAGGAAAAAAAAGAAATAGCAGGAGGCCATCACGTTTCCCTATGCAGGAATGGAAGGGAGAAAACCGGGAGAATGAAAGAGGGAGAGTAGCAGGATTTCCGGAAAAAACTGGGAAAAAACTCAAACTGCGATGAAAATAAACGGTGGGGCCTCAAAAAATGGCGTACATATAAGTGGGCGAATACCCAGACTTGACATCGAGCGGAGAGAAGAGGGAGGGACTTCTGCCGAACTACGGGGGGGAAGGAGTAACCTCTGCACCATCTGTTAAAAGAAGGAACACGCAGACCCGCCGTCTGGACGGGAGAACGTTATGTGGGTCTGCTCGGTGCAAAGGTTCCCTGCAAAGTCAAGGGAAGAACAAAGAAAGAGGAGAGCAGAATGTGGATCAAGGAGGCGCTGGATCCTCGAGGGGAAGAAAGCTCTATCGTCTGAGCACCGGAAAAATTCGTCAATGCTCCGAAAAGGTTGGCAAATCCTTCCGCAAGCCGGAGAGTTCTCCCACGAATCGCACGGTTACTGATCTACCCTTAAGAAAAGCGACAGCACGAAGGGAAACATCAAAGGCGCCGTGGTTTTCAACAAAGAGGGGTGGTGGCGAAGGGAATCGGCTGAATAAAAAAAAAAGGGAAGAAAAAGAGAGATATCTGCTCCAAAGAATTGGCAACATAAAAAAGACATAAGATGTCGAAGAGGAAGGGTCTATCTACAAGCTGCGACGCTGAACTCTCCCGCCTGAAAGCAAAGACATCCAAAGGGGAAGGGAACGATTGACAGGCCGGGGGGAAAAAGGAAGAGACCGATCTCGCTGGTTTAGGAGAACAGGAGTAAAGCAAAACTGGAGAAAGACTATCTGAGAAGGGAGGGTCATGCAAGACTTGCGCATGCTGCCAAGAACAGCCAAAAAGAAATCAGCAGAAGGGGGGTCGGAGGGGAAGGGGATCTCTGAAAACACCGGGAAGCTTTTAAAATCGTCCACTTGGGGCGAGAGAATCAGTCAGGAAGCGTTGGAACAGGCGCGCGCGTCCGTAAAGGAAAAGATGTCGCCGGGAGGCGGCACGACGACCTGCAGGACAGAGAAAGAAAAGATTCGGGAAAAAAGAGGGAAAAGAAGAGAAGATTCAGATCAGTCTGACCACGCACATGAGAACCAGCTGACAAGAAAAGAACGAGAGGAGATTGGCAAGCCAGTCCAATTGGTTCCATAGACCACGCAGCCTTCAAATCGGAGCGTCAAAAAAACGCTGAAAAAGATTTCATGTCGACCTAGAGGGAGAAGGAAATCTTCAATAAAGAAAGAAACCAGAAGCGGCGAGATCGGAGAACCCAAAACGAAAAGAAGAGTGAAACGAGGGGGGTAATCGAAGGCGGCAGCGAGGGCGCACAAAAGCCCTTGACGGAAGAAAAGGTGAATAGGGAGGGACATGGGGCGTAGACTGGGGGCTGGGTCGGGGACTCAGGGCGACCTTACTCATCGGCAAGCGTGTTAAAAAGGAGGCGTGGAAAAAATTTCCTCATACTTAGGGGAAAGTCATTGAGGAAAAAGGAGGAGAGGGCCATCCACGAACATGGGACCATCACGGAAAAGTACGCCCACTCGCAACGTAGTACTCAACGACATCGCCGAATCCGGATAAAAAAGGACGGGCAGCATACCTGAAAGTTCGAAATCTTGGACGAGGACGGCGTGGGAAAGGGTAATTGAACGAAGAAAGGAAAGATGGCAGATCAAGCGGGGGACAGAAAGAAACCAAGATGGAAGGCTAGGAGCGCGAGGAACGATGCTGGGGTTGGAACATACACAATATCGGCGAAAGGGTACCAATGCCGGATCATTTTGGAGAAGCATGGGAAAGAAGGTATCTGAGCGCAGAGAAGGAAAGTGAAAAAAGAGGCAACCGCAACACCGGCCATGCAGAGAGCGGGAGACACGGTTCCCGGCTAATAGGCATGAATGGCGTATCGCAACCAAACGCACCTTCGTACGTAACGCCAAAAATTGGCTTGGCGGAAAAAGGACAATCAGGGAGGATCGAGGGGGAAAGGCCTGCTAAGTTCAAAAAAAAAAAAAATGAACATTAACTCGTATGAAGAAGTACCGGAGACATAAGCATTCGCCTGCCTCTCCACCGACCCATCGGCGTAAAACTACGGAGAGGGGAAGGAGAGACAAGAAAATAAAAAAAAAAAAAGAAGTCCTGCAGGAAGCCTGGAGGAGAGACGACGCCCCGCCCCAAATAACGTGCGGCCACGGAGAGACTAATGGGGGGAAGGAGGAGAACCGCTGTCTGAAAATACGGGTGATATTGGAAGATGGGAAGGTCAATCCGGCTCACCAGGTCGCCCAATCGCCAGGGGAGCCAGGGAAAAAGGCAAAAGGAGGGAGGGGGAAAGAGGACGAAAAGAAGAAAAAGAGGGAAAAGCACGCGATAGCCTTATCTGAGAAAAACATATGTGATAGGGGGAATAAAGGGGCGGAAGAGATGCAGCATCCGTAGGACAAGCCACCTAAACGGCCTCGCATACTGCAGGGAAAGGAAAAAAAAAAAAGATTACGACCGGAAAAGTGGGTCCTCGGGAAGTGTCAGATCCAAAGCTGCAGTACTTCCTCATCAAACAGGGGAAGCTTGGGGTGATAGAGGAAAAAAAGTTGCGCTAAAAAGGGGATAGGAAAGAGGCCAGAGCTTCTATACCAGCGTCGGGCGCAGCCTTTGCGTCATCAAAACGAAGGCAAAGATGCAGACTTAGGCCCGGCACAGAAAATGAAAGGAAAAAAACCCCCCGCAGGGAGTGCTCCAACTAGGGAGGGAGTCTGGCAAACCTTACTCAGTGGCAAAAAAAGAAAGAAAACCTAGAAGAGTGTCCGGGCATCTGGGCGGCAGTATAAAGCGAGCGGTCAGGAGGGTGGGAGAAAAACGCAGGCAAAGAAAGGTGTAAAAGGGAAGGATTTTCTTGAAGAAAGGGAAGAGGTAACAGGGGGATTGGGAAGCGATTCCTGCGAAGCGACCGCGTAGGCTCTTTCGAAGTTGTCGCCCGTGCTCAGGGAAAATCTCCGCGAGAGGCAGCGCCTTCCGCCGAGAGGGAAAAGGAGAAAGAGGGAGTGTCAACGGAAAGGGGAAGAGTATATCGCCTGCCTCCGCGTCAGAGTCGGCCCACTCAAAACATCGCCCCCTCGCCTCATTGCAGCGCAGCACATTTGGGGTGGAAGGAGAGAGGGGAAGAAACCTAGCCCGAGAAGGCTGTATAGGGGAATACCCCGGTCCAAAAGGTCCCGGCCCACACTAAAAAAGCTAAGCAAGGGAGGAATTGACTCAGAGGAGAAGAGGGATTCACTAACCGGAAAGAGAGAAGGAAGGGAAGGGGCCATAAACGGATACAAAATAGGAAAGCGTCCGGAAGCATAAAGCGATCAAATTAAAAGAAAAAACAAAACGGATGAAATATAGAATAAAAAAAGGAATAGAAAGACGTCCAAGCGGGGGACGGAAAGGAGGTCACTGCCTTCAAGAAGAAAAGGAGCATGATCGCTTGAAACAACGAGAGGGAAATAAATTGCCCAGGAGACGTATCGGGGGTGATAGTTAAACGAAAATCTGAAGGGACACCGATCCGCGCAATAGAATGAAGAACGGGGAAGAAGAGCTCATTACCTGGAAGAAAAATGCAAGTTCTTCAAAAAAAACTTCGTAGAAGGCGGCACGTGTCGCCTACTCTATCGTGCCGAATACGCGTCAGGGTCGGACGCTGGAACTCGACGAGCAAAAGTCCCCGTGGTTCCTATGAAAAAAAGGAAGAAGACTCTTGAAAGGAGAGCGAAGGATCAATGGTTCTACAAAGCATAAAAGGCCATTCTGAGGTCGATATGCGCCCAGACATTCGATGCACCAATCAAGGTTCTAAAAAAGAAATCACCGCACGCCAGTGAATTGAAAAAAAAAGGAGGCAAGATGTTGGGAAAGAAGGGGGGGGAAGACCGACCTGGAAATCAGGGAAATGGGAAGAACACAAGATTGATCACATAATTCGCATGAAAAGGTCCGATTGTCGAGACAGACGATCCTAATCGTTCGAAAAGATCGGGGGTTCGTGAACAGCAAAAAAGCCTAGGGAAGGGAGGTTCTAGAACAGTAGGAATCAAGTCCTCTTGCGAAATCAGAAATCGAAGCGAGCTACCAATTTCCTCGACACCATTACAAATCACAGATTGCGGAAAACGGTTACGGCACAACCAGGAAGATCGAAGGCAGGGGAAAACTGGAGCTTGCCAGGCCCGGGAAATCTTCGTATCCTTCCCGCCTACTGACGATGCCGCGCAGGGAAACTCCGGCCAGGAAAAGCGGGGGAAAGCATAAGGTCGAGGAAAACTTTCGTAACACAGCACAAAAAAAACCAACAAAAACAAAAAAACCAAAACAAAAAAAAAAAAAGAAAAAACCAAAAAAAAAAAACAAACAAAATAGGAGGGAAAATAAATGAAGGAAGATAATGCGTTCCCAAAGAGCTTCTCTGATGGAAATCATGCTCGTGGCCGTTGAAACCGGCTACCGCAGTTCCGGATAATAGACAAGAAGGAAGGCAGACCGAGAAAAAAAACATTCCGAATCAAAATCAGGCAAGTCGGGAGAAGGCCAGGGAAGAGGCTCGAATCGACGCGGTGTCAGCCGTAAAAAACACGCAGAAAAAACAAACGCAGGTAGAGGGAGTTTGGAAGGGATCTACTTGCAAAGAGGGAAAGAACGGACGGATAAAGCAAGTCCTCCAATGGTGGGGGTCACGGAAACTATCATTCAAAACGCAGGACGGCCGGACGGGAAAGCACGAAGGGGAACTGCGAAAAATAGAAGGACAAGGTCCACGAAAACGTCTGGCCCATTTAAGAAAAAAAAATTGGGGTGGGCCTAGAAAGAAGGTAGTGTCGTTCAAAATGGAGACCGCCATCACTCCCTACGAAGGAACAGGGGACACGCTCAAAAGTATGGAAAGGGGAAGGTGTGCTTTTAACAAGACTGTGTTAAAGGCGGGATGCAGGCGCAAAAAAAGCGAAAACCAACTTCTTCAACTTGATCCTTGGTTTAAGAGGGCGATGGCCAGAAAAAAAACCGCCTCACTGGAACAAGAAAAGAAGGAAAGGAGGGGTACTGGGAATACGCAAGGAGAGGACAACCCTAGTCGATCCTGAGCTTGAAGAAAACCCGGGACTGACAACCGGAAGAGGTGAAAAACAACGGCACTTTCAGTTTCGGCCCAAATAAACAGATGGTCAGGGGGAAATAAGGCTCGGGCTATGGTCAGGGGGAAGAGAACCTCATTTGAAGTAGGACGTTTTACTTGAGGTTCACTCCCATGATCGTGGATGGAACAGTTTATGGGCGCCCTGTCAAAACGCAAAATTAACACCGCACTGGGAGGCGAACCAAGCCTGTGAAAAACCAAGGGAAGAATACACGCTTGCCGAATATTGCTTCCGTCCGACCGAGTTCAAGAGCACCAATCGATCACATGTGAAACGAACATCACGAACCCTTTTCGGAAGGAAAAAGGGAAGAGGCGAATGAGAGAATAGAGCCTCCGGCTGGAAAAGGGAGCCTTGAACGCAAGCGCTGCAGGCCGGGAGGGGGGGGTGTAACCCTGCATTCGCCTGAGAAAATGCCGCGTCGGGTTCTGTGAAATCTGAGCGCCGGAAAAGTCTCGTCGCTAAAAGGGGAAGGAGAGAACAACCCTGCAATTGAAGTATCATTGGGGCCGTGGGGAAAAAGAGATGACTTCATGGGGCCAATATCAGAAATAAAGGAAAAGAACTTGGAAGGTGGCTGGGGGTAAAATGAAGGCTAACTGCTCTTAAATAGAGGAGAGAGGGTCGAGAAGGAAGAATTCGTAACGGGCAGAAAAGAAAAAACGCGGGAACTGGGTGCCTGCAAACAATTGCTACTCGAAGATGGGTCCCCCAGCTGACGCGCGGCGCGGTCAACAAAAAATCGCCATAGGAAAAGAGTTCCGTTACACCAGAGGAAAGTCGTTTTAGAGGAGAGGTAAAGACGATCAGACTAGTGACTGGAAGACTCAGGCGTTTTCGGCCTGGGGGCAATAAAAAAAAGCAGATGGAAGAAAACGAAAGAGAGGAAGAAGGGGAGGAGAAGTGGGCGCTGCTTTAATCCGAGAGAAGCCGCACTATAGCTTCAGTCATGTGAGAGAAATCAGGAAAATGACTCGTCGGAAGAGGAGGGGTAAAGAGGAAGTTCCTCCAGAAGGGAATGTTTCGCCCTAGTCGCATCTTGGGACTTGAGAAAGGACGTCGTCGACAAGCAAAGAGCGGATAGGGAAGGGATGCAGCACGATTGGGGGGGCTATGATCAGAGAGACAAAAAACACCTTAGATTAGAAAGAGAGAGATAATCTCACCCAAGGGCTACAGAACTTAGAAGGAAGAAGAGAGTCTGTGAAACGAATGAAGGGGTCGTAAATGAACCGAAGTGCGAATAGGAGGGGAGACCCCTCGTCTTGCGGCATGCTTGACAGTCCACCATTTTTGCAAACCGAAAAAAATTGGCCAAGGATGTCTCACTTCAAGCAGAAAGATCGTCTGTGCAGAAGAGCGTATTAAAAGAGCGAAAGCACGATAATAAAAATTGGGCGTTTTGCGGTGACTGCCATACAAGTGGCAGCGTAACCTTGCCCAAACCAGGAACAAAAACAGGGAAACGGAAAAAAAAGAGATTATTGAAGAGCGAGCCAACCGATTGTCCAAGGTTACAAAACAAGGGAAGGCGAGGCGCAAAAAGGCGACGCGTTGCAGAAACAACGTCACGTCGGAGAGACAAAGGACAGGGAGAAAGGGGGGGGAAGCACAGGGACAAGGTAAGAGCCGAGGCTTTTCCGCGATGCTGCAGTTGGAAAAGAAACTTATATTCGACTAAACATGCCGGTTCGACCAGCCAAGAGTTAATCATAGAACAATGACTGGAAAGAAGGAGGGGGAGGTTCCAGTCAAAAAAAAAAACAGGTGGCCACAAAACGAAAGAGAACATCGGCCTGGAGGGCATACGCGAACGCGGAAGCTTTCATAAAAGGAAGAACACGATCGGTCTGAGAAGGGCGCGCTCCAACTGAAAAAGAACAACCTACCCGACTAAAAAGGAAGATGATCAACCCCAAACTGAAAAGCATCGCTTCGTTAGCGTTGGCGAGGAAAAAAAAGATGGCGAAGGGGTCACTGGAGAAGGGGGAATGGAAAGGAAAGCCGAAAAGTGGAGGGTCTTTTGCAGGGAGGGGAATGCTCTTGACCGATGGTCGCCCGGAAAGCAAATAGTCGTCACGAGGAGAGACGGTGTCCGGCGTTTCAGAAAGGGAGGAAAGAAGACATTGAGGGAAGAGCCTGTCCAAGGCCGAAAAATAATAGAAAGAGGCCACTATCATGGGAGGGACCAGGCCACAAACATGCCAGAGACGGGAGTAGGAATACTCGACAAACTCAGAAGAACAAAGATAAACCGCGACTGTTAAACGTAAAGGACCGCATAACTGAAAGGCTAAGGACGGTAACGCTGCGGCTTTTAACTGGTGTTTCC
>Ga0179593_1368544_pt1 | contig 11479 bp, 16 predicted proteins | sample CZODoug2_1_08_16_FD_185931 | JGI IMG/M metagenome (GOLD analysis project Ga0179593, IMG submission 185931) | Vadose zone soil fungal communities from Angelo Coast Range Reserve, California, USA - CZODoug2_1_08_16fungal (PacBio error correction) | ecosystem: Environmental > Terrestrial > Soil >...
GAGCACAGGTCGGAAGAGGGGGGGAGGATGGGGTGCACTTTGTGGCATTTCTTTCCGAGGACCGGAAAGAAGAGGAAAGGTTTAAAATGTGAAACTTGAGCGGGAGAAGGAAAAAGAAAAAGAGTAGGAGGGCCGTGGACTCGGGGAGGAGAGTTCGGGGTTCTACACTGAGGATAAAGGAGGGTGAGGTAAAAAAACCTTACTCTTCATCACTCTCCTTGAGAGAGGATTGGACAGTTGGGGAGGGAAACACAACGAAAAAACAGTTCCTACTTGGGGTTAGCCTTTCTCCCCTAGGATCGTGATGACAGAGGAAGAAAAGAAAAAAAAAGGGGACGGAATAAAGAAGGAGCTCACAAAGAAATCTATTATCTGGCTCCGGCATGAAAGTCTCAGTGGAAAAATGAGATGAGTAATAGAAGAGGGGGGGGGGGAAACACGAAATAGGGGGAGCCGTGGCAACAAACGAGGCAGAGCTGGAATCGCACAAATTGAAGGAGGATAAGAGGAAGGAACCTGAAAAAAGAGGGGCCTGCGCATTTCTATTTACCAAGACAATGTTCTGTCTTATAAACGCCTCGAGATCGCGGTTGCAAATCAAGGCGCGAATTGTTGTTGAAAAAGAGGGCGCGGACGCTATATATACATCCTCTCACCCCACAGGAAAAAAAAGAGGGGAGAATAGAAGCGGCAGAGAGTCCTTCAAAAACACACTTCTCATCCCTAGCTGAGGGAAGATTGCAGGGGAGAGGGCCGCTTGGTTGTTAGGGGAAAAGGAAGGGGAGAACAGCTGGAGATCATCCCTTTACCCTAGTTAGTGAGTCGCAAAAGCAAAAAACATAAAGAAAAAAGAATGGGAAGGGGGAAATCTTGGTCTTGCATGGGGGGGGTGGGGGGGGGGGGGGCTTGGACGATCTAAAAATGAGTGAAAAGCATGTCCCGGGAAAATGCAGCGGGAAACTTCGTTGAGAGGAGGAGGCGGATGGAAGAACAGGGAAAAACAACAGGGATGCTTCCACCACCGATATTAATAAACAGCCGTTGGAGACATAAGCACTACTGACTTAGAGACGTAGAGTAGATACGACGGAGTGCGGCGAAGAATACCAAGAGAGGTGGAAGAGCAAAAGGAGCTTTCAGGGGAATAAGGTTTTAATATCTACAGCCGGAGCGCGAGGTCTGCGACAGGAGAAGGAAATTGACGCAGAAGGAAAAAACCAGCAAGGCAGGTCTATTATGAAACAGTCAGTAGGGAGGACATGGAGGAATGGGCACAGGGAATTTTATACAAACATAACCCGCCCTACCATAAGTGTTGATGCGCGAGGAGAGAACCGCATCCAGACAAGAGGATAGAAACAATCGAACAAAAGGAAAAAAGGAAGGGGAGAAGCTTCTCTGGGGGGAGGCACAGGGCAGAAGTGGTGCCAGGAAAAAAGAGGGGGCAACAAAACAATCTCTTTTTGGACCTAAGAAAGACCGATAGAGGGGAGGACTAATACTCGGTAAAAATGCAACGAGAAATGGGCCTCGACACTTCAGGAGGGAAATTCAGCCTACTCGTGATGCAAAAAAAGTAGACGGTAGAAACAGTCCGATGCGCTGGGGGGGGGGGGGGGTGTAGGGCTGTTAGGAGGGGGGGGCCGACCTTAACGGAGAAGAAAAATAAAACCGCTGCCAAGGATTTACGAACGGAAGCTTTCCTTCACCCGGGGATGAATGGTGGAGGGGGGAGGGCATCAGGCACAAAGGGAAAGAGAGATGCTCTGCGAAAAAAAAAGGAATTGATCTTTGCAAAAGTTCAGGCGGCGTCACACTAAGGGGGGAGGAGAGGGGCCCAATGACAGCAAAAGGAGGTTCTTTTTCTTCTTACCCGACTATATTCCGAAAAGAGACTCGAGAAAAGGGGGGGAAGGCCAGGGTATCATTCCATGGTAGAAAAAGGCAGACGAGAAATGGGGTATAAGCCTTTCAAAAGGAAAAAATATATGATTGGTCGATGACAGGTGTAACGGGGAGCGGAAAGGAGGACGAAAACGGGGGCAAAATGCTCCGGAGGCAGACCTTGTTTGAGACCTAAGGGCGTGTAGAGAAAGAAATATGTCGATGGGCGAAGTGGAAATCGGAGCGAACATCAGGGAAAGGGAAAGGAGGTCGCTGATCAGTAAAAAGGGAGTAAATGCATTGGCCCCTTGGCAGGAAGGCGCGGGAAGGAAGGAAAGGGGAAGTAAAAGAGTTCCTAAACCAACAAGGAACGAGAGATATTTACTAAAGGAAGCCCGCGAATCCGGACCTTGAATTCCAGTAACCCTGAACCGGTAAGCGGTAAGAGGGGGAGGGGGGAAGAAGGACTCAAGAGGTTTTCGCTTCCATATTGGCAATACTAAAAGAATGAAAGAATGCTTGGAGGGAGGAACCGCAACAGGTCTGCACACAAAAGTGTACTGAAAAACATATCTCGAAAAAAGTTAACTATGACCTGGCCCGTTCAGGGAAGAGAAGCGAAAAAAAGGAGGTTATGAAAACTCTCTCATCTTTCCTTCTTCACAATAGATAGGTTTGTGAAAAAAAGGTGGAAGACGCTGAAACTTGAAGAGAAGCAAAAGATTAGGGACGGCTTTTCTAAAAAAACGACGCCCCGTTTTGTGTCCTTGGAAAGCAAAGGGGGAAAACACTGATGGAAAAATCCTCCGCCCACGTGCACATACAAGAGAGTGAGGCACCTCGTCGAAGACGAAATTGGAAGGTGTGCAATGTCCAGACCAAAAAGAAAAAAAAATCAGAAATTGTTAGGGAAAGAGTTCTCCTTTTCTCTGACCTGGGCGGAGGGGGGGAGTCAGAGAGTCTGCCAAAAAAATTTTACAAAACTATGCCCCGACATACGTCAGCCAGGGGAGAAGGGAGTCGAAGGGGGGAGGCGAAATTGTGGGGAATCAAAAGGGGCCGGTAAGGGCTTCATTTTACCTCTTCCTCAAACCGCTGAGGGGGGGAAGAGGAAAGGAGGAACTTACTGACAGCAAAAACACGTCTGTTGGGGGTGGACCGGGGGGGGAGTCTTGAACAAAAAAAACGACGGCGGGAGAAAAGGAGGGGAAAAAGAGATTCCCTTAGAAAAAGAGCCAAGGGGTCATGAAGGGGTTGGGAAAAGGAAAAAGATGGGAGAAAGAGTGCTTTGACTCCTCTCTAATCAAAGGACAATGGAAGGGAGGGCTGAATCGGGCTGAGAGAGGGTTAAGAAGAATAGTGGCTAAAAAGAGACAGTCCATTTTTCGGCCAGGAAGGGCTTGACCGTTCTAGGTAGGGTGGGTCCCGGCCGTCCAAGGCGGTCGAAAGGAAAAACCGGAGAGCCGCGTGCCGGAGGGAGGGAGACCAGTTGTTCTGGGGTAGAAGAAGAAAAAGGAAAGAGCTCAACATTGGGGATCCTCTCGTGTTTCAGGATCTCAGGGAAGGCGTCCGGCAGACGAAAGAAAAAAGAATCGGGACTGAAGGAAGATGGGTAAGACGGAGGCAGGCGGCAAAGGGAGAAGCAAGTCCGTGTGGGGGAAGAGGAAAGAGACAGGTTTTTGCCTCATCCTCCGCAGCCTGGCTTCCGACGAGGACAGAAAAAAAAAATGCACCTGGGCAAGGGAATCACCCAAGGAACCATCTATCGTTGCAAGCCATGGCCAGCAACTAGTTGGATCAAAAGGGAGTGGTTGGGGGAAAGCAAGGGGGCGGACTGCACAATCAATTGGGGGGGAAGCTTTTAAGGGCTGATCGACATCATGAGGAAGAAAAGGGACGGGGGAGGGGGAAAGCCCGTGAAACTCTACGTGGCGTGGAATCCGCAATCTTAGAAGCGATGCGGCGACGGTCTGGACGAGGTTAAGGCGGAATGTGGTAAAGCAAAGGAAGGGGACAGTCTATGTCCATAGGGGGGGGGGTGATCCTGGGGGGGTTGGTGGAGGAGGATGGGAGAGCTAAAGGGGGATGCTTACTGGAAAAATTAACGAGATCCGCGAAAAAAAAGTGGCAACCGCGACTCCGAGGCTGAATACCGCAACCTTTGAGAAACTGTTCCTTTGGGCATCAGAAAAGAAGAGGGGAAGCGGTTCGGGGGATTATATACTGGAAAGGGTTAGGATCGGAAAAAAATGACTGCAGAGGGCGGAGTTTTTTTCATCTCCATATAGAATCGATGTTACATGGAAAAAAAAAAGAGTCAATGCTAATCAAGTAAGGGCACAAAATTTCCCGGCGGGGCCGCAGCAGAAGAAGGGGGCATGGGGGAGAATTGAGAAAGAAGTTCGGGACTTAACATTGGTTGGTAGTCGTATAAAAGGGGGGGTCGATAGGGAGAGGATGGGGGGGAAAGCCGAAAACCACTATCTTCGGGTGAACTAGACGCTGGGAGAAAAAAAGGGGCGAAAGAGGTGAAATGAGTCCGGTTTGGAAAAAAAAAAAAAAAAGTCATGACAAGATGTTTCAAAGAAGCAAGCCGCAACCACGAGAGGGGAATAAGGGGCCAGCCATATGGAACAAGCTCCGTTCGGCCCTCAATCAAATCAGCGGTAGCAGTTTCAACAATCTACATCAGGATGAGGGCCTGAAAAGAATCCTCCCAAAGGTTGCCACCCTCCTCATATAGGGCGACCGGGGTGAGATCTAGATAAAACCACAACGGAGGAAGGTTCACTAAGGAACCTGGAGATGGTTTTCACGTTGGGCAGGGATTCTGCTCGGATGACCGCCAGCCGGGGTAACTTGCTACGCGATTTCGGAGCGCTCAAAGGAGGAAAAGGAAGAGGATGAGAGGCCGTAAGCCCTTTTCTGGGGCTCGCTTTAAAGGGAGCGGAGAACCGTGGTGAGGGTCGGGGGAAACGCTAGTCCAGAAAACATGACCTCTAAAGAGAAAAAGTAGAGCCTTGCCATTTTGAGACAGCGTCGAGCGACAGCGTGGAGAAACTGTTGATCGCTTGCTCCTAGCATGTTGATCTCAAGATTACTAGAAAAACAACGGGACCAAATCCGAGTAGAGAAAAACGCCGCGGAATGAGGGGGCGGTAAAACTCAACAAGTTCCTTTGAGCGGAAAAGGAAGAAGGAGAAGAAAGGAAAGAGGGGTTTCAACACTTTAATAGGAGATGAAACAACACTCCTCACGATAAATAGAGAACTATGTCCGGAAAAGGGAAGGGGAGTAACAGCACGGGAAAGAGATCTTCTTATGAAAAAGGATTCCAGGAGAGAAAAGGGAGGATAAAGCCTGAGGAGAGACACGTTGGAAAAAAACCAAAATCGCAGTTTTTCCGTAAAGTGTAAGTTCTACTCCCTGGTATAGAAAAGAAGAAAAACCAAAAAGGAGAAAAAAGAGAGAAACATAGAGAGGAAATAATTTCTTCCACCAACTGACCTTCACCCTACGACAGGAGAGAAAGAGAAGGAGCAGCAGAAAAAAGAATGAAAGTAGAGGAATTAAAAATGATTAAAAAATTGACAAGATCATCGATGATTGATCAGCACCTTGACAATAGGGAAAAAGTGAGGGGAAGAAGACACAGACGGAAAATGCACACTCTTTTCTTGGAAATGGACTTGAAAGGACGATCTGGAATGATGTGAATAAGAGGAGGTCATCTTGACGGCCTCGTGAGAAAAAAACTTATTCGCGGAGCAGGCAAAAAAAAAAAGGCTTTATTTACACGCCTATATGCGAAGAGACAGAAGTTGGAAGGAAGCCTATGTCCGGAGGAGGATTCTGGAGGATCAGAAGGAAGGGCAAGTTAACGCACGAAGAGCTTTGGGAACACGGCTAAAAGCATCTTGAGGATGCTACAAGAAGGGGGGGGTAAACGAGAGAAAAAAAAAAAACGGCCGCCTTTCTTCGGGGGGAGGAAGGGAAGATGCAGGGGAAAAGAGAGAAAAGGGGGCAAGAAAGAATTCTATTAGGACAACAGTGGAGTATTCAGGGATTACTGGGTAGACAAGTTTTATGATAACAATAAAAAACTCAGGCAGCCAGGAAAAAGGGGACTGCGCGAAAGACGCAAAATAAGGCATAGCACACCCCTTGGCAAGAGAGGGAGTGCTCGACAACTTGAAAAAAAAGGGGGTCTCTTTCAAATGACCTGAAAAGGGGGGGCCTTCAATGAGCGCGGTGCCCACTTGTTGTATAAAACAGGATATCAGCTAATGCGTCGTGACGAACAGGAAGAGGGGGAAAAAGGCGGATTTCCCTCATCGCTTCATCAGGCCTAAGACGTGATGACAAAAAGGAGCATAGAGAAAACAGGCCTCGGGGGGACCTTTAGGGAGTTTTGGTGGGGGGGGGTTGTTTTGGGGAAATAGACGGTTTGGTGAGGACCGAAATTGGCCCGGCAATCAAACCGCTCCTTCATTTACGACCGGGGCCTCAGGTAAGGAAAAAGTGAGAGGGGTAGGGGCTTCAGCCCAGGGCCAACAAGTAATATATTCTCTAAGAGGGGAACGAAATCGATGTGATAAGGGAAAAGGGTGTCTGACGGCGGGAAGCGTAGGGTCGTAGAAAAAAAATACAAACCGTTCTTGGGGGTCTTCAAGTAACAGACGGCCCGATGATGCCGAAAGAGAGGAGAAAAGGGAAGGAAGGAGAAATTCACATGGGAAACTAGTAATTGCAGACTTACTTAAGAGACTGGAGGGAAGCCGTTCGCATAAAGAGATGGTAAGGAGAATGGTCACGGGGGAAAAGAGGGCTTGTTAAAATCGCATTCTCCAGAGGGGGTTTCAGACTTGTGAAGCCATCCGGGGGAGGGATAGCAGAAAAAGAGTCGGAAAAGCTGGGACTGGAGGACTCTCATAGTGAGCCCGGGGCACCTCTCTCTGAAGGACTTGGCAGTAAGGCGCAAGTGGCATAGAGGGCTGGGGCGGACTGGACCCTGAGAAAGATATGCAAAAACAACAAAGAGAGAGTTTGGAGCCCTACTGGACAACCAGAAACTTACTGACCAAAAGGAAGGATGCCAAGTGAAACAGTCAATTGTCTCAGATTGATAAGGGAGGTAGCGTCCAAACGGCAAAAGAAGGAAACGTGGGAGGAGAGACAAAGAAAAGGAGAAGAAGTGTAATTAATCCAATATCTGTCTCAATGTCTGGGAAAGAGAGCTGAACGCCACAGGGGAAAAGGTCAGAGAAAAAGCAATAAAGTGATTCTACCCAGCGACTGCTCATTCCTAGGCAGAGGGCTAAGGGGAGCCATTTGCCGGGGAAGAAGGGAAAAGGGGGAGGGGGCAGAAAAGACGAAAAAACTGCCCGGGGAATTGCTAAGCAAAACCCCCTGAAAGGAAAGAAGACGCCCACGGGCACAGGAGAGGATAGTGGGCACCGAGAGATAAGAAAGAGAGGGCCGTTGTGCACTGGCCTGCCACAACTAAACAGAGGGTGAATGAACGAAAAAAACTCCACCTTTTCATAAGTGGATCTCGAGCGGCAAGGTAGGGGGGACGAAAAAAAAGAGAATCCAATCAGAACGCACAGAACCGGTTTATTCAGTCAAGAAGGCGAATTGGGGGCCTCACAAATCCGAAGAGGAGAGAAACGCGGCCAGCCAGTGGGGCAGAGTTGAAATTCACGAAGACATAGAGGGCGGCGACTTCGGTCATCAAAACGAGTTTGGTGCAAAAGCGCGCTGAAGCAACCTTCTTAAGGGGGGGCTACTCATTTTACAAAGGAAACAGGTTCCAGGTAACAAGGAGAAACGGAGATGGTCATGAGGGGGGGGGTTCTATATCCTTTGTCCTCGTGCTCATAAAAAGACTCAGAGGAAACTGCATGGGAAGGGAGGGAATCTCTGCGGGAGATGTTGAGTCAAAAAATACGAGGTGGGAGATACTACACTTAAAAAAAACGCCTGCCATGGTTGGGGAAAAGAGAAATAGTGCAGGGAAAGGGTTCTGGGCGTCAAATTCGAAGAAGGGAACGAAAACGAGGGCCCGGCGGTCGCTCGAAACATTTTTCTTCTCCTCAATTAGAAGCGCCATGTGATATCAAAAGAGGGGTAGGCGGCGCAGCATGAGGCGGGCGAACTGAGTAGAAGGCATCCGGGAGGGTTCATAGGCTCTACGGATAGCGCGAGATCGGAGTCGGTGGGGAAGATCATTCAGCCCGTTTGGGATGTCTGCTCCACCGGGAAGAAGAAGGACAGGAAAACGAGCCCCTCCCTCGCATTCAGCTTAGACAAAAGCATTCACAGGAGAGATCTGGAAATCCAGCCAAAGAGGGGCATGCGGGGGAAAACGGTTGGGTCCTCTGAGGAAGAAAAAAAATGAAGAGGTCAAGGGGCTGAGCGAAAGAAAGAGATGAATGGAGGAGTGCATCCTAAAGAACTCTACGTTCATTTTTGTAGCTCTCAATCTGCGAAATGGGCGGAGGGAAGGGCTGAGGGGAGGGGGGCCGAAGGAAATTAATGATATTGATATGAAAGGGCTTGTAGAAGGGTTTGGGGAAAGGTTCAGGAGAGGAGCGGAGGGAGCAAAAGGAACTTAAAAAAGTGACTTTCGTTTAAAAAAAGAGCTCCGAGGAAGAAGCAAACCTGAGAGGAAAAAACAGTTGGCATCAGAAAAATATAGTCCGATGTCTTTCTAGCTTCGGGATCGCTTCAGGGGGGGAGGAGCGGAGAGGGGGAGGCTAAAGGGCGTAGTCCATCGCGATCATGCAAGAGGGATGTACAGGGGCACAAAAATACAGGATGGGAGACGACATGTAGAAAAGTTCTCAAGTTTCACGATCAAGCCAGGGGGCGCGAGACAAGGGGGAAGGAAAGGGACAATCGGCGGCGTCTTTGATCTATGGCCGGAAAGGGGTTTGGTATTAGTAATCGGGAGGTGAATCAAAGACGCGCTAGGAAGGACGTCCACGAAGGGAACGAGGGGGTGTCGAATTGGCCGCAAACTGGGGGGGGGGAAATGGAAGAGAGAAAGGAGAAGGCTGAAATTATTCAGTTTTCGACAGCGAAGTCTAACCCAAACAAGGTTTAGGCAAGAGTCCGAGGCACCATAGATGATAAGGCCAAGGAGAACTGCTTTTTTTCGATCCGCATCAACGCGTACAGGGAAAATCTCATCGGAAGACAGGGGGGAACCAATGCAACTTTCAACCCAAAGACTAAGATCTCTGGAAATGTGAAAGTCACAAAAGTAGGAGGAGGGGGGAGGTAAATCTTTATGGATGTCTTGTAGACTTGGTGGGAGGAGTATTAGGAAGAGGAACCATTACATCCAGGGAAATAGTTGTCTGCTCTCGATTAGGGACGGAGCACGCCAAGGGGAAGAAGATGTAGGATGGACGAGTAATGTCGGGAGAAAAGAGCTCTAAACCTGGTTGAGGAGAAAGGCTTGAGGTAGGAAAAATGGAAGAGGAAGCCCTCAATCAATTTATCCAGTTTGGGGAAAACGAGCGGAGGAAATGAGAAAAGTGAAGGGTTGGTAGAAACGAGGACCATATCGACAGGAGCATAGATTGCCACCGTCCTGCAATACGTTAGAATACGAAAAGGCTTGAAAAAAAAAGCGCTGACGCGGAAAATTGAAAAAAGGGGCAGCATGAGGAAGTGAGATGCATCAGGGAGTTGGGGGAAAACCCAGGAAGTCTATAGGGATCTGATCTATTAAACGTAAGAACGAGCATACAGAGAAAAAAGGGGAAAGGGGGAAGGATTAGAAGAAATGAAGAACTAAATGGTTCTTAACTGGGCAGGTATTCCATGCGAAAAAGAACTTAGGATAGGCCGAAGGAGGAGAGGTCGGGAAACGAAAAGAGCAGAGGAGGCAATTGTGTTTAAAAGAAAGCGGGAAGCCGCTAGTATTAAAGAAAACAACAACCGATCAAAAGCGCAGACAGAAGGAGGAAAAGGAGAGGGAGAAAAAACACATGACGCTGCACCCTGCTCAAATACGCCTAATGCAGGAAATAATTGATAAGCGGGGGAGTCCAGGGACCTTAGGCGGGTAGTACGGAAAAGGAACAGGAGGATCAGAAAAATGTCGGTATCCCATGACAACTGGGAAAAAAAAGGGCTCAAAGAGCAAACAGACGGAAAAAAAAATAACATGGGAAAACGAGGTGGCTGTCCATGTCGTGATCAGCTTTTAATCATTTCCGACTTCATCTGTACTGCCGCGTCAGGAAAAAACGATTCGGCGGTCGGGGTGATGCAAGAAGGCAAAAAAAAAAGGAGTTACAATGAAGGAAGAAAAGGTCATCTGTATACGCCGTTTGACTAAGGAAGGAAAGACTAGGAAGGCAGGAAACGATTAGCTAAATCCTCCGACCACTAGCTGATAGGGAAACCAAGGTGCGCTATTATACTTGAGGAGGAAAAGAAACCTTTGAGCGCCAGGTTCAATCGGAGGAGGACTGGGACCTGGAGCACGAGAAGTGGACGAAGAAAAATAACAACAATAACGGGACAACGTTGATACCATTAGGAGGAGGGATGTAAGGAAGGTGGAAAAAAGATTGAAAGAATTGGCACAGAAGTATTAAATGAAAACAAAAATGGGATGCTATTACTCCATGACCGACGAGACAGATTATCGCACAACAAAGGAAGGAACGGAGGAAGTGCTGGGGTGGGATAAGACCTCTTTTTCAGAAATAACTTCAATTTTGGTGTCCAAGGGAGAGAGGTGAACCAAAAAGCCGTGGGTGTTGCTGAAAAAAAAAAAGAAATTCTGTTAGAAAAGTCTCGTAACCATGCGCGGATTTGAAGGAAGAGAAAAAAGGGAAGGTTCAACCTGGACTCTTTATTCAACAATTGAATTAGGCGAAACATTCCTAGAGGAGGTTAGGCGGGGATAATAGTTGGGGGAAACAACAAAAGGACCGCGAGAGAAAAAAAACCATTCCATTGATCTAACCTATGGTCTAACCCCTATGAGTATGGCAGGGGAGGGAAGGACAGTGCACAACGGCCAACATATTCTCTACAATCGTTAATCCTTTGCCCCGTGGGGAGCGGCGTCAGCATCAGTGGTGGAGGTGCGGACAAGGAGAAAAACGCTGGGGAATGAGGGGAACCCAGAAGAGAATATCCAACTACTAAGGCAGGCCGGAATCATAAGGGAGAAAGACTATGAAGACTGACTGGGGAAATACCTGAATAAGACCAGGGACTTGGGAGATGACATTGGGAGGGCTGAGGAAGTCGATAGAATGCGCAATGGGGGGAAAACGCTGTGGAGCCCCGAAGGGATTGCTACAAACTAGGAGGGCCGTCATGGATATAGGGGAAAAGAAAAAAGGAAAAGAGGGAGCAAACAAAAGAGGAGCAGCCCCCACACAAAACAAACAAAACCCAACAACAAAAAGAAAAACACTAACAAAAAACAACAAAAACCACAAAAAAACCAAACAAAAAAAAAAAAAAAAAAAAAAAAAAACAAAAAAAAAAAAAACCCAACAGCAAAAAAAAAAAAACCAAAAAAAAATGAAATTGTTGCAAGGCTTGAGGGGGTTGGGGTTGC
>Ga0179593_1436105_pt1 | contig 11479 bp, 7 predicted proteins | sample CZODoug2_1_08_16_FD_185931 | JGI IMG/M metagenome (GOLD analysis project Ga0179593, IMG submission 185931) | Vadose zone soil fungal communities from Angelo Coast Range Reserve, California, USA - CZODoug2_1_08_16fungal (PacBio error correction) | ecosystem: Environmental > Terrestrial > Soil >...
CCCCACTAGCTGTCGGCTATATCACGTAGAAAAACTTCAGCGCAAGAAAATCAAAGAAGTGAAGGATCAACGAGAAAACGCAACAACTGGTCGCACCCATAGGTAGAGGTCCACACTCCATGAGCTTTCCTCACCGGGAAATAGGGATTAAAAGGACACGAACTGTTTTAAACTATGAGTAGTATGGGCTTTACAGGCAAGCTAGGTGGGCCGCGGGTCTGGGAAGTATCGTAACTTTGAAGTTGTTGCCCGACCAAAAAAAGCCCAGGGTCAGAAGGTGGAGAGAAACAACCGGCGCTAGAGCGGTGAGAAGGGACCATACAACGTAAGATCTTGAATGTTATGATTAAATGATGAGGGGGACCTCGGCACGAAGTGGCTGCGTGGTTTGGTGGAATGGACTAGGTTTCAGTCCGGGGGTTGTTTTCGAAAAACGTCGTGGAAAGAAAAAAATTGGCTCCAAAATACTACCAGACAGAGCCATCTGCAAAAGGACGATGTGGGAACGGAGAAAGAACGGGTCAAGTTGGTCATGGAAGTACAAACGTTGAGAGAATCCAGAAAGACGCCCGTCCAGGCAGCCCGGTGTCGATTGACGGAGATGGTTAGCTTTTGGGGCGACCCAAGAGAGAGTGCAAAAGGGTAAGCATATCCGAATAGGGGGGGACGGAACATTAGATATTACAACAGAAACGAGAACATACTCATTTGGGAAAGCTTCCTGAAAAGCTGCCGACAAATGGGAACATGTGGAATGTACACTACGATGAAAATAACGATGCATGGGGTTTTAGAAAAGGAAGTCGCGGCAAGCCGGCAACGAGGGCGAAATGAATGAATGCTCCTCTACCAGGGCAAATTCTCAAAGCGGGGTTCAGCAGAAAGCAAAGTCACCGGCTTCCTAGTGAACGACCAGCAAAATAATTATCGAATGGAGGACTAAAAATACCATACAGGGAAATTAAGTTCGGACGTATTACTACATGTGGGGCTGAACGCGAATCATCATCTACGAAGACGTTGAGGACGGAATCCCAGCCAAAAGTTGTAGGGGTGCCTGATGTTTCATACAAAATTAATAAAACGTAGTCGCTGAAAATCTCTATAGAAGCTCTTCAAACTCCTGACGATCAAAATTTCTAGGATCTTTCTCACTATCAACAAGAGGCATTTCTGAAAGGGAGGTGTTGGGGGGGTACCCCGCAGATTTGCCCGGGCCGTCTTTTGATTTAAAAAAAGCCCGGAGGGTCGAGTTCTGCCGTGGACAGTGGAACCAACAACTCGTCCCCAGTTGAGGGTTTTCTTTTCTGCTCCATGGGGTTGGCCTGGGTGGGGCGCGGACCCCACGTACGTTTCCTCTCGCCGTAGGGTGGCCCCCTAGCGAGGTAAGGGGTACTTCTGGGAAAAAGGGTGAAGGACCGCGTCTTCTCTTCATCGTAAGGTTCGAACTCCTTCTTGCTGGGTGTTTCGTGACTCGAATAGTGATAGAGGGGAAAGACTATGAGAGAGAGAGTCGCTTAGGTTCTGCATGGTAGCTCTTTGCCCTTACGTTGGAAAGGGCTTGTTGATAGGACGCAGCTCTGCAGCCGGCTCGGTGCATTCGCCAGAGCTCTTAATGAATTCGAAAACCCCCTCAATCTGCATCGGGGGTCTTAGAAACGCTCGAAGAGATTAGAAGCTTGAAGCCCGACAGCTTTGAACTTAAACTGGTCAGAACTACTTCAACAATGGTGCATCTCCACCGGAGGCAGCGCTCTTAATCATACCAAATAGGCATTTGGATGAAGGGCTCAGCTCATGAGAGTTGACTCATGAGCATTGTGTGTTACGCCAGCACAGAGGGACCAACCCTGGGCAGCTGGTATTTGGTGTGGGAGGACGTCTATCGGCATTCCCTGCTTTAATTGGTGGACCTGGCGTCAGTATTTCGGCATGCGTCTTATCATCGGGTTCTCTTTGGCGTGCCTACTTACACTTTCGGGAAGTGAGTTTGAAAGTGAAAGACTCGGGTGGTCGCTCTGACGAAAAGAAGAAACCGCGGGGTGAACTCACATTCAGGAAAACGCCAGCAGGCCCTTAGCGACAGTAGAGCGTCAAGCACGTTGTCTCCCGCACCGCTCAAGCCCAACACACGCCACCGGCATTTTTTTCCGTCTTCGCTGATGTTCCGGTAGGGGGAAATAACGCAAAAGGGCGTTGGCCGGAGTCAGATCATCCTACACTGCAAATTCGAGACAAGACAACTGCTGCGGGCCCGGGTGCGCAGGGGAACAGCACGGTGGGACAAGAGGTCGACTTCAACATCGGTTAACTTTACTTGCCGACGACCAATCCTCCTATGTACTAGAATGAAACCTTAGCTTCTGACCGCAGGGTTGTTGAGGTCCCTAGGAGAAATCTTGGTACTCGGGAACCGCAACGCCTGTAAAACCGACGGAAATCAGAAGTTCAGGTTGCACATCGTTGAGAGCCCTTGGACACGTCCCAAACACCGTCGGGCAAGATGACGTCGCAAAAAAAAAAAAATATGGTAGGAGCGCTGTGGAATCGAGCAGCTTCACGATCAGGCCCGCGTCAGGTGGGGAGAGTCGGGACAGATAAGGGCAATCATTGAGACATGATCACCATGCGTCAGCCCCAACTAATAAAGGCCCTTGTCAAGAACGTAAGCAGCCAAATCATTCCCTGTTGGGCACTAAATCAACAATGCCGATGGGAGGACAAACCAGCGTAAGGGGGGATGGGGAACTTAATACGGAACAACTGTTTATACTTGCCGATTTGTGGGATTGATCTGAAAAAAAAAAGCAACATATCAATTAACAAAAGTAAATTGGACGGAAAATCTCGCTCACCAAAAACGGGGGAAGATAGACATTATCTATTGTGGGGGAAGGGGAATTTTTCTTTTTTAAGCGCAACAACCGCAAGGCCTCTATACTTATGAAAGACACAACTTTGAAGGAGAAAAGATGAAAACTCTCCGGCTGTGCGTTCTCACATCGCATGCTGAGGTCAGGGAAAGGGAGGGGATGCGGGAAATGGGGTCATCACCAGGCTTGTGTATTAGGGGAACATTGAAAAAAGACGCAAAATGCAGGGCATAGTGTCAGAAGTATCGCGCGCGTTCCGAACGGTGGGCCGTGCGATGACTCGTCGGAGGATAAGGTTGTGAACGTCTTGCCCACAGGTTTTCGGGTGGAGTGCTCAAAGGTCGGAAGGAGGGGGCGCAAAACCCGTTTACATATTGAGTCCTTATATTTAAAAAGAGGAGAAGAATTTTCAAAAAAAACGAAGGAGCTAAGCGGCCCTAGGACAGCAACACAGGGGGGGCACGTAGCAAGATAAAAGCGGAGGATCTTCAATTCTACTGCTGGAAAGGAGGAAAGTCTTGGGAGAAAAATTCTTTTGTCTCGCATGTGGACCAGGTGTTTCAGAGGAGGACAACCGGGGTGGGCCAAAAAAATGAGAGTGTGGGTGTCGGAGGAAGCGAAAAGGAGAATGGAGAGGGGAGAGGAACAGAGGGGGGGCAACATCTGTTGCATGCCCAAAACAGTGAACAAGCCCGAAGAAAAGTGCACCCTAAACGGAGAATTTTTAAATACTGGTTCGGGATACGCGGCGGCTGAACTAAGAAAGGGCTAGTAAAAATGGCCTTGATGGACTGATTGACGCACAGTCGCGGTTACGCTTTTCGGTAGTTTGGGATTGGTCCTGCTGCTCACCAGAGTTCGTTCAAATTTTCCAGCCCAGGGGCCATTACGTTCCTTCCGGATCGACGGCAGGGGCTACTCTGCGGAGGTCCCAGGTTCTCCATCCCTCATCCTGAACCCATTCGACTCTCTGCGCAGGAACGACGGGTTCTTTCTTGGGAATGGGCTATAAGTTGTGTGGCGCCAACATCTGCCGGTAAAAGGATCGTCGTTCAGGACGGAAGGCCGGGGGGGGATGCGTGGGGGACAGGAGGAGCTTCGGTCGAAGTTCAATTCCCCATTCATCTTAGGCCCCTCGGAAAATAAAAATCGCGGTACGGGTGCCGCGGGCTCCTAGACGTCGCGCTATTCTCGGGGTCAGGATGATGTTGGATTAATGGCGTGAAGCAAAATCTTTGATAACAGAAAAAGGCTGATCTCCTCAAAAAGCACGAACACGATACGGGGGACGAAGAAATCCACCCAAGATGAACGAATATACGACCCCTAACGGGTTTTAAGATGGAGGCAACCGTTAGGATCAATCCGATTATTGGCGGGTGGCGTATCGGTGAAAACGGGGTGTTCACAAAAAAAGCCGCGGGTCGGCAACCAAAACAAGACAGGGGGGAAAAGGGCAACAGTTTTTTGCCCCGGCCAAGCTGACCTGAGACCTGGACGGGAGGGTCTTCACGACAAGCAACGGAAGAGTAAACATTAGGGTCACCCCACACTCCAGGTCCGACACAGCGGGTGGGAAATAGGAAGAGAACTCCCACAGCGGGGGATCAGCAGGAGGTTGGATCCGCTCTGAAAGTGCGATAAAAAGGAGGAGTGAAAGAATGGGTCGACACTACTCCAGAAAAATGCTCTGGTGATCGAAGCACTAAATCCGAGAGGAAGAAGAGTTCAAAATACAAACATATGGGGGGTACTAAGAGCAGGGGAAAATAATTTCAACTTGGGGGGGTGATTGAAAGGCGGTTCTTCTAGTTGAGGGTAGCCATCTTGGAGTCTTCGTGGTATATCGACCGACTCGGAATTCCTTATTGGACGGTAGAAGTTGATCAGCTCGATTGAAGGCGGGATGGTGATACTTACAATTCGGGGGCTAAGGAGACTTTAGGGTTTCAGATCGTGTAAATGAACAGTTGGGGTTGCTTTAGAGGGAATATAGCAACTCCTCCTACTTATTATCGTGTGGTGGTCTTCCAGGGAGAAAGGAATGCTATCTTATTCGTTAAGCTGCTGCAAAAAACTGGGATATCCTTTGCCAGTTCCTCAAAATCTGGGCGACGAGAATCAAAAGCTGATAGTAGGAAATGCGTTCATGGATTCGACGGTGAGGGAAGAGGTGTCTTCGATTGCAACCTTGGAAAGGATATTCTCGTCCCACCTCTTCCGTTAGTTTCCGAGAGCTTGCCTTCTATTGGTTTCTTGTACTCATCATAGACAAAGTCTCTTCAACACAATAGGTTAATGGTGAGTCGACCCAATCGCGCGTGTGCTGACTCGTCACGAGCCGAGCAGAGGCGAAGAAAGGGAAGGAAGCCGGTCCTCTCTCAGAGTGAGCGATAGTGCGGCTGGGCGAGGGAGGGGATACTGTGAACACGGCTAATGAGACGGGTTTAGTGGGGATGGTCATGATAGGACCTTCAGCAGCACTGGGTCCCTCTCATACACTTGTTACATTAGAGGTGGTAGAGCAGATGTTGGAGATTACGTGGTCTGGCCGTTCAGACAAGGTGAGGGCTTCGAGTTTAAAGATTTGGTAATCGGAAAGGAGTACGAGTTGAGTGGCGTGCGCCACGGCCAACGTGTTTCTAGCTTTTGGATGTCAATGTGTCTTAGAGGCGCGAAGTGCGCTTCAACATCTGCCGAATGGGGGGGTCGCTCATGCTCTTGTCGCATCAAAGCAACAACTCCGGAGCCCAATGCCTCTAACCTCTGTGTTGGGTTCTTATCCGCTGTACGCACCTGTGACACGAGGGAGAATGCTGGTACAGCTCCCGTCTTTCAGGTATGTCTTGAGGGATGAGTATCGAATGAGAGGGACTTTTATTGTTTCGGGTCACCATTGGCCGTTGTTTTTGTTTGTATTTTAGTTGTTCCTTGTCTTTGCATGTTTCGCGAGAAGGGAGGAGGATGATGGCCCAATTTGTAAGGCTTGGCTAAACCAGCAACGCTGAGTTTCGGGTCAAGCTTGTCTTTAATCGCGAGTGAGAGATAGTGCGCCTTGACTTTGGGTGTTGACGGTGTATTCATGGGGGGGCTGATATACTGTGTAGTTCTGGGCTCCTAGGTGTGAACTATCACGCGCCCTCCTTGTTTTTATCTCTGCAAACAACACCTTATTGTGAAAGGGGAGGTAGATACGACCCCAACGATTCGGGTCAGGGTCTCAAACTCTAAAATCAGGCACTCACAAGAAACTTTAATCTTCCCCAACGACACATCGACAGGCCTTGGCGCAAAACTATTACTTCACCGAAAAGTAACGAGGGGGTACCAGAAAAAAGAACCTATCATGGAACTAAGTACTGGGTGGCAAATGGTAGTATTAGGTTTCCACGGGAGAATGGTCGGGAGTGTACTTGAGATGCAAGGGGGGGAAGGGGGTTTTTTTGTCCGAAGATTATCCCGTTTCGGAGCGAAAAAAACCAACTTCTCATATATTGAGGTTAAAGCCCACACCGTGTGACCCGGTCGAAGGTCTTCAAGTTAATTCTGTCGGCATCTTACGTGCCACAGTCTCGAAAGAATTGCTTTTTGTGCGGCACCTTTCTCGCTCCGTTTAATGATCACGGGGGGTGGAGGTGGTTTTTTCGGGGGGACACCGAGAGTCTTGTCTCTCTCCTCGGGGGGTCAATCCGAGCGCCTCCTCGGACTGGGGGGATGAAAGGAGTGGTCCTCTCCAGCTTCCCCCGAAATTGAACTATAATACATCTGGGGAAAGTTGGAAATGGGGGGCAGGGGCCGAAGTAGTGAGTCCTCTAAATCAATACCCGGGGCAGTCCTCAAGCTGGGAAGTCGATTCGAAACCTGAGTTGTGCGGCCCAAAAAAGAAAGCTGAACGAAAAAAAACCCACAAAAACAAACACCCCCAAAACAACACCAAACAACACAAAACAAACAAAAAACCCCAGACCCCCACAAAAAAACAAAAAACAAAAAAAGAAAACCCCACACAGGAAGATACACGAAGAGTATTACATCAGAACAGGAAAGATGGGCATCTGACCCCACGATCCGGTCAGTTCTCGTCTGGTATGTGAATTAACCGGAACTAGGAACTTGGTGCAGGTACACGAACGAGGAAGGGAAGAACTATGCACCTGTGTGCATGTATTTAACCATAAACAATGTCACCAGAGTCTCATATTAATGAAGGAAGACCAAAAGAGAGAAAGATTCGACGTCAGGCGGTATTTCAGCAAGAAAAAAGGAAGGCGCAAATAGCTGGATAACAAGCCCCAGCAAGAGGAGCTAAGAATACCAACATTGAAATCGGAGGCAGGACTCATATGTACTTAACGCTATAAGAAGAGACGTGAATCAAAGTGAGTCGAGCAATCGATGCATTTGTGTGGTTAGGGGGAAGAACCATCAGAGCCATCCTGATTCATCATAGCGAAGTCTCGGGAGACTCCTCACTCTGTGAGTCTCTTCGAAACGGGGAAAAGGGGGATGAGGTAAAGGGGTGGGTGGAAAAATATAAGTGGCCTGAGGGCCCTTTCTTGAAAGAAACTCAGCGGTCGAAGTGTCACCGTTTCATTTCAAAAGGGGGAGATCCCTAAGGAGGGGAGGGGGGTACTCACGGGGTATCCTGAAAAGAAAGGGGTGAACAACAAATTCGTGCAGATCCCTCCCACTATACTAAGGGAGGGCGCTAAAGGAGTCGAATAAGGCAAAACGTAAGGTGGGGTTAGGAATAACTGTGCGCCAAGTTATTCGGACGCCATTCTCGGTTCGGGGGGTCTTGGGAGCTAAAGCAGCCTATCTAGGTGAAGGATCCTATCGAATGGCCAGACAGGCGAAACACCATCGACGAGCATTATTCCTCGGGTCGAACTGAGTACCTTTCCGTAATCATCCTACTTGGGGTCCCCGCCAAGTAGGGCAAAGAACGATGAAAATCTGGACCCTACCGTCCAGTCCTATTCAACGCCCGAAAACGATGAGGGTGGTTGAAAGACCTGCCGACTATTAGAGTACACCCTTGGAAGAAAGATCGGGGGGCGCCCGTATCGGTTTTGAGGATATCGCATGGTTATTAGGGAGCATTCTGAATTGCGTAAATGGAGCACTTCGCTGAGGAACTTCATGGGGGGGAGTGGCTATTTCCAGTTAGCATGAAAACTTGGAGAGATCAGACGAAACAGTTTACCGAGAAACTTGAGTTCCGGAAAGGAAGTCCAGAAGAAATTTTAGGGAATCACGTGCTCTTCATCGCGGTGTGTGTCGCCAAAAATACTTAGGACAACCATAGCCCTTTGTGGATTTAAATCTGTCGGTTTTCAGTTCGGGCTATCGCAACACAGGACTTTTTAAAAAGAGAGCATCCGTCAATCAATGCGCGCCACAACTTAGCAATGGGCAAAGAGTTGGCTTTGCCCAAAACGGGAAAAAATCCTGCAAATCAGGGCGGGCCTCCTAGTAAAGCCGAATGGTCAAAGATAAGAGGGGGAATCTGGCGCAGCTTCCCGGTTGGTACACGTCCGCCTTTTTGTTCTAGCAAATCAGAAGTCCTCGTTAAAGCAGGGACAAAGCACGACGGGCAAGGGGTTGACTGCGTGAAGACAGTGATCCGACACACGGCAGTCTGGGTAAACTGGGAAGTCGAACCCCGATGGAGAAGACGTGTTAAGCCTTCAAAAACTCGGGAACAGATTCTAGTAATCGGCGCCACTATATTTGTCGTTTTGCGGGATAGGAGACCTCTTCAAGGCCCCGCGTTATCCATTTTCAACTACTGACCCCTGAACAACTAAGTAAATCCCTTGGTTGGGGATTCAGGCGTCCCGCTTAGCCCCTCCCTTTCTAGGGGGGAATGAAAGCCCAGCGGACGGGTGTGCAGCTAAACTTCAACCAAAGGTGGGGGCTATAGAGTACGGGGCCTGGGGTTTCCTTTGCTGGACTGAAAAAAAAATAGCCTGAAACTGACGAGCGGATTCAGGTCGAGCAACACCAAAGGTTGTAGGGGAAAATATCATGCACTTAAGAGGAGGGTATGTGGACGGGGGATTGGATGTTGCAGCATCATTCACAAGCTTCCCAGAGATCCTTCGATACACCAATGGTTGAAGGATAAGATCAATAGGCCGCCTTGGTGACTCACATCGCTGTTTCCTTTAATTTATTCGGGGAATGCGAGAATAAAAACATGGATGGAAGGGTCTGTGGAACATGTGAATACAGTTAACCTTTAAAAAGGGAGAGTTTAAGACGAAGGGATGAGGGGACAGGGCGCTTTCCGAAGACTTTCATGCAAGGTAGCAGAGGAGGAACATCTTTGGGGTTAGAAGTCCAAGCCTTCACCGACGGTTGCGTCTCAAGGGCGTCAAGAATTGGAGAAAAGGTGCCCAGGGATTGGGAGGCTGTCGTTACCGAGTCATACGTTTCGGAGAGCAAAAGCGTATCCCGGTAACAGAAAAATGCCAGCCTATACTGAGATCAGAGGTCGGTCGTGCTTTCCGATTGAAAAGTAAATTGGAAAAAAGACAGACGGGCGTTTGAGACGGAGAAATTTCTCTTTCATGGAGAAACGCTGAAAACAGGGATTGTGTGGAGCGACGAATTCTCCGTTAGGAGGAATGAATCGGGCACATCCTCTATCCACATAACCTGAAGCAATCAACGCATACGAAGAACAACCTAACTTTCTCTTCTGGGCTTTTCTTAAACCAGCTCTTCTAGAGATTGCTCGACAGCCTTCTGGACTGATGTGACCGAAAGCAAGGTTCAAGGGGGAGGGGGGCCGAACTGGAAAAAATATGGAGGGACAGTCTAGACAAGTAGGTGCCTTGGGAACATGCGCAAACCGAAATGACGGGCCGTCAGCAGGGCTATATTCAGTCAAGGGAACGAAAATGGGGAGCAATCATGAGGACAGCGAATCTAACCTGCGGGACGTGGCGTTCAGATAAAAAGGGTCTGACAAAGCGCCGGCACGGCGGTGAGTGAGCATGAATCACGGAAGTCTGCGTGACGGAAGAGCCTGCCGGGGTGCGGCCTGTCCCCATAGGGTGGACGTAGTGGAAGAGTGTGCGGAAACCCGCGAAGGGGTAAAAATCGGACTGTCTTACAGCGCTAAGTGAGAAGAGTCTATTACCCTCCTTAAAGGAGGGGTGGTCAGTATGGCATTCAAACAGCTGATCTTTACATGGAGGCTAGGAGAGCTGGCAGCCTCAGAAACGTCAAAAAACACTTACTGCCTATCCTTACGCCAATCTCAAGGACGTCGGCTACCCAACTGTATTGGTTTTAATAGTCCGGGTCGGGAAAAGAGGAAGCCTTGAGGGGGGTTTTCAGCTTGAGAGGCAAAGGAACCTTGGGTGGGGTCACGCATCGCCCCGTGTAGATCCCTACCCTATGTGGGGTAAGACCTTTTGGGGGTACAAGGCCACGGAAGGGACCTTCAGAAGTGTGAAAGGGGCTGGTCTTCAAGACAGCTCCGATCTTCAATTGTTTGACCAAAACCAGTACATGTCAAACGACGCATCGGGGGTGTGAGTCAAATATAAAGAAATCTTGAGAACTGGGCAGGGCTACTCTGCTTTGGTCCGCTTGAGTTTCAAAGAAAAGTATAGTTCTCTGGCTCCCCGCCCTACAATGCTAGGGGAGACTAAAGGAGAGGACGAAAGATGGATGAGAAGCGGTCACGGACCCATGAGGGAGGCGATCACTCAATTTAAAGGGGAGGGGCGTTCAAATTGAGGGGGGAGCGGGAGGGTGGGCTGTGATCCATCGTAGCGCCCTTTGGAGGGTCCTGAAAGCAGGACGTCCTGCAACCTTTCCTGCGGTTCTGGGCTCCTGGAGATCGCGTCAGAGATGTTCCCAGTGGCCAGTGGGTTGCATCAGATCCCTGCAGTGCTGGAACGCCGGAGTCCTGGTTGTCATTCGGAAAATCGGAGGGTAACTGGCCTGCCCGCTGTTGACGGTGAAAGTAGAGGATCAATCCGCTAGAAGGTCTGGTCGGTTGGGGGGGGGGAAGTGATCTTCCTGTCGCTGATTGCACTTCTGTCGGCTTAGGCCCCAGGAGAAAGAAAAGGAGTCTGCGCAAAGGGAAATTCATACTTTCTACTAGATCGAACGCTTGGAGCTACGTAACTTGCTTTCTTTCCTTCTCGTAGCCTAACGGGGGGGGGGTCGGCGGGAGGCCCATTGAGCGCTGGGTCTCGTGCCAAGAGGTCACTGGTGAGGGAGGGATCTGTATCGACGGGCGGCATCTGCACGGTGTGTTGTCAACAAGATGAAGAGGGGATATCAAAGGCAACAAAGAAGGCGACGGCCGGACGGGAACCATTAACAAGGGGAAGAACGTAATGAAACACAGTCACATCTGTACTTCTGGCTTTGGTTACAGTGCAATAGGAGCCGGTCAATGTTTGCGCGGCCTAACTGGAGATTGACTGGAGGGGAAAAAAATGCAAAATCCCGGTTCAGGGAAGAACACCGCGAACATCGCTAAGAGGGGGGGAGGTAAACGGCACATAAGCATCCTCGGCACCCCAATCAAGAATGCATGATCTGATTGGGGCTGGAAACTGTTCGGGGGGGGCGTGGTT
>Ga0179593_1536187_pt1 | contig 11479 bp, 16 predicted proteins | sample CZODoug2_1_08_16_FD_185931 | JGI IMG/M metagenome (GOLD analysis project Ga0179593, IMG submission 185931) | Vadose zone soil fungal communities from Angelo Coast Range Reserve, California, USA - CZODoug2_1_08_16fungal (PacBio error correction) | ecosystem: Environmental > Terrestrial > Soil >...
AAAGAAGAGTGGGCAGTCTGATCTTCGCGGGGAAAAGGGAAAGCCTCTTCGTCGACTAAGGGAGAACCCCTCTAGTGACTCATCGGGGGGGGAAGCGCGTCCTCACTTACCCGAGGGGTTGAAAAAGAGGGGGGAAAAAAGGCGCAGTGAAAAATCGTGCAATGTAGGGCCGTCATGCAAGGCAAAGAACCTCCGTGGAAGGGGGGTCTGACCTCTCTGGAAAAGAAGAGCGGCGATCGGGGGGGGTCTGCGAACCAGGGGCGTCATGAAAGGGAGAGCCTCTCCAGGTGACTCTCTTCCATGATAAAGAAGATAGAAACCCATCTAAAAAAAACACTCTCCAGCTTTTACTTTGTGGAAAAGGTCCCTAGAGAAGGGCAGTTGCCTTTCAAGGAGAGACAGCTAGGCTATTACGGGAAAAAAAGAGAAAATTTCTGAAAAGAAAAACTCCTGAAGGAAAGGGGATGTTAACTCAGAGAAAAATAATTGATATCCACCAGTCCACCTCAGCCTCGGAAAAAGGACTCGTTCGAGAAGGGGGCGGCTATGTGGGAGCTATTTAAATGAAAGCCTAAGGACAGGAACTGTCACGGGGGGGGGACCGCACTGAAGGTTGATGCTGCCGGGGGGACGGCGTAGGGAAGAATATCCAAAGGAGAAAGGGGAAGGTATTAGGGAGGCCGTAGGGGTAGCTCAGAGCTATCCTCTAAAAAAAAAACTTATCTATAAAGAGGCTAACCTTAAAAAAGGGTCTAGCCGAGGGAGTAAAACGGCTGAAAAAAGGAAGAGAACCAATGTAAAGGTAAAATCATCGTTGCCGAACGAGAAAGACTTTCCGCTACGGGGGAAAGCCGAGAGGTTTCCACACTTGGGGGAACAAGGGGGAATGTCCCTACGTCCGGGGGTGGGTAAAATAAAATCGATTTGTAAAGTGGGAAGAGTCACCTTTCGGAAGAAAAAAAGGAGAAGAGATCCACGACGTCCAGAACGTCGAAAAGAGGGTGCTAGGGAAGCATTTTTTACAAGAGGGGATACAGGAAACCCAGAGGAAAACGAGTGAGACTAGCTGCTAAGAACAATCCAAGCGAGTCTTTGGAGCTCTGAAAAGAAACGAGTCCCTGCAGCATCACGAACAGAGACTTCATCCAGTAGAAGACGCGACAGGAAGTAGGCTCCTCAAGGAAAGAAAGGGGAGGCTGAATGACCGATCCTGGGGGAGAAATCGAGCTGGATCGTAGGCATAAGTCGGGGAGAGAACTCCCCACTGTACTAGAAAAATCTAAAAAAATTGATCGAAAGAAAGGAAAAAAAAAATCTACTGCAAGAGGGAAAAAGGAATCTTCCTCATTTTCTCAGGAGAGGGATCCGTTGATAAAGAGCGCTGCCATCATATCGAGGACAGAAGATTCCTCCTGAGGGTTTTTTTGAGGAAGGGAGTGACCGTGATCTGGACTGAAGAGGGGCGCGTATCTTTTCTAGGCGATGTAGGAGACAACAACCGAATCGTCCACGGAAAAAAGTTGAGAGAGGGCTATCTCGGCGGGAATTGTAGTGTGCATTTGAAATCCGAGTGACGTTTCCTGAAGTAACACAAGAAAAGGGAAAAAAGGCGTCTTGCAAAAACAACGGCACCGGGAGACAGTTTGTCCTCCAAATTAAAAGCAGCACTTGGGGAAAGTGACTCTAGGCTATCCTGCCAATAGGCTTAATTTTCTCGTAGAAGGGCAAGCTTAACGAAGCACAGAAGAAAAAGGGACCCTTCTACACCCCGTGCACCCTCGATAGTGAAGGGGTTTACACCGGGGAAGAGAAAAAAAACCTAAGTCAGAAGTCCCTACTCCGCGCGCTGGAAGGTATGATCGTTGAGAGGAAGAAAAAAGTATACTTCGGTAGATACTGGGAAGAAAAGGGGAGCTACTTCATTTTAAGGCCTGCGATCGGAAGGCAAGGAAAAACGCAAAAAGAATCTTTGGAAGACAAAAGACAGCACTGCGAGAGACCGCGCGAACTGCTAGGTACAGCAGGACAGGGGGGGAGCGCGCGGGCAGGAGGCTGCTTAAAGGGAAACCCGCGGTGATGGGGCGTTAATCATAGATTCGAGAGCTTCTTGGGAGAAAAGGGGGGAGGAAGTGCGTTGGCAGAAAAGTGCATTTTTTGGTTGCGACGCGGCGCTATCGACCATGGTGTTGGGAAAAGGATCGTCGTGACGACCATCATCCTTGAAGCGAAGGACACATCAGGGAAATAGAAAAAAAGAAGTGGTGTCAACCCATAGGGAAAAGCTCCTTATTCTTCAAGGTTTCTTGCTGGCGAGGGAATGACTAACTGACTATAGCTAAGAAAAGCTCTCTACGCATCGTCGAAGAGGAAGTCCTTTAAGGAAAAAGGGGGGCGAGAGGAGTAAAGTGAGTGAATGAGTACGTCTGCAGAGAATGCAACAGTGTTGAAGATGCATAGGCAAGGTCAGCTCGTCCAATAAGAAGCAATGACATTTTCTACTGGGGGGGGGGAGAAAGAATGCAGGGTTGACCCTTTTGCGCTGCGGGGGAAAAAAAAAGGGACTCTCTTGCCGGCTTAAAAGTGAGAACGGTTTTCAAAGGAACAAGGTGCTTGAACGGCGATGGGTCCGCAATGGGAAAGGAGGGGCATAACCCCTTGCTAATTGAAAGGAGGGGATGAGTGTGTCAGAAAAATTTGAAGAGCTTGGTCCGTCCCGGTCCAAAAAAGGCGAATCGTAATTGCCGAAGAAACCAGACGTACCACGAGCCACAAAAAGGAGTCCGAGATCGTGTGGATCGAGACAGGGTGAAGTTCTGCAGGTGGCGATCATCAGAAGCCGTGCAATCAGGAATCGGAAAGCCAGGCTGTTAGTCGGCTGGTGGAGTGGCACAGGAGAAAAGAGGGGTGGGAAGGATTCAGCGACCAGAGGAACAGGGCGAGGAACCACGGGGCGCTGTCGGGGGTAGTAGGGGTCTGTGTCAATTCTCCATGCAGTCACGGACAGATTGGGGAGGGGGGGGAGACCGTCCCCCCCCCCGCATGCACTACGGAAGGGGGTGAGAAAAGCGGGCCGATCGGAAAGGGGGAACGATCCGCAGGTAAGATCTGAAAAAGGAAACAGTATTGCGATGAAAAGAGATGGATCGGCCTGCTGGGTGCAGCAGTACGAGGAAAAAAAAGTAGAGGCGATCAATCTGGGCGATCGTCTGCGAAGAAAAGATGAAAGGGAGCAAGTCGATAAACTGGTTTCTCGAGATACGGAGTAGAAAAGCAACTCGCACTGGCTCTTAAGCATGGTTTGATTGAAAACAAAAAGAAACCGAGGCGGGATCGGGCAGGCAGTCCACTGGTGTCCACATAGGGAAAAGAAGGGGACCGCTAGAAAGCGGCGCATCTCTCCCAAACACAGAAAGGGTAAAGAAGAGAGATGCGGGCCGAGGGGGGGAACAAAGAAATGTATCGGGATTATGGTCCTGAGGGAGAAGAGGTGAGTACGTTCTGCTGCCGGGGAAGGAAGAAGGGAGTTCGGTGGAAAAAAAGATTCGGGGGCTCCAAAAGACCCAGATAAAAAAAGAGAATGGACATCCTTGCTTTTTCGAGTCCTAAAGGGAGGGGTAATAGCGACTGATCTCGAAAGGGAAAAAAGAACGCAAATAATGAGTGATGCGCTATAAATAGGGACAGCCATCTCCTCTAACAGGCGAAGGGGAGACCGACTCATCACACTTCACACACTCAGAGAGTTCTTTAGATGGGGGGAAATGTAGGTTTTTTTGTCTCAGTAAAGTGGCTGTTGTAATGATGTAAGGGGCCTGGACGAATGCTCCCTGTCGGAGTTTGGTAAGAGTGAGGGGGTAGGGCTAAAAGCCTCTCCGTGGGAGGGCTGGGGGGGGGTGCGTCCTCGTGTGGGTGGGTTCCCCTCGGGTCGGAGACAAGTGAGAAGGCGCGTGAAAAAGTCCAAAAAAAGGGAGGTGTTACAAGAATAGATAGACCGTGGGTCAACTCGAGTTTGTCGTAAAGAAGAGAAGGGCGCTGCCGCGGCGGCGATATTCTCTTGCTGCAAAAACTTCACTTCACACCGATGGCAAGGGGGGGGAAGATCTACTATTCCGTGTACGTGAAGTAGAAGACGGTCCGGCACGCGGGGGCAAGTGAAGAGTAGGAAAGAAAGGGGATAGGGTCTTGCGCATAGTAGTTGACGTCTCGATGCTGAATAGGGGGCAGGTACCCGCAAATTAGTGGGTACTGTCTGCCCTTTCAGGGGGGGGGTGGAAGATCGCTGCCTTTCGGGAGTTGGGGGCAAGTGGAGTCCTTCAGAAGTACGAACAAGTTCGAGGGAAGATCATGATCTTCATTCGGCCAAGAAAAAGGGGTCTGGGCAGGGGATGTGTGGGGAAAAGAAAGAAGGCGTCCATCGCCTGGACAAGGGGAAAAGCAGAAAAGAGATGCCCTGCTCGAGAAAGGAAGCGAGATTATGAGGACGGAGAAAAAACCCGGCAATAGAATCCCCCGGGCCCGAAAAAAGAGGGGAGCTCGGTTCTAAAAGGGGAAAACATCATCTGAGGCCAAGAAAAAATGGGAAGAGATATCTTGCACTGATAGAAGGAAAATGCCCAGAGAAGGAAAAGAAGGGGTAACTCTAGTCCCGTGCCGCTCACTCCGGGGTCACAGGGGCATTGAGGAGGTAATGGCACATCCAGGTAAGGGGAAGGGGAGGGGCTTTCCTGAGAGAGAGAGAAGTCATCTATCCTTATTCAGATAAAAGAAAGGAAAAGGGGTTTGTTTGGGGGGGGTTTGGGGTAAGGGGGGGAGGAAAGGGCAAGGTTCCCGTTGAATGGGGAGGAGGGGGAGAGATCTCTTCGCTCAGCGGGAAAAAAAAAAATCCCTGCGGCTTATTCGTCGGTCCCAAAAAGGAGGGGAGAGAATCGATCTCTGGCAAGGGAAAGAGTCCGTAAATCTTCTCACGAGGAGGTCGCAAGCTGGCTAGGAAGGAGGGAGGGAAAAATGGTGATCTTCATGCTGGCAATCTACAGGAGAAGGGGTTCCGAAGGAAAAAGGAACGTTTCTGACATTCAAGAGGGGAAGAGTTATGTCTCGCAAAAACGGAGGCAGGCATACCATAAACAGATTAGGAGGAGACCATGTCATGCACCGGCCTCATCGGCGGAGCCCCAACCGGCTGTTCAAAAAGGAAGGACTTCCTCGAACAAAAGGAAGGGTCGCCTTCGAGGGGGGAAAGAAAAATTCGCTTTTGATCCCTTAAAAGAGGGGGACTATCACATCCCTCCAAACGAAGGCATCTTCCGCTTGGGGGGGGGGGGGAAGGGGAGAATCCTCTCGACGTCGCCCTGGCTTGAAAGCGGTTCCGCAAAAAGGAAAAGCGGGACGAAGACACTGGGGAAGGGATGTAGGAAGGGAAAAAAATTTCCTTGATGCCCTATACCGGAAAAGAAGAGGGCTATATAAGAGTAGGGGGAGGGGAAAAAGGAGAAAGAGCCTGCTTCGAGAAAGGGGCTTTATCCTAGCCAAATAGGGAAGAACATGCCCAGCATAAGAAAATTAATACCCCTCGAAAAGAGAAACTAAGTCCTCTTCGAAGAAAAACGTCATGTTTTGCGCCAAAGAAATCGGAGTTGAAATAAAAAGAGCTGAGCTTTCCTTAGGGAGGAAGAAGTGGCAGTACTAATCAGGAGGAGGGGACCTTCAACATAGCCGGAAAGAAGCAGGGAAAAAATATTCGTCTTGTACTGAGTAGGGGGAAGACAGGTTCGGGAACTTTGAAGGGAAAAGAAAAGGCAATGCTCCTCCGATCATCGCTGGAAAAAGGGAAAGGAGGCAACGACAATGCCACATGGCCAGAGGGGTGGGAAGTGGCGGTCATCCAAATGAAAATAAACTTTCCTTAGTCTGAGGAAGACCAGAAGTGTCCCTCCATAGAGGAATCGAAGTACCTAAAGGAGGGTCCGTATTTTCGATAAGGGGGGAAAAAATTAAATTATCTTTCATCGGGGGGGGAGGAGTGAGGAACTATAATCCAGAGAGGAATTACGCCCGAGAAGAAGCAATCATGCGCCGGGGAAGGGGGGATGGCTCAATCGGTGGACGTTTCCGCCAAAGGGAAAGATTATCGCGCTTCAAGAGAATGATCGGTTTTCGATATAGGATGAAAACAACAACAACTTATGGATGAGGGAAAAAAGGGGAAAAAGGGGATGTCTATCTTATGCCGACGAGGGGAGGGAAAAAGGGGGAAAAAAAGCCTTTGCCGACAGAGAGAAAGAAAAAAACGGCGACATGATTCTTATGGGGCACGGAAGGTGAAGACAAATTATGGTCTCAAAAAGAACTAGCTCTTCCGACATGAATCAGGGGGGAAAGGATCTAAGAGGAAAATAGGGGGGGGGGGAGGTTCGTCTATGAAAAAAAGAAGAAAGAAAGGTTTCCTTCTGCCTTGACAAGTAGGAAGGGGAGCCGTGACAATTCTACTAGTTTAAGACCCTGGGGAAAAAAGAAAAAAAATCGCCAGGTAAGGAAAAGGGCGGCGTTTGCCTGACGAGAGAGAAGAAGGGGAATCAACGTCTACTGGATGGGAAGTCCAAACGAATTTGTGGAAAAAAGGGGAAGGGAATTACCGGCTTGAGTGCCTTGAAAAGGGGGGGGACTTCTAGGAATGAAAAAATAGATATCGCGGGAAGAAGGAAAAACAAATGATTATGGAACATATGGTTCTCCTATGGGAGAGGGAAGAGGTGAAGGCGCTCATAAGGGGCAAAGCTGGCGCGGGGAAGAATACTTTCTGCAGGAAGAGAGGACCATCGATATCACATCTCAGGGAAAGAGATCAATCTTCTCTCAGAAGAAAGGAAATCTACCGGTAGAAAGAAAATCTTCGGGGAGGTCCCTATAGGGAAAAAGATCTCTTCATCGAGGCTATCCAAGATTCGGGAAAGGACAGTGCAAGTATTAGAGAAAACGTTCTTACTACTAGGGAAGGATGAATCTTACTCAGGAAAGAGGGAGATGCCGGGGAAAGAGGGAAGGAGACTTTTAATTGAAGGGAGAAAAGAGAAAATGACTACGGGAGCCTCTACGGCGTACAAAAGAGGGAGGCGTGTCCTTCCTGTCAAAAAGGAAGGTTTTGGTGGGGGAGTATGAAGGGAAATGAAAGGGAAACCCTGCATTGGGGAAAGGGACGCCCCTCTCTCAGGGAAGGGGGGGGGATTTGTCTGAGAAATCACTCCGATAAAGAGAAAAATGGAATGTCCGCACTTAGAGAAAAGGCCCTGAGCTCAAACATCCCTGGAGAAGGAAAAGAATCACCATGTGGGGTGGAGGGGAAAGAAGAGATCATAGCCGCTTGCTGCCCGGAAAAGGAAAAAAGGGAAAAGTTACGACTATGCCTTACCTTCCAGGAAAAAAGACGACTTCGAGCCTATCTGGAAAAAGAAATAAGAAGCCTTTTATGTGGGAGGGGGAGGCTGCGAACTCCAGAGAAAAAAGCAAAAAGGAAATTTCGAACAGAAGGCAAAAAAGATCTGGGAGGAATCTGATTTCCGGTGAAGAAAGGTCATCGCTTAAGGAAAAGGACCATGACCTTTTTCTTGAAAAAAGGACTTTTTAAACCCGGGGGAAGAATCAAACCGGGACTAGGGGAAAAACGCCTCTTCCGGGAAAGAGCGGGCATATGGAAAGGGGGAAAAAGATACTAGAGGAGCCCGAGGGTGCAGAGTGTCAGCCGAGTCGGGAGAAAAAGGGCCCGCGGTTGAGAAGAAGAAGGGAAGCGAAAAATGTTTGCCAGGGGGGGGGAAAAGAGCACCCACTCAAAGAAAGAAAAGTCTTTCCGGAGGCTGCTCGTCATTTATATAAAAAGGGAAGGAGAATTAATGCGATGACGAAACAGACGGGAACCATCAGAAAGAGGAAGATTGGTCTCTTGGCGGAAAGGGAGGAAAGAAAAAAAGGAGGAAAGGGATCCATAACGAAAAAGTAAAACCACTGAAGGACGCGGCCACGGATTTTGGTAAAAGAGGAAAGAATAGAACGGTCAAAGGAAAAGAAGCCTATCTGTCTTCGGTGAGTGCCCGCAGGAGTTAACGGAGGAAAAAGGAAGGAAGAATCGCATGTCTATAGTAAAAGGAAGGGGCTTGTGTCACTTAGAGAAAAAAAAAGGAGCTGGATCGCCTTCTGTTCAGGATTTAATAAGGGAATGGATTTCGTATCGAGGGAGAAGAAAAGGGTGACCCATCCCGGCTCCAGAGAAAAAAAAGGGGGAGTCTCTGGATTCTGGTTCGGAGAAGAAAAAAAGAGTAATAGTTGAGCAGCAGCTAACTGAGAAAGAGAAGAGGAAGGCAGCCTAATGGACCAAATATCACCGAAGGAAGACGCGCCGTTGATCTCTAGAGAGCGAGATGATCGAACAACAACAAAGATTCTTGAGGACAAGAAGAGGAGGGAGGAGCTCACCTAAAAGAGGGAGGAGAGTTTCCACGGGCACTGAGAGGAGAAAAAGAGGGTTCGTAATCTTTGAGGAAGGAAGGAGCTGCTTCTTCAACTAGGGAGGAAAGAGGGCTGCTTCTCTCCGACACATAGTATCGAAAAGGGGGAGGAAGGGGGGGGCCTTTTCTCATTAAAAAAAGGGGGGAGACGATCGCCACGATAGCGCAAGGAAGGGCAGGCCCCATCTTCCTGAGAGTAAAAAAACAGGCGATCCATCTCTTCGACTTAAAGAGAAGTGCACAAGGAAAGGTTAAGGGGTCACATTCTACAGGAAAGATTTGCTTGCTCCGCAAAAGAAAAAACCTTCGTCTCCTCCGCTCATCGAGGGGAAGGGGAGAGGTATATTTCGATCTGAAAGACTGGAAGCGTGCGGTCGGTATCAGAATATTGAAAGGTTACCGCCTCTCTTACAGTAAAGGGGCGGTCCAAGGTTCAAGGATTAAAAATGGGAGAGGAGGTGAAGAAAACGGGTGTAAAATAAGAGGGGGGCGAAGGGCATTCCATCGCTGCGGTACTAAAAAATTCCTTGAGCAAGGTCTAAGAAGAGCTAGGAACAATAGGAGATACCGGTATATGGACGCAAAAAAAAAAGGCTCAGATTGAAAGGCTGGAATTCGACGCTGAGGTGATTAAAGAGTGGGGGTGTCTGCTGAACGAAACAAAAAAAAAAAAGTCTCCTGACACAGGGGCCTCTGTACAAGAAGGGGGAGGAAAAGAAGGGGGGCATCCCGTCTGAAGGAGAGGAAATCAGAGAATGGAAAAGGATCCCTAGCAGGGAGATAAACAAATACTGTACAAGAGAAGGAGTGCCGAGGCATTATCATAGGACCGCGAGATGAACGCGTAGTGTGATAAAGAGGAAAGCCGTCAGTACACCACAGGGGAAAAATGCATTCTCGTGAGTGTGAGGGAAAAAAAAAAAAGAGGCGGAAGAGTTGCTGGAAAAACGATGCAGCGATTGCAAAATTCGGGGAAAACCAATAAGGCATCTAACCTACGGGGACAAAAAAAGGGGAGGGACGTGGTCTATAATGTGGGCATAAAGGAAGGTGAACGGGATGCGTGTGAAAGGTTAGGGTAGAAGGAAGAGGTAGCATTTAGGGTATCAAAAAAAAAAAAACAATCCCGGAGGCTTGCGGTTACGCAGTACTCACGGGGGGAAGAAAAGAAAAGAGAGTTCGCAGGTAAGGGAAGGGGGAGGGAAAGCGGAAAAGGCAAAGACAAAAAAGTCTGAAAGGGTGGGGAAGTAAAATACGGATCTCGCTCGATGCTGAAAGAGGGCAGGGCGACGGAGCATCTTCGTAGAGACAAGATAAGGGGGCCTAAACACACGGGGGGCAGAAAAAGGGGGTGGCACGGGACTTTGGGAATGAAGGAACGCGCGACGTGGGGGGGGAAAGGAACATCTGGTGATTCAGTGAGACGGGATAGTAAAGAACTAACAGGGGGGTCCAAAGGGAGAAAAAAAAAGTCCGACCAGGAAGGAAATGAAAGAGGGGAAAAAGTCACAAGAGAGCAATAGAAAGGTTCCAAAAAAAGTCGAGGGGCACGATCCGACTGCATCTTCGAACCGGGGAACATAGGCGCAAAAAGGCACGAAAAGCCTACGCAACAAATAAGGGGGGACAAGGAACGTTGTCAGTCAAGACGCAATAAGTCCCGCCCAGCACAGAGTAAGGGGAATAATGACACCTCTTTGGTGACAGGGGTCGTATAAAGAGAGCACGGGGAAAAATTAAAAAGAAGAGGGGGAGTTCACGTATGAAAAGGTGGTTGCGGGTAACGGACATCCGTGCAAAAAAAAAACAGAAACCATGAGGAACGAAAGAAAAAATGTGGCAGGGGGGGGGAGGACGCCGATAACTTGCCCGGGGTGCCTTAGGGAGAGTAGGGAAGGGGGAGGGGGGCGGCTCTTGGAGGGGACCGGGGAGCGTAGATTTACTGCGGGGGGCAGGAAGCAGAGGACACGTGCTTAGGACAAAAATCTGCGCGGGAGAAAGAGGAATGGGGGAGCACTATTGGCAAAAGGATACCACAGGAAACCAGAGGAAGTGAACTCCCGGAATTAAAAATGAAGAGGGGGGCCAAAAACCACTAATGCCTCGTTTCGCCAAGTAAATAGTGGTATATGGTACCCGCACCAAACAAGGGGAAAAAGAGGGGGGGGGGGGGAAAATGGTAGAATAAGCGAGCTTTCCGTCGTAAAGGCGGAAAATGGTGACCTTGGGGGAAGTACGATCAGGCGACGTATGGAAGAAGGAAGGAACAGCAACGGAGACGCCAAAAAAAAAGGAGAGGTGGACCCTCACGGATAGGGGGTGGCCGAAGCGGAAAGGTTAACCAGGGGGAGGACGAGAGGTGCTAACGAAAAAAAAAAGTCCCTGAAAAGGAAAAAGGGTGGGAGTGTTCTGCAATGAGAATAGAAGGCTAACAATGGAAGTGGAAAAAGATTATCAGAGGCGGAGGGAAAGTTCACCGAAATGGTAGGTACAAAAGAGGGGGAGGGGAAGAATGATTTTGGGAGAGACATCGTGACGATGCGAAGAAAGGCGGTTCCGGGGTGATTCGGGGGAATAAGGGGAAGAAACAGCAATGTGAGGCGGGAGAAGAGTGAGGAAGAGAGCCTATGACGGAACAAAGGAATTCATTGGGGCGGTCAAGCGACGGGGAGAGCAATCCTCAGCATGTCGGCTGGGAGGGTCTTCGGGGGGGCACGCACTAAGGGCAGGATGGTAAGGGTTCCTGACAAAATAAGGAGGGAATGAGCTCTACGAGCACGGAGGGGGGGAAAGCTCTAAATTCAACAGGGCCACCGGGAATAAGGAAGGAAGGAAGAGATATCCCTCTGAAACACAAACATAATGAGGAGAAGCTGAAGGACAGCGTATAGAAGCAAAGAAAAAAGCGGAGGGAAGCAGCGCCTCCCACGCTTACGCTAAGAAAGAAAAAAGGCGATGGGTGAGAGCGGGCAAATCGACAAGGG
>Ga0179593_1538275_pt1 | contig 11479 bp, 19 predicted proteins | sample CZODoug2_1_08_16_FD_185931 | JGI IMG/M metagenome (GOLD analysis project Ga0179593, IMG submission 185931) | Vadose zone soil fungal communities from Angelo Coast Range Reserve, California, USA - CZODoug2_1_08_16fungal (PacBio error correction) | ecosystem: Environmental > Terrestrial > Soil >...
TGTCTCCCTAGAAGGGGGGGGAAGGGACCGGTGGGGATGACTCCACCCAAGCGCTCTGGTAGAGTGGAGGGATTACCAAAAAGAGATGGAGCCAGACCAAGACGAGGTAGGGACAATAGCAGAGAAAAGGAAACTGGGGAGTTTGCTTAACGGGAAAAAAGATCTGGACCCTCGTCTCCCCCACACGACCACGGCCCATGACTCTTGCAGCCAGACGAGGGGGGTTGGAAAAACAACCCACTTAAAACTAAAGAAAGGAGAATAGGACCTCCAATGCAATTAAGATCAAATGCGCACATCTAGCCGAAGCAAAAGTTTGAACCTGTCATGAAATGCCAAAAGTATTCACGAAGACACGGAAGGACAGAGAGAAAGAAAAATAAAAGGAAAGCGAAAAACTTGGGGTCAATGTCAACTTCGCCAGGGGGGAACAGGGCGTCCGAAGGCGGGCGCTTGGGGCCCCGGGGTACCAAAGATAAAACCGGCCCTTAGGGAGGGGGTCCTAAGAAAATGTCCCTTGGTCACCGGGGCTGGTGATCAAAGTAAGGCACACAAAAAACTACACTTTGTGTTTTCAGATCCGGGGAAAGAAACATTGTTTCCAATTGGTTGCACCCCCGGCGGAAAAAAGCCCCACGTCGCAGGCCTCGGTTGTCGCCAAAAAGAAAAACCGAGAGGGGGGGGTAGGGGGAGGAGCCGCCTACTTGGAGAAAGCGGGGAAGAGGCCCGGGCCAGCCGAAGAGGGACAAAAGTGTACAGAACCCGACGGAAAGAAGGAGGAACCGGGGGATTTCCGACACCCGAAAAAATGGAAACCAAAACAAACCCTTAGTGGAAAAAAGAGGAACCATCAAAGGCCGGGGGGGGGGGGAAAGAAAAAAACCAGACGGGGGGCCCCAAGGTGGTCTCGTCAAGGGATCCTCGTTGTGGTCAAGTTCGGGGGTCCTGCAAACTAAACGTTTGAGAAAAAGAAAGGTGTCGTTGCTGGAGAAGAGGGAGGATTTGAATGCGCGGGCCGCCAAGTGGGGGGGGGGGGAAAAAAAAAAAAAACCAGGGCCTGCGGAACCGTGCTGTCGAGGGGACTCTCGTCCAGTCAGGGGGGCAAAATAAGACCTGGGGGGAAAGCCCGAACTACTGGGTTGCAGTGGCAAGGGCGGGCGATAGAAAAAAAGCCGGGGGAGTTCAGGAAAGAACGATGGAAAAATGCGGGTAAAACGATACGCACAGTAGATACCAATCGGGACAAAGCGGCGGGGGAATCGGAGCGATGGAAGGGGTCCAATGGGGGGGGGATCCGTGAGTACGAGCGAGCAATAAGGGGAGAAACCGGGTTGCAGGACCGAGGAAGGGGAAAAAAAAAAAGAAAATTTGTTCAACCGAGTGCGCAGAAAACATTCCGGTGGTTACGGGTCTTGGGTGGCCACGATAAAGAAGGTTTTCGTGGTAGGGGCCACAAGGGGTTGGGGGACAGGACTTGGGAAAGAGGGCCGTGATAGAATAAAGGGGGGGTACGCCACCCTATAGCATAACAACACGAGGAGGGAAAGAAACGAAGGAAGAATATTTTTGGGAAAGACAAAGCCCAAAAACACTCATGCCATATGGGAACCAACCCTTTGGTGTGACACCCGCGAACCAAGGAAAAACCTTGTCGGATGGGCCACACCGACGGGATCAAAACGAAGGGGGGGGTCGCTGTAGCAGCTGTAAACCAGAACTAATCAGATTCCAATAAAAAGGGGGTCCGACAACATGCTGCAGACAGCTACGGATGAACCATCACGGGGGGGGAAAGCGAGAAAAGTGGAACCAAGGGAATCTATAGTCCAGAAACTTAGAATGCCTAAAAGGGGAAGAAGAACAGTTACCGGGGGAAGGGATGGGTAAAAAAGTACGCTCCCGATGTGCCTGGGGACGGACACCGACACAAGGAGGGCCTTGCAAAACCACGTTATCAATTTACCGGATAAGAAGGGTCCGAGAAGACAGCAAGGGGTTGTGTTTCCCGGAATGTTGTGTTGGGTCAACAAGGAAGGCACACCCCCCCCACCGCGACACCTGCTCGACAGGGGAAAAAAAAAAGGAAAGTGAAAAAGAGTTCGTGGGCGAATAGAGGGTGGCTTGACTAGCCAAAAAAGACAAAGAAGATTTACCAAGGCCTGGACGAAAAGGGGGGGCGGGGGGTCAAGAGAAGGGACTAAAACCATGAGGGGTAGCGGGGGATGACTCGGGGGGAAAAAAGAGTTTGTTCCATCAAATGGAAAAAAAATCAGGGAAAAAAAGATTGACGGGGTCCATTAGTTCTGCACAGGCGGCCAGAGGGCGGTTTTCCGCCGCATCGTCAAAAATTCTCCACTTAAATCGAGGACGAGCGCCGAGTGGGGGCGCACCGGCTCCGGTAACGATTGGGGGGTGAAGGACTAAATATGGGAAAAGAGGGGGGGGCTCGTCCGGTCTCAAAAAAGAAAAAACCCGTGCGACTTAAAGAAGAGCGGGGGGTAAGGACGCGGCCAAACACCAACGTCCCAACGGGGGGGGAAGGAGTTTGGCGAAAAAAAAGGAATGTACGAGTAGAGGGTAAACATCCACGGGAAGAGGGGTTGATCTTGGCGGGGGACAAGTCAGGGGTTATTGCCATCGGCGTTGAAAAAAACTGCAAAAAACTCAGGTGCGTGAGCGCTGACCTTTTTCGTGGGGGGAAAAGACATGACGAAAAAATTACACAACCAGGGACCGCCAGGGGAAGGGCGGGGTGCGGGAGAGTTTGACCGATAGAACCCGCGCCACAAACGGGGCGGGGGGGGGTAGGGGGGTAATTGGGTGTGCTAGTCGAAGGTGCAGAGACTGACAACGGGGAAAAAATAAATCCAGTGTATAAGGGGCACGGGAGGCAATGAAACACCAAAAGAAAACGACTAAGCTACGCATAAGGCGAAAAAAAAACTTCATGGGGAACAACTGGGTTGCGGGTCGATCGAGTGAAGCCCAGAGAGAGGGAAGGGACAAGTGAGCGACATAGAAAGGAGTGTCCTCCTTCCAATCACACTCCACTGGACCGAAAAAGATCTAACGTTACTAAGGATTGGCAAGACAGCAAACGAATCAAATTTGACGACGAGATAAGAAAAAGGAAAGCGTCCGAGTGCAGGGGGGGGGTCAAAAAAAGGAAACATTGCATAGGAAAGAGGTGGGGCGGCTCCTTCACCGCCGCACAAGAGAAGCGGGACCCTATTCCAGAGGGGAAAGCAGAAGGGGATCCCAGAAGAAGGAAAAGCAGGGAAAGGGATGGGGGGACTCGTGAGTCGAAAAAAGAACAAAAAAGTTCCCTACAGCCCTAAATGAAAAAAAAAGGTCTACAAAACTGTAAAAGGAAAAAGAACGCTGGGCGGGACAAACCACGTGGGCCCTGGGATAAATCTGGGGGGGAAAACCAGCCCATTGCCAGGTCTTAGAAAAAAAAGTTTACCACAGCTGCCACCGCATCCGATACATTGGCAGGACCCCTGCCCGGGGAGCCGCGGGGGAAGGGGGGAAGGAGCTGACATTTTGGGCGACAACCTACAGTCCATAAATAAGAATTGGGGGGGGGGGGGGGAATGGAAAATCCGACAATTCAACGTGCGGGCCACCCCTCTGGTGTATGGCGAAAATCGTAAATACTAATGGGTATCCAAGGCTTGCTGAAAGAGACAGTGACCTGCAGTGCTAAGTCCCAAGAGAGAGGGAGGCAACTCCGTTCCGTTCTCTCCTCGAAATGGTCGGAAACACTAAAAGACCAAAATTTCTCAATCAAAAAAACGAAAAACATACTGCTGCGCCTGGGGTTACGGCGGAACATCTGGGGGGGGGGGTGGGCCGATAGCCGGAAGAGGAAAGTCGGCAACCTGAAACGGGGGGAAACAACGGCCGCTGCAGAAGAAAGCGCAAAGGAGGGGGGGGATGGAGGCGACGGCCAACTGTGAAAGTAGGTAGAAACAAAGGGGAAACAAAGTGGGGAGGTGGGGATTGCGATAAGGCAACGGTGCGCAAGCAATGGGGGGGAAAAGCCATCAAATTCAGGGCCGGAAAAAGGAACTGAACCGGAGATCAACGTCGGACTTAAAACGGGGGAAAAAAGCAACTTGTCCAAAAGAAAGATCAGGCATGCGCAACTCAACACCAGAAAAACGAGATCGAGTTAAAACGTGGTGAAGGAATAAACGAAAAAAGGAAGACTGCCGTCGGCCTAACTAGGTGGCAAGTGGGGAGAACTCGGACGTAAAAGATTGTCATCTTCAGAAAGAGGCGGGGGATTGTGGGGGGGGACCAGGCCCGGTCGACCTGTGAGATTGGAAGAGTGGGGGAAACCTGAAAGTAGGGAAATGTGGAACGAACTCAAGCAATCGATGTCACAATAACCAAAGGAAAGGGTGGGACCCAATAAACGGAGGGGGGTATACATAATCACAAGCGCGGCCATCATCAAAACGGACACACGCAAGGGAAGAATCCAACAATGATAATCCTGAATTGGGAAGAGGAGTAGTCGTCGTGTGAACCACATACATATGATGGGACCATAGCTCGGACCTCATCATCTCAAACAACAACAAGGAAGGTCTCAAACTAAAGGGGGAGACCCGGAGAGGAGCGAGATATTGACCAGCAAGAAAAGGGAGGGGAAAAAAAAGAAAGGAAAAAACCCGAAATTTGCGAAATTGAAAGAGAAAGCGGAGGGGGTATCTCTAAAATTGAACGCGGGCGCGTTGGCCGCGACAGCGGGGTGGGGCCTGTCCCTACAAAAAAAACAAACACACAACTAGAAAATGCAGGAAAAGGGAAGGAAGATCCCGCAGAAGGGCAGGAACAGGGAGGAATCCGGGGGGGGTTTTTCACCGCACCTGCGAAAAAAAACCAAAATCACGGTTCGTACCGGCCAGAGGAGAAAAAGACTGTCGCCGCGAAAAGGGGCGACCTCGGGACCGAATCAACAAAAGGAAAAAAGGGTAGGCAACGCGCGGGCAGCCTCCACTGGTTCACGAAGTGAAATACGGATGGGAAAACCTATATCTCCGGGGGCAGGTCCATGAACACAGACACGCAGGGAGAACGTTGGGAGTTGCCTTGGGACGAAGTAAAAGGTATTGAAGTGATCCTCACATCCAAGGAGGAGGGAGTCCGTCGGGGGTTTGAAGGGGACTCATTCCCACATTGGTTCCAGAAGCAAAAAACCGGCTACCTTTTCGACCTGATTCGGAAAAGAGTTCCCACCAAGAAAGGTGTTGAACGAGACAGACTTGCAAAACCAGGGGTGGCGGAAGGGGGGGAAAAAATACAAAAAAAAAATCAAAAAAGGTCTGGAAGAGGGGCCGTGTAAATGTGAGCAGGCGATACCCACGGTCCGAAAGGGAGGGAATCGGCAAAGGGAAAAACCAAAAAGCCTTGGGGTCCGCCGCGCCGCAGCAGATTTGCAGCAGGGTCAACAAATGGGGATCGGGGGTGCCGGACAGGGTTAAGGCGAAAAGTAACCGCACAGACGGTTTCCAATAAGCACCAAACGCCGGAAGGGGCCAGATAGATGCACGCAATGGGGGCAAAATAAGTATAGTACTCGAGAAACCGGAGGGGGCACAACCAGTGACTGTTCACTACAGGTGGAAAAATTTTAAATAATAAAAACAACCGAAAGGTGAAGGTGATGGAATAGTTCTGGAGCATGCTAAAAAAAATAACCAGCGCTCCCGGGCGTTCTTAAAAGGAAAAAAGGGGCCGGCCTGTAGCCGGAGGGTCGGGTGGAGACGGTGGACATTGTTTGAGAACATGGTTTCGGAAAAACCAATGAGTGAAAAAAAAAACCTGTTCAAGAAAGCTTAAATCCCGAAGATAAGGAGGCCGGAAAAAAGTCGGGGGTGACATAGGGGGGGAGTGTCCACGAAAACGAAAGTTTGCCCAACCTATGGGAAAAAAAACCTTGGGACTTGAGAAAAAAAGCGTAGGGCGACGTTGCACGGAAAGCCCGAGGAAAGGAAGGAAAACGTATATGCGGCGGTGCGGGAGAAGACAACAGAAGCAAAGAAGGACATGATCAGGGAAATTTTTGGTAGCCCACGAAAGTCAGAAAGATAAGAGAGTCGTCACGCAAAATTTAATTGTAGTCGAAAAAGAAAATACTTTTGAACTAAAAAAAAAAAAAATCAAAGTTACATTCCACAGTAGGAAGAAGGGGGCCAAGACAGGGGGGGGAGTGTGCCGTGTAGGGAGCTAATTGGAAACAAAAAAAAGCGTCGTTACTGATGGGGCTACGGGGAGATGGAACAGATCAACACAAAACTCCAGGAATACCGCAAAAATAAGTCATTTGGGGAGTAATATGGTGGGTAAGAAAAGCCCGGGGGCGAGCGTCTGGGGGAAAACGGCAAAACCAACACCGTGGCGGGTCGTTTCATTGACACCAATTAGCCATTTGCCCGGGGGGAGGGGACGATAAGAAAAGGGACAGTGAGTGGATGTGGAAAACGGGGGTTGGGCCAAAAAAAGGTCGGTCCGCAACCACTGGTGGAGATTGATAAAGGACACCCCCAGCCAGTGTGGGGGGAGGGGAGGGACAAAAGGCGTCGATCTGAAAAAAAGGGAAAAAAAAGAAGTAGGCAAAAAGACCCGACAATAGACAGGTGCAAAAAAGAAAAAAAACGTGTGGAGCGGGAACCAGTTCCAATAAGAGGGACAGAGCGCAAAGAACCATCACCGGAAACATATAAGGGGTGAAGCGGTCACAACTCGTAAGTGGGCCAAAACAAGGGGGGGAAGTGAACTTTCATAAAGAGGGACGGGGGGATGAGAAGCTAAGCGCAACAAAACTAAAAAATGAGGAGGGCTTCTGGTGGGGAATCGCCACAAAAGGGGGCCGGGCCGGGGGGAGTGATCAAGGGGGGGAACCCAAGGAAAAAAGTGGGCCCGTAGAGGGGCCAACGCCCCGTAAAAGTCTTGGGAGAAGAAAAGGATCGAAAAACATCTTTTTGGGGGTGGCAGAACAAATAGAAAAAGGTTCGGCACAAAACCAAAAAATCAAGAAAAAAAAAAAAGCGCCTGCGGTGCCCAAAAAGGTCAAAGACTCCGACGCTGGAAAGGGAAGGAGACGTGCGCAGATCATGCACCTGGGAAAGACTGTGGCACACAGCTGAGATGAAAAAAAAGAAAAAGTGAGACTTACCCGGGGAACTGTCCCAATTGGGGTCGAAACGGGGGGGGAAAAAAGAGAAGAGAAAAAACTAAAGTATGTCTTTCTTGGGAACAACACACAATAAAAACAATCGGCAATCATTGGGAACTCCGCTACATAACGTGGTAGGGCCATCGTGTGAAAAAAGAATCCTTACCGGTGGGTCTCTCGCACAGTATGGTAGTCTCGGGTCCCAGAAAGATCATAGGCCAAACCACGCTGGGAAAGGGGGGAAGGGTACACAGACTTTTTGTCAAATGAAGAAATCGTCTTCGCACAGTCTGAGGGGCTCATGGGGGAAGAATGTTAGCGACTCTGGAAACCGGCAAGGTGTTAAGAACACCAGAACAGCTGCGGGAAAAGAGGGGGGAAGAAAAAGGCGCAAGGTTGACCAGTTGTGTGGTTACCGGAGCTATCATGTCATTGGGAAAAAAATGCTCAAGAGGTTTGGCAAAAAGAGGACATCTGTGTTTGGGGGAATGGGACGGAGGCATAACAAAAGGCGGAGGAACTGGTCAAGAACAAAACCTATGGAGAGGTCCACGAAATCGAAAACGATATCAGAAGGGACAAAGAAAAGGCCCGAGAAAACAAGGGGGGCCCGGGAAAGGAGGGTCTTACCGGGGTGACCTAATGGGTGGTAAAAATAATAAGAATCTTAGCGAGAAGCAAAAAAGGGGGGTCTTAATTTGGCCACCCGCAATGTGGACGCCTAGTGGGGATGGGAACTAAAACTTGGGGGTACAGTCAGGGAAAGCTAAAACGCTTACCACCATATAAAAGGGAAATGTTGACGGGGGAAACGTGGGAGAGGGGAGGAGAAGGGGGAGGGCGTGGGATGTGAGGGTAAATGGGGGGGAGGAAGAGGGGCGAAGGGGAGGGGGGGAGGAGGGGTACAATTTTCCCTAAGCGAGTTACGAGAGGGGGGAGGGTAGCTATGGGGGGTTCTGTGAGGAGAACGATCACTTTTTGGAAGCAAAGGATGAGGGGTCGGTGGGATGGAAGCTCCAAAGAGCAAGATGGTTTCTCATGAGCGGTATATTGTATCTGATTTGTAGTGTGCAATGTGGTGTCTGTGAAATTGGGTTTGGGAAAGGGCACCCCCAGGAAGAGCGTAATGAGAGCCCTGTGGTGCTGGGGCGGTCTCAACAAAAAAGGATGAGGGGAGAGAAGTGGGGGAGGGGTTGAAAACACAAAAAGCGAGAAAACACATTCCTAAACAAAGTGGGGGGGGAAATACCCCACTTGGGGGGGGTTTCCAGAGCCGGAGCAAACAAAGCGGGCCAATACAAGTCTAGGAAAAGGGGGGGGCACCGCACAGCCGGAAGGACCCGTCCCGGAAAGATTGATTCGCAGAAGACTGAAACGAAAAAAAGAAAGGCCGCATCAGGAGGCAGAAAAAAACATTGAAAAACGGGGGGGGAAAAAAAAATCAACGGTGCTGATCGGAAAGAGCCAGAAGTAAAAAGGGACCATGGGCCGGGACACGAATAGGGGAGAAAGCCGGTTTACCGCGGGTGCGAATAGTAACGGGGGGACCATCGGTGGGGGGATGCATGAAGGGAAAAGGACGCAAAGAATGCAAAACGGAGGCTGGCACCATAAACCGCGGCGGGGGAAAAGGCTTGGGAAAACCCCGAGGGGATGAACCCTGACACGACGTTCCTCGAAAAGTTAACCAAAATGGGGGGGTTTGGGGAACAACAGTATTCAGGTTTTGGGGGGGGCAAGGGGGGGGAACACCCCCCCTCACGATCCCCAATAAGGTCTCTCCTGGGGGGGGGCAAGTAAGTTTAACATGCGGGATCTTAAAACCCTTGAGGGGGGCTGATATCACGACTGAAAAAGGGATTTCTCGGGCCAAGATAAACCGGTTTAAAACTTGGGCGGTGCACAGTTACCAACACTCCAAAAGAGGTGTCAAAACCTGTAACTCTAACCTTGTTTTAGGCGTGGGGGGGGGAAAAAAGAACTACGAATTTACAGGACTTGCAAGACTAAGGTCATTCAACACAAGAAGGGGAAGCTTAGGGGGTTTACTAAATCCTTGTGAATTGGTTAATACAAAATAATGCGCAAAACAGAGAGCGAAGTCCCGAAAAGGGGGCTCACGAAAAAGGCCTCGGAGAGGTTTGCTGTGGAAAGCCGGGGAACTGCAAAAAACTAAAGGGACAATTCATGATGGCTCAAACCGGTGCCGGCTAATTAGCGGGGTGGAGCTGGGGGACCGGGGCCCGCACCCCCAAGCCCGGCAAACGAAATCCAAGCAAAGTCCTTTTCCTGAAAATCGTCCGTGGCCACCGAATGGAGAACTTGGCATTGTGACCGGGGGCAAAAAGGCGGAATGGGAAACAGTCATCTAGGGGGGAACACGTGCCCAACATCTAGGCGGGGTGGGTATTGGACGACGAGGTCCCAAAGGGTTGCATGGGGAAGTCGAAGTCAAAAAGGGGGAACACAAAAAACCAAAAACAAGTTTGCACAAAAGGTCTGGGGGGGGGAGGTCGAAAGGGTTTCACCGATCTATCGTGGCCGCGCCCACTAAAAACTTCGGGGGGGGCCGCCGTGGTTTTAAGGATGGGGGTCGCAAAACAGCAATAAAAAGAGCGGAACCAAACGGGCATCCATGGGAAGACAGAAGGAGAAGAACAGAAAAAAAAAAAACAGCATGCTCAAGAGTAAGAGGACCCAGCGAGGGGGGGGACAGAACAAAGCACTTAGGCTTGTAGATAAGGTCTCTTTCAATAAAACGCGTCGACGGCACTGCACGGAAGTCTGGAGTACCAAGAATTAAAAAAGTGAACTGGTCCCAAAGAAAGGGGAAACAAGATTGAGCTGAAGACTACCGGACAAAGGTGCGCGGGGGGGATAAAGTGCGTAGAGTGGAAGGACTTTTCAGGAAAGAAAGTATAAATGGCCAGAGCCAGCTCCCACAAAGGGAAGTATATGCAAATGGAACTATTCTCAGTCGGCTCCATTGGGACCGGCCCGCCCCGTCAGGGGGGAAAAAAAAAAAAACATACGGAGGGAAGGGGCAAGTAACTATACAGAAAGAATTGGAAATGGGAAAACTTCGGGGCAAAAAAAGGGTGGGGTTTTGTGTGGTTGGTGTGTTTTTTTGGTGGGGGTTTTTTTGGGCGACATGGAACGCCATATCAAAAGCTCACCGGCGGGGGTACTCTTTCCAAAAAAAACGGACCCTTCCGGGGAAAAAAAAAAAGTTGTGGAAACGAAAAAGTGCGGGCTCTAACCTAAAGGGATTCACCGAAAAGACGAGGTCAATTGTACCCAAATGGACCGGAGGGAGGGGGTTACGAACACTGACGGTAGGGGGGGGGCGCCCCAGCAAAGGGGGGGGTCTGTTTTGACCGACCCATTCAAAGTTTCAGGGCCCTAAAACAATGGGTGGCGCGTGTCAATCCCTAGAAGTGGGGTCCAAGTGGTTGGGAAATTACGATTAACTGGGGGGGGACGACAGGGGGGAAAAATGCCGACCCTCAAAGCAGGTGTCCTCCGACAGAAAGAGGGGGAAGAACACGAATTTCCCACGGGCAAGAAGAACTACCGTGGAGATCTTCTCCCTGGGAGGAAACTTTGTGGGCTGAGAAAAAAAATTCAAAAAGCCGGCACTCTTACGGGCTCCTAAACTCAGGGAACGTCCGCCCCCCAGATGATGGGGATGTACTGACAGGCGTCAGGGGAATGGTCGTTACGAAAGGAAAGAAGGGGTTGTTTGGAATTTACAGAGAAAAGGGGGTAACCGACGGGGTTTGGGAACAAATGAGGAGCCCATTAAAAAAAAAGAACTTAGCAAGTCCTGAAAAAAACAAAAAGAAAGTGAACGGAGGTTCCCCCAGCAACGGGGACAACACGGGGGGAAACAAAAGGTGCTGTCGCAAGACTCAACCGGAGTTCAACATCGTGCAAGTAAGGAAGCAAGCGGGGCGGAGTAGGGTCATGTTGATAAGTCCAAAACGGGCGGTCCGAATGGCGGGCGACAGGGCCGGTGCGTGGGGGGGGAAGAGGACAGTCGACCTTGAAGAAGGGGGGCAAAAAAACGAAAAACGGGATAGCCACGGAAGGCAAGAAAACTGGCATCTCGAGGTGTTTGGGCAGGCAAGTGGAAAGGGGAGGGTGGTTGTGTAGGTGAGCGGGGAAAAAAAAAAAAAACGCTGATCATACACAGAAAAAGGGAAAAGTTTGCGTCAAAATGGAAGGCGGAGTAGAATTCAGATGACGCCCGCCGGGTCCACCAGACGAGGAAAAAACGCCAAAAACCTC
>Ga0179593_1576607_pt1 | contig 11479 bp, 16 predicted proteins | sample CZODoug2_1_08_16_FD_185931 | JGI IMG/M metagenome (GOLD analysis project Ga0179593, IMG submission 185931) | Vadose zone soil fungal communities from Angelo Coast Range Reserve, California, USA - CZODoug2_1_08_16fungal (PacBio error correction) | ecosystem: Environmental > Terrestrial > Soil >...
TGTTGTTGGGAAAAGTTTCCCAATCCAGAAATTTCCGTGGGGCAGGGGGTATTCAGGTAAAACTGCGAAAAGCCGTAGGTCCCGAAGCGTCCAAAAAAAAGACCATAACGAAGGCCGTCGAGGGGAAAGGAAGCGGCGCATTATACGTCCGTCCGGCGAGGAAAAAATCGACGGGTGGTTTCGGCCGGCGATGCCAGAAGTCAACGTCACAATGCAAAGAGGGACCCCGACTCCTAGGGAGAAAAAAATGAGGGCACAATACTTTCAACGGAACAAAGGAAGGGGGTAGAAAGGGGATGGTGGGTTGGCAATATATAAAAGGGAGTCCGCGAGGGGGGAGGTGGAACATTTTCCTCCCAAGGAAAAAGAGCCAAGCGCAAGATGGACAAAGTTCCGGTTGCCAGCTGTCAGTATGCCATCAGGGACGCGGGCTCTTTTTCCTGAAAAACGGAGGAAAGGAAAAAAAAAAACAAGGAAGCCAGCCGGGTACTACGACCTATCCTGCCGCAGCACGGGGAAGGCGCCGGACCAATTTCGGGAGGGGCTTTCAAGTGAAACGGACAAGCCCTTTTTAACGTCCTACGAAAAAGGGGAAAGAAACGCGCAAGGGGGGTTATGATCCGAAGTTTCACCAAAAAAGAACAGCCGCCGATTCTCAAAAGAAAAGCGGATAGAGACCGAAAAAAGGGATAAAACAAACACTTTGCAGAACGGGAAGTAAAGCGATGAAAAAAAGGGAAGCGATGGGCCAATACGCTCCGCACGAGAACCAAATGGAAATCAGCAAATCCAGAAGGGAAAAAAAGGGGATGACCACAGGGGGGGGGAAAGGACCGGGGCATCTTTTTTGGGAAGGATGGGCCTGCAAGGGAAAAAGAATGAGTAACCCGCCAAGAGTAATTTCATGGGGGTCTGCTTTCATGAGGGAAAAAAAGAAGGAATTGAGTGGGGGGGGTTCGTGTGAATGAAGTGGACCAAAAATGTAGGGAGAGACCTCTAATCCGTTAGACTCAGGGGGTTTGAGGGGTGGTAAAAATCTTATTCTAGCGGGGGGAGGCGTTATCTTTACAGAAACCTCCGGAAGAGGCAACCAAATTGCTGGGGCATTATCGGGAACGTGAAAGGGGGTCGACTCCTGAAAAAGGGAAAAGAAAAAAAAAAGAATAGACAGGGGGTTAAACTTCAACGCCATCCGCGTCAGAAAGGAGGGGCGTGCCCCGGGGGACGGGAGGACAAGGGAAAAAAATCCGCGTTAAAGGAACAAAAAACGAAAAGAGGACTTCAAGGAAAAAGTGTTGGAAAAAAAAAAAGGGTTGCACAATTTTCCACGCATCATAAACGGGCCAACTCGAAAAAGCTGCTCCAAGAAAAAAAAAAAAAAGAAGGCTCGCCGGGGGAACCAGTATTGCACTACCTTATGAAACGTACCCGCCGGAATAACAGACAAGAAAAAGAGGGGGGAGACTGCGGGATCAAAAAAAGGGGGGGAAGACCCAAGAAAAAAACCGGTAACACTTGTGAAAGTTGATATTCCGGCCTGAAGATTGGGCAGAAAAAGAGGGGAAAGGAAGGGGGGCCAGCAGACAAAAAAAAAGCCCGTTAAGTTAAGGTTGGTGGCAAAAGCTCGCAAACCGCGCTATACAACTTCTAGGATTTGGCGCGCAGGTGTCTTAGGGAGGGCATCGCCTCTTGAGAGGGGAATTGGAGGGGGAAAAGATACAGTGTTATGACCCTCCCCTGGGATTGACCCGGAAAACGAGGTTTCTCAGAAACTTGGGTTGTGGGACTCAGGGTGCCATTCCGTTCAAATACCGACACGATGCATGATCGGGGGACGAAGAAGGGTTGTAAGGGGTCCCTTCCCTAAAGGGGGGGAAAGGTTCGTGTTTCTTTCTGAAGCCAAGCAACTGTACACCGGGGGAAAAGGTCCCGGAGAATCTGACAAACCGAAAAGGGAGGGGGGGCCAACATTCCTTGAGGGGAAAAGAGCTTGAAAAAAAAAAACGAGTGAAGAAACGCACAAGAAAAGCCAAAACTCTCTCAGGACTCTCAGGAAGGCGGAAAAAGGGGGGAGGGGGGTACAAATAAGGGGGGGGACATGACCGGAAACCATGCTCTCCTCGCCTGGTAACAGCGGGAAAAAATGAGAACTAGTTTGTGTGTCTCCTCCCTCAAAGGGGGATGGGCCGTGAAAGCATGTGTTGCATGAAAGGAAGCTTTTCGCCGAAGTGAAGACGGACAAAGACACGTATGAGAACCGGCCATGTCCAAAAGAAGGGGCCTGAAGATCAAGAAGGACGCGAACGCCCCTCCCAGCAGGGTAAAATGGAAAAAAGCCACCAGGCGCCAGCCACGGGGAGTGGAAATAAAAGGAAAAAGTCCCAACACAACACGATGATGTATGGAAAGAGAGTTATCCCACGCAAGGGGTACGGGGGGTTTTAAACAGGAATGGAAAAACTTCCTTCCCAGGGGGACGAGTCGATTGAAAGAGGATCAGCCATGGAAACTTTAATGCGTACGGTGGGGGGGGGCTTGTTCCGAATGGAAAACGCCCAGCACAAAAGGAGGAAATCAAGCCCTTGAGAGCAATCGGGGGAGCCGTCGCTGGGGTCCCCTCTTCCAGCGAAAAGAAGCATGGCTGTAAGTTTGTCGCCGGGGAGCTAACGCCGCCCTGAAGGGGGGGGAGGGGGAAAACGGATGGGAAAGGCGACGCGCGATTTGTTTATCAAGCGCAGGAGACCAGCAAGGAATTTTGGGCCAAAAAAGGGGCGGGGAAAGGGAGAGGGACCGTTAATCCTACTTTTCAGGGGCAAAGGGGAGGGGAGGGGCAGAAAAACGGGAAATCCTAAACTAAAATCCTTGCATCGTTTGCCGGGGATGCCCGGAAAAAAAAGGAGCGACGAACACTCCAAAAAAAAAAAGTCCCGTAGGAAAAAAGGGGAGGGGAGGGGTCAGAAGCGACTCCACGGCAACAAAACCACTCAAAAGAAAAATGCGCGACGCGCCGAGCAAAACGAGACACCGATCTCTCAGAGAAAAGTTGGGGGGGACAAAAAGTTTTTCTCATCGGGAAAAATACCTTTGACCGGAAAGGTTCTTCTTTTGCGATGGCTTCAGAAGTTTGGGCCTTGCCCGTATTCAAAAGATGAAATATCCAGGTTACCGGTGCTTTTGTAGTCCAATACTTTTGCAAGAGGGGGAAAAAAAATTTTCTGGGTAGGAAAAAAACAAAGCGGGGGGCCGAATTAGTAGTTGTCAATTGTACAAAAGCCCAAGGCGCGCGGGGCTCAAAAAAGGGCGCGGGGTGACGCTGAGCTTGCCATGGAAACTTTGAAGAAGGGTAAAATGACGGCCGCGAAAGCGCAATTGGGGGACGCGGAGGGCCTCCAGGGGGGGGGGAAAGCCAACTAACGCCAAAGGAGGAAACGCTATGAGGGCACCCGGAATCTTTACGGCGGGGGGCATGTGTACCGGGAGACGTTGAAAGTAGAAGGAACCCGGGGAGTTAATAATCCGAGCCCTACCCTCGGGAGTTTGAAAAGGGGGTAAAGAATAAGGGGAAAGAAGTCAGTGTGAAAACGCGAACACCCTCCAACCGGGAAAAAGGAATCCTAAAAAAAAAAAACCATAAAGAAAAAGTCAATTCCTTCAAAGGCTGAAAAAATAAGCGAAATAACGGGGAAAAAAAGGTAGATCATCTAGGAAACAGGACCCATAAAGGGGGGACCCCGAAAAAGATGAAAAACTGGGAAAAGGGAAGCAAGACAACGCCTGAGTTGCCCTGATTGAGAACGCTGGTTTAAAAAAAGCATTGGCCAGGCAAACAAAGGAGGAGGAAAGTGATCGATCAGAAAGAAACGTTTCAGGGCAAGGGAAAAACTTAACCCGCTCCCTGAAACCGGCTCGTATCAAAGGGCCCTGGATCGCCTCGGTTTTGGGGAAAAAAAAAGGAAAATCACCGCCAAAAAAGAGAGGGGAGAACGAAAAAGGAAAAAGAGTTCGGACAGAGGGGGGAGGCAATCAGGGGAGGAATGTCCTCGCCCCATTATCTCGGGGGGAGGGCAGGCTTCGGAGTAAAGGAGGGGGGGGTCGCCGTCCCGCAGGTAAGGGGACAGGAAAGCCCGTCGAACTCCGATGCCTAGAGCAGAAGTAATAGAACAAAAAGAGGAAGGTACGCTGGAAGAGGCGCGTGGACCCTTCTTCGAGAATGGAACAATGCAACCCTCAATTATCCCCAGGAACCAAAAAAAAGGCTCGAAACCGTCGGGGAGAAGTATGCCGATCTGCGGAAAAAGCGGGGACGGAAACCCTCCCCACCATTTTGTCTTGTTAAGAAGGAGAAGGGATGGGGCCATCGCGTGCCGAAACAAGGAAACATCTTCCGAAAAAAACGCAAAAGGAAAGAAAATGCTACTCTCGGAAAAAACAGGGGGGGGGTCCTGACTGGAGGTCGCGTAGACCTCGGCCCCTTTCCCGGAAATAACACCTCCACTTGAATTTTCAGGGATTGGAAGGCGCGAGAAGGGGGGAGCTCTAAACAAAAACAAAAAGGGGGGAGGGAAAAGAAAAAAGAGATATATTCAAAGAAAGGGGGACAAGTCCAATCCGGGAGGAAAACGGTTAATTCGAAAGCCTTTAGTCGAAGCCGTCCTAAAAAAAAAAAGAACGAGCCGCACCCCCGCGGGAAAGGAAAAGCGGTTGGCAGTGAGAAAAGGCGGCGATGCCCTGAATAAAAGGAGACATCTCAATGAGACTTCACAAATATGGTGAAAAAGCAAGACCTCTTTGGCGTAGAACGAAAAACGCCCCGGCATACTTCATGAAAAAAAAAAAAAAAAGTCTTGCCACGACGGTGGACACTAATCAGGGTGCATAGCGATAAAAAAAAAACGTAATTAGGGTGTGAGGGGGGGGAACAGTTTCCTTCCCTCGCGAAAAAAAGAAAAAACCCGGGAAGGGACATGCCGACTCTATTGTGGGGGGTATCTTCCGTTTCCCAGCTGAAAGCGAGGTTCGCAGGACTTTCGTGGACAAAAAGATACCGACCGGCGAACGAGGTTTCCATAAAAAAAGGGGAAGGTCCGCCAGCACTCCCTATTAATTGGGGAGGGGACAATTCCTCCATCGGCTTGAAAAGGCTTAACGGAAAAAAAAAAAACCGGTGTCAGCCAGGGAAAAGGGGGAAGCCCCTTGAGGGAAGAAACCGGTGTCCACCAAAAAGGGATATCCAGCCCGCTAGAAAGAAGGCCGGTTGGTCAAAAGAGAAAAACCGTTGCTCAAAGGGGAAAGAAAAAACTGTCCTTCCCTAGCGGAGGGAGGGAAGGGGAAGGAGCATGGCCAATGAAAAAAGGGCTCCTGCATTCTCCCGAAAAAGGCGCCTGCAGAAATCAGAGAACCATGCGGGGTGAAAAAGAAAAAAAAAAAGTTCCCCTTGCAAGGGGGGGCGGGGGACGGGAGTGTTGTAGTTCAATGATTGGTTTCCAAAGGGACACTTTAATACTAGGGGAAAAGAGCCGCAAGAGTAGGATGGTCTGCTTCATTAGGGGAAAAAGGGAAACAGGGTGGGGAAATGCGCAGGCCCCGGGGGTGGGGGGGGGGAGACGGTCTAATCCGATGGGACCATGTTTTATGGGTGGGGGAGGAAGGGAGAAGCTTTGGTGCAACCTTTAGAAATCTTTGACAGAAAAAAAAAGGAGCGGAAAACAGGGAAAAAGGAGGCAAAGGCGGTGGTGTCATCCGCGAAAGTTTCAAGGGAAGCGGGGTTAGGGAAAACAATGAACGGACATCCCAGAATAATAGAAGGGGGAACTTCCCCGAAAAACATCTGTGCGTGGAAAAAAAAAAGGCGAACCCGGTAGTTTTACTTAAAGGGGTTAAAGAACGGCCCAATGCTCGTTCAGAGGAGACGTCATGCCACAAGGTGGGGGGTGCAGGCGTCAGGAGGGCCACAAAAGGAGATCATTGAGCCAAGGGAAGTAGAGAACCCGCTGGTGGCTGGTGTACATTGCACCGTTAGTACCCTCGGGGATAAAAGGAAAAAAAAGGGGGGGTTGGCCCGCGGGATCAGGGGGGGAAAGCCAAGAAAAGGGGGGGCAAAGGAATTGTGTGAAGTGGAGCAAACCGGCCTGGGGAGCAGAAAAAAATCTTGGGAAGAGAGCCCCATCCCCAAAGGGGAAAAGGAAAAGGGGTATTTCAAAAAGCCGCACATGCTCTACAACATTCCCTCCAACTTCGGGGGGGGGAAGGACACGGTGGTCCTTCGGGAGAGACTTCAAGGGGGGAAAAACATGTTTGGTTTTCCCTGGGCGTCTGGTTTGCGAAAAGGTTGATGAACCCCGAAAGAAAAAAAAAACACGACCCGTGGAAATGGAGAGGTGCGTGGGTGGAAAAAAGGGGTTCATTGCTGCCGGGGACAAACGATTGCCAGGGGGAAAAATCGGGGAGCGGCACGAAAGGGGATTTCTTGGGGATGCCATCAACCCACTGACACCTTTGAAAAACAAGGCGAGTGTTCAAAGGGGGGGGGAGGTCGGCACGCATGCGCTGGCCCAAGGGAGGGAGTAAAAAAAAAAAGGGGATAAAAAATCCTCAAAGTGAAAGACACGACCCAGAAACCAAGAAAAAAAAAAAAAGCTCAGCAGGGGAGGGGAGGAGAGCCTGGGCCCGGAAAGGGACAAAAGAAAGTCTACACCGCTACGCCAGATAGAAAAACGCCTTGAACATCTAACTGGGCGAAAAAGACTCCCCGGTGACAATTCGCTCAGCAGGGAAGGAAGGCCGCAAAAAAAAAGGGAAGTAAGTCGAACCAAAGAACGTTCCGCCAATTAACGGCCATGGCCTGCCGAGGAACTGAATAGCAAGGAAGGAAGGACCCTCTCCCGCCCGAGCCCCGGGAAAAACAAATCCCTATTGCGGGCATCCTTGGAGTCTATAAGCAAATCAACAAAGACCTGGATGAAAAGAGGGATTCCCCGAAATTAATGGCAAAAGCCCAGCATTCGCATGATTGAAGGCGTCTAGATCAGAGGGGGAGAAGGGGGCTAAAAAAGGAGAGGCAAAATGGCCGTATTCTTACGGTGTAGTTTGTCGAATGGGGCCGCCCAGAAAGGAAAAAGGAGTTGCCAAATTCAAGAAGAAAGGACGGAAAATCCGGGGGAAAAAAAGTGGAACGGAATTTCACGCCTGTTTTCCCAAAACCAAAGCGCGGGACGGTGAGAAAATGGGGGAGTTTGAACCGGAGTCTCGGGGAGGAAGGGGGAAAAAAAAAAAGTCTAGGGGGGTATGGCTTTTTTTCTTCACGCCGGAGGTTTATCAAGCACGAAGTTAAAAAAAAGAAAGGAAATTGTGGGAAAGGGAGGGCAAGCAAACGGTAGTCTCCGGAATTCAGGGGGGGCCCCCACGGTTAACAGGGAAAAAGAAACCGATAGAAAGGGAACGCCGATCTGCAGGAAGGGGGGGAAGTGGGCCGCAATGGGAAAGGACCGGACCGAAAAAGCCACTTTATGGGACGTAAAAAGGTCCATCCACCAGATCACCGGGAAAAAAAAAAGGACCGCGAAACGCGGAAGAACTCCCGACAAAAAAGAGCCAAGGTTTTAGAGCAAAGCTTTTGCGACGGGAAAGGATAATACGGACTACCGAAGGGGGGTGGCTTAAAAGAAAAGGTGGTTGCCCAAATGGGAAGAAGCCCGGGGAGGGTCAATGTAAAAGACAACTGTTTTCTGGAGGCCCCCTACTGGGCGCAGGGGAAAAAAAGGTTGCCTGTTAAGAGAAAAGTCAAAGGGAGGGGGGTTAACTAATTGGGGGGTGAAAACAGTCAAAAGCGTCCCTTCGAAGAGAGCAGGGAAGTGGAACGCTGGAAGGGGCCCATGTGCCAAGCCCTGGAGACGTGGGAAAACGGAGCAACAATGTGAAAGTATAACTCCGGAGGAAAAAATTCGGCCCGAAAGTTCGCCAAAAAAAGGCCCTATTCTTCCAGGGGCGGGCGGAAGTTAAAAAAATCGGGGGCATTGAAGGGGGAGGTGTACCCTACGAGGAAGGAAGTGCTCGCGAGAACACCGCCATGGGGAGAGGAGGGCAGGACTCAGGGGGGGTTTCTGGTAAAACCAGCCTAGAAAGGCTGAGCGCAGAAAAAAACCTCAACCCTGGTCCTCCTAAAAAACAGGAAAAATTTCCGAACCTGTCAATAGAGGGGAGGGAAGGGAAAGCAGGAGGAAAGGAGGGACATCAGGGGAGTAATAAGTTGGCAGGACCATAAAAGAAAAAAAACCGAAAAAAGATGACATGCAAGTGGTGGGCTGCAAGGCACGCCAGGAAAATTGGGGGGGGGGGGGGGGGGGCAGGGACGGCAGAGCCTGGTTAGCCTTCGCATCGCATTTCCATGGGAGGAAAAGAAAAATGAAATCGAAGCATAGCACGGGGGAGACTTTTTCTGCCAGTGAAGAACTAAAAGAAAGCGCTAAAAACGAGTCAAGGCTTGGGGGGATAAACTACGTTTTTGGGGAAACCTAGGGGGAAAAGGACCGCAAAGCGCGCCAAAAAGGACACTCAGTCGAAGAAAAAAGCAGGGGACACGATCAAGCCCAGCCAGAGAAGGGGGGGGGCCCGGAAGAGGAGGCCCGGCTGCAGGGAACGCCCTTCGGAGCAAGTCCTGGGAAAAGAGTTTTTTGGTCGCCGTCGGGCGTTAGGGAAGGAAAGGAAAGAGCCCGCGAACTAAAAAAAAGAAAGATGAGATGTAAAAAAAAAAAGAGGGGGATCCGAGAAAATTAAGGAGAATATGCTCTGGTTAACTTCGCGAAGGAGGATATCCGCGAGATGGTATCGGGGAACACCATCTGGCCCTGCTCGAAAAAAAGGGAAAAGACGTGAATGTATGCCAGGGAATTCAAAGATTCCGGGAAGCAACCCTCTTTGCTGTGAGGACTCGCGTGGGGGAGATCGGCAAAGAACAAAAGAGGGGGGAGCCGTTCTACGCCGACCGCCACGGGGACCACCGTGAGGCCCATTACGGGTATTTGTCTGGAGGACGCTTCCGAAAAAAAAAGGGACTGGTTCCGCAAGAATACAAAAGGAAGCGCGAAAAAAAAACATGTCTTTGAGATCCAACAACAACAGGGGGGAGGGGGGGGGGGGGAAAAAATAGAGAGAAGAAAAAAAAAGGGTGTGTTCGTTTCGGCCGCCTTCAAGGGGGCAAGGGCCGGTGTATGAAAGGGGCGTAAGCGTCCTCCAAAAAAAAAAGAGCCGCCCCCCGCGTCGCGGGGGGGGAAAAAGGGTCGCAAGGTAAAAACGGGCGGGGAGGGAAGCGACGGTTTTTTCCGCAAACGAGGGGCCCAGCCGAAGGTGAAGCCAGGAATGAATAAAGAACTCGGCTGGCCAGAACGGCAAACACGTAAGAGCATTGCCCCGAGGTGTGTCGAGCGGTCAATGGGGCGATAAAGGAGAAAGAAGGGTTGAGCCCCAGTCCTTCCGAGGGAGACGTAACGCGCCTCAGAAAAAAAAGCCGTTCATGGGGTTTCTCGGAGGGGGGGTCCCGTTTCCCCAGGGAAGAGACAACATGCCAAGGGGTTCGCGGGCTCTTTCCGAAAATCACGGCCGGTCCCCAAAGTACGCGACGAGAGAAAAAAAAAAAAAAAAGCGGGCATCTGTCCCCAGATCCGAGACGCCCGCAGAAAGCGATAAATTGGCGCCCAGGGGGGGAATAAAAGAGGGCTGGGAGGGGGACGGACAAAATGCATGGAAAAGGACCTCTCGTGTCAGCCGTATAGGGGGAAGCATTTTTTGCCGGGGGGGAGTCCCCAAAAGACGGGAGAAAAAGAAAGGATTTCTCGAGCCGGGGAAGAGCGGTAAAAAAAGGGGGATCCCACGGGAAGAAAAGTCTTCCTAGCGATGCCGATGAAAAACGAATGGCCAATGGCCGCTGCGCCGAAAAAAAAAAAAAGGACAAAATCAGCACAGGAAACAACGGGACGGGACAAGCAGTTTCACTTGGAAAAGGGGACAATCCTTGGAAAAAAGGAAAGGGGTGGAAGGCACAACTTATACTCCCGAGAAAGGGAAAGAAGTATTGAAAAGGAAAGAATTCAAAAAACCCTCAGAATGATTGACAGGTCCAGGGACGGCCCAGGGAGACGGGTTAGAAGAAGGAAAACATGGTTTTGAGGGGGAAACAAGAAAAGAGGGAGGCTAAAATATCGAAAACCGCTCCGAGGAGGGAGACTTAGTCCCCCGCGGGGGGGGGGCGGAAAAAAAAACCTTTCAAAAAAAGGAAGAAAATCCCTCGTAGGGAAAAAAAAAATCACAGCCGAAGGAAAGTTAAATGAACTTCCGCCCAAAAAAGCGGGCAGAAGCAGAAGGTGCAGAAAAAAAAGGGAAGGGGCAGGGAATTTCGTAAAGCCCGTTTTTAGAACGAAAGGTGCGGCCGCGCCCGGCATGGCAAAATTGGCGGTGCAGGCTAAAACCCACGCTCAACGAAAAAAAGCACGCAAAGGAGCTTCTCCTCCGTAAAACCGGCCGCCAAAACCCTGGGGGGGGGGGGGGGGGTACATTGCACTACAAATGAAAAAAGGACTTTGAGGGAAATGGAAAACAGCAAAGATGGGGGGGTGCCCAACCGAGGATCAAACGTTAGGGAAGAAACCGTTTTTGGACGGGGGGGGGAAAAAAGGGGGTGTAAGTGATCATTTCCGAGGAAAAGAGTGGGGCGAGAAAAGAGGGGTGAGCCATCTTCAACCGAAAAAAACACGCGGTTAGTATTCCAGGGATTTCAAGCGATGCCCGCGCCAAGAAACCTTCTTTAAACAACGGTTACCTTCGGGAAGTTGAAAAAAGCCGGGAAAGGGTCAATGGGAAGGTAGGGTTTGGCTCCATGTGGGGGAAACGCCTGGTCCCACGGTAAGACAGTGGGGCCTTTTTGGAAGATTTGGCGTGGAAAAGCCCTCCAGGGTCAGTGCCGGCCAGTCCACAAGTGCAATCGGGGGGAAGGGAAACAAAGAGCCGGTTTCTCTGCGCAAGAAAAGGGGAAGGGGGGGAAACAGTTTCGGTGAAGAGGGAAACGGGAGGGGCGCAAATGGGTCGTCGGAAAAAGGCCGTAAAGAAAGGGAAGGTTGCTAAAATAAAAAGGGGAGTAAAGAAAAAAGAAGACGGTCAAGGCAAAAAAAAAAATCCTCAAGGTCGAGCCTCCAGGGGGGTTCTCAACCGCTTAGGGGACCTCGCCGACGGAGGACCGAGGGAAAAAAAAGGAGGAAAATCGGCAACTTGTCCGCCGACAGATCGAGAAGAGTGCAAACGTTGGGGAAAAAAAAGGGGGAAGGGTGATTGGCCATGAGGGGAGAGGGTGCGCCGAAGTGAATGGAAAGTTCCGCATTACGGGACCATGGCCGGGAGGGTGGAAAAGAGCCCCAAACCCTGAGAAATCTACTTGGAGATCGGAAAAGGACACCAAAAAATTAAAAGTGACTTTCTGTGAAAAAGTGGTCAG
>Ga0179593_1616481_pt1 | contig 11479 bp, 15 predicted proteins | sample CZODoug2_1_08_16_FD_185931 | JGI IMG/M metagenome (GOLD analysis project Ga0179593, IMG submission 185931) | Vadose zone soil fungal communities from Angelo Coast Range Reserve, California, USA - CZODoug2_1_08_16fungal (PacBio error correction) | ecosystem: Environmental > Terrestrial > Soil >...
CGTTGGGGGAAGGAAAGATCAAAAAACGCGGATTGAGAACGGAGTGCGCCCCAAAGAAGAAAGGGAGAAGAACAAAGAGAAACTACGGGGGGCAACGGCCCCCTTTCTTCCTTTCTGGAGTGTGAAAATACAGCGGGGTCCCTAAGGAAAGGTGTTGAAGAAATCCAAAAATTGAATTCACAAAATATTTGCCTTATCGGAAAGCAAATAGTAGGACAATGGAGGCCCCGGTCCCATTGACGTGCCTTCACCGCCAGTAAGCCTAAAGGAGATCAGAAGATCGAAGAAAAATAATAAAAAAAAAAAAAACACCGGACAAGAATAGGAAAATGATGCGATTGGGTGTCGGGGAGGGTTTGAGCCCACGCGTAAAAGATGCACGGTTAATAAGTGGAAAACGGGGAGGAGACAACATAGAAAAGGGGGCCACACCGCGGACAGGCCGCAAGCATCAAGAATGAAAGAAAAAAAAAAACCGATGGAATCACGACAGAGTGAAGACATTGTTCACAAATATCTTTCACCCACTCTCGGGACGTAAAAGGAAAGAAAAGATACTATAGCGGTGAGTGGGGAAAAGGATAGAAGACTTGGGAAGCTTTGCAAAAGACAAAGAAAAAAAAAAACAAAAGAAAGGAACAAGGGGACACGGTTGGTCAGCCGGCTTACTCTACTTAGGGAAGGTAGGTCGGAAACACTAGGAAAAAGAAAAAAAATGGGGGGGAGGCAAAGAAAAAAAAAACAACAAACAAAAAGCATCAACCTGGGAGGGGAGGATAAACGACCGAGAAGATCCAGAACGTAAAGCGGTAGCACCACGCCTTACAGGGTAGCCCTTGGGCACCGAGGAAAAAAGCCTGAACGGATCGGCGACAGGGGGGGGGGGAAGGCCGAGGGTTGAAGTGGAGCCGCACGCCACCGGCTCAAGACCACGCGCTGACTGTGGAGATTAATGTGGGTGATGGAAAAACACAGGCCTAAAATTGGGAGGCGGTTCCAGCTGGAAAAAACAAAAAAAAAGAAAGATGGGGTTTGAAATTACTGGGGCCAGGAGGAACAAAAGAGCTGAGCCAGATTGTTCGCCCAAGCTGCGGCCCAGACACAAAAAGGGAAAGTAAAGGAGGGGGGAAAACACAGAAAAAAAAAAAAAATGAGCCAAACCCTTGGGGTCTCGGGTGCGGGGGGAAAAAAAAGGATCGGGAATGAAAAAAAACGCAAAAGACCTCTCGGGAACGGGCAGAAAAATCCTAGGGGAAGAGACCACCAGTGACGGGGGGGTGGAAAAGAAAAGAAAACAACCCTGAAACAAGCAGGAGGAATCACTAACAGTCCTGGGGGGTGGTAATGCATAAAAGGAAGAAAAATAAACAACATAAGAAATCCGCCCTTCAAAACATAACAAAAAAAAAGAAGATTGACAAAGACGTGAATACAAGGACTCGCTGGACCCACCAAAACCAACCAAAGAATCTAAAAAAAAGTGGAGGGAAAAATCGTAAGCCACCGGGCCCTTTTAACAACGCTTCCGATAACGGCAACTTAACTCCACAAAAACATCATCAAGTAGCAAAAAAAAGCCAAAAAACATTCAAACATGTCAGGGACTGTGCCAAGGAGCGGGGGAAACAATTTGGTTTCTCACTCAGGCGCCCCTAAAGGATGAGCGGGAACAAAAAGGGGGCGTACAATAGACGAGGGGGAGAAATAATTCTAGGGAAGAGGGGGCTAAACCGGTCGGCAAACGGAGAGGGGAATTGAGGGATCTATCAAAAGAAAAAAAGAAGAAAAGGTTGTGCCTGATCCGCGACACGATATACAATGGGGGGGGGCGCTGACACAAAATGGAAACGTGGGGACGGGCCAAATGGAAAGGTTTTTAAGGGAGTCAGGGTGGCCAAAGGGGAGAGGTGAGTAGATTCCTTCGTCGGTGGAACTTTTGGGTGGTGAATCGAAGGGGGGAAAAAGAATGAAAGGGAAAAATACTGGAGACTCCGTATGGGGGAGGGTCTCAAGCTGATGGCAGTGCAGGGGGCAGAAAAAAAGCAGGGGTAGGAATCCTCCTGCAGGGGGGGAGTGCAGCTGCCGGACATAAATCTGTTCATTAGCGTAGGGGTGGTAGAAAAGACTGGAGGTGGAAATGATCACCCGATAACACTAGGGCGACCGTCACCGATACAGGGGACGCAAAGAGTGTGGCCTGTTAAAAGGTTTGTAACAAAGTGAAAGGGATTAAAAACAGAAAAAAAATAAACCAAAAAAAAGAACTAGGGTAAAGTCGGGACAACTAGGCGACGCAAAAAAAAGCTAAGCTACACACCCATCAGGATTATATGAGGTGGGGAAAACGCCGAAAAAAAGAATCAAAAAAAGATGGCGCCGTAGAGAAAGTGCTACATCACACACATTACGAAAAAGAAAATTGCGGACGGACACCGGTGGAGGCGAAGGGGGAGGCTCACCACCACAAGCACGGTCATCACAATACCTTCTCCGGGATTGGGGAAAAGGGAGGGGAAAAAAAAAATAGAAAGGGCCTACCAATCACGGGTATTGAACTGAAAAAAGTAAGAGGAAAACGTTTGATGCTGGGAAGGGGAGCGACAATAGATTTTGTTTCTCTGCACAGGTTGGTGAAAGGGAGGGGTGCGTTGAGGGGGGAGGCCGATGGATCGTCGCAACCGGAAATTTTTGTTGAGAAGAGTGGAAAAAAAGAAAGTCACCTCCAGGAATCTTCCCGGAGAACAAACTGGAACATAATTGAAGGGCAGGGGGGGGGTTGGGGGGGGTGCCAAAAAAAGAAGGGTTCGACGGCGGGGCCAATCAAACATTAAGAGATAGAAAGTTCCGCCAATCCAAAAGGGGTGAAGATGATTTGACAAATGTCCTTCTGCAATCGGATGCAAGAGGAGGTTTGGAAAACGTGGGACATTTAAGAAGGGCTGCGCTCAATGCCTGCGATGCTATCAAGAGTGCGAGTGTCCCTTGAACAGAAGTCTCCCGTACATAAAACAAGTCCTTCGTGGAGAGACAGAAGGAACAGAAGTTAAAGAGAACAGATATAAAGTGTGAAAAAGGGGCTGATTTGGGAACAAAAACTCCTCCTTATGATCCGTTTGAGAAAGGTTGAAGGAGGGGGGGAAGGGTAAAAAGGGACTATGTCATTGGGGGGAAAATAATGGGCTAAGGGGGGGGAGGCGGAACGGCAAGAAAAAGGAAGGGGAAAGTAAAGAGGGGGTTGTGGGCGTGAGGCTTAGTTGGACGTTTCGGAACAAAAACCGGGAAAGGGGGGGAAACTCCAGAAGGGGGAAAATACGGGTCCCCAATTTCGTTTAGGGGTCAACTGATGGGGGGGGGGGGGCGGGCTGAGACGAGGGGGGCAAGTCTATAAATCCTTAGCGCCTAGGGTCTTTTCAAATACCCAAAGTCAAAAAAAAAAAAGGAGAGGAGGGAGAGTAGAGGGGTGGTTGAGTGAACACCGAGGCGCGAAGTTGTGAAAGCTTCGCCCAAATCAGGGGCAAAAAAATAGTTGAAGAAACAGGGACAGCGGCCAAACAACAAACATATTGAACTGTCTGGAGTGGGGGGAGAGGTTTTTGGGGGGAACTAAAAAGAGCCGAAAAAAAGTGCCCTCTTTGATAGTCCCAAATATCCCTATTGAAAGCAAAGAACAGGAAGGCTTCAACCAAGCAGAGGCCAATAAGGAGGCTCAGAAGGATCCGGAAGCCAAAGCTAAGCAGGGAAAGGGAAAAGGAAATGGATTGGCTATGAGGGAGACCCACCGGAAAGGGGAAGGGGACAGAGGGAAAAGGAAACGCAGTGAACGTCAGGCACGCAGAATTCGCGCGACCGCAAGAATGAGATTGCATAAAGCTCCAGCATCCGAGTGGGAGAATGAAATGAACAGAAAATCTTCACATACTGGCGAGGCGACGGATATCAGGGGAAATGGGGGAGAGGAAAAAAAAACTTAAGGGGAAAAAAAAAAAGGGGATCAAATTCTAACTAAATTACCTTAACACTGGGAACGTGGGGGGCAAGCCAGGTGCTTACTAGTCGAAGAGTGTAGGGGGGAAGGGAAAATAAAAACGGACAGATGTAGTCGCCAGCAACAACAAAGCAACCCGCTCAACTGGAAAGCTCAGAAGAACAGCGAAAAAGAAAAAGTGGGTAATGGATTAGCACCATCCTTCGGATGTAGCCCTTGTGCCGAGTAAAGACATCTTAAAGGAAGGGATTAGGGGAAAAGGGGGAAAGGGTGCCTACAATGCGTTCCAGAAAAGCTCATTCTCCCAACGCGAAGGGGGGGGAAGAGTAAGGGGGGGAGGAAAAAAGATCATCCTTTCTCATGGCGGAAGAAAGAGGAGGCACCCTCAGAACTTATGGCTTAGGGGAAGGGGAAACGGTTGGCAAATACAAAGCAAGGCGGCTCTGATCTTGTTCACAACAGCACTAAAAACAAACTAGGGAAAAAAACACTGCGGGAGAACTTGCGGAAAACCTTGAAAGAGGTGGACTGGGGGATCAAGGAGAATCCAGAGAATACACCAAAGAGACGCAAGGAATACACATAATCTTCACCGCGGGTAAACCTCTGAGACTTAAAGAGTAGGCCGCTGTCACAGAAAAATAACCTGACAGAGAAAGGGAAAGGATCTCTCGCAGGAAGCCGCCGGTCGCCTTCAAACCAGAAAAGGGCATGGAGGCAAAAGGAGGGGGGAGCATATAGTTCGCGGAAACCAACCAAAAAAAAAAAAAGACACGAAAGAAAAAAGCTCAAAATGACTCAGCGGCATCCTCCCGAAAAGGACTACCTGAACAAAAAAACGACGGCAAAAAAAAATCCCTGACCATACATCACCAGGCCAGGCTGGGGTTCATATAAAAACAAGCCCCACCGGGATAATCACCAAAAAAATCAAAACGGGATTCCCAAGACGTCAACCATTGGTGCATCCAAAAGCGCACATGGAATAGATAGCAGAACGGATACTCACAACAACAAGATATGAAAAAAAAACTATATCTCTATACTGAGTTCTCCGTTGGAGGTGCGAAAACCGGTTGCACGGGGAACATAAAAGTACTGGGGAGGAAGTAGGAGAATGTACCATCGTCGGGGGGAAGAGGGGGGGAAAGTTCCGGTGAAGCTTTATTAATTCTTGGGTAAAGTTATCGTCTTATCATTACGAGGTTGGCCAGGGGGAAAAAGGAATGAGTGTAACGGGGGAATCCAGGGAACTTTTATTGGTTGGGGTGCAAGTTGAGGCAAGTGTGCAGAGGGAAAGAACGGGGAGGGGAAGGCTCTGAACAGGAATGCGACTCATCTTGTTTAACCATGAAGCAGGAATGTATAAGTCCTGACCCTAAGGGGAAAGGATAAGGAAGGGGATCTTGTGAGTTGTACAGGTTCAAGAGTTGGAGATTCGTTCAGAAGGGAAAAGTGGGAAAACGCGATCCCTCGACCGCAGCCGATCTCCGCAGGGTGGCTGGGCCGAAAAGGATCGTGCTGGGAAGCAGGGGGAACAAAACATGGGGTGGGGGGAAAGTGCAAGAACAGCTTTGCACTGAAAGACGAAAGTGCTGGGAGGGGGCCATCGAGCCGAAGTCAACCCAAAAGCCTTGAGGGGGGGAGTGGGGGGAAACGAGGGTACCGAGGCACGTGGGGAGAAAAAGAGTGTCAAAAAAGAGCACATGACTCCCAAACTCCACACAAGAGAGCGCATTGGGAAGAAAGAAAAAAGGGGATACAGCACAACAACCAACTCGCCGTCGAATCCAAAACAAACCATAGTAAAGAAAGGAGGCGCGGAAAAAGCGGCTAACCGGAAAGGAAAAACGTCTGGATCTTACTGGGAGCGATATAGAGAGTTTGGGAGCCCGAAAGGAGAGTGATGGGGGAGGGGTAGTGCGGGGCACTTAATCTCGGCGCGTCTGGGGGGACCGCATGTGTGGAAGGGGACGAGAAAAAACGCTGAACGCTAGAGGTAACTCAGGGAAGGCCACACCAAAAAAGTTCAAGGAAGGGGGTCGATAAAAAAAGCGTAATTGGATCTATAAGTGGGGAGGGAGGCAGAGACGTGCAATCAAAACACATTCTGCTACATGTCCGATCGCCGCGGAGCAAAAAAAAATTCCCGCGAAAGGTGTGGCCTGTAAAACGGAGAGAAAAACCCTTGGAGTTAAGGGGCATGAAAGACGGGATCTGGGCTGCGTTAAAAGAAATGCTGCTATGGCTTATACGTTCCATTGAGCCGGGACGGTCCTTAGAAAAGCCAAAAAAAAACTCGTCTAAGAGGCTGGGCCTCAAAAACTGAAGAAAAAGAATGGAAGACAGAGGAATTCCATCTACGCACTCTGTGGGGGGGGGTAGGGGGGGGAGGAGCGCTTAAAAAAAATAACATTATGGCCGAAGAGGTATGGCTTTGGTGGAAGGGGAGCGTACAGGGGATGTCATTGGAAAATAGGGCTAGGTTGTCCTGGACCGATAAGGAGAGGGGGGATGTGCGGGGGGGGAACGTTGGAAAAAAAAAGGAGCGATTTAGCACTACTACCAGACAGCAAAAGGGGGAAAACAGGGGGGGCGGACAAAAAAAAAGGGGTGGTTAGTGCTTTCGCGGCGCGTACGCTTGGGGCGAAGCAAAAGGTTGCGAGAAGAGAGGAACGGTCATTAAAGACAACAAAGGATAAAACACACACCAAACAGGAGAGGATGGGAAAAAAGAAGAAGAGTAATGAAGGGGGGGGGAGGGAGATAACGGCTTATCGAAACGCTCGACCAATCTTAGCATCAGAAAAAAGAAGCCCTAAACAAGAGGGAAACGAGGGGGAAACATCGGGAAAAGGCTGGTTAAAATATACGGTGGGTGTCCTACACTTATACGAAAACATGGGAAAAACCAGCAAAATAAGGGAAGTTAAATCGCTCCGGGGGGAATATCCCAGTCCAAATAGCACCTTATGGTCAAACAAGGCAGAACGAAAAGAAAAGCACCTTCAAAACGGTTACAAAAAATAAAGAAAAGAAAAGGCCGGAAAAAAGAGCGAAAAGCCAAAAAAAATGATTGGCAACTTTATGGATCCGCTGGGAGGAAAAAAAACGACTATGGGCAGGGAATGAAAAAAAGCAGAGGTGAGTAAGGGACGGATTGGAAGGACTTACGCAAAGAAAGAGGCAGCACAAAAGGCGGGAGCAGATGAAGTAATGCATGAACTAAATCAGTCCGAGTCCGCATCGTTGAGAACAATTGGGTCGAATAGCAAGGACTGGGAAAAGAAAATATGTTGTTGGGACCAAATCGAAGGCTCTAAATCCTATAGAAGAAAAGGGAACAAGAGGAAAAGGGTCAGATTGAACGAAGGACCCGATTTCTTACCTCTACGGATGTGCGGGAGGTTGACCAAGTGGGCGCTGCATAAGAACCCAACGACAACCAGAAAAAGGGAAAGGAAAAAGCGAAGATAGTAGATCTAATATCCAATATCTTTAAAGGTAGAAACCACGAAGAACAATTGTGCAAAAAAAGTAATAAAAGAGACGTCGAAGGCTTGGTAGAGAGGCTCTTGTGGGGGGAGACACAGGCTTCGGCACCAAGAACGACATCACAAAAAAACTGACTGTGTTGAGATTAGGGGAAAAAAGCTCAAGACATAAGACTGTTGAGGGGAGAAAGGGGGGGACAACTCCCCCCTAAGGGGAGACTTACAATGAAAAGGAAAAAAAGCAGGAGGGAAGCTTGTTCAAAGCAGCTTCCCAGCAAAAACACACATATTCCTAGTGGGGAATAGGAATGCGGTAAAAACAGACCAAAAAAAAAAAAGGGAAAGAGGGTGGAGGGAAGAGTGAAACAGCGACGCATAACCTCTCTAAGTCAAAGATCCTAGGACACTAAAAAATCATGAAAGAGAAGGGAGGAAGGGACACCTAACCTCAGTAGGATCATATCACTGCTTGCAGGGGTGGAAGACACGAGAGGCTCAGAGGAAAAAAAGACAGAGAAAAAAATCAAACACGATCGAAGAAAAAAGACAAACTGTAATCCTTGAGGAGGGAAACACACAGACAAAGGAAAGATACAACCAACATTCCTTCAGGGCACGACGCATCCCGGAGAAGAAAAAGGGGTGAAAGAACGACGACGTCATCAAAAACAATCCCTAACCATCAGAACGTCAAGCTGTGGTCAGAGAAAAAAAGAAATGATCAGAAGTATGGAAAAGGAACACTAGGCTCGGTGCAATCCGGTGTGAGCACTCCTATGACGGATCTAGGAAAAAAAAAAAAAAGACATCGAGAGAAAAGATGCTTCTAGAAGAAAAGAAAAGGTGAGCAACAAAGTTTCAGCCGCTTTAAAGTTTGATTCAGACCGTGGAAGGAGCCGGGGGAGAAAAGGGGGGGATTGAAAAAAGCAAGACCTTGGAAGGGGGGATATGGGTGAACAATAAATTGCGCGTACGAAGGGGTAGGAGGCGAGGAAGAGTGAAGGGGCCACTGAAAGAAGGTGGCGGTTTATATTACGGGAAAATGGGACGGTGGGGTGTTAGGGGGGGAAGCATTGGTCTCTTAGCGACTTAATCCTTTGCGTGGGAGAGAAGGGGGCCACTAGCGGAAAGATCGGGGTGGAAACCTTGAAGCATTACAGTGAAACTCCTCCTGCGTAGGGTTTAAGCTGCAGTTCAAATGAAAACGCGGTTGGGAAGCGGGGAAGTAGTGAGGGGGGATCTCGTTGGGGGTCGGGAAAAGGAAAAAAGGCCTACAAAAAAAGAAGAAATGTTGGAGCAAGCACTGCTGTTACCACTCATGATTGGGGGGTCCAAGGGGCTGGGCCCCTAAAATACCCGGAAAAAAACAATGGGTCGTGCAAGAGGCAGCCAGTGGACCAGACCCGGGAGGGGGGGAGTTTGCTGCAAGGTACAGCAAGAGACCAAACAGTTGAAAAGCAGGAGGCGAAAACGAAAGAAACACGCGTTGGAAACTGGCAGCCAGGGGTCGCGAGATCAGGGCAAAAAACACGAAGTCGATCACAAAAAAACGTCGCTGAGATTGGGGGGGAAACCAGCCGGGCTAGGGGCATAAAAAAGCTTACTCAAACAAAAAAAAGGTTAATGAAAGTGGCTACGCCGATTACGTTTCGGCTATCAGGAAAGGATATAGTTCTTTCGCTTCCTTGGTACGGTCTTAGGAAAAGGCTGTGGGGCGTTTGCTCCCGTACCCTATTAGATCGTTGTGAGGGAAACAGAAGAAACAAAAGGATAGTTAAGCTCCGGGGCGAACACACCTGTTCCACTAGGGGAGATTGTTTCAAAGGGGGGGGGGAGAAAGGTTACAAAAATAACAGGCTTCGCTGAAGAGGCAATCAACACGCATCCTACAATCTCGCGGCCCTGGGAGAGGGTGAAGAGATGTGGACCCCAATTTCTCAGACTCACAAAAAAAAGGCCCAGGGATGGAAGGAAAAGGGGGAAAAATACGCGGCGTTCGTAATGCTGAAGGAGCCCGGTGCGAAGACTGTCCTACCCCTGCACTCCGTCCCCCTGACAGAACCGTGAGCTTGAAGACAACAGCCGCAACCAAGGGAGACATCAGCGAAAACTGTGGGGGCACTCTTTGGAGGTATACAGGGGGGGATTGCGCGGACAGAAAGGTTTGAGCCCTCCTTTATGGCTTGAATGTGCGGGTTTTGAAGAAAGAGTCGCAGGGACGTGGGAAGAAAAAAACGGAGTGGAAATGAAGGCGTCAGTGACCGGAGCTGCAATAGTTGGGAAAAGTACCGGGAGTTAGACAATCGACCAGACACGCAGAAATGGGGAAGACTGGACCACCAATGAGGGGAGTCACATAGGATTTGAGGGAAAGACGCGGGGAAGCGTTGTGTTTAGGAGCCATACACGAACACTCGGCCAAAAAAAAAAAGAGAAGACGACAAGGAGGATTAGTAAAAGAGTACCGTTGGTGTATTTCGAAAGCAAGAGGCTAAGAGCTTCAAAAAAAAAAAACGAAAGCTCAAAGTAGTGACGAAACGAAAGGACAGACGCAAAAAGGCTGCTGATGAGGAAGGTGTGAAAGAAACAAGGAAAACGGCCTCCGGCACAAATCCTGACGACCTTCAATTTCAACTCGTTGGAAAACGGTACAAGGAAAAGAAAAAGCGGGAAGGGAACCGTTCCTTCAAAAGAAATAAAAAAAGAAAGTAAGCTCATACTGAAAAAGAGGCGCAAAAGACAAAAGGAAGAACAGGGATCCGCTGAACCTAATGCGAATTTGGGCGGGAAATGAAGTTTTGAGGCCAAGATGCAACCGTTTAAGGAGAACATACTGGGCAAGGGAACCGTCGAGCACCTCGAAAGATAGAACAAAAAAAAAGAGGGCACTCCGCCTCGTGTAGAAATTGTTGGCGTTCAAAGAAAACTTCCACCGCGGTACAGGGGGGGGGGGGGTGGGTAAGAAGTGAACATCCCCTTAGCGACATCTGTTAGGGAGAGGTAGAAAAGGAAAGACGCAAGAGAAGGGGAAAGGGGGTGTTTTCACCCCGAAGCGACTATACTTAGGTGCGGTAGGTTCGGCCTAGGTAAGAGGGGGGCTCAAACCACACGCAACGCGAAACACCGGACAAAAAATGGCAGAAACAAATTCTATCGAAAAGAAGAAAAGGAAAATAGGGGCAACCACTGAAAAAGGTATTAGCCCTTTGCCTAGTAAACGCAACGTACCGCTGGATAACATGCGGAGTGCAGAAGGGAGGGGAAGAAAAGGGGACCAAGGGGAAGAAAGGCCCAGCCTCGCTCGGCTGACTGGGGTTTATATTAAATGTGGTGAGCTCAGAGAAAAAGCCAAAAACGGGGTCAAATACGAGTTTTGCACAACTCCGCCAAGACTGATGGTGTTGAACTTAGCTCGTGAGAGAAAAAAGCAGGAGGAGGGGGGGGGCAAGCAACCGCTGCTTCAATCAGATGAATATTCCGGTGTGAAAAAAACCTGAGGTATGTCAGCATATTCCTGAGCCAACACCAGAGGTCGGAATCGGGGGGGGGAGGAAAAAAGAAGGGACGAAAGACAGCAGGACACGGCAAGAAGAAATCGCAGCTACCAACCTGGAAAGGGAGAAGGAGGAAAAAAACACGCAGTATTATCAAACTGTCCTGAGGAAGGGGGTACCCGTCCGCGCAAGAAAACGCAGAACACCCATCAAGAACTGGAGATAAAGGCATTGTGTGGAATGAGGGGAAGAGAAAAGGGCTAAAAAAACAAGTCCAACCGAAAGAAAAAGGCCATCTACACCGCCACCATTCCAGTGGCACGCACAGCGTCGTCGAAAAAATGACTACCGGGAAAAATACACAAAAAAGGAAACACAAAACAAAAGAAAGGACAACGGAGAGAAATCGACAAAACCAATTAAAAAAACATCTGGTCAGCAACTTGGAAGGTCAAGAGGAACGGTGACACGCCACACGCAGAAGGAAAAATGATTATCTATAGCAA
>Ga0179593_1540847_pt1 | contig 11478 bp, 10 predicted proteins | sample CZODoug2_1_08_16_FD_185931 | JGI IMG/M metagenome (GOLD analysis project Ga0179593, IMG submission 185931) | Vadose zone soil fungal communities from Angelo Coast Range Reserve, California, USA - CZODoug2_1_08_16fungal (PacBio error correction) | ecosystem: Environmental > Terrestrial > Soil >...
ACCCAGAAGAGGCTTATTTACAAATGCTCTGGGGAGGTGTCCACAGTACCTTACCCTTATTCCAAGAGATGGCGGACGCCAAGAGAGGGCCATCGGAGTCGAGGGAGAAGGGAAAAGGGAACGCTTGGAATCCGAAGAGATGATAGATGGATTCTTAAAAACGCAGACTGAAGCATGTGAAGGGAAAAGTCCAGAGGGGGGGCGGGCCTGTGAGGGTAGATGTCTGTTGAGTAGCCGAGAAGTTGGGGAAAGCTTGGATAGAAGAGGAAAGATTAAGGAGCTAGGACCAATTTCCAGAAACGAACTCTAGGGGGGGAAAACAAAAGAAGCTCCGGAAGGGAGTTTTGCACAGGGAAAGAGGGAAAGGGGTTCGCCTCTATTTGGAACGAAGGGGTTTCAGTTGGACGGATATGAAAGAAAAAGGGGCTGAAAGGGAGCATCACGAAGGGGAGTGGGGTTAGCCTCGGGAAGAGGGCCAAGACTTGCCAAGAAAAAGGACGCCGTTATTAAGGGGAAGGGGGGATCAGGGGCTGACCAAGGGAAAAAGAGGTGAACACAGGTTCTGGAAGGAAAAACGGAAAAAAAATCCTCCCCATGGCGTCGTTCACAGCCCAATGCCGGCTATAAGAAGTTCTGGGAGGGAAAAAAACCCTAGGAGGAGTTGCCGAGAGACGAGAAATCGGTCATGGGGGGGGAACGCTTCGAGAAAAGGGAAACTTGGGGGGAAAATCTTTAAGGATAGGGGAGAAGCCCGTGAAAAAAACCCGAGACCCCTCTGCACAGAAAGAGACATTGTACATACTTCAACGGAGAAGGGGGGAGTTAGAGGAGAAACGAGTCTGGGGGGGGAGACATGGAAAAGAAAGCGTATCTGGAAGGGGAACGAGCGCTGCCGTCGACTAAAATCGCCCTTTAAAAAAGTCGAAATTTGGGAAGAGGGACAAGATTGGAAGGGACGGGTCAGAACAGGACAGAGAGATTTTTGGTGGCAAGTGGTTGCAAGAAAGAAAGGTCATTTCCAAAAGTAGAGGGCGTACCGGGAAGTCTTCGCGGCGGTTCGGCCGGTAGGGAGGATTAAGGAAAGTGGAGAATCTCCGGGAATATCACGACAAAAAGGTAGACGGTCCTGGGAAAGAATTGGACCTAAGTGGTTAAGCTTGTTCGTGGTCTTTAGTCACACTTGGGAAGGAGATGTTAGGGTTTTTGAGAGGGGACATAGAGGCAGAAGTGGGCCAGCGAAGGGAAATCAGGACCCGCCGGATCACTGGAAGCTTGGGAGGGTAACAAGGGACCCCAAAGTCCGAGCGGCGTAACTTCTCCTCCTGTATGGAGATGTTGGAGGAAAGCTCAAAGAGTGTTTTCGGGGGAGAAATGGGAATATTGGAAGGGATACGGGGAATTGTCTGATTGACGCAGGCCGGGTACTGGGGGGGGGCCCAAAAAGAGAAATTGAAAGAAACTCGAAAAGTGACTTGAGAACGAGTCTCCTTCTTCAATGGGGGGACCCGGATAAGGATTAGAAGCTCAGGAAAAAAAGGGAACTTCGAAAGAGCGGTTCGAGAAGGAGAAAGGTCCTTGTGGTTCATTGGATGGTTCCATTCGTTTAGGTTTGGAGTAAAGAAATCTATGTATACCAAACGGAGGATAGAAAAGGATATTGGGGGGTCGACATCTAAGGATTGATTTGGGAAGAAGGGTGTAAACGCACATAAAAAAAAGATAAGTTGCGAAAAGGATACACTGTTAGGCCCGGAATTTACATCACTTCTGAAAGAATAAGTTACCAGGCGACGGCATCCGTGGGAGGAAGCCAGAGAAAGCTCATAAAAGGAAGGGATTATTGGAGGGTTTCGCTAAGAGGGGGAAAACTAGTTCATAAAACTACCAACAATCATTTCGGGGGGGGAAGAGACTTCATTAGAGGCCCTACTTGAGAAACACGGGACATGGATACCGAGGGGTACGGAGCAATCTTCAGAAAAAAAAAGCCCTTCACGAAAGATAGTACAAGAAGAGGTGAAAACGGACCTTAAGAGAATTAAAGAGACTTGCTGCATGAGAAGGATTTTTTGAGGGATAATAAGATCCAGGGGGGGGGGAAATTAAGGAAACCTTCGGAGAAAGTCCTAGGAGGGTCGCCTCAGAAAAAAAAGAATAACGAGCACGTTCCTCCCGGGGGAAGAAAAAAGCCAGACCTTAAGGGGGAGAGGTTAAAAAGGGGAATCAGGGGGGAAAAGTCTGTGGGGAGAAAAGCGACTGAGGGAAGAATCTCTCTACAAAGCCAAAGCCGGAAAAGGTCAAAGGGGAGGGGGAAAAAAGATGGGCAAAGGGGAAAGACTTACGGGGGGGAAAATTAACGTTAAAAGAAGGGAAAGAAGAAGAAGCTTCATCTACAAAGAAGTGATAGGCTGGACTTACGGTTTAGCAAAAACATCAGTCATTGTTTAGGAGCCGCGCGGCTCGGGGAAGAGAGACCCTCGAAAAGAGAGACGTGCCGGGAAAACCAACGCGAAAAAGCCTCCGAGAAGGATCGCTAGCGGCCAGGAGAAACGGCTGTCATTTTCCAAAAAAAAGGAGATAATACGCATCAGGGAAAAAACTGAAAAAGGGTCACTGGGGATAACCAATTACCCAAGTAAATAAAGGTCTTCGGGAAAAAAAGAAAAATGGGAGTGAACATGAAAGGCGCGAGGAGGAGGTGCTGAGTTTGCTTGGAGGGGAGAAAAGTATGTCGCCAGAAGGAGAGGGGTCAACTACTTGGCAATGGAAAATAAATAAATGATGCTGAAGGACGGGAATTAGGGGGCAAGTTAGTGGGAAAGATGAAGAACTAAACTGGAGGGGGATGCCGCCATTTTTCAAGAGGCAAGAGAGAGAGGCAGGGAAAAACTGCAAGAAAAAAAAAACTAGGGGAGCACCTATATAAATGAGTAATTAAGGTCGCCTTTGAAAGTAACGGCCGACGGGGGGGGAAGAGCCAGCAGGGGCGGGGAAAAAGCGGACCCTCGTGAAGAGGAAGTCGAAATGAATCAACTGTCCTAAAGAAATCACAAAAAGTGAACGAAGGGTGAAAAAAGACATCTGCTGGGGAAGCAGTTACCGGATGTTCCGGAGAAATCGTCGTATCTGAGGAGACGAAAGCAGAGGGAGGGAAGACCTGAAGAAAGAAGGAGCTGAGGAGGAAAAAAAAAAAAATGAGGAAAAAGGAATTCCGGAGGAAGGTTCATGCCCATTCCCTAGAGACGCGTTCGGGTTATAGAAAAAAAACAACAAACCGAGGGGGGGGAAAAGGGGAGAAACTCGCAAGAAAAATAAGGAAAAAAGACCTTCAAAAGGATGCCCTTGGGGAAGAGGAATGAAAGTACCATTAGCCAGGAGACTCCCGAAGACTCTCGGAGCCGTCGAGCGGATCAGGTCTAGGAAGTGGAGAAAATAACTATCGCTAGGAGTGAGGAAGTCCCTGAGAACTAAGGCTTGCCAAGGTGGGCCAACTTGAGGGGGGAAGGGTAGGAAGATTGAGGACTTTGCGGGAAGGATTTGCTGGGTGGTGGGCTAAGTCGAAAAAAGAAGGGAATAGTAAGGAAATCACAGCCGAACGAGAACTTGAAAACAAACTGGGACGTAAATGACAGAACGGTCAATAAGAAACCTTACTGAAAACCGTACATTTATCGCGGGGAAGGGGAAGGGTCAATTGGAAGTTTAAAAGTATTCTCCGCACTGATCAACTGGGGGAAGCAGTAAAGCCATGAGCCGCGTTAAAAATCAGCTCCACAATACTTGAAAAAAAAGAAGAGAATTTGGGGGAGCTCAAAAATTCAACTTGCAAAGGGAAACTTTGGAGCGAAGAAAACATTTACCTCCCAGACCGCAAAATCACCAACGGGGGGCAGCATAAGGGGGAGCTTAAAGATTTGCAACAGGATAAAAATACCAATTCGGTCGGTCCGCCTATAAGGAATGAGGAGGAAAAGGGCTTACAGAGTCTATAAAAAGGAGTTTGGAACCGGCCTAACCGAAGAGATCTTGTCCTTAGAAAAATTACCTCTTTCAAAGAACCGCGGCACGAGAAGGGAACTTAGGGAAAAGGAAGAGGAGTCTGGTAAGAGAGTGTTCAAAGAAAGAGGGAACACACGGGACGTGAAATTGTAGAGTCATGAAAAGAAAGGGGAGGAGAAGGTACCCAGAGAGGTTCAACCACACAAGGGAATATTTTCCTCGCAAGGTGTTAGTTCACTAGAAAACAATAAAGTTCCTGTAAGTGTGAGTGGTTGTAAGGATTTAAAAGAGGACCTTAGGGAGGGGTACCACTTACATAGTTAGCTTTTTCTTAAGGTAGAGCAGAAGGCCTGGAGGAAGTCGACGTCTTGAAGACAGTAGAAGAAGAAAAAAAAAGAATGTGAGGGAAATACCAGTTGAACGGAAATGGCTGTATTGTTTTGGAGGAAAATTAGAAGAGGGTTAAGGCGGGTCTGAAAGGTTCAGGTTGTTCATTTTTTTGGGTAAAAAGGGGTCTGGATCGGGAAGCAGAAGGACCGGGGGACTTGTTAAAAGAAACTTTGGGAAACAGTTTGAAAGAACCTTTCAGGTCATCTAGTGAACTTGAGAGGGGACTGAGGGATCAAGGGGAAACCCTGCTCAGAATAAGAATTTTTTGGGGGGGGTCTAATGATTAAAGGATCTTCCGATTAAATGAGTGTGGGAGTTGTCCCTAAAGGGGAGGGGGGAATGTGGGAGAGGAATGGCAAGAGGAAACTTAAACGTGTGCAAGGAGTTTGAAGAACGGAGGCAGGGCTCAATTAGGAAAAGAGGAAAGTCTCCGGGGGAGAAACTGGGGAGGGGAAGTTATGTGAAGGACGCGAAAAAGTCAATTTGGATGGCTCCCCTGCCAAAGAGGGTGGGCGTGGAGGGAAATTCTTTGGGAAGAATCGGGAAAGCCAAAAAACAATTTAGGGAAAGACACGGCAAGAGACAACCAAAAAAAAAACTCGAGGGTGGTTTGTCAGAAGGGTCTTGAAGCCGTGTATCCCCGCCTGGCACCGAAAAAACCCGAGCCGTCTCGGAAAGGCGCTCCCAGAAAAAGCCTTCAGAAGAAAAAGCACCGGGAAGAGGCAGACTTTCAGCTGGAAGCCACGCATCTGAGCGCAGCGACCCGGACTGGGGAGGGGGGCCTAGAAGAGGGAGAGAATCGAGACTTAGAAGGACAATTTCGAATTCAAGAAATTAAGAGGAACAAATTCTCCAAGGGAGAAACGTGTCAAAAAACCCGAAAGCAGACAAAAAGAGGTTAAATACGATGTGGTGTTTTCCCAAAAGGCGTTATAAACGGGAGGCCGCCCTAGACTGCTGATACGAGACACGATTTCGACTGAACCCCTTCTTCAGGGACAAGATATCCGGCGCGAAGCCCAAAGGGGGGAAAAACTCCTAAACTACCGAAAAAAGAAGAACAGGCAAAGGTTAACCCGGGGTGCTCTTTACACAATGTGGGGGGGTTGGGGGGGGGTTGGGGGTTTTGTTGTCAACGACGGGCATCACTGGGGGGTCTTGCGCTCCGGGGGGAGAGACGGAAATCAAAGAGGGATAGAAAAGAAACCGAAAAAGGTCCCGGATCCTAAAAGCACCATTGTCCACTGCGTTCCTTCTTGGACCCAAACGACTGGGGAAAAAGGGAAGTTAAAAAGGGGACCATATCGGAAGTCGGCAGGGAAGGGAGCAATCCGCATGGGTAAAGAGGCCTTCTACGCAAAAACGAAGAACGAAGACACGAGGGACTTGTGTTACAACGCGAAGAAAAGGACCTCAGAGCAGGGGAAAGGGGAAACAAGGACGCTAAATCAGGGTCTGGTACTACTCCCCGGAGGAAGGGCAAAGGAACAAGAGAGAGGTCGAAAAAATAAAAAAAGGAGGAAGATCTAAAAAATTCGAAGACAGGGTCTCAGGCACCCCCAAGTGGGGATGCCAAGGAAACCTTTGCCAGAAAAATAAAAAGAAAGCTTGTGCGGGAAGAGGGGAACAGTTTGGTGATTGGGAACACAGGTCTTGACAATGGAAATCCAAGGGAAAACGACCGGGGGGTCAGCCATTTAACTTTGGAAATTTACCTAGAGAGGAACGTCTTGGGGGCCGCGAGGAATATTGAACGGCTCCAGGCTTCTGACGACGCCAGTGAGAGGCGAGGATAATACAAGGGAAAAAGGAACCCTGAGAAGAAAACTACAAATTTTTCAGAACCTGGACGAACGAGGGCTTACGGAACGTTTTCCGTTCATTACGTGAAGTGGGAGGTGCACGTCCTCAGGGAAGGATGGAGAACGGAACTTCGGAAAGAAAAATAACGTCATACGTCACATACATCGAAAGGGAATGTGACGGCCCCAAGGGAGGGGGGAAAAAAAACCGGTGAACTGTGGGTAGAAAGAGGGTTTTCAACGGCGCAACTTGTGAAACAGATCAAGCGAGAAAAAGACAGGAGGAGCGCAAGGAAAACCGGGGGAAGAATTCGGAGATGAGGACTACTTGAAGACTCCCAGGGAGAGACGCAGTCCGGGAGTAAGAGGAATCGGCGAGTGCTGTTTTATAGCTCAACAGGGAAGAAGATGAGGACGCCGAGAAAGGGGGAAGTCCTATGGTCAACGGCTGTTTCATTTCTCGAATGAACAGGCCCTAATGATTGAGGGAAGCCGCTGCCATCGACTCCAGAGCCTTACGGGGAAATAAGAGTGGTAATCTCTTGTCTTCTCCCAAAGCAGTCACTTATAAAAACGAACGAGGGGCCCTTTGGGAAACTTGGGAAACGGGAATAAGCTTTCTGGGTGGAGGTTTTAAAGGGGGTCAAGCGTCACCGGGTGAGGACGTATCAAAAAAAAGGAACTATGAAAGAAAGAATGGAAGGAAAAAAAACTTAAGAAGATGTATAAAAGGCCCTGCTAGGTGAAATAGGGGAGAGAGGAGGGAAAACCAGATGTTTGAGGGAAGAATCTGGCGGGAGCTTATCCCAACTGCACAAAGGAAGCTGGTCAGAAGAGGGAGGACAAGAAGGGAAAAGTAAAAAGTATTAAAGGAGGAAGCCTCGTATGACCCTTTCAGAACTGTTTGGATGGTAAAAAGAAGGGCGGCGCCAGTGCAGGTTCCACGCCAATCACGAGGGCAAAGGAAAGAAAAAGGAGCCAAAAAAAAAGGAAAAAGACTTAGGTTTCAACTCCGCACCGTCATGCGGCCAGAAGTAGAGAGAAAGGGTCAGAGGGGGGAAAAGGATCTGAGAAGACTGGGACGCCCCCGTGAGTAGAGGAGGGAGATCGACGTTTGCAGTAGAATACCCCAAAAGGGTTCCAAGGAAAAACATAAAAAACGAAGGGGAATACAGGAGAGAAGGAGGAGGGACATGAGGGACTGCATGAAGGAAGGATCGCCTTTAACAGTAAGGGAGGGGGGAAAAAACAAGAAGGAATAAAGGACTCAATGGGTTCTTTTAGCTACATACGAGACACCTTTGGGAAAGGGAGGGGTGGACAGCGTCATTCTTTGAGGGGTCATTGCCAAGAGGGAGGTTCAAGGGCGAGAAATAGCGAAGAGCTGCGGTTTTCGGAAAGGAACATCCTTCTTCCTCAGTCTCCTTCTCAAACCAAAAGACGACAGGAGGGGGGGCCGTTGACAGTGCAACAGGTTTGACTGTGGAGGGGATTTTGGGGGGGGATGGACCCTTGGGGAGGTTCGTGGGAGGAGGGGGACTTAGGAGAGAAGATCTTTGGGGGGGGGTGTTCATGGGGGGAATCCAAGGTCTGAGGGAGAAACTCCAGGGGAAAAAACCGCTTTCAAAAAAATGCGTGTCATCTCGGGGTGGGAAAGCCTTGAAAAGAACTTGCAAAGTTAACTTGCAGTATCCAGGGCCGATTCTTCTGGAGAGAAGACCGTGCCGGTTTCGGGAATCACGATGTACGGAGAGCTAAAGTGATTTGTTTGGGGACCAGGAAAAAAAAGAGTACGGGGGAAAAGCACGAGAAAACTCCGGCCCAGTGGGAGAGGTCGTGGGGGGAAATTCCTAGTGGTCGACCGAGGGAGGCTTTTGTGGAAGGAACGATCTTGCAGGGGAAAGAACAATTCGGAAATTTCTAACTTCCGCGAAGGTTCGTGGAAAATGGTAGTTTGCCATCGTATAGGGAGCCAGGGAAAAAGCATAAAGGAAAGGGAACAAGAGGGGTCTACTCGACGGTGCGTGAGGGGTTATCAGAGGAATGGCCCATCCCGAAAAAGGGAAGCCTCTCTGACAAGGAAAAGATCCGGCGTAAATGGGTAGAATATAAAAAAAAGTAGAAGAAAGAAGGACATACCTTCATCAATCCTGTTCAGTGAAAAAAATAACTACATGAGTAAATTCTTTCTCAAGGGAAAAACAACAAGTACTACTAAAAAGGAGGAAAAAAGAATTTGTCGGGGGGCAGGAGGACTACTGCAGAACACAGACAAAAAACCGGCTCCACCCCTGCTGGGGTTCGGCTACCAAAGAAGCTCTCAGACCCAAGAACTTGCCACGTGCCCGGACGTAGGAGAACGGAGTGCGAGGGAGAAACTCAACTCTATGGGAGAAGAGAACACTGCTGCGGGGAATGATGTTTGTCCGGCAGGGGGGGATCCAGAAGGGGTGTACCGGGAAGAAAAGGTCGATGGAACCAGGATCCGCAGGAAATCATAAACGAACGGCACCGCAAGGTTGAAGACCGACCACAAAAAAAGAAGGGTAAAGAAATGAGGACACATGGAACGTCTAGGGGCTTGCAAGAAAAGGCACGGACTGCAGCGCTCTACCCGGCCGGGAAAGCCTATGACAGGAGGGGGAAAGGGGGAGAGGGGCACACTTAAGGGTACCCACTGCAAAAAGGGTTGAAAAAGGGAGGCTGTCGCGTTAGCGAAGAAAAATTTTGCGAAAAAAAAAGGGAAGAGTTAGGAGAGGGTCTTGTAAGAAATAACTGGAAGGACAAAGGGAAGGCCAGAAGAAAGAAAACGCGCATTTGAGGGTCTGGCACAACTCTCAACTTTGGAGAAAACGAGATCCTGGCAGGAGATGATAGTTCCGGAAAACCGGCGGGGGAGGAATCATAGAACGTTTGCGTGAGAAAAGGAACGCAGGGTCTCTAATAGCAAAAGGACTCCCACTGACTCATAAAAATAGCGGGACTCCCCCTAATTGGGGCTTACCCGCCGAGGAACCGAACATCATAACAATGATCTGCCTCTAACTTCAACCGGGGATTGGGACACTTTTGGGAGGGGAAAAAACATGCGGTGAAGTCAACTGAAAGGGGACCATTTCAACAAAGACAGAGGTAATGAAGGCGACGGCGATGGGAGTATTGGGCCGCGTGCCGCTTGACAGGCTTAGGGCGGATACGATACAGTCGAAGTCGTCTGAGTAACGAACCAGTTCACAAAGAGGTGCTGTCCCCCTCTAGGCAAGAATTGTATATTTCCCGTTCACTAAAAACGAGGGATTACAGAAAAAAGGGGGTTGGAGAGGTTCAAGGGGGGGGGGGGGGGGGCGTATGGCAAAGTTGGGACGCGTCTTTTACGCATGCTTGTCTGAAGAAGTCACAAGCATCAACAGAAAGGAAAGAAACATCCAAAGAGACGGAACAGTGCCCAAAGATTCTGGTTTATTTCAAGTCGTGTCCAAAAAAAAAATAAGAGAAGAATAGGTCGGATCGGCTAAAGAAAAGAAGACTCAGGAGATTACTGAAGGGAAAACTTAGGGAAGAGGGAAGAATCTATTACGAGATCTTCGCACCATTGCGACTTTTCCCTAAAAGGAAAGGAGGGGGGGAGCTCTAAAACAAAAAAAGAAAGAGGAAATCTAAGAGGAACTTTCCGACAATAGGGTCAGCTGTTGAAAGGAAAGGAGATTCCCGTACAGAAATAGAAGTGATGACAGAAGAATCATAGGAAGGCGGGGAAAAGAAGGGGGAAAGGCACTCCTGGAAGGGGGTTAAAAAAAGCATCGTGGCGGGCCTATCCTAACTATAGGAGAGAAGTGAAAAAATCACTTAGGAGGGGACCTTTGGTAAAGTTGGAAAATTCAACCGGGGGAGATCTGCCCGGGCTGATACATTTTATAGGTTTTGATGAAAGTCCTAAGGAAAAAGATTTTAAAAACGAATTGCAAGGGGGTTATCCGTGAACTCAAACATCAAATGATTACGGAGCCGATTTAATAACCCGGGGGACCCTTCAAAGTAGTTTTCTAAGAGTCATAAAATTTTAACTGGGAATTTCGTTATTCGCACCGCCCAGGCTCTTCAGGGAGGGCATCAGCAGAGAGGGGGAGGGGTAAAAAAAACAACCGAGGGAAATCAAAGTGCTGGGTGAAGAGGATTTACGACACTTGGCCCATGGAGGGAAAAAGGGGGAGGTCCAAGCACCTACAGGAACCTTTGCAAAAGAAAAAACAAAGGTGGCCGTCTGGCAAAGGGGGTAGGGCCGGAGAGGGGAAAGAGACTTGGGAGACTATGGATTTGGGGACGAGTACTGCGACGTGGAGGTTTAAGCTGGGCTAAAGGATTCTGCGTGAGGGTTGGAACAAATTAAGAAAAGGGGGAATGAAATTACCGCCGTGAAGGCAAAGACTCAAAAGCGCACCGGAGGGTTTAAAAAAGTCTTACTCTCTTCTGCGTGGAAGAGAAACACGCGGATCCTTACGTTCAAGGAGAGAGGCTAAAAACAGAAAAAAACCAAAAGAAAGGTTCGGACCATCCACCGTTCCTAAACGGAAAAAGATTCGATGGTAGCTGACACATCTCAAAGAAGTGGGGCAACGGTTGAAGGGGGAACAGCAGTCCATTGACCACATTTGCAGGGGGGGTCCCCAGAAGGTACAGGGAAGTCAAGTTGTAAGAAAGAAGGTCCATTCCTTCTCCGTATCCAAGATTTACAAGGAGTAGACTAAAAGAAAGGTTTGGAAAGAGGGGACCCGTGAGTTTTTGGTAGGTATCACCGGTCTTCGGTTCTTGCTTTCCCGAGAAGTCTTAGTCGTGGGGTAAAAAGAGTTTGGGGGGAAAGTTCGGGGGGGAGGGCGAAATCAGGCCCCGCCCCGGGCTGTCTCCGACGTTTGGGGGGGAAAACGTAAAAAAGACGAGCCGGTCTGGGAAGAGGACTACAGGGACACGTTCCGGCTTTAACCGAAGGGGATAGACAAAGTGGACCCCGTCGACGTAATGTGGGGGGAGTCCGTAAGGGGAAGGAACGCGTGTAAAGCTGCCCGATACCTAAATTGCGGGGGAGGGAATAGAAGCTGGGGGGGGTTGAAATCTCGATCTTCAACTCTCGCAGTAGGGGGAGAAGTCCAGACTTACAGCGTGAGTCTGCAATTGGTCAAAAAGGGGGCCGGAGGAATTGGGGATGGGAAAAAAGATCGTCAGGGCACCAAGGTCTCAAAAGAGTTCAGAGAGCCCCGTAAGAGATAGGGGTTTTCAACCAACCATCGGGAAG
>Ga0179593_1559074_pt1 | contig 11478 bp, 12 predicted proteins | sample CZODoug2_1_08_16_FD_185931 | JGI IMG/M metagenome (GOLD analysis project Ga0179593, IMG submission 185931) | Vadose zone soil fungal communities from Angelo Coast Range Reserve, California, USA - CZODoug2_1_08_16fungal (PacBio error correction) | ecosystem: Environmental > Terrestrial > Soil >...
TGGCAACAGAGACGGAAGAAGGCCAAAAGAAGAGGTGGAATGAAAAACGTCAACCCCAACTTAGGGCAACACTCAACTGACAAAGCAGAAATGGGAGTCCGGTGGGCTTGCACGGTGGAGAAAAACTACCTGCGAGGGAAGGAAGAGAGTCTGGAAGGGGGGGATCTGTGGGAAAAGGGTCAATTGAAACGCGGGACCACCTCCTGCATCCGGGAAAAAACAAAATTAGAGCAGTACAAAAATGTTTGACCCGGAGGACCGCTAAGGGGGTGCCGAGGGCCTACAGGAAGGCCCATGAAGGGCCAGAAGACTGGTAGGGGGTTGGTTCTTCACTATGGAAGGTGTATCCACAAGTATTCGAAGCGTCGTCGGAAAATAACCAGCCCAGGGAAATATCCTCTGGCCGATAAAGACCGAATGGAGCCGTTTACCATTGCCTGGTGAGTGTTGGGCGAGATCAAAGGATGGGCACCGGCTAAGAAGAAAGGAATTACTGAGATGGGGGGGGAGCCGTTAAAGTACTGGCGCTTCCTTAAGTCTCTATAAGGTCCGGGCGACACCGGCTTCTCTCTCGATGCGGGGACTATTTCAGGGGGTAAGGGAAAGGAAAGAAAAAGATGGGCGAAACTGGGGGGGAAAAGGGGAAGATTGCTCCGAAAAAATCAGGTCTTACGGAGGTTTCTAACAGATCGGGGAAAAAAGCCCTACTGAGAGACCTCTGAAAGATTGAGCTGTCCGACAAGAGAGGGGAGGGGATTGAGTGCTTCCACCCTTTATTTTGTTCGGACAACATGGGGCTGCTCGTGCCGCGTGTTTAATCCAATTTGGGGCTGCGCGGGGAGATCATTTGAGGCAGGATTACGGGGGAGGAGATTCTAGGCGGGAGGGAATCGTCTCACCTTAGCTCGTAGTGGGGAATCTCCATCCGCTCCGCGCCAAGCCCTTCGGCGTCAGTAATCGCGGGGGAGTGCCGGCAGAACCTTCGAAAAAAGGGGGGGGAGAAATCGAATCAGGGGCAAAAGATCTCTCCAGTTCTTACATCTCGAAGGTGAAACGCGTTGGGACCGGGAAGAGAAGACAGGAAAACTCGTAGATTATCTACTGCCATTTGACTCTCCATCGTCCGCTCGAAACCCTCAAGGGGTGCTCATAAAACCCCAGGGAGGTGTGGGGAGAGCCGACGAATAAGAGCCGAAGCTGGCTTCGGCTGGAAGATTGCTCTCTTCGGGAGGGCGTTCTCTCTGTAGCCGAAAAGGGGAGTTGGGGGACGTTCGCGGGGGTTCGGGAGGAAAAAGGGGAGAATACGGATCATGACAAGGGACGGGGAGCCTACCGTCAGAAACTCTATCTCAGACGAGAGCAAAAAGCAGTCAAGCAAGAGGAATAATACAGGGGGGGTTGCATGCTGGAACTTGATGAAACCCCCGCGCCTTGAAGAAAAACGCTTCTTCGGTCGAAAAGTGAAGTAGGGAGTCCAGAACAAAAAGAAGAAAGGAATGCTCGTAAAACCAACGAATTGGCTCTATCCGGACCCAACCTTCATCAGAGGGGGAAGCGGCTTCTGCAAAAGAAGGTACCAGGGGAGGGGGAGGGCTGAAAAAGATATCTCAGCTTGCTTTCTGAACCTCTCGGGGTCTGCTCACAGGTCAGAAGAGGGGGGGGAAGAATCTTTTCGAAAACATGGTCGTTCATCGGTGCATGGCAAGACGCCTACGATGCTGCGATTAGTTACCAAAAAATAGAAAAGGGGAGGCTCTACAGCGCGTTAAGCTAACCTGTAGGATGCCGATCTCTGGGGATGGCCGAAGCGAGGAAAAAAAGAGGGCTGGGTGTGTGATCAGGTCTTCGGTGGAGACTATGCCGAGATGCACGGCCTTGGGGTGGGAGCTGGCCGCCCGAGAGGGCGGACAGGGTGCCGGGGGGGGCAAGCGGTCAAAGGAGAGGGTACTCGACACGGTGAAAGAGCACACCTCAGAAAAAGGAACGCTTTTTCGATATCATGGAGAGGAAGGCCTCCTCGCGGTTTGCCTCAGGGGGGGCAGTATCAGGGCTGGGGGAGATTGTCAAGGTAAGGAAAGGTAAGAGAAGTCAGAGCAAGGGAGGGCTGGTCGCTATGCTACGATGGGCTGTCGTAATCAATCCTCGTTGCCCGAGACTTTGAAGGGGGCTGAAGAGTCCAAAAAACAAGAAGTAGGAGAAGTGACATAACTGGGCCCAGGTTCAAGCGTCTTCAACGATAGTGATGCCGGGGGGATATCGCCCTAGGACGAGAAAAACACCCGGAACGAGGAAGTGAAGTGCCTAGTCGGAAAGGCAAATCCCTTGAGGCGGCACCGGCGTCACTCCGCGGATTAAGTCGCGCACTCTCCAGTGCGAAAGAAAGTATGGGTGGGGGAAGTCAGTTGTCGCCGCCATTCCTAAGAAAAAAGTCATGCCACTCTTTGGCAGCGACGGCCGGCGGGATCGGAAAAAAAAGAGGGACAAAGCCCCACCGGTAGCTCTCGGCATATCCGTCCAAAGCAACGGGTCACAAAGGGGACGGGGAGGGTCGGGGGGGGCCCTACCTAGACTCCAAAGAGAGAGCCTCGATCCTACGTTAAGCGAAACAGAGCAGGGGGAAGCAGCAGAAGGGGGGAGACTAGAACGGGGAAGCGCGCTTGAAAGTCACTATTCACTACAAGTGGACGTAGTCCGCCAAGACAGTCCACTGCTCTACGCCGTGAGCGCCCAAGGTGGGAGAAAAAGCAGAGTCGTAAGGGGAAAAAGCCTAGAAAAATGCGACGCCGTCCGGCATTAAAGTGATGTGCGCGACCACCACCGCTTCTGGAAGCTGGGCAGTTTTGGCGAGGGTCCAACTGGGTGGGGGGGGGAAGGGTTCGATGGATTGGCTATGCTCGGGTTCCTGGCAAGGGGGGCCTGACCTACTTCAAAATTCGCCCACGTCAAGAAGAAGTAAGTCGTCTGCAGGGCGAACGACGAAACAGGCGCTGAGAACAAAAATAGAAAAGGAATATAAGTATCGGCGCAGGCATAACCAACTGCTCTCGGAGAGAATATCGTGTGGCCTTTGAGGCACGGACCTGGTCAGACGTATGAGCCGGGGAAAAAAAAAAATTCGGAAAAGTCAAATCTAAAGGCAACGGTCGCGTCAGAAGCAACGCATTCCTCCCGAAAGAGAAGAAGGGTCAGCCAAGCTGAATAGCTTCTGTGCCCGCAGACCTGTTGTCGAGGTTGCAGGCCGAGAGGACAAACAGCGGAGGAAAGGGGGGGAATGCAAATAGGTGGGGGAGTCGAGTGACCGATGTAGAAGCAAATTGCAGCGCTACTCTACTAGGGAAGGTCCGGGGCCGTAAAAGATGACCCGGAAAAGGAAGGAAGAAGAAAAACGAAAATTCAGATGTCGACCGGGGGGCTAGTATCTTCAAGGAGGGGCCCGACCGACACACTCTGCGCGCCCGATCATCATAGAGGGCGGGGGAGGAACGGGAAGTCAAAAAAAAAGGGAATCGCCTAGGGGAAGTTCACTCTCAGGGAGACTGTGCTTGTCTACTATTATCGGGAAATTTGTTCGAAACTCGATCGCGCCCGTGGACGATCGCGATTCACAAAGGGAAAGCGGGCGGCAGGAAAAGGCTGAATGAAGCGCCACGCGTCAGCCTCAATTCATTTCTTCCAGAAGGGACGCAAGCGCCAACATGTCCGCCACCAACGGGTGGCCTCACACGTACGGGAAAAAAAAAATCGAAGGAGGGGATGAGGGGGGGAGCTGCAGGGGCAGGTTGTCAACAGAGGTTACGACACTGCCGGAAGCAATGATGCAGGGAGAGCTCGAGGAATATCGAAAATGACCCTGCGCGCCACCAAATCCGTTTCGCAAAGACGCTAGCGGGGGGGCGCGGTTGCTACGAAAAAAAAGACCTGAAATCGCGCTCTGCACAGCGCCGGGGGAATAGGGAATAAGGTCCCAAATCGGAGAAAAAAAGGGCTGCTAGCGGCCCAGCCTTTAACGAAGGGCCCCCACCTAGCCAGCTCCGGGTAACGAAAGTTGCCCTTCTGGCGGAGCAAGGGGAAGGAGACTGGAAAGGGAATAAGAAGAGCGTAATCCTTTTGAAACCCCCAGAAATATGGACCTAATACACCCGACTAGTCCTCAATTCTCAGCCGGCCATGGCGAAGGACCGTCCTGGGAGGCGGCGCCGAGGGGAGCCGCAAGGGTCGGCGCTCAGGGGGTTTGAAGGATCCGGCGGGGGGTCTGCCGTCAATAACGCCCACTTTTCCGAGCCCAATTCCACCGAAAAACGGCGCCCGAGAGAAAGAGGAAGCAAGCGAAGTAGTCAGACTCTCCGACAGAAAAAAGGACTCATGGGAGTCGGGGCAGTTGCTTGAAAAACATAACTTTGGGGTTGCCGGACGGTTTCCTGGGCAAAAGCGCAAAAAAAAAAGGCATGGGCGGCACGGCAGAGGGGTCGGACAAGAGAGAAGGAGGAGTAGGGCCGACCCGAGCTTCGAGCCGGCCGCAATAGGCGCTGCGCGTTATTCGCTGGGGTTTGTCCAAGGCCCTTGAACGCAACACAACGTTAGCCCCAAAAGCTGACAAGAAACGAAAAAGGGGGGGAGAAGTGTCGACAGCGAAAACGCCTTCGTCTTTTGCACGAAGTGCTGCTCGTCGGGCGGCAGCTTGATCGGTGGAAGCCTCGGCAAGGCAAAACAAGGAAAAAAAAGGGGAGGACGAAAAAAAGACAAATCCACCGAAGAGGAAAACGCCTGACGACTACGGGGTTTCTCCTCGAGCACGGGCGTGCGCCAGACGGGAAGTCCGCCCTTTCTTCAGACGGCGATACTAAGGGGGATCTTTCGGGGGGGGATAGGAAGGAATATTTATGGGGGGATACAGACCAAGGGCTGTGGAAACGCGCCTGTCTCAGATAAATGACTCCTTCGCTAAGCCAGATGGAAACCTCTTTTTACCCGCGCTGGGTTGGTGGAGTGGGGGCGAGAGTTCGGGGGGGGCCCGGAGCAAACAGGGCAGCGTGGGAATTTTTTAAAAAGCGTCGAGCCCTCCTGTCTTACGCTGCAGGTAAATAAGCAGGAAAAAAGCCTTTGGTCGAAAAAAGAGCAAGCGCTCGGGGGGCAGCGTTTTCCTTGGGGCGGCATTTCAGAGGAGCGTGAGAGAAGGGAAAAAAAAAAGATCGTCGGAAAAACTGCATCAGGCCCGGGGTGGGGTGTTCTCCCAAAGGGCTTGAAACCCTACTGTCTAGCTCCTCGGCCAAAAAGAAAACATGGGGTACCAGACCAGAGAGCCCGAAAGGGTGGATGCGCCAACGGGCGATGTTTGGGGTGACCACAGGTGGCAGAGGGAGAGAGATGGGGGAAGAAAGGGAAGGTGAGTCTGCACGAAAAAGGGTCGCGGAGGAGGAATGCGTCTCCGACCCTGTCAGATGCCAATCTCTTCAGATCTTCGCAGGAAGATTTGTGCAACTTGCGCAAAAAAAAGCCCTTCGGCGGGCCGAAAGGAATTCGCGGAAGAGAAGGTCAGGTGCCGGCTGCGAAACCCGTTCGCCCGCGCCGGTGATTTGGGCAGCAGAAGGGAAGTCCGGTCGGGCAGACCCCGAACAACCGTCTGGGAGCGCGTTGTGCGCAGGGCAATTTTAAGGAGACGCGGCGTCTTCACATCGTTAGATTAGCTCAAGGCCAGTTTGAAGACGAAAAGGGGGGGGGGGAGCGGTCCCTCCGAAAAGGCAGCATAGCATCAAAAACCGGGGAATCTTCGTGGGGGGCGACTCTCCTAAACTCCTCGAACAGGTCAAGACAGCCGAAGCTCGTCCAGGAGGCTGTATCCCTGACGCCTTCGGGGGGAGGGGAAATGCGTCTCAGAAGGGAAGTAGGGGTTCTCTATTAGGGCCTGATCGTCACTGGCTCATACGGGCATGACAAGGTCCAGCCGCCAGACCGTCCGACACAGGGTCGACAGAAGATTTCTTAACGCCGATTTCAAGGCCTACTCCATTGAATTCTGTGTAAAAAAAAGTGCGCTGAAGAGGGGGTCGCACACAAGAGCAGTAACTGCGTCAGAGGGGCGAAGTGGACATTGACATTCCGAACGTCCAAAAGAAGTCCACCTGCACGGGCCGCTCCCTTCAAACAAACCCAATAATTGGAAGATTCGCAACCTTAGGAGAATGGGTCAAAAAAAAAGGGATCCGAAAAGGCGGTCCTGCATTGACGGAAAGACGCGGCAACGCGTACCGCTGCTTAGCAAAAGGCGGAGCCTCAAGGCTAGGACGTGGACCTCCGTTCTGGCTGTTCAAGGGGGAACCTCTTTCCTTTCATCTTTCAGGTTCAACAGGGGGGGGAAAGGGGCAGATCTGTCGGGGAGACTCACCTCGCTCAAGCGATGCAGGAAGGTCTTTTTCAATAAATGAATTAGTATCTCTAGAATCTCTTTTTTATTTTGCTCGAGGTCGATGTAAACCAACTAAAGGACGCTTTCGGGGGCCTCGGACGAGGGCCTATAGTGAAGGACATTTTTTTCAGGTGCCTCTTAAACACTATATTTGCCACTCCAAGGGCGACTTGAAAAGGGGGGCCTGCCGGGATGAAGGGGACGCGCACACTGGAATAAAAGAGGTTTCTGCTCAGTAGAATTATATTTCGAAGACCTCTTAGGGTTTCCTCCGTCCGCCTAGAAAGGCTATGGGTAGATTTCACGAAGGAAGGACCGGAAGTGCTCCTTGCTGGGGTGACTCGAGGGTCTCAAGAGAGGGCGGAAATCGCCGAAGAGAGGGGGGAAAGACGCGCGGGGCTGAGGGGAATCAAAAACACAACGGAGGAGAAAGAGAGAGATCTTAAGAACGCCCATTTCACTCTGAGTGGAAACGTGCGGAGCGAAAGAGGGAACTCGTGAAGCGCCACATCAGGGGAAAACCCGCTCGGGTGCTCTCTGCTTTCCTATGGAAATAGCTCAAATCGCGGATATGTTTAGGCAAAGGGAGAAAACCCGTCGCGAGGGGGGGGCCACACAATAAAAAAAAGAAAAGCGTCGTAGTTTGCAATAGGCAGGTTCGCTTAAGAACGCCTTGGCAGTCCACGCTTGCAATACTAAGATCAAGGCGTTGCAATGAGGAAAGCGGCAAAAAGGCGCCCCCCTCCGGGCTCGTCCGTCCACCTCAGAGGAAGCAACAACGTACAGCAGAAGGGGATTTTTTCATCCACTCTACCTCAAAAGAGATAAAGCCTAGATACCGGTCAGGACTGGCAAGGAATCGGTGGGTAAACATCTGACCGCCTCGTCTCTCTCTGCCCGGCACATGAGACCTCAGGGGGAAACCCTCAAAGAAAGAGGTTAGACCGCAAAGCGCGTTTGCGACCGGAGTCGATCGAGGGCCGTGCCTTCTGAGCACGGGGGGGGGGGAGGGGGGAAAAAAAAAGGGCGGCCTCAGACAATTCATTGTGAAAAAGGCGCGTCTGCCCGAGAGGAAGGTTGGCTACGAGGAAAATTCTTGTGTTGGGGTGCAGTTCCACTTCTCACCAAAACAAAAAGGGCATGTGGCCAGAGGACTCGTTGGAGTCCGTTGGGGCTACTGAAAACCCGGCGAGAAGCAGTTCGTCACGCGATGGGTTCGACAAAGGCGCGTCCCGCAGTCACCGCGAGAAGGCATTAATCGATGATGACGGGGAAAGAGAAGCTGCCTAAGAAGAGGACTCGGGGGAAACGTGTAAACGTAGGCCCGTACCTTTTGGGATCCTTAGTCCAGTCCGCGGGACCCTTCCTCGCGAGAGGAACAATTGACCCGGTCGCATAGAGAAGAAAACGAAGGCGAGGAAAGCCCGAACGGGCGCAGACCTGGGAGTTCAGGCGACAGCGACACCACGCTCTTCCCAGGGGGGTTTGTTTGTATTGCTGACACGAAAACCTGGGAGGGAGGGGGGGCCGATGCGAGATCAAAAGGGGGGGGCTGAGGTATACCTACGAGTAAACCGTCGTCGGGGAAACTTCAACCGGAAAGAAAAACAAAACGCGCGACTTCGAGATGTGGAACCGGGTGGAAGAAGCCGGGGGCAACCCGCCCGAAGGCACTCTGGGCGCGAGTCCGCGAGGGAAGGCAGCCGAACCCTACATGAGGACAGCGACTTCAGACACCGCCGACTGGCTTGGGAAAGATGTAGCGTATTGAGAATGTTAGGAAAAATCGAGGCGGGCGGACAAGGTGCGAAGAGCAGAGAAGGCATCTTCACGGGCTAAAACGGAAATCTCCTCCTGGGCACTTATGATCGAGAGGTCTCCTCACCCTGAGGGCGGCAAAGAGAGCTCAAGCTAGAAAAACCATGTAAGGAAAACACCAACATGTTAAAACGGCGTCGGTCGCGAAGGGTCATTACCAAGCGCCGGGGTGCCTATTAGGGCTCCGTCTTTCTGGGAAACGCTCTTGGGCGACACTACAGGAGGCCTGAGAGACGGAGCGCAGAAGGCGCACTTATAAAAAAAACAGTCCTCCGGAAGGAGCTTCCAACAGGAATCTTGCGCCAAAGGCGCTAGGCAGAACTGCCTTTGTCGGGAAGAAAAAGAGGGGGAACTGATCGCGCCAACAGCGCTGACGCCACCTCGGCTTTCCTCACCAGGGAGAACGCCGAGTTCTCCTGAGATCTCGTTTCCATGAAACTCGAGAACAACCAAACCACGCCAGAGGTGGACAAGAAGGAGGAGCCCGACGGGCTGCCAAGACGAAAGATCTCTCAAAAGGGTATCCACCCAGAAATATTGGGAGAAGAAAAAAGAAAATAGTCGCAGCAGAAAGGGGGGGCTGAGATGGGGGAAGGGGCGCGCAAAAGACCGGGTCGCGGCCGGGGAGGGGGTCGGCGATCATGTTTTTGAAGGATGAGTGCCAGTTTTTCTTCAAGGTCAGACGCCACGGAAGGGGGGACCAGGAGTTCCAAAAGAGAAAGCTTGCCGCAAGAGCACATCTCGGCAAAAGCGAGGTACCGTCACGTCCACCGACTATGGATGCGTCTTGGGGGGGGGAAGTGTTTGGGGGTTTTGGGGTTTCCGTCACGGGGGAAATTGGGCAAACGCCAAGAAGAACGCGCGTGGAGAAGGGAAGAGAATGCCCGGGTACGGCCATAAGAATCAACAAGAGGATAGGGCCGACCGAGCGGGGAGGGTCCGTCCGAAGAGCGTCGTTATGCCTGTCGTTCCAGGACACCCTTGACCGGCAACCAACGTGATTGTCCAAAAACTCAACTAAGACGCAGAAATAGGGGTGCGGCGGGAACTGGGGTCGAACGACTTCGGGGCCGAGGGATGCGTGAATAGGGGGGTGCGTCAAGCTTGGGGGGGAAATCTCGGTCGCTTGCAGTTGGCTCGATACGTGGAGAACACCTTCAGGGGCAGAAGGGACAACAAGGGACGACAAGATGAAAAATCTGGACCGCTGGCCTCGGCGTCGCCGGAGGACCAGACGAGAGCCGCCATGGTCCGGAGATCCGTCTACTACACGAGGGTCTTCGGAAAAGGGGGTGTGAAATACCAAAGGGCAGCTCAGCGTCGGAGAGGATCCGGAAACCGGCGCTAAACAGAAAGTATTCGCAAATCTTTTACCAGGAGCGTTTTGAGGGGGGGCGATATGGGGATTGCAAAGGAGCCCGGCGAAAACGAGAGGCAGGTCTTGTGGTCGCCCTCCTGGAAGTCGTCGGAGGACAAGTAAGCAGAAGCGGAAAGTTCCTTTTCGGGGGAAAACGGGCGAGGGGCGCGAAAAAGCGCAGAGGGAAGACGATTTCCGGGGTGTCAAAAGGAACTGGGTGGCGATCTTTACATAGCTCGTTCAAACGCTGGAATGTCTTCCTTCTTTCGGGGACAGCCTCCCTTGGACCATCCGACGGGGAAAGAGGAAGACTGCCACAGAGGAAAGTCAGAGTAGAGGACCGACGCCGGGGGGTGCGTCCACCCGGTGTTGTTCGGAGACAAAATTTTTTGCGATCAGGGAGCGCGAAGGGGAGAAAAATTTGTGAAAGAGGAGAGCGATCTCGTAAAAGGAGCGACTGGGAGCCGACCGGGAATCGCTGCGATGAGAAAAAACGAAGCGCTCTAGTTTGAACCACCTTCTCCATCCGCTCAGGGATCCAGCCGTCGGAGAGAGGGGGACGAATCGCGGGGGGAGAGGGGAGGAGGTGCGCTGAGGAAAGAAGGAGTGGGGCGGGGGCCGTCGGTCAGGGGGCATACTCTCCTAGGGAAAAGCACAACCGGTCCTTACATCCTGCAAGTTATCTCTTGTAGACGTGCGGCTTCCGGTGTGAAAAGAGACGACCGACGGTCCCTTCACATGATGAGAACTGACATTTGATCGGGGAATCGTTCCATCGACTCCAGTCTTGAGACATAATCCCAAACACAACACTGAAGCGGGGAAAGGGGTGTCGCAGGCATCGTCAACTCCTCGAGGAGCATCCGAATGCAGTCCTCTTCTTCTGAACCTTCTCGCCTTGGGACGGAAGGCGTGCGAGACTGGCGACCGGGGGGAAAAAGGGGGGGGAGAAGTTAAGGGAAAGGGGAAAAGGCCTGGCGAAAGAAAAACCAGATCATGCAAGGTCGGAAAAGACATTCCGACACGCTAAGAAGGAGCAGCAGTGCTGGGGGCAGCGCCGATTTGAAAAGGGAGAATAATTCATGGGGTCTGTTACAAAGGGCCATGAGAAGCTCCTGGTCGCACCCTCGAGCCGTGCAGAAAAGAAGATTCTCTTGGTGAAGAGAAGGCCAACGGCCGACGATCCTAGCACATGCAAAAAAAGCCCCTTCCAAAAAACCACAGACTTGGCAGGCACATCGGACAACGAAGGGGCATACCGGGCGCAGCAATCATAGGGGAGTCTAGGAAGTCGCAGTTTTTGTGGGGGACTCTACTCCTCTGAGCGATCTGTGACGCCACTTGCGGCAGGAAAAAAAAACCGGCGGGCTCCACACGGAGGAGTCCGGTCTGGGCGGAGAGGAAAACTCTGTCGGGCATCGTGCAGGGACACTCTGGCGCCGATGCGGTCGGAGTTCGGACCAAAAAGGGCGATGCTCTCAAAAGTAAAGCTGAGAGCGGGGGTCCGATCTCAGGGGGCCGGAGGTCGAGGGGGAACAACATCCACGTACCGCACGTTTTTTATCCCCGTCTGGAGGGTGGAAGAGGGAAAATTGACGGCAGGGGGGGGAGCGATTCCGGGGGAGGAACCTGCGGGCTCTTTCAATCGTTGGGAAGCCGTATGAATTGTTAAGCGAAAAAAGATGCAAAAAAGAAGAAAAAAACTGCAAAAGAGAGTGCGCGCATTGAACTCCGCGAAGGGGTTTGCCGACGGTTCCGGAGAATCAATGCGAAGGGAGGGTTTCCGGAAGAGAGGGCTAAGCGATAACCCTAGAAGAGTCTCGCACGGCCGGGAGGGAGGCAGAAAGGGCGAGAGCCTCGAGGGGGACCTACGAAATTTGCAAATTGGAAAATTAAAGTC
>Ga0179593_1632126_pt1 | contig 11478 bp, 17 predicted proteins | sample CZODoug2_1_08_16_FD_185931 | JGI IMG/M metagenome (GOLD analysis project Ga0179593, IMG submission 185931) | Vadose zone soil fungal communities from Angelo Coast Range Reserve, California, USA - CZODoug2_1_08_16fungal (PacBio error correction) | ecosystem: Environmental > Terrestrial > Soil >...
CAAAACAGTATTTACGGCGCGGAGTTGGTGTCTGCTCCGCCAGGATTGCGGAGCCTGCATATAGGGGGGAAAACCAGATTAAAAAAAGGGAATCGTTGAAAGGTAAACAGAAGGGGCGGTTGGACCAGAGGAAACGGCGGGGAAGGGGTAGAGCGCGTCCATGATTTCTGGGGAATGTCAGACATGGCACAAAAATTGAAAGAGTTGACTACGAAACACAAGTTGAAAAAAGGCCGAAGAAAAACCCAGTAGGTTATCAGATTGTGCGGCAAGCGGTCTGAAATCTCATCTTTGGGCGAAGGCCAGAAAAGGAAGAAATGAGGAAAAAAAAAGAGAAAGTGGCAAGGAGATAGAGTTCGAAGGTTGAAAAAGGCAGATCAGAATAGTAAATCTCCCCATACGTCGCGTCGCGGCGGGCTACTTCGTTCAGTGTGGCGATGTAGGTTGGGTAAAGAAGGAAAAAATAAACAACGGACACATTGGAAGAGTAAACATGCACGTGGATCTTGCGAAAGGAACGCGCGGGATATTTCGCGGCCCGGCTCTTATGTGGTGGGCTGAAAAAAAAACCTAAGGCAAGCTCTATAGGGGGTAAGATAAAGTCGATTGGGCGTAAAAACATATCGGGACATGGGGGGGGTTGTGTGTTGGGGGGGGGGGGGGGGTTGGGGGGGGGGTGATCGGGAAAGGAATATATACGAACGATTCAACCAAACTGAAAATCAATTAAATAGTTCTCGTAAGTTATCTGGAAGGAAAAGAGAGGCAGCAATATCCTTGCCCTCTATACGAGCTTCAGGGAGCAATATTACGATTGTCCTTGGATCTCAGCAGGAAACCATGTAGAACTGCTAATGGACAAAAAAAGGAAGGGGGACGTTCAACAATTATCTATTAGGGGTTCCAAAATGAGGGAATATGCGTTGGTTGACGACCGATGCTCCTCATGCTTAAGATGACTTATTAAGGACAGGCCATGTGTGGTTGTCGCTCCCTCTCTTGGCAAGCATTGGCACGAGGCCCGTCGAAAAGACTCGACAGGGGATTTGTGTTTTATTCTAATTTTTTGCGCTGGGGGGACTAGCCAAGATCCTCTTAGGGAACGCAACAAAATTTTGGGTTGGTGTGCCAATTTTGTTCGGCGTTCTTTCTCAGGGCTAACTGCGGCTTGTTGGGGTTTGGGTTGGGGGTGTGTTGTGTGTTTTTTTTGGGTTGGGGGGGGGGTGTGGTTGGGGGGGGGGGGTTCATGGTTTGGGGGGTTTGGAGGGGGGGGTGAGTTGTGGGGGGGGAAGGGTGGTTGGGGGGGGGGGTGGGTTTTTGTGGGGTGGGGTGAGGTTCGGGCCGGACCAGGCTCTAGGTTGGGTATTCCCTGATTGTCTAAAGGGGGCACGTGTACAAAGCCAAAAAAAGGGTACCTCGGAGTAAAAGCCAAATTGTTCGAGCTACTGTTGTGGGGCGGAGGGGGGTGGCGCAGTGAAGCCTCGATATGCGGTTTGGAGAAGGCGGAGAGGGAGTGTGGGGGGGAATCTTCGCGTCAGAGGGCATTTGGAATGCAGAAAAAGAATCGATTACATGGATTGGGGAGGCAAAACAATTCCTGATCAGCAATTGAGAGGATTGAGAGCAAATGCCGATGTCCTTCGACTACTTGTAAGGGGAAGTGTATACCACATTCGTACAGTTAAGAGGGGAGAATTAAAAAGAAGAACAGAAGGAAAAAAAGTCTGGATACGGGGGGGGGGGGGGGTGGGGGGGTGAAGGGGGGGGGGGGGGGGGGGGGGGGGGGGGGGGGGGGGGGGGGGGGGGGGGGGGGGGGGGTGGGGGGGGGGGGGGGGGGGGGGGGGTGGGGGGGGGGGTGGTGGGGGGGGGGGGGGGGGGGGGGGGGGTGGTGTGGGTGGGGGGTGAGAAATTAGCACTGCGGATCTAATTTTAGTGCAGCTGCTCCCAAAGGCGGAACGATGAGCCTTCCCCTTGCCACAGGCCATTCCAATCCAACGGCTGCAATGGGAAGAGTGGGTTCGGCTGGCGGCGGGGGGGAAAAAAAAACCGATCCGTCGATCTGGGCTGGTTCTAGCTAGGGAAAAGCGTGAGGGAACGGCAGGGGCATGGGGATCCTCCGTGCGCGGCAGGCCAGGAATCGCCCGGGCGGGGCGGAGCTGACAGGGTCGAACGCACAGGCCGAGACAGGAAAGGAAAAGAGTGCGCGAAACAGGTATGAGGTTCCCTGGGAATCGCAGAAGAGCAGTACCGTCGCCGGGGAATGTTGCTGCACTCACACGGCCTTCTCGGGACGAAAAGACGGAAGGATCGCCTTATCTGGGGCGGCCCGGCTTGGGAGGGAAGGAAAAACGGGAAAAGGGAAGCGGGGGAAAAAAAGCGTAAAAGCTGCAACTTTCTAATTTCAAGATGAAAAGGAGGGATATTCAATTCACAGAGATTCATTTGATGAATCATCAACACCAACGGCCCCAATACAGACGGCAGTGGAGAAGGTGAAAAAAAACAAAAAAAAACAAAAAAACAAAAAACACAACCAAGGGAGAATTCCAAGAGCAACAAACAATAGGAGGCAAAGATAGAATGCGAACCTCCCAGGGCAAAGGTTTCTTACTTCTGACTCGCTTTCGTGGTCCTTGGAGGATTGGGGGGAGGGCATCAACAGAATCTGGGGGGAAGTGTTGAAAGTCGATGGGCAAAGGATTGAATCTTGAGACAAGTTTCATGGCGAGTGTTTGACCGCGCCGTAGTACGTTGGTTAAAACACGGGGGGGCCAGGGTGAAAGGAGATAATCGTAGAGAGGGCAGAAAAAAAAAGAAAAAGAAATCTGCAAGTGTGCGACATTAAAATGCTCCCTGAGGAGAAAAAAAGATGACGTATAAATTCCCAGTGGCCCATCCGCACTACCGTGAGCGAACCGAAGTCGGGAGTGAATCCCATGGAGTGAGACCCTTGGTGCCAGGAAAGAGAAAAAGCCAAAGCAGCAGGCGAAGAAACAGACGCATGGTCTTCATCGGACATAAGGGGGGAAAGTTGGGAATCCTCTTGTGGGAAAGGAAAAGATAGAGAAAAAGTGGAGTCGGGAATCCTTGAAAAAGAAAGAAAAAACCCAAACGAACCACTGGCACAGTGATTTATTGCGGAAAGGGGAAGCAGCGTGGGAAGACGATAATGCAGAAAATATATTCAAATACGAACAGGTTAGAAAACAGAGGAAGGGGGAAGGCGGGGGTAGGTCTTCATTGAATAGTCGAGAGTAACGCTGTTCTCCTATCAGCCCAAAGTAGTCAGAGGAAAGAGAGATAAAGGGGGACGGACAATCAGAAAGGTGACATGGAAAAGAATTCAGGGGTGGGCAAGGCCCTTCATAAAGATGCTCAGGCAACCTCAGCAGTGAAAAACATGCCGTGGAAGATCAAGGGAAACAAAACAAAAACGGGGGGTAGGGGACCTGGAGAAACACCCTAATCGCAGGGGAGGGAGAGCTGGAAGAAACCAGAAGAAGTACCAAGTAGCTCTCAACTTTGGGGGGCGGCGCAGGGGGTCAAGGCTATGCGTTGGGGGACGTTCCAAAAGAAGGAAAAGGGGTAACTAAGCGTCATGCACCATCAAGGGACTGGGAAGAGTTATCAGGAGGAACGAAACAATGCAAAGAAAACCAAAATCGGTTTAGTCAAAGATAGGGAAGGAAAAAAACAAAAGCGAAAAATCACATCCACACCAAAGCCCGAAGGGAAAAAGATCGGCTCGCTGCAATGTTGCAACTGCAAGCTATGGGGACAAAAAGGCCGGAAGAAAGAAGGGAAAAGAAGACGAAATTCTTGGAAATATCTTCAACATCCGCATATAAAGAGCCCCTGAACAAAAGGGTAAGCGATACTTGTTGAACGAACGGGTTGAGGAGTAGAAAGACAGGGGGGGGCCCTTGTTATCATAAGAAAAACGAAAATGGATCCAAAACCGCTGCAAGGCTTCAAGGGGATGTAGAATGGGGGGATATTCCCAGTGAAAGACGGGCAATGTGGGTCAGAGGGTCATCGCTAAGACTAGTAATTTATCCATCGGTATAGAGGACCGGGGGCCATCAGAAAACACTTCGATAGAGACTGTGACGGGGATCAGGGTTCAGATGGGGGGAAAAAAGAAATCAAAAAAAGAAGCCCTGTCCTCTGTATCAAAGGGGTACCTTGGGAAATCCAACGGAATTAAAAAACCGTAAGTAAACTTTTCCTTTGGGAAGGCTTGGGGCAAAAAAAGAGACGTCACCTGACCGACGGAGCCCGAACGCCCGGTGTTGGGGACGAGACTCAGGAAAGGAGGAAAAACCCTAGGCGGAGAAAAAAAAGGAGGACCTAGAAAAATTAGGTCAAAAGACTTTGCTTCCTCTCTGAAAAAAGAGAAGTCAGGAGGTTTACTTCGCAAGGGGCTGAGAGTCAGCACGAAGGAAAGAAATCGAGGGTCGCGAGGGTTCGCGGGCACCAATCAAGGCTTGGGGGGGGGAGTTAAAAGAGGGAATGGTCTGGGTTTATTCAATGTATAAGGACACATAAACGAGGGAGAGAACAGCATCCTTGGACAAGGGGAAGAAGCACCTCCATGAGAACTTCATAATATGGCCGGCAACTCTTCATGGGGGAGAGCAGGCTAGCGAAGGAAATAAGAAGTCAGGGGGCGAGCAGACACGTCAAAAAAGAAAAGGGAGACTCGAATGAGGAAGAGAAAGATATTCAACAAAACAACAAGGGAAAGAAATAAAATCTCACGTGTCGGACAAGGGAAGGGAACAAGGGGTCGGGGGTAGGGGAATTCGAACCATCCTCTTGCGCATTTGGGCTTCGAGAGGAGGAAGGGGGGGAGGCAAAGAAAGTGGCAGATGGTAGTTCGCTATGGGGACGCCATGGGTTGGGAGTGAAAAAATTAAGCTGTTTTCCGATTTTATCCAGATGGTCGTCTTGCATGGCTGAAAGGAAAAAAAAGAAAGGAAAGGGGGGTGCTACCGAAACAGCATGTGCAGGGGGGGGGGGAATCTCAAACCATGAGTACTTCTAGTAGTTCATCTTGACGGTCCTGAATAAAAGACCTTATTCGGGAAAAGAATGTGAGCCGAGTGACCGGAAGCTAGACGCCAATCATGACGCAATTGAGAGCGGGGGGAGTTTTTGAATACATAAGATAAATCTGAGGGGACCAAAACGTTGAGAAAGGGGGAAAAGAGGGTCAGGGGAAGGGGGGGGAGCTGTAAGGTTTAACTTCAAAAGAATGAAAAGACCAGTTGTAATGGTCATGCAGTTTGGATTAAGAAAGGGGACGGTCAAAAATTGAGGAGAGGTAACGATGGGGGAGTCATGGCAACTCTCGCTATGAACCCACAAGGGTAATCGGAAAGGGGTAGAGTTTGCGTCCAATATAGGGACCTTTAGAGAGATATCCATGGATCGATATTCCACGTCAGAAAAGGCAACGGGCCTGGGGTAGGAAATGAGACCACCATATTGAATACGAAATAAAAAAAGGAATCAGGAGATCCGGCAAAGTGTTTAGTCCATAATAGTAGAGCGAGTGGGGAAGGAGAGGATACCCAAGTGTACGGGGCGATGATACGTTTCCTATTGGGCACAGCATGGGGAGGGGGGGAACGGTGATTTCATCAGGTGGGAAAGTAAAGGCTGTAATGAGTGAATATTCTATGCACAAGGCCAAGGGGGGAAGGCTCCCCTGGCGGTCAGTCAGTGTCACATTGCGGGAGCCCGAATCATGAAGGACTGCGTATTTTTGTGCTCTGGTGTTGGGGGAAAAGGCCTACAGCAGAATCGGCTGCAAGGGGGGGGTTGGGTGGGGAACATGGGTGGTTCGGGTTCTGGGGGCTGCTCAAGGGAAAGGGAAAGAGGGGAAGTCCCGTAGGGTCTATCTCTTGATTAAGGATTTGTGGGGAAGGGAAGTGGGGGGTTACGCGCAAAGAATGGCGAAAGAAAGGATTCCCAAAAAATTTCGGGGCTACTGGGGTAAAGGAGTTTGTTCGGAAATTAGAAGCAAAGGAGAGGCGGTGGGGGGGGAGGCAGGCCTAAAAAAAATTGCACCAGTGTTGTTTTTGTTCTTTGAATGCTTCAAAAAAGGAGGGTGAAAGGCTGAGGAAGTGAGGAGGGAAGGTGTGGACATAAGGGAGCAAAAAAAACCGTGGAGAAAAGGGGGGCAAAGGGGGAATGGCACGTCCAATGAAGATGCAGGGACGCTCGGGATATGAAGAACATCTTTAGACATTAGGGAAGGGGGAAAATAAAAGGCTGGGGGAAAAAGAAAAAACCGAAGACCTGCTTCTCCGGGGTGATCATCAGACGGGCTATCGCTATGTTCTGATAATGGCTAAAAAAGGAGACGAAGGGAGGACCTCCCCTTTTCACAAGCCCGAAAAAAGAAAGATGAAAAAAAGGTGGGGAGGCTAGGGGGTGTTCGTTCTGCGGGAAAAGATGTTTGACCGCCAAATTCAAAATCCGGAGCGGGGGTGGGCAAAAGGGTAAAGGCGTCTTCTTCCATTTGAAGGCTTAGAAAAATGGGGCAGAGGAAATAAGTCGCTGGTCTGTTTGAGAGGGCGTTTTCGGTGCGGGAAAGGGGGCAAAGGCCGAGATCCTACCAAAGAGTGAACCGGGAGTTGGGGGGTTGTCCCTTTAATCGGCAGGCTTCGAGGAAAAAGTATCGGGGGAAATTTTTCTGGTACTCACCTTAAAGTGGCTGGAGGCTGGGGAGGATCCGAGTCGCCGGATGGGTGTAAAGGAAAAGGAAAGGGGGCAATGGGGGACTTTTAAACCATCTCAGGGGGGGGGGCTGGCAAAGGAAAGAAGAAAAGTAAAGCATAATCTTCAAAAATCTTAAAGAATGACAGCAGAAGGCCGGGGGAAGGGAAGATCTGAAAAAAAAGTATTCCAGGAAAGAGGGGTAAACCTGTAGACTAAGGGGGAAGCAAAACAACGTAGTAGGATGAAAGATAGAAGGCGGAACTTCATCCAAGGGGGAACGAACGGCATACTTCTGACTCTAGAAGGGGGGGAAGGGGGGTTTGCCGAACTGTGTTGATGTAAGAGAAAGAGCTTTTGGATTTAAGAGATGGGGGAATAGGAATTGAAAAAGAGAGTAAAAAGGTGGAAGACTGCTCTTGGTGAAACCGAAAATGCAAACTTAGTGATAAAAAGGACCGATATCAAGGGGGAGAGGATCCGGAAAGGAAAATGTAAAGAGGAAAATGGTTGAAATGGACAGCAAAGGCCCGGGGGGAACATTCGGATGTCCCATGGAACCAAAAGACCGGAGGAAAAACAGCTAATTCGGGGATGATTGGGGGGAAAGGAAAGCTGGAGGAGAAAGGATTCACGCCCCGCAATCACGAATCAGGTCGACTACATCGACTGCAGCGGGGCCACGGAGGACTAGGGAAAAGAGAGAAAAACGGATTGTCGCCTAATATATACAAGGCCATGGGGAGGGGGAAAGGTTTAAGAAAAAATCCGGCCCAGAAGATAACGCCCCCACCCTTCTGCAAAAAAAAAAATGGTCAAGTGGGGGAATGAGTTGAAGATTTCATGGAAGGGCAAAGATGTTTTCCGAAAGGGGGTGAGAAAGACTATTAATAATATCCAACAATCAGAATGAAGAAGGGGGAAAATCAGGGAAGCGGGGGGCGTTAAAGACCTTTAATAGGAGTTCAAAGAGAATGGGGTCGAACGCTTTTTCACGAAATCTGTAGTCAGAGGGGGAAAAATCCTGAAAGATTTCTCTTACCTTCTTGTGGGGGGCAGCCAGGAGGGAAAGAGGGGGAGAGAAGGCAACCTCAGCAGAACAATTCCTTAGAACGTAAGAATTTAACAAGATGCCAGTAGGGAGGGAATCAGGAATGCCTCCACACAACAAAGATCTCGGTAAGAAGGAGAAGGGGAAAAAAAAGAAACATAAAAGGAACCAAGGAAGATACGCAAGTTTTTGGCATTTACTAAGAGGGTCCACTTTGAGGGGGGAAAGCCCGAGCCCAAATCCGGCAATAAAAAAAGGGAGACTTTAAAAAAAAGGCCGCTGGAAGTTAGGCACTGAAGAACGCCGGAAACCACAAAAAAAAACCAAGTTTGCGTCCTAAATCGGACGGCCAGAGCAAAACGGAAACCAAGCAGCATCCAACCCAACGGGGGAGGGAGAGAGAATGTGAACCTGCTGGGGGGAGAAAAAGAGGGAGCGACAAACCCTGGCCTGAACGCATACCTCATAGACGGAAGGGGGAAGGGCAGAAGGGACAAAAAGAAAAAGGAGAAAGAAAAGGAAACCAAAGGGAAAATCGGGAACACTTGTGGGGGAAACGTAAAATACGTCTACATGTTGGGTGACGCCCTGTGGAGCAAAGACGATTCGAAAATTGCCTAACCTCTGAATGGGGAAAATCAAGGAGAAGGGAGTAAAAGAGGGGGAGTTAAAAAGGAACTCCGAGGAAGGTGCGGTACTTTTTCTAGCCGAGAAATATGGGGAGAGGATGACAAAGGACCGATATTTACTCAAAGTCTAAAAATGCTTATATACTGGGGTGGACATGATAGGAGGTACTTGGGGGGGCCATTAATGCAAAATCATGGGTAATGGAACTCCTATGTTGTTTTGGAAAAGGGGAGTTGCGGAACAGAGCAAAGGAAGGAAACCGGTAAGGTACGTGGTTCAGGGGGGGGCAGGGTTGAACACCAGCAAACCAAAAAGAAATTTAAAAAAGTAGAAAAAAAAAGGAAAGGGGGGGGGTCGCTATTTATCTACGGATGAGAAAAAAGAGGAAGTCGAAAAAATCGCCTTGTGCAATGGATCAAAGAAAGGCTTGAGGGGGTCTGGACATAAAAGAGCATGGCGCAGCGTGGACAGGGGAGGGACAAAGGAAAAAAATTGGATTCATACGAGCAAAGATTGGACCTACCATCGTAAGGCAAAAGGAAAGGAGAGGAACAAAATTGAGGTTCGGTTCATCCGATGGAATTGGAGTTGGTGGAGGGAAAATTTAGAGTGCAAATAGAAGGGAGAAGGAGAAAAAAGAGAAAAAAAACGCCGTTGATTGAAGCTGGTCTACAGCGACCTCAAGGGGCAAAAGACCCTTCAACTATGCCTAGCGAAAGAGGGGGGAAGACCTGAGAGATCCGAAGGGGACAGAATAGAGCATACACCAACAGACCCAAGGAGGAACGCTTAAAGAGAAAATACGGAGATATACGACAGCACAAAAAAAAAAAAAAGGATTAGAAAAAAGGGGAGAAGAAAAGGATATCTCCGTAGGGAGCACGGTAACGCGGGGGGTGGGTGATAGAAAAGACTTGCTCATTTGGAGGGCAAGGGGAAAGGGTGGAGCAAAGAAGGAAAGGTCGAGTTTCCGTGCCTTATTGGTCAAGGGAAAGGGGCTGGACCATATAAAGGCTGGGGCGATAGCCAGGAGGGGACATGGATTTGGTAAAGGGGAGGGAAAATGGAAGGAAAAGGAAAGGTTGCCTCACCGAAAAAAATGGGGAAGGGGGAAAAGAAGAAAGGAAGGCTACAGAAGGTTCGGCATCTTGACGGCAGATCATCGAAGCCACGCAGACTAGGGTTCCGAGAGGGGAAAAGAAAGGGGGACCAAGTGAGGGGGGGAGAGCGGCTAATCATATGGTTGGTTCCTCGGGAAATAAGAAAAAAGGGAAGTTGAAGGGAGTGCTAAACATCGTTAAGGGTGGAAGGGAGGGGGTATGACCCATATCCGGAAAACAAGGTTGGAAAAACGGGGTGCCTTTGGCTTCTGGAGAAGCAGGGGGAAAATGAAAAACAGGAGGATACTGTAAGGAGCCAGAGTATGTAGTTGGCGTCATTTCAACTAGCCTCTCTGCCAAAAAGAAAGAAATCGAATAGATCCTGGGTCTATTTTCTTCCAGAGAGGTCAGGGGGAGTCCGGGGATCTGAGGGTCCAACGCCGCCGCACGGACCCTAGGAGGGAGGGGTAACATGGGACAAGACAAAGGGGGGAATTTGGCGAGAAACAAGAGAAGCCGTCATCTTTGGGAGGAAGGTTAAGGGGGTTGGATGAAAAAGGGGCTACCCCATGTAGACGTGGAGATGAAAGAGGAAGAGTGGGGGCGGGGAACAAGTTATCGATTAGGGGTCCGGGATCATTGGGGAACTAAAAAAAAATGCAGGTGGTACGGAGGTCGAATTAAAAAGTCCAGGGGGGGGGGGGGGGGTGAAGGCACCTCGCTGGCAGCATGAAAAAGTGGCACATTGCGAGATCGGATCAGTAAGAGATTGGAGGAGGCTTGGTGCGGGGGGTTGGTGGCCGTATACGGCGTCAGAAGGAACCGGGGAGGGGTTTTGTTGTGCACGGGGGGTTGAGAAGGGCTAAAGGGAGGAGAAAGGTTAGGAAAAAGTCAATTAGGGGTGCTGCGAGGTAGTAGGGGGGGGGGGTGGAAGTTACCCCAACGGTAAGGACGTGAACTCGGAAAGGCAAGTTGGAAGAGTAGGGGGGGGATGTTTTCGGGGGGTTTCTCAAACAGGAAAAAGAAAATATGAAGGGGGAGGACAAAAGGGGGCTTAATTCAATAAGGGCAGAAGGGGGGGAGGGAATTCTTCCGTCCACGGAATTGGGTGGACCGGGCTGAGTTGCACGAGCGATAAAGGGGGTTCAGAGAAAGGTTCGTCCAAACAATGCCGGGACATATGCAAAAGGGGGGAAAATTGAGAAAATGGGAGGAAAAAGTAATGACGACGCTACTGGGGGAGGGGAGGAGGAAAAAATTCTCGTGAAGAGAAATCTTCAAATCAAACAGGTAAAGGGATGGAGAGGGGTGATTTCTTCATGAGATGGGAAAGAGCTATTGGAATGAGCTGTATGAAAAGGGACTTACGATTCCGGCCGGACAAGAGAAAGGAAATGAAAGGTTTCAATTGTGGGAGCTGTGGTGGGCGTTGGCAGGCAGGTGTAGAAGACAAGGGATAGAGCGCTCTGGCCTGGGGATCGGGGGGAAGGAGAGGATGAGAGGGGAAGGGGAAGTAGGGAGACCTCCGTTTAGAGGGATGAATGAAGGAGAGCCAGCGGGGTTCTTCTTTGTCGGGCAGAGAAAAAACAGGGGCAAAAACATTGAAGCAATCCTACCCTGAAGTCTTTCTGAAAAGGGCTGTAACCCGGGGAAAGATGCAATAAAAAAAAAAAAAAAAAAAAAAAAAAAAGATCGGTTCCTCGACCGTCAGAAGGGGGAAGGGGAAGACATCCACTTTTCCGAGGGAAAAAGTGGGTGGGGAAAACTGGGGGGAGCGAGTATCGCCGGGGGGATCGAGCCAGCGGAGGAAATCAAAGGGGGAAATGGAGGATTTTGGAGAGCTGTTTCAAACTGTCATAAAGAGGGGTTCTCGAGAATTCAACAGGAAGCAAATGTGAATTCATCACACTCAAGGGGCCCCAATAAAGAGGGATAAAGGAAAAGCTTTTACCTTGGAGGAAGTTGGTCCGC
>Ga0179593_1724438_pt1 | contig 11478 bp, 15 predicted proteins | sample CZODoug2_1_08_16_FD_185931 | JGI IMG/M metagenome (GOLD analysis project Ga0179593, IMG submission 185931) | Vadose zone soil fungal communities from Angelo Coast Range Reserve, California, USA - CZODoug2_1_08_16fungal (PacBio error correction) | ecosystem: Environmental > Terrestrial > Soil >...
AGAAAGATCTTCCATTCGTTAAAGACGGGCTAGGGTCTTTGAAAAGAAGGAGGGGAAGAGGAGGGGGGGAACGGTTCAAAGAAGGGGGAAACACTATCGTCTCACGTCGTCTTTCGAGGGGGAAAAGGGGAATCTTCTATCGCGTGGAAAAAGGCTGTCCACGATCAAGGATTCCAAAGACTGGGGAGAGGAGGCCTTTTTTCAGAGTGGCTCTAAAAGAAAAGAGCCAAAAAAAAAGAGAAGCTGTTGCGCCGGCGTGGGCGAGTGACTCTGGGGGTAGGGAAGGTAACCGGAGTACTCGGGAATTTATACTGGGAAGATCCACCTACCGCGAAAAAGAAAAAACCATAGGGCTGGGGTGCGCGAGAACCAGTGGGGGATTTTCCCGTCAGGTGGGGAAAGTTCGTTTTTTTTGGGGAAGCTCTTTATCTTTTCCTAAACAAGGGGGATCGGCGACGGGGGGCGAAAGGAACAACGGAAAAGGGGGTTAAACACGATCATCTTAGGGCCGCCGGGGTGAGTCTCTATCACCCGAGGGGGGGGGAAAACACACCAAAAGGGAAGGAAAAGAGGGAAGAGATTCACGCCCGGGGGGAGAGTACCGCAAGAAATAAAAAGAATTCAACGAAAAGCCCAGCCGGGGGGGAAAAGTCGGCCTTACCAAAAAAAAAAGGACCCCTGCGGAAAGGAAAAGGGCGCCGGGCCGAGGAAACACAAAAAAGGACTAAAGACCTAAAATCAAAGAGAAAAGAAAGAGGTCCCACGCTGTAAGGATTCCCTCCTTTCGGAAGAGAGGAAAATCACCAGTAAACTTCCATCCGATAAATTACACACTCCTCTCCAAACAACCAAAAGCGCAATCACGTGCGTCGCAAAAGGGGGGCCTCTTTTTCGGGGAAAGTAAAAATCTTATAAAGTAAAGGAGTATGAAGGCGGGGGGGGATCCCGCTATTGTGGGTGCTGCCAGCTGTTAAAAAAAAATCGCCGATGGGGGGATTCTAGCCCGAAGCAGGGGATACTAGGGGGTTCCCACGGCACGAAGGAAGGGCGCGCGCTGAGGGGGTTCCTTTAAGGAAAGAAAAGAATCGTTTAAAAGGCAAGAAAGAACTCGGGTCAGGGAAGTTGAAAGGCATCGCCACGCCCCAAAACACAAAAACTTGCAATCGAATAAGGTCCGTGACGAACGTGCCTTTTTCGAGGGGAAGAGGTGGTGAATCAAAAAAGAGGCATTCGGTCCTTCAAGGTCCCCTCTCAGGGGGTCTCTCACAAGGGGAAAACAGTTCTACGCTCAAGTCACCAGGCAGGGGCCGCGGCTTGGGAAACCTTACAGAGGAGAATTCGTTCAGAATGGACATGGAGGGGGGGGGGACCTTTCGGTGAGCGCTACTACTTTTGGGAATTCCTTTTTCCACCAGTGAGGGGGGGCGAGGAACTAATTGAATGGATGCACCGTCTTTTGAGGGCAGATCACATCGTGAAAAAGGGAGGAGAAGTCGGCAAAGGGGAGGGGACTCTCATTGAGATAGAAAATTCCGAAGTAGAAAGGACGTAGGGGTCAGAAATCTCCGCGGTCCTGCCCAAATCATCCCGTCAGTTAAAACCTTCGAAAGGAGCAGAACCAAGGGGGACCGATTCCAGTTTGGAGAAGGGGCCTCAGGGGTGTCCTATGTCCTCTGAGATAATGAGGGGGGGGAACCTTTAGGGGCAGAAGGAAAATCCGGAGAGTTCTTGTCGCAAACCCAAGGTGTGAGTGCTTTTCAAGGGGGGGGGGGGTTTGGGTTGGGGGGGGGGGGGGGGGGGGGGGGGGGGGGGGGCTTTTGAAGGGTTTGTGACTTCTCCTGGAAGGGGAGGAATTCGGATGCCAGGGTGGGGGAAAAGGGATCAACGTCCATTAGCCCGCGGGAATAGGGGGGGGGTATCGTGGTGGGAAAAGCCCTAGGAAAACGAAAAGTTGAGAGTTCACGGAAGAAAGGTTCTCTTCGAAAGTCCGGTTGAAAAAAAACGGGGCAGGAGGAAAAAAAAAAGTCCTGGGCGTAAGAGATGCTCTCTTAATTTCCGGCGAGGGGCTGGAAGGGGGGATGGGGGAATTTTGAGAAAGGAGATCACCTGCCAAAAGGATGTCCACATTTAACAACAGATGGCCGCTGAATCGAAAAACCCCTGAAAACAGGAAAACTGAGAGAGGAAGAGGACGATCCTCTGGGGGAAAGGAAAACCTCTACCCAGAGGGTTTGCAGGGGGAGCCTAAGAAAAACAGAGAAGCAGCCTCTGTAGCCAAAGAAAGTTCAGAAAGGAAGCTTTTACTCCAGAGAAGGGTTACGATAGGGGGGGAAGTTGCGATTAAAAGGAATGGACCTGAGAAAAAAAAAAAAACGTGATTTCCGGGGAACTAAAGATTTTCTCTTTTTCCGGAGAAGAACTCCCCGAGGAAAATCACTGTAAAAGGGCCGGACGCGTCATGAACCGAGAAGAAAGAGGCCCTCCAGGGGGTACTCCTTATAAGTCCTCAAAAGAAAGTCAATAAAAGTGGAAATCAAACCTGAGGGGGTCTCTAAGTCTTGAAAAAAAAGGTCTGTCGTGCGAAAGGGGTGCTATGCCTGAGGCGGAAGACACGCTCGACAAACTGGATCCAGGCTTCAAAGGGGCTGGACGAATTTCTCCGAAAGGGGGAGTTATGAAAATGTGGAGGAGGGCAGAAGGAGAAGGGGGGGGAATCTACGCGCATCCGGGGGACTTCTGAATGGTCGAGAATTAGGGAAAAAAGAGACGCTTCTTATGAGCCAAACTTGAAGGGAGGAAAGGGTTCCCGGAAGGAGAAGGGACTACCAAGCATGGGAAAAAAAATAAATGAGCCAGAAAGTCATGGTTTGAACGGGCACAAAATGTCTTACTCCTAACAGGGGGAAGATGTCAAAGGAGTGGGAGAAAAGGCCAGGAGCCGGTTCGCGTAGAAAACAAAAGATCGTCCCATCCGATAGAGGGAGAGGACGAACTTTAGGGGTAAGATAGTTTGAATAAGCCGCAGACACGAAAAATGATCACCACCGAAAAAAAAAAAAGTCCGTCAGTCTTCGATAAAGGGAAAGGAACGCGGAAGACGCAAAGGGAAAAAAATCGAAAAGGAGTTCCGCCAGAGGCTTCAAGAAAACACTGCGAGGAGTTTGTAAAAGAAAAGAAAAGACTCGTCGTCTTCCCGTGAAAGGAGGAAGATCGATCACGAGGAGAGCGGATTCAAAAGGGTAGGGGCGACCGGGAGGGGAAAAAGAGGGAAAGCGACGCCAAACGGGAAAAGAAAAAGCGCGGCCGTTTTCAGAAAGCTCCGCGGGGAAAAAAGAGAGGGAGGAAAAGGGAACTGTTGTTTTTGGAGAGGAGGGGGGACGTTTAAAAAGAAGAGGGCCGTGATCCTTTTGGCAAGGAGAGTCTCCACCCGAGAGGGGCAAAATAAGAAAGGGGCTCGGGCGCCAGGGGAGGCCTTGGGCTTGGAGGGGAGCTTTTTATGCAGGGGGGTTTCCCAGGAGACAAAAAAAGAGGTGAGAGGGGAGAGTTTGGTTCTTCGGCGAAGGGGGGGCAGCCGAAGTAAATAGAAAAAAGGCGTTTTCCTTCCAGGAGAGAGGGGTATTGCAGCCTGAGGGAGTGGCAGCAGAGGAGGTTAAAAAAACGTATTAGTAAGGAAAAAGAAGAGAGAAAGGAAGGTGATAGATAAACCGCACCTAAGAGGGAAGCACTGTCAGGCAACAGAAAAGAGAGGGCCTTCTTCTGACCAAAAGGGTCTAAAAGACAAAAAAACCAAGGAAGGGGGCGCCGGCGCCGAAAAAACACCGAACTGCAGAAAGAACGAAAAATCCATCTCCAACTGGGAAAAAAGAGAAGGTCTTGAGCTTGAGGGGAAGAGGGCGGAGAAGAAGAACTTTCCATGCCGAGTAAGGAAAAAACGTCCCATTACAAGAAAAACAAACAACCTATTCGCGCCCAAAACGCACGGCAACTTTTCGATCGGGGGAGAGAAGAAAAGCGGCTCTTCGTACAGCTTGGGTTGGCTTAAAGGGAATCTTTTCCAGCGTTGCCTTTGACACGCCACGAGATCGAATCAGAGGGAACCGACGAAAGATCTTGTCTTTCCTTAAGAAAAAAGGAGCATGGCAGAGAGGCCAAAAAAAAAAAAGAAGGGAGCTGCGAAAACGACACGGAGAGCGCTGCGGGGAGGGGAGGCCAATGACCTTTCATAAAAAAAAAAAGAGAATCCCGGGGACCCTAAGGAAGAGGGCAAAAACCAGGAAAAAAGGGGAAAGGGAAAGCCCGGTTTGTGAAGAAGGGTTGATGAAAGGATCCAGAGGGTTCTCTCCCCGAGATAAGAAAATCAAAAGTTCGTCCTCTCACTCAAAGAGGGGGGAGGTGGCCGCGGCTTGGGAAAGGAGGGTGAGGGACGGACTCGAGGAATTCGCTGGGGGGGAAGACAAGCTTAAATCTGGAGTAGGATGAGCGCTACTACCTTTTTTGGGGGAAAAGAAAAGGGCCGGTTTTCCACCATAAGAAGGAGCGAATTGGTCGAAGAGTTTGAAAAAACGATCGAGGACCAAGGGACACTTCGGCAAGTTTCAGGGAGGGGGGAAAAATAAGTGACTTCGCAGGAGGAAAAGGCGAAGTAACGACACGATGAGGAGGATGGATCCTCGGTCTGGGAGGAACGCATTGCCTCAAGGGAAAAACTACCCGGGAGAACATCTACAGATTGACGGAAGCAATGGAAGAGGGTTGTCGACGGGGGGAGGGTGTTGAGGGGGGAATCCTTAAGAGCGTACAAAGTAAGGGGATCAATAATGAGAGAAGTCTGGGGAGAACAATCCCCCGGGGGGAAAGCCCTTTCTTCCTTGAAAAGGTGAGGATTCTCCGGATACAACATTATTGAGGGGGAGAGAGAGAAAAATCGGAGCCCCAAAATGAGCCACGCGGCGGGAATATTTTATTTTCTGCCGAAGGAAAAAGAGAACATTAGGTCTGAGGGAGGGAATTTGCCAAGAAATGGGGGAGGGGGGAGCAGTCGACGGAAAGGTTTGTCCCTTCAAACGGGAAGACGTAACATGCGGGGGAAGGGGCTAAGATAAGAAAGAAAGTCGGAGAATCAGCGGCTGGAGGGAAAAAAAAGGGCAGGTTTGGGGGGAAAGGGGGAGATCACATGCCAACCATTGTGTGAGAAAATTGCTAAAACGCGGGGTCGATTGCCGATGGAAAGGACACAACTTCTGATTAGGGGAGGGGGGACTTCAGCAGGGGCCAAGAAGAGGGATTTCCACATCTGAAAATGTGTTTTAGGGTCTCGAAGCGACCGAAAAGGAAAGGCAGCATCAAGATGTAAGACCATAGCATAGAACTTCTCCAAAGGGGGAAAAGCCCCTAAAGGTTAAGAAATGGGAGTCCTCGTCCGAAAGAGGACCTTATCAAAAGGAATTCCTTTTAACCTCTCTCCTCGAAGAGGGGAGCGTTTTCCAGGCTAAAGAGGGAGGACTAAATAAGTGACGCGTGGGCTCAGCGTTTGGAGAATGTAACCCACGAGGGAAACATCCGAAGTAATTGGAAATAGAAACTCATTCCGAAAGAAGAAGAAAGTGACAAGCACTCAAGGGGCGACAATACTTCTAAGGATCCCATCGTGGGGAGGGGGGGGGATGAAGAACGGAAGATCCCAGGAAAGGGGGACTCGGCCAAAAAAAAAGGGGAACGCTCTACAAACAAGGAAGTCTTCACGAAATGGCCTGGAGAAAAGTGAAAGCTAATGCGGGGGAGTTGTCGGGCAGACCAGAAGGAAAGATAATCTACGCAAAAAGATGGAGCCTTTCGAGAATATGGGGGGGGGGGGACATCTTCAGAAGTGGGGGGCATGGACGCCCCAGGGGAATAACTAGACGGGCTCCGTTCCGGAAAGGGGAAAGGAATATTCGAGGGAATCGTCCGAAGGAAGTTGGTAAAAGAAGGGGGGAAATAGTAGTAGCGTCATCACCTACCTTTCGGAGGGGACTAATGGCCGGAAATGCTAGAAGGATCCGGAGGTCCCTCAATGGCGGCCCATCAGGAAGGGTTCGTACCTTTCCAGAAAGGAGAAAGATAACCAATAAGCGGGGGGAGGGGAACCTCAGGAAGAAACAAAGGGCAGCACTTCGAAAAGAGTCACGGTCCTTCTATTGGAAAGAACTCTTCATTTACTATCCTTGACCGAAGAGGGGGAGCTTGCAATTTCTGGGATAGGGAGAAAGAGGGAAACTGCGAGAGTTTGGGCGCTCTCCATGCTCTGCCAGGGGAAGGACAAAGATCTATACTAGATTCCACAAGCGGATCGCAATCAGGGGGATGGGGGTAATTCAGAAAGCAGACGTCCAAAACTGGGAAAAGGAAGATCCTGCATCGGAGGGGGGAAAGTGTTGAGAGAAAACGAAAAAGCAGGGAGGGCTCTTTAATGGTTTTGGGGGGGGGATATTAGTGTCCATGGACGGAAGGAACTCTGGAAAAGGATGGCCTGCTCTTCTCCACCGGGCCATCAAACTCAAGAAAAGCCTCGTGCTCCAGTTTGGGGGGAGGGGGCGTTCTACGTGCAGGGGGGGTAAGTTCGGGGGGGGGGGGACAAACAAGCTCTTGAGCTTGGGGAAGCGGGGGTTCCCTTTGGCGGGGAAAAGGGGGTCATTAAGAAAAAGGCTGTTCTTTAGTTGGAGGAAAGTTATGCCCCCCGAGGGAAGTGGGGAAAACCTCTTCTTGAATATCAAAAAAAAAGTCTGGAGGGGATTCACGCCGGATTTTATAAAAAAAAGGGAGGGGCAATACATTATCGGTGGGGGGGGGGTCACAGAAGGAAAAAGACGGAAAATTGTCTTCCCGGAAGACAAAAACGGAGGAAACCAAAGGAAAGAGCTTTTTGCTGCCAGAGAAAAAGAACTGCCTACCAACGGGGGGGGGAGACGAGTGCGAAAAAAGGAGCCCAAGGTCTTGACTTGGGGGAAAAAAAAAATGGGAAGGTCGGGGTGGGAAGATCCAAAAAAAAGGGCACTTCCATTCCTAGTACGAACGTCAGGACACTCCTAGAAAACCGTGGAAAAATAAGGCCCTTTTGAAAGGCGCGGCAAGCCAATCTGAATAAAAAAAAGGGGAAAAATAATTCTCTTCGGCAAGTAGGAGAGAATTGTAATGGAAAGAGGGGGGGAAGGTAAGAAAAAATCGCCGATCCCTAGGGAATTCGAGCACCGACGAGGGGAGGGAAAATTCCTTCCTTAGGGAATCCGCCGAGAAATGGCGAAGAAGTGCAGATCAGGAGCCGCGGGAGAAAACGTGGAAAGCGAATCAAGAAAGCGTTGGCTTCTAGGGGAAGGAGGCTCCCATGGAAGAGGGTCCCGGGGGTTGAAAGGTAGAGGGGGGGAAGTCTTCCCTTCAAAGGGAAAAACCATGGGGGATCGAAGGCGGGAAGTCAGTAAAGCTCAAGAAATAGAACATCCACGAGAGGACGCATATCTTCCAGAACTCGGCGGGGGTCTCGAAGACGGTGGGGGTCTAGATGAGGCCATGGCGTCAGCGTTAAAGGTTACGGTGAGGAAAGAGACTGGGGGTGCCCCTGCGGGGGACCGGTTTTCCAAAGAGGCGATTGCGAATGAATAGGGAAGGGGAAAGGCTCCGGAAGAAAGGGGCAGAGGGTGAAGTCCTTCCGGCAAAGAGTCTTGCTCCAAAATTAGGTCCAATATGAAGTAACGGAAGGGGGCGGGGGGGGTCGGAAATTCTCCGCGGTCAAGAGCACTCATCCAAGCAGGAGGAAGGACCAAGATAAAGGACGAGGGAAGCCTGGATCGAGAAGTTTGTCGGAGAGGCCTTTGTGGGAGAAGGAGGCCAGAAACACCTTTTGCCGAAAAAGCCACTCTTTGAGGTAGAGGTCCCTCAAATACCATCGTTTGGGGGGGGGCTGGGGAAAAAGGATTTCCGGGATTTACGGGGGGTTGGGGCTTCTCGCTTAGAGGGGAGATTAATGACGGTGAGGGGACCGGGAAGAGGAGTCCGAACAAAAAAGGAAAAGAAAACTTTTAATCGGTATGTCGCCCGATTGGAGACGGGGACAAGTTCTCTTGATAGTTCACAAGGGAGAATTAGGGCGTTCTACGGGCGCATGGGAGGATTGTTGGAAAGCGGGACATTCGCGGTACGGAAGGCAAGAGGATGAGGGAAGGAAGAATTCGGCGAGGGAAGGCTGTCTGCACCGCCTGTCGGGGGGTGGGAACTTCTATCACATGCAAACATGAGGTGGGGAAAAAACATTTAAAACTCTTATAGGCTGAATCGATAGATAGATAAAAAAGATTATGAAAATATATATGAGACGGCACATAGGGACGTTTACATGGGAAAATAGAAAACCAGGGGTGATCGAGGGTCAGACAACCCACCGTTACTTGCAAAAAAGGCTGTAGCCAAAGATAAAGGAGACCCTTCCAGCGAATGTTCGCGCGCCGTCGAAGGAGAATGCGCACAGGAAAACTGATCCGCAGAAAAGTGAGTTACCGAAGATCCCAGGGGGGGGTCTCGTGTCCGGCTACAAGACGAAATACAAGATTAAAGGTCTTCATGGCCGTTGAAGGACCGCTCACCGGAAGAGAGGGGACCTACACGGAAAGAGGGAAGTCTAACCATTAATACCCAGCAAGAAATTGAAAAGGTTACTTTCGACAAGAAAAGGAAGAAGAGGATGGGGAGCCATCGTGGGGAGGGTCGGGTAAAAAAAAAGAGGCTTCCGCGCGTTCAAAAAACGGCACTCTCTACAACCTGAAGGAAAGGGACTGAAGCGGAAAGTTCGGGGGAAGGAAATGGAGGGGAGGGGGATTAGTTTTGTCGGCAGAGAAAGGGATCCGGAGGGACAAGAGAAGAGAACTTGACCGTTACTTCAAGGGGGCCTCATCTGCGCGTCCATTATGAGCGACGAAGGGAGGGGTACAAAACGGGCTCCTTCTCATTTGAGGGGGAAGAGTACAAGGAAAGTCTGTTTTCCCCGGGGGGGGGGAAATAGTATCGCGCATAAAAGGACATGAAAAAGAGGGATTCGCACTAAGTCGACGAGAAAGCCGAAGGCCTCACAGGAAGGAGAAAAAGAACTGCGTGACTTTCGCTTCGAAAAGGAAGGAGGTGGATTTTCTGAATCTCGGAAAAACCAAGAGAGGGGGAAAGAAAAGGAAAAAAAACCATTATCCCCACGGGAAGAAAAAGTCACGTCACGGGAGGAGGGGAAAGAGATGAACTCGTCATAAAAAAAGAACTCCGCACGCTGGAAGGGCAACGGGAGAAGGTCAAAAAGAAACACTTCTATGAGTTTGGCAGAAGCCAGGCCTCGTCGGAGGACCTGTGAAAAGAACGTCTTCTTACGAGGAAAGGGGGAAAGGGCTGCGATAGGGGGGGAGGGAAAAATTAGGAATCAAACCAAAAATAGCGACGCCAAAAAAAAAAGGTTAAAAAGAGCCGCATAGAGTTATCGGGGGCGATGAGATTCCGAGAATGCAAGAGGTGGCTCTTGGAATCGGTTGGGGGGGGGGGGGGAAAGGGAGTGTTCAATGGGGAAGGGAAAAAGGCTAGGCATGTCCTATGGATGTCCGGGGGCTCTTATCCAAGAAGGGGGGCAATACAATGCTTGGAAATCGGGCATCCATTTGGGGGAGGGAGGAAGGGGTAAAAGTTCTCCGTTTCGCGGGGGAAGGGGAGGGGTTTGTTGAATCGAAGCCGCGCAAAGAGTTTGGAGGGGGCTTTGTCTTCGGCGAAGGGGACGAAGAAGGACTCGAAAAGGAGGTTCGTTTGCCTTCCAGGATCAAGCTTTATTGCCGCCTGCAGGTGCGTGTCTCTAATAGGAGGAACTCGATAAAGGAGGAAAAGAGAAGATCAAATGGATAGAGAAAACAACTCTTCGAAAGAAAGAGAAAGGGAGCACCTTTCAGGCAAACTAAAAAGAGAAAAGAGGGAGGACCAATGTCGCAAGAAAGAAAAGGGAGGACCTCGGGGAAAGAGAAAAGAAAGGTCTCCGTGCGAAAAAAGATTCCTACACCATTAACCGGGGGAGAAAAAAAAAAAAGACAGAGCCCCAACGATGGTCGGGGGAAAGAGGAGGGGTGCCCGCAGAACCAGGCCAGCCCAGAGACATGCGAGCATCAGAAAGGAACACTCTCGAAAAAAAACAGAAAAACAAGAACGAGGGAGAAAAAGGCGCTTTTTCGCGCGAAGGAAAAGAAGGAATAACCTTCCCACGCGAGGGGAGCGGACTTGCGGGGAAAAGGTTGGGGGGAAAGTGGCCAGGTTCATCCACCTTTAAAAAAGAAGCCTATCCTCAGGGGAAGGGGCCCGAGGAGGGGGAGATCGGGATTTTCACGTCCTCCGCCAGAGAGGGGGGAGAATGCAAAACTCTAAGGGGGGGGGAATCCGCTTTGCTTAACTCAGAAAGGGAAAAAGATCGCTGGAAAAATTCGGAATAAAGCACTCCCGAGGAATAGAATCCCGGGAAAAAAAGGTTTTTTCTAAGCGTGAAAAGAGAGAAGGTGAGGAGGATCAGAGTGTCCTGAGGGGGTGAATGAGGTGTGGGTACTTTTCGAGTAAGGGGGACGGTGGTGTCTCAGGGGGGGGGAGAAAACGGCGCTTCGTTTCCAAGAGGTTCAAAGCTCAAAGAACAAAGAGGGCCGACCGAATCTGCTGGGGCCAAGGGTTGGAGACTTTCGAAGGAGGGGAGAGTTCGTGTGAGGGGGATGTTCAGACTGGAAAGACAAATTCGTTGCTGAGCTACTGTTTTTGCCAAGAGCTTGATTGAACTTCTGTCGTAGGCGGAATTGGGGAAGGTCTATGGGCCTTCAGAAGGAAAAAGAAAAATATGCACAAAGGCACATGGCGTCAAGGAAGGGAGGCGGAGAAAGAGGGATTCTCGACAGTCGAAAAGGAAAAACAGGCGGAGTAGGGAGGGAAGCAGGATCAATCTCAAAAAGGAAAAATCCCGAATTCGGGATCGGACAGGGAGAAAAGTAATTTAAAGCCTGGAATAAGGGGTCCATTTGGTCTAGCAGGGGTAAGACGGTTTTGCGATGAAAAAGAAGGCATCGGCACCGGGAAGAAGAAGCAAAGGTGAGCGAATTCTTGTCGGAAAAGCAGGGGGGAGTTCTTTAAAGGGGGAGGAATTTTGAATTGTTTAAAAAAGGGCAGCATTACTCAGGAGGGATGGAAAAGTTCATCATGGAAGGATCCACACTGTTCCCATTAAAAAGAGCCATTGGGGAAGCGGGGGAGAATCGAGAATTAATTTCTTCGCGGGAGAAAAGGACCCCCTGAATAAGGGGTTGTCCTTACATTTAAAAGAATTAGGGGTGGGTTAAAAGGCTAGGGGGGCTTCAACTCCTATTCTGATTTTTCTGGAAGAGAGTCTTGCTTCAAGAAAGAAGGAATTTGTTGTCGGACAGAAGGAGACACAACCATGAGGGTGTAGATTTAGGA
>Ga0179593_1329884_pt1 | contig 11477 bp, 15 predicted proteins | sample CZODoug2_1_08_16_FD_185931 | JGI IMG/M metagenome (GOLD analysis project Ga0179593, IMG submission 185931) | Vadose zone soil fungal communities from Angelo Coast Range Reserve, California, USA - CZODoug2_1_08_16fungal (PacBio error correction) | ecosystem: Environmental > Terrestrial > Soil >...
AGTTAACTGGGGAGGGGAGGGGGCTGTACTAATACTTAGGGATAGGTCGTCTGTGGTAAGAGGGGAAGAAAATCTGAGGAAAGACAGGCAAGGAAAAAAGGGGACCGGGGGGAGGAGGCAGACTCCAAGGGACTATGAAACGGGGATCGTCAATTACGTGCAGATGAAGAGGGGAGGGAGTCAAAGCGATGGGGGAAGGTTACAATTATGGCCGAAGGGAATCGTCTCTGCGGCCTCGTACAGGGAGGGGGGGTCGGACTCTGGGAAAGATCCGGAGGATCTCTGCGCTTAACCGAGAAGAGGGATGGAAAAAATCCTTTAGAGGCGGGAAAAAAAAAGGGGCTTCAAAGCACGATGGCCTCTTGAGAGGAGACGCGACGTCGAAAAAAAAAACAGTCTGACTAGGGCTTGCAGCACAAGCCGCAAAAAGGGATTGTGGACGGGGGGGGGGAGGAAAAGGGCTGATGGGGAGGGAACGGGAGTCTGTGGAGTAGGGGGGGACAACGTGAGGAATTCGAAAAGGGCGCTAACGGAAATACCATTTTCGTCTAAACACGCAAAGGATAAGGAAGGCTGGGTATTCGATAGCTGTCCAGGGGAGCAAGAAAAGTGCCGGAGGGAAGCGGCTTGAGGGGAGCAGTATCTCAGGAAGGGCAAATGATTTGGATATGTCGGAAACCCATTGATCGAAGGAGACGTGTCGAAAATTGGACCCTTGTCTCTAGGAATTTTCATTGTGTAGGGGCGAAAGAGGGTCAGCAAACGGCCCGGCATCAGGTCTACGGGATTAAAAAAGATCACACTCAGACTGGACTAGATGGGAGATAACGGCCACTGTTGAAGAGAGGCAGGGGGTGAAGGGGAAGGCGTTCAAGAAGTGGAAGGATGCGATGTGAAAAAGAGTGACTTAATAGAGGGCGCGTATGAACAGGCACTCAAAAACTCAGAGCAGGGCCGGGGGATTGGTGTGGGAGCAGATGGGAAGCTTTGTCAGCACAACGTTGTCTATTTTAATGTTGCTTCTATAGGGGGGACCCATCAGCCATGTCAGACCATTTCATGGGAAGACCAAAAAAACAGCAGGAAGCTTCGGGTCCCCCCCAAAAAAAAAAAAAAAAAAAAAAAAAAAAGAAAAAAAAAAAAAAAAACACAACAAAAAAAAAAAAAAAAAAAAAAAAAACCCAAAAAAAAAAGCACCACCAAGAATACCGCGGCTCCGCGGCAGGGGTGCGAGTACAAAACTGAAAAAATTGAATACCAGCTGCTTCACTAGACGTGTCCTTTACGGGAAGTGGAAAAACGTGCACGGAAAGTGTGCGGAGAAGTTCGTCAAAGGATGGGTCGCCGTAGGCGCCATGGAAGAAGGGAGGGGAAAGGGATTCGGGCGCGAGAAGAAGGGCTGGGACGGGGGGGGGATATCGTCATGCCAGGGTGGAAAAAGGCCGGCTAACTTGACGGTCAGTTCGGGTGTATCTGATGGGGAGACCGACATTAATCAAGGTAAGAGAGGTCGGAAAAACTTGCTGGATGGGCAGTGGTCTTTATGGAGGGGAAATGATAGCTTATGTGAAGGGACCAGGTGTGCGAGGGCGAAAAAAACCGGGAGAGGGGAATCGTCCGTGATTCTAAAAATTTCCGAAAATGTTCAAGGGATCGCCGGGCTCAAGCATACAAGGGCGGAAAAAGGTTCAAAGGGAAAGGCAGATACGTCCAGAGTCAATCTGCTCTAAAGGGGGGTTGGCGTTTGCAAACTGCTCCAGCAAAAAAAGGGGTAGAGTATGTTGTCCACAAGGTGAGAAAAAAGTAGAGAAAGAAAAACCACGGAGGGTAGTAAGGGTAAAAGGGGTCTCCATGTAACAGAGGGGAACAGCGTGCTTGCGTTTGAAATAAAATCAGAGAGAAGAGGCCTGTCGATCCTGATGGGATCAAGAGAGAGGCAAAACATGTAGGAGGAAAATTAAGGAAGAAAGTGAAGACATGACGAAGAACTCATTCGGAGAGTGCGCTAACCTTTTTCGAAGGAAGGAAAAAAACAAGAAGATGATCCGCTAGGTAAAAGGGGGGAGGCAAAGAACTAACGCAACCATCAGAAAAAGAACATCAACGAAATGAGAGAGCTGGGCAGGTCAAAAAAGTGCTTCCATATTCACACACGCACCGTGGAAAGAATAGGAAAAAGGGGGCTTTCGGGAGAAAGAGAAAGAAAAGAAAAGGTAGCAAAGGAAAGTACCTGCAGGGGGAAAAAAAAAAAAAATACAATGCGCTCTGCTAAAAAATCATGCCGCTTCGTGAACTGGGAGCGCAGGGAGAAATTATCCTTACAAAGGGGAAGGTCTGCAGGGTGGGGGTGATTTTAAAATGTAGGATTTCGAGTGCGGGACTGACAGGGTCCATGAAAATCTGGTCGGGGGGGGTGTTGAAGAGAAAAAAAATGGTGTTGGGGAGGTCGGGGGGCTAAGTCGGAAATTATGAGGGTGGGAACCACGTGAAACCCACAAAAAGCTCGACCGCACATGGCTGCGTTGTTTGCTGAAAGAGGGGGGGAACACGGACCTGCCGCTGACGCTCCCCTAACTGTAACCACAACACAACGCTTTCGAGTGGCTTGCTTGAGGGGCACCTCCTGTCGATGGGGGACCAGAGGAAGGTCCTTAAAAAGCGGAATAGATGGGCGTTCTGGAAGAAAGTCACCCTTGCGACAGAAAGGTAGGAAGATGACATGAAATTAGCGGCGCGCTGGAACTTATTACGGGAGGGAATTGTAGTGAGAGAGCATAACGAGGGCGCGACAGGGCGGGGGGGGGGGAGAAGGGGTCTAAAACAGAGCCAATTCTCCTATTAAAAGGGGGATAACACTTCCGGTCTCGATACGCTAGGATGGTAGGGGAAGGGCGAAGCGGAGAACTGGTTCGCCTCCTTTCTATCAGGCAACGAAATCAATTTGCAGACCGGGCTGGGGGAGGCGAAACACTGGAAAGAAAAAATCTCTTACTAAAAATCATTCCTTGAATTCTGTCTGGTGAGGGTGTTTAAAGGTCACGAAAATGAGAGTGGGGTCTTTCGCGGAACTGACCGATGGGATGGAAAAAGGTTTACAATTGAAAAAAAAACCGCAAGCGAAGCGGGACAGGGGGCTTCGTCCTCAAGACAAATCCTTAGGCACGTTTCAGGTGTTGTGGCGACTGTGGACAGGTTTCTTGGCATTCCTCGGAATCTGAGGAGATTGAGGTAAGACGTAAGAGGGCCTAAATCATGGGGGGGAACGAGGTCGCCGCTCAAACAGTCTCCAAAAGAAAAATGATGTGGGGGAAAGCAGCGTTGCTGGCGTTCGGCGATGCAGCCACGTACGGCAGGAGGACGGGAGGCAGTCCCGAGGAAAGAACTCCGCTCTTCAAACAAACTAACGAATTTAGAGTATCGACGATCGGCGATTCTAAAGACATACGATAATCGTAAAGAACCGAGTTAGCTTCAAAGGCCAGTCATGTTCACGGACTCGCGGCCGTCGGGAACTTGAGGGCAGGATAACATAAGGAAGGCAGGGAAACAGTAATTACTAGTAAGTCGCCCCGCCTGAGTTCACGGCTCAACCTTCTACTGAAATCTAGGCCCGCGGTGATCTGAAGTGCGGGTCGCCATGCGCGGCGTCTGCACATAATCAAGAGAGGGTAGGGAGGAGCCGCGCTTGGGGACGTGTAGCAGGACGAATCTGAGGGGGGTCACTGAACGCATTAAAAGTGAAAAACCATTCCACAATCGCAAACCACTTCAAAGGCCCCTATTGGCTCGGCGTGGGCTCTAAAGGGGAGGGGAGAGTCGCGGGGGAGAAGAGACCCCGATGCTAAAAAGCGGGAAAAAATTGGCCAAGCTGAGGGAATCACTTAATCCCGTCGCGTCTAGGGAGGGTTTAGCGCCTTTCGTTAACTGATTCGTGGGGAACGAAAGAAAAGGAGCAAACGGGGCCGAGCGCAGAGCTGTCAAACGCCAAGCGGGTTAATTAGTACGCTAGTCCGCGATGGAACGAACCGTTTGTCAAGGAGCTGAGGGACTGGGCGATCGTCGTCAACTGGAAACAGTTGTAGGAATTGAATCATCGAGCTCACGGTGGGAAGCCAGATCATCGCAGAAAAAATCCGCGTGCGGTTAAGGGAAAGCGGCATACAGAAAGCGAGTGAGAAGGGCGGGGAAATTCAGCCGAATCAGCTAATGTAAACGCCGATGTCTAGTCGTCGAGCAGAATCAAAACTTCACCGCAATAGGGTAACAAATGGCGCGTCACTCGCTCCATGGTCCGCAGAAACAGCGAGGGGGGAAGGTGAGAGCATTTGGTCAAAAAGGCGCAGAGGATCCTATCGCCAAAAGCGGGGGGGGGGGGGGGGGGGCAGGGGGAAAGCAGCCAGGCGACGGGGGTGGGGTGGGGTAGCGTCAGCGCCCTTATCGAAAAGGGAGAGGGAGCTCCGTAAAAAAAGCTCCTTCGTCAAGAGGAAAAGAAAGCATCGGTCACATCGCGCAGAGACCGAAAAGCGGGACAGCCGTGGTCTGCTCGATGTCAACTAAAAAGGAAAGGATGTTTGAGAAGAAAAAAACAAAAAATGGGTAGACGTTTGTTCTAGGTGCATCGCAAAATACTCGGACTCAGGGTCGCGTCGGCGCGACGAATGCAATAACTTGGCGAGCGTAAGACGGGGGGGAATTGTGATGGAACAGTCCGTCAGGGAAACGTTTGGCGGCCAAGAGGGCGACTGCTCGAAAACAGAGAAGGAAACAAGAACAAGATAGTCGTGAAAAAGAAGAAAAAAAAAAAAAAAAAAAAAAAAAAATAACTAAATAAAAAAAAAAAAAAAAAAAAAAAAAGAAAAAAAAAAAAAAAAAAAAAAAAAATAAAAAAAAAAAAAAAGGAAATGTGTCGAATGGTGCCCATCCTCGGAGGTATCCGTTGGCAAGTTTTAAGGAATACGGTGGAGGGTGAAGGAGGGAGGTTATTGGAAGAACACAGCTTTCGTGAGGGGACAGAGGGGGGGGCGTGGCGGTTATGTGTAAAAGTAAGCGGAAGCCGCGGTTCTGGGGTAGTGGGGTAGGGGCAGGTGAAGGTACAAGGGGAAGAGAGAGAGACCCGTTGTCTGTCGGCCGGAGATCTATAGAGGGGGGGACCGGATAGTGTGAGCTATAGTCGAAAGGGATGGGATACGGTGAGAGGTGGGTGTGGGGTCAACGGTGAAAGGAGGAGAAAGAAGGGGTGGCGGCCCCACCTCTGGTAATGAGCGACGCTGGGGTGGATTCGGGGTTAGCCTTCAGGTTCGGGATAGGGCGGGCGTATTAGAGAGAGTAAGTATGGGTAGAACGCAGGGGTTGTGGGTGGTGGGCGAATGAGGAGGGGGACAGGTTTGCTTGACCTAGGAGGGTGTGGTGCTAAGAAGGGGTGTGGTGGGGGGAGGGCGGAGGGTGAGGGGCCCGGGGTGAGAGACCCTGGAAGGGGTGGTGGGGAGTAGGAGGGGGATTATAGGGGCTTCACCTTGAGTGAAGGGGTACTGGGTCTAGGGGGGCGGGATGTAGGGGGGGAAGGGGGGAGTATCTTATGGATAGGGCTGGGATAATCGATTGCACGAAGATTATACGGGAGGGCTTGAGGAGGGCGGACAATTGTGGTCTGTGGCGGTCGTGCAAGAATGGGGCGGGGGGGGTTGTGTCTGAATCAATTCGTCGACGCGGGGGTCTAGCTTTGAGGGGGGGGCTCAGAGAAGGTGTGTGGGGGGTCGCGATTGGGCTCCCTGGATGAGTTAGTGGGGTGCGTCTCTGGGACAGGCTCGCTCGACGGGGCGTAATTAGGACGAGGGTCATCGGCGATTATGGGGGTCATGTGTGCAGCCAGACTTTCTTTAAGTTTAGAGTCTATACCAAGCATTAGTATAAGCGATTTCCGGGAGCGTGTCTAAGGGGTGATTACGACGCTCGTAAGGCCGGTCTGGCCGAGGACAGAGGGACTCGAATAAACCGGGGTTTGGGCGAAGCAACGGTGTGTCGGGGTCTCTTGAGGGACCGCGAGCGGGTGGGCCTGTCACAAAAAAGCGCACGGGGCTGATGGAACCGTAAAAAACGCGCGGTCGCTGGATTCATTTAAGTCGGGGAAGGGGATAGGCAGTAAAACAACGCGACAGTTGGGTGGCCCGGGACAATGGTAATCGGCTATTGCAGGCCAAATGCGAGGGACGGCAAGCCGACGACCAATCAGTTAAAACAGAGCTGCTCGGATCGAGGGACGTCGCCATTTCCTACAGCTGCTGTCGAAGGAGTCAAAGCAGCGGAAGATGGGGGGCGCTGGCGGATGATAGAAACGTCACACAAAGGGTAGAGAGGTTCGTTCGCGTCGCCTTCAAACGGCGAGTAGATGAGATGCGAAATGCGCCGCATAACATGGGGGCGAAAGGCAACCTTGGAAGAGTGGGGGGCGGAACTGGCGGGAAAATTGGACGGAAAAGCAGAAGACTGGAGCGACTTAGGCAGAACTCAAAAAACGTCAGTGGGGAAAAAGGCAGGAAGTATTTCAGGGCCAACTATCTCATTTTCAGCACGCGGGGCATACCTCGGCGCTGCATGCGAGGCAACTTTGCTCTACAAAAACCGCAAACTATGGGCCTATAGAATGGCGGACGTGCTCAGGAAGGTGCACCGGCGGGGCAATGTGTGCGCCGCGATCAGAGGAAAAAAGGTCTAGGGCCTCTTATACCAGACTAGGGCAGGATGTTGCGTTGGGGCTGAATGGGCGTTAACCCAAAGAGAAACGGCGCGTATAAGAAAACGTCTGATAAAAACCGATTTTGCTGTTCTGGAACAGAACCACGGAAGAGTGGGAGCCAGCTCCAGAAGGAGGCCAGGGGCATAAAAAAGCGCGTCAAAAGGGCTCTTCAACGTGAACTGGCGGGCAAGGGCGCGAAGCGGCTGCAGCGGTCTATGTATCGCAGAAATAGTCCGATCGCTCAACTAGAGCAGTGGGTGAATACAAACTGACGAGCTTTCCCGATCTTGCCGTCTTGGTAACGAAGGGGAACCGGCGCAAGTTGCCCGTGCGCTGGGCAAAAGAAAAATCGTGTAAAAAAAAACTCAGCCGGAAGGGGTGGGAGGGGTCGCATGGAAATCCGATAAATCGGCCGCGTAGGCGGACCGATCGTGAGCGCAAAATCGACGAATCGGAAACGCACTTAAAAAAAAAAGAAAGTCTGCTGGAAAGTCGCGGCGACCTGGGGGCCGTCAAAGCTCGTCTGGGCCGTTTCGAGAAGCACGTTCGAGAATAGCTGCATAAATGGAGGGCGAAGTTCGGCTAAGAAAAGGATTTGTAAATGGCGACGGCGTGCGGCGGAACGTCGTCAGCAGGGCGGTGGCATACATATCCCGCTGGAGGCAACAAAAAGTTACACTCCGCAAAATGGGTAACGAGATTAAAAAAAAAAAAAAAGTGCCAATGAAACAAAAAGATGGATATTTTATCCACGGGGCGCGGGAACTGGACGCGCAGAAAACGTCGATGACATCTGATTTGCGAGCAAAAACTGTTAGGGAAGTGAGCGGGGCCCTATTTAACAGGGTGGGCTGGCTGCGCGCGGCCGCGCGGTAAAGAATTGGAAAGGGCGGTCGACAAAAAAAACAAAGCCCGCGGAGTATTTATCGGTACCTGCCAAGATTACCGGCTCAGGCATAGGGCCAAAAACAGAGAGAATTCGGGGAAAACAGGCAAAAAAAAAAGGAAAGACGGGCAGCGAGGGAGGGGGACTTAGAAGAAAGAAATTATACTGAATGGATGGGTTTACCCGGGTAATAATGCGAACGATGGGAACAAAAGGAACGCTCCACGAAAAAAAGTAACGTGCGGGTGTTGCGCAGAGGTTCGTCTTCCGGTACAGGGCACACGCATGGTAAGAAAGATGTGGGGCAATACGGTGATCAACGCAATCCACGGTCAATGAATGGCATGCAGCATCAACAACGAGGGGGCCACCCACACTACAAATAGACAGCAACACCTCTAATAAAAAGTGTCAAATACAAACTGCGGGGAAAAAGCTCAGTCTTTTCCAGAAACTGGGGAAAAACATAACTCAAGGGCGAGCGGCCAAGTTGTAAGAAAAAGCGTCATTTGAGGAAAATGCCTTGCGCTTAGTTCAGACGCGCATGCGGCTGTGGATAGTAGCCAAAAGAAAAAATTTCTGCTGGAGTTCGTAGGCCTTAGAGTAAAACTATCGGTGTGATAAAGGGAAGTGTCTCCGTATAGCAGGTCATCATTCAGAAAATATGGTTTGGAAAGGGGGTGCAGTGTAAAAAAAAAAGCGTCTGAATGTAATCGCGCGAAAACCTTTGTAGGAAGGCAGGAAAGGACTGACGCGTCAAATGTGAAATTTATTCCTATTCACCAGACAACAGGTCTCTCTTTGCGTCATGGATAGCAGGATGGCCGAAAAAAGGAAAACGACGCGAGAACGGAGAAAGCACACCACGGGACAGGGCATGCGAATTAGTGATTTCACATTGGCGACATCTAAGAGGAATCAGCAAGCAACACGTAGGAGACAATCGAGATGTGGGTCGCCATGGGGGGCGAAAAATCAGGTCCCTTCACGTTGGGAGGGCGTTTGCCGACATGAAAGGCTCGCAACAGGTAATGGGCGATTCCTGATGTCAGTAACGGCGGCGCTTCAAATGCTGACTTTGAGAGCGGAATTGAAAACAATGGGGAAAACCTCGGCTCAAAGTGGCTTCTAGTTCAAACTTAAAAATAAATCGGTTTCACCAGAGACCGCAATTATGAACTCTATCATTGGCAGCAGAAACAAAAAAAAACAGCGGGACCGATCAACCGACCTGATGCTATTCGGCCGGTGCAAAAGGGGCTGGCTCTTACACACTATCCGTGGCTATCTGAGGGGGGAAAATTCGGCGGAAGGTCCACGTCTTCCAGAGCCTTTTGGATTGCTCAGTGGTCGAAGGGGGAGCACTGCGCATCTGGTACAAGAATCATTGGTGCAAACATCCTGCACATGCGGGGGTCGACAAGCGGAAACAACTTCCGTGTTAAACTAGGTCGGCGCGCTTTATCATGATGGGCGTTCTCGAAGGGCACTGAGCGCTGCCGAAGGGGGGTGGCCATTTATCCGCTTTGGGGGTGGGTCAATGGACAGGTCATGATCAGGATGATGGGAGAAAAGAATCCGCAGCTATCCCGGACACTCAGGGACCTGACATCGTACGACGAGCGTCTGAGACAAAAAAAAAAACGAACACACGCGGCAGGCAGGGGAAAGTTCTGAGCAGCGGGAGGGTCGCGCGGGGCTATTACGACTGGCAACTACCCCTCATGTCGATGCATCTAAAAAAAAAAAAGGACTAAGTAACAGAGGCTACATCAACCTTGAAGTGTCAGCGATTAAGAATTCTTCCCTCCACCGGCCGCGGCGCAGACTGTAAGGTCGAGGAGGAGGTACAAAAGGAAAAACTTTAGGGAAAACCGTGGGCTGGACGGATAGTGTGTGCGTCCCCAATGCCCTCCCCATTAGGACCAAAACGGCGCGGATTGAGGCAATGTTTCTAGATAGAAAAAGAACTCGGTGGACGGCGATCGTGGGCGGCAATTTCATGCCGGATTGATGGGCGAGACGGCCGCGGCGTGACTAAATACATAAAGGTGGGCTGCGGCTTGGAATTGGTGGGTCGTCCTCCCCCGTTTTAAACTGGAACCTGTAAAAGGGGATGGAAAAAAAGGGGACATCATGGCAGGCGCCTTCTTCCGGAAAGGTAAAAAAAGCGGGCAAATTGCCTTTTACGCTTCTGTGTATCGCTTCTGGACGCAGCCCGGCTCTCGGGACAAGAAAGCTTCCTCTCGATGCGTCCCGGGTTAAGAGGGTGCAACGAAGAAAGCGGCCGTCAGGTGAGGTTAAGCGCGGGCATCTTCGCGAGGTGGGCGCTACAGCGATCGGCAAAAAGCGTCGTTCGACAAATTGGGCCGTCACAGGCAGGCGAAAAAGCCACGCTGCGTAGTGAGGCTCGACTGAATTCTGCCATGAAAACTTGCCAAAACCGGGGGGAAAAAAAGGATAAAAATTAAAGGAGTATTCGGAAGTCTGTGTCACGCGCGGAAAAGGTTTAACCGACTTTCTGTGGCAGGCTAGCATTCGGAACCGCGCTGCCCGGGACTTTCTAACCTAACTCGAAAAACACAGGCATGGAAAAAAGCTCCGTCGTGCGCCTGAATGCCCCTAGCTGTCTGATTCGTGTAAACCCTAGTTCTTCGGAAAAAAAACGAGAAGAAAGTTCAAAATCGTACTCGAACACGTTACATGGTACAAGGCAGTCGGTGCTCGTGCGCAAATTAAGTCTCACGAAAGCGGCCACTAGAAAAATGGGCCCGGGCTTAACGAACGGTTCTGCGAGGAAGCGGTGTAGCATTTTCAAAAAAGAAAAAATTGCGTTCAGTAACGCTCAGGGCGTCGGATCTTAATAACAGTGCTCGCCAAAAACCCGCTTGTGGAAATAATCAGTTTGGAACAATGATAAGATCTGACCTCGATCAAGGGACGAAGAGAATAAAAAAGAATCTTCTAGATAAAGAAAATCAGAGGGGTCTTCGGAATTCCAGGTGAGTAACAGTATAAAGGGCCGAGCGCGTTTTGTCGCGTGGGTCCGGTTACGATGCGAAACTGGCTATCTTAAAATGGCGGAATTATCAGGCACGCAAGCGATCGACCTGAGGGGGCGCAGATCAGTCCGCCGCGCAAATTCATCGTGGTTGAAAAGAAAACAAATAAAAGACATCAATTGGCTTATTACAGCGGCGGAGGTATCTAGTCGCGAAGCTACTCTAATCGCGCCGAGGGAAGCGTCGGGCCTCTGCGTTCCTGGCAGATAAACAGTCCTGGAGCTCCCGCTGCATGTCTCTTTGCGGGCACACTCAGAGAGGGGTTCGGAGCGAATTTGCCAACTAAAGCAAATGAACGCAGAGGCCCGATTGGGTGGGCAATCGGGCGGCAGTCAAGCCAGTTAAGCCGGGTGGGGGGGGTAAAGGGCACTCCTTAACGGTCTGAGGCCTAAAAGGGAAATCCACAAGCCCCCCGCCAAAAAAACAAAAAAAACAACACGCCCCCCCCCAAAACCCACACCCCCACACAAACAAAACACCTCAAGGCACAGCAAGCAGGATGGGTAAAACTGCGTCAGGATGCGCTGCACGTCAAAAACGGGGCATCAAAAGGGGCGGGCAACGGCAAAACTGGAAAGAGAACGGTGATACAAAAGGTGCTGGATCGATCGCGGCCAGGACGGCAAGGATGTGAAGGGGGGTCGTTGAGGGCAACACGATAATCGAAAAATTACACCCGGCGGGGGGGCGAACCCCTCCCAGGGAGTCGAGCGGAAAGAGGGGAACTTGGCATGGACCCTCTGCGCCTACCGTCGGCATTCTATAAAAAAGGGGCGCGCATACGAAAAGAAGGAGA